>TARA_R110002073_G_scaffold56905_30_pt1 | contig 54368 bp, 31 predicted proteins | sample TARA_R110002073 | Tara Oceans TARA_R110002073 (sample SAMEA4397174) | marine metagenome | biome: Polar Biome; feature: [DCM] deep chlorophyll maximum layer (ENVO:01000326); material: water (ENVO:00002006), including particulate matter (ENVO:01000060) such as... | depth 40 m
TCAACACAACCGAAATTCATGCTCTCCGTCGCAACGGGTACTGATGATGTCAGTGGTCGCCGCGTTTTGTCTTTGTTCAACCGTTAGAGCAGCGTCACCACCGAATGTCGTTTTCATCCTTGCCGATGATCTTGGCTGGAGCGACACGACTTTGTTCGGCACGACATCATTCGACAAGACACCTCATATCGAACGACTGGCGGCTCGCGGCATGACGTTCACGCGAGCGTATTCGGCCAGTCCGCTATGCTCGCCAACAAGAGCCAGCGTGCTGACGGGGCTCAGTCCCGCACGTCACGGAATCACTTCGCCGAACTGCCATCTGCCGCAAGTCACTCTAACGGCAACCGCGACCAAAACCGGTCCCCCGAATCAGAAATGCACGATTCCGAATTCGGTGTCTCGGTTGGATACCAACTACTACACGCTGGCGGAAATGTTCCGAGACAATGGCTATGCGACCGGACATTTTGGCAAGTGGCATCTCGGATCGGAGCCGTACTCGCCCTTGGAACACGGTTTCGAAGTGGACATTCCTCACCATCCTGGTCCAGGACCGGCGGGAAGCTATGTCGCACCGTGGATGTTCAAAGATTTCGACCACGATCCGGATATCCCGGACGAGCACCTTGAAGATCGCATGGCGAAGGAAGCCGTCGCGTTCATGCAGCGGCACCGCGACAAACCCTTTTTCCTGAACTATTGGATGTTCAGCGTGCACGCGCCCTTTGATGCCAAGCGATCCCTGATCGACAAGTATCGAAAACAGGTTGATCAGAACGATCCGCAGCGCAGTCCAACCTATGCCGCGATGGTAGAAAGTATGGACGATGCGGTTGGCACCCTGCTCGACACGCTTGACCGACTTGGCATTGCCGACAATACGATCATCGTGTTCGCATCGGATAACGGCGGCAACATGTACAACGAGGTCGACGGCACGTCGGCAACGAGTAACTTTCCGCTCCGTGGTGGCAAGGCGACGATGTACGAGGGCGGAATCCGCGGGCCAGCGATCGTTGTTGATCCGGGTCACGTGAAAGCCGGTACTCGCAGCGACGAAGTCATTCAGAGTTGCGATTTCTATCCGACTCTATTGGAACGGCTCGATATCGATCCTCAGCCCAATCAGTCGTTCGACGGCATCAGCATCGCTCCCGCATTGCAGGGGAAGCCACTGGATCGCGATGCAATCTTTACGTACTTTCCGCACTCGCCCAACATTCCGGAGTGGCTGCCCCCGTCCGTCAGCGTTCACGCTGGCGACTGGAAGCTGATTCGCATCTTTCACGGAGGCGACGATGGTCAGCACGATTACAAATTGTTCAACCTGACAAACGACCTTGGTGAACAGGATAATCTCGCTGCGGCTCAGCCTGACCGAGTCCGTGAACTTGACCAACGGATCGACGATTTTCTGACCGACACCAACGCCATCGTGCCTTTGCCGAATCCCAAGTTCGATCCAACCAAATATCGTCCTGAATTGATCGGCCAAGCGTCCTTGAAAGGCACCGGCAAAAGTGGAAGCAAAACCCAAAAGAAACAGCCTCTGAAAGCCCAAAAGCCTGTCGCTGGCTGGCTACCCGGCGGCACGTGCCAGCTTGTGCTCGAAGACGGTTCGCTGATCTTGTCGAGTGATGGTGGCGATCCCTATTTGAGCTACACGCTTCCCGCTGCGGTTACTGAAAAGACGCTCGTGCTGAAATTCACAATGAGCTCGGACGCAACGGGAGCGGGGCAGTTGTTTTGGCACGAGAAAGGTGTTTCCCCCGCATTCATCCGCGACCGCAGCACGCTATTCGACGTCAAACACGACGGCAATCCTCACGAGTACAGCATTCAGTGGTCTGTTGATAACCCCGTCCTTGCCGTCCGCATCGACCCTGCCACGGGGCAAGGCCAGATCACTCTCGCCAATATTCGACTGACAACCGGCGATGGGCGTGAGATTTATCGATGGAAGTTCTGATTCATCACTGGATCAATCACACTTGCAATCGGATCTCATGCCACTGACCATTCGCTCGAGCGGAAGATTTTGGTTATCGCGATCGATGACTAAAAAAATAAAGCAACTAGAAACACCCGAAAGGTGAACACGTGAAATCGCTGTCCCTACAGACCGTCTTGCTGTTGTTGCTGTTATCTGCAGTAGCGACTGCCAACGACCGTCCCAACATTATCGTGATCTATACCGACGACCACGGGTACGCCGACCTTTCATGCCAGGGTGTGGTTGACGATGTGCGAACTCCGAATGTCGATGCTCTTGCCAACAGCGGTGTACTGGCCCGACATGGTTACAGCACTGCACCGCAGTGCATTCCGTCTCGGGCGGGTTTGCTGGTAGGAAAATTCCAATCCAAGTTTGGGGTCGAAGCCAATGGCCAATCGCTCGAAGGTTTTGACCGAGAACTCACGATCGCCGAGCGACTTCAGTCCGCCGGATACATCACTGCCCAGTTCGGAAAATGGCACCTTGGTCCCGGACCACGGATCACCGATCACGGGTTCAAACATGTCTACAACCAAAACAGCGGCGGACCATTCGCTGCCAACATCGGCCTAGATGGAAAGGATCGCGAGATGGGCATGTTGCCCGCCAAGGCCTATCACATCGACGGATGCAGCCAAGCGGCGGCGGCTATCGTCGACCGATACAAAGACGATCCGTTCTTTCTGTACGTGGCTTACCGAGCTCCTCATGTCCCACTGGACGCAACGAAGAAATATCTCGACCGCTTTCCGGGTGAGATGCCAGAACGTCGCCGTCAAGCACTCGCGATGCTTTCGGCCGTAGATGATGGCGTAGGGTTGATCACAAGCACGCTGGCAAAGCACAATCTGACGGAAAAGACACTGATCTTCTACATCGGTGACAACGGAGCACCGCTGAAAATCCACAAACGAGACGCACCGGGCGGTGGTCCGGGTTGGGACGGTTCGCTAAACGATCCACTCAATGGTGAAAAGGGAATGTTGGCCGAAGGTGGCATGCACGTGCCCTTCGTCGTCTCGTGGCCCGGCACGATTCCCGCGGGTCAAATTTATGACCATCCCATCAGCGCCTTGGATGTGGCAGCAACGGCAGCGTCACTGGCAAAACTTGAAACCAAGCCCGGTGATCTGGACGGCGTTAACCTGATTCCATTTTTGAGCGGCGAAAACAAGGCCGCACCCCACGACGCATTGATGTGGCGGTGGATTGCTCAGGCCGCGATTCGCGGAGGCGACTGGAAGCTGCTGCGGGGAGGAGAGCGTGAATATTTGTATAACCTCAGATCGGACATTGAAGAGCAGCACAATGTCTTGAGGAAATATCCGGAGGTCGCCGACCGACTGCGACGCAAACTGACAACGTGGTCCGAAACGCTGGATCCACCGGGGCTGGCGACCGGCCCAATGGCACCGGCGTGGATCGATTACTACGACTTCTACCTAGAAGGGAAAACGCCCAATCGCGTAAAGTCTCCCGCAAAAGCCAAGGCAAAGCGGTAGCATAAGTAACAACCACGTGAGGCTCGCAAGAAAGCAACGGCCAACAAATAGAATCCAAGCATACATCAAGTCCGCGCCACAGCTCTTTGCACTCACGTGCACGGGGAATTGTTTTGATGCAAGAAACAGCAATCAACGTTAAGTAAACCCTATGAATTCAACTGTTCGCCAACGATCGTTTTTACCGCTGATGCTTTTCAGCCTGGTGTTCCAGGCAACCGTTTGCGTCGCGACACCGCCGAATTTCGTGATCACCATTGCGGACGATCACGGTGTGTACCACTCTTCCGTCTATGGGTCACCCGAGTTCCAAACGCCCAACCTGCAAAAAATGGCGGAACAGGGAATTCGATTCGACAATGCCTATGTCGCCTCGCCAGCCTGTGCGCCCAGTCGTGCGGCGCTGTTTACGGGGCGAATGCCTTACAATAACGGCATCGTCGGCAACCACGAATTCGAACTCAAGCCGGGTGTCCGTTCACTGCTGGCGACGCTACTGGATCAAGGCTACGAAATCGTTTTCCACGGGAAGGTTGGCCACGCCGGGCAGAAACACTTCGGCCAGTACGTGCCGGACAGCGTCAAGATTCTCGGCGGTGGCGGATTGCAACAGACGATGACGCTGAATCAGGTGGAGTCATTTCTCCAGCAACGCCCCGAAGACGCGCCACCGCTGGCACTGTTTCTTGGCTGGACCGACACACACACCGCTTGGCCGCCCAAGGAAGAGGCCCGAATCGCTCCCGAAGATGTCGTCATTCCGCCAAAGATTTTCGACACGTACGAAGCGCGAGTGGAAATGACGCGATACGTCGAAGGCGCCGAGGACATCGACCGCCGCGTCGGGCAAACTCGAGAATTGATCGCCAAACACCTGGATGTGAACAACACTTTGGTCGTTTACACGTCCGATCATGGGATGCCGTGGCCGTTCGCAAAATGGTCTCTGTACGAAACCGGAATCCGCACCCCTTTGATTGCCGTTTGGCCGGGCAAGATTAAGCCGAATTCATCGACCGATGCGATGGTCAGTTGGATTGATCTGATGCCCACGCTGATCGACTTGGCCGGTGGCACGTCGCCCGCAGGCATCGACGGGCGTTCGTTCGCCAAAGTGCTGTTTGGCGAAACCAACCAGCATCGCGACGTGATCTACGCAACGCACAAAGGTGACAAAGAAAAGAACGTCTACCCGATTCGCAGCGTCCGCGTGGGCAAATGGAAATACATCCGCAACCTGCACCCCGAGTTCGCTTACACCACCCACACGGACGTCTGGGCCAAGGAAGTGCCGCGAATCGACGGGCACTGGGCACACGCCGGCCACCACTGGCAATCGTACATCGACGCCGCAAAAACCGACCCGAAGGCGGCAGCATTCTTGCACGACTATCACAGCAATCCAGCCGAAGAACTTTATCAACTCGATCAGGACCCGTACGAACAGAACGATCTCGCAGGCTTGCCTGACCACGCCGAGAAGCTGGCAGAACTTCGCGAGCTGGTTTCCAAGCGAATGAAAGAAGTCGGCGACGACCAGTCGCTCAGCGGACCGCCGCAACTGCTAAAAGACTTTTCGTTGCCAGAGATAACGCCGAACGACACCACACGATCTAAGCACCGTCGGAACAATAAGTGACGGGTTTTCCCGTAGCGGAAGTCGTCAAGACTTTCGTTTTCCAGGCTGGCCGAAACTCTCGCGCGAGTTCCGCTACGTCAGTAATTACTCCGAAGGTCCTAAGCCTCAACCGTAGGCTGGAAGACCTGCGATGATGAACGAATTAAGTCTGCAACTCGCTATATGAGAATTGAATGATGAAAACGACTTGTCTAATCATTTTTGCCATGATCGCAGCGATACTGATTCCGCGATCACCGGCACATGCTGAAAAGCCGAACGTTTTGTTCCTGATTGCAGATGACCTGAATACCGCGCTGAGTGGTTTTGGGCACGAGCAGTGCAAGACACCGAACCTTGATCGACTGGCGGAGCGCGGCGTCAAGTTCCAGAACATGCACTGTCAGTATCCGGTTTGTGGTGCGTCGCGTGCGTCGATCATGTCCGGCCTTTATCCGTATTCAAATTTGACGCTGGGCAATGAGGGCACCTTGCGAGGCAGTATGCCCAATGTGGTAACGCTGTCGCAGACTTTTCGCAACAACGGCTACTACGCGGGACGAGTCAGCAAGATTTATCACATGGGCATTCCGTTTGAGATCATCGACGGAACAGCGGAAAGCGATGATCCTTTTTCATGGGACAAAGCGATCAACATCAAAGCTCCGGAACAAAACGCTCCCGGCGAACTAACGAACTGGTCGCCAAAAGACAAAGGATCACAGAGCTTTACTGGGGTGATTGCAACCAGCGGAGACAGCGAACACGCCGATGGGATGGCAGCAGATCGTGCCATCGAGATGCTTGACCAGGTGAAAGACAAACCGTTTTTTCTAGCCGTGGGATTTGTGAGACCGCACGTGCCTCTGGTCGCACCGAAAAAGTATTTCGACCAGTACAATCGAGAGGCAATGGAAGCACCAGTGGTGCCGGAGAATGACTTGGACGACGTGCCAGGAATCATCCGCAATTACAAACGAAACAGCACAACGTATGGGGTGACGCCGGAACTGCACAAAGGGCTGTTACAGGCCTACTACGCCAGTGTTTCCTACATGGACGCACAGGTCGGACGCGTCCTGGATGCTTTGGAAGAAAAGGGGTTGGCGGATAATACGATTGTCGTCTTCACCAGTGATCACGGCTACCTTTTGGGACATCACCACAAATTCCAGAAGCAGCACTTGTTCGAAGAGGCCACGCGTGTGCCATTTATCATCAGCGTGCCGTGGCTCAAGGATCAGCACGGCCGTAGCACTACAAAGATCACGGAACTGGTCGACCTTTATCCGACTCTGGCCGAACTGGCCAGCCTTCCCGCTCCGGACACGCTTCAGGGAACAAGCTTGAAACCACTTCTGGTTGATACCGAATCGTCTTCCTGGAAGAAGGACCAAGCCTTCACTATCAGCCGCAGCGGCGGGGAATCGATTCGCACAATGGACTATCGCTTCACTCAGTGGGGCTTTGGCGAGAATGGCTCGGAGCTGTACGACTTGGAAAGAGACCCGGGCGAATTCACAAACCAAGCAAATAATCCAGAGTATGCCGCGGTGGTGAAGATGCTGCGGGCACAACTGATCGCCAAACGCGATGCAGCAGGCTTCAAGCAGAATCAGGCAGCGATTGTTGGCAAGCCAGGCAAGGGCAAACAAAAAAAGTAAGTGGGATAGGCTTCCAGCCTTTTTATCCCCCACAACTCATGTCGAGCGAATTGTCACCTTATCCCGATAGGGATTTAAGCAATTAGCCGTAGGTAAGCAGAGCGTCACCTACGGAATCCGACGTTCAACTGCGGTTTTGACCCTGAAAGGGTCACAGCACCGTCATCTGTGACCCTTTCAGGGTCAACGATCGTGGAATGATTCGTTTTCCGGTGGTGTTCGCTGCGCTCAAACCACCGGCTAATTGCTGAAATCCCTATCGGGATGAGCTCGTAATTGTCGTGGGGTACAAAAAAACCTCGTGCCTGTCATGCCTGTATTGTCTGCATTGACGAGCCTGGAAGCCTATCCCACATGAAGCTTAACGCGTTGCACTCGGTGGAACGACATTATGAATGGTCCAGTAAACCTGTTCGCTGAATGTTGCACCGGATTCGTCGTTAACATTCATTTGCAAACGCAATTGATTGACGGGACGAAGCCCAGGAATTTTCAGCAGCACCGACTTGTGATCTTCGGATAACTGGACGCTCGAGATTGCCACCGATTGCTCGCCAAGCTCTCGGGTTTCAGGGTGATAATGGTCCGATCCATAATTCTTGGTCCACTTGTAGTTCCACTGTTGGGCGGCGTACGAGGCAACGTCGGTTGCCGAAGCGGGATCGACGCGGAAGTTGAACTGAATGCGAAGGCCGCCCGATTCGACTTGGCAATCTTCAATCATGCGAAGCGGTTTGCCCGTGTACCGCACGCGATAGATACCGTTGTCGGCGAGACCCGCGCGACCGTTGTCGTTCCACCCGTTGAGTCCTGTGAGATAGAGTTGACCGTCGACGGGGTTCACTCGGCCACGCATGATTCCGGTACCGAAGTCGTGTGGGAATTTGATCAGCGCTGCCTGTTCGGTGCCACCGATTTCCTGGGTCATCAGATAGAACAATCTGCCTTGTCCGAAGCTGGTGTGCAGAAGACGTCCCGCCAACGGTCCCCAGCGTGAGTCATCGACAAACACTTGGCCGCCCGATGAGTTGTCGACCTTTTGTGGCATCCAAATCAGCGGCGGGTCGAACGTCTTTGGCGGCACTACGTTCTTAGCGTCGATCCGACCACCATCCGGTGCCCATGCGCCACCCTTTTGGTTTTGAACGTAGCCATAGAAACCGCCGGTTTTTACCAAGTTGACCTTCGATGCCGGCATCCAGGTGCCTTGATTATCGCTAACGGTTAGCCGGTCATCAGGCAGAATGCCCATGCCATTTGGCGTCCGCAGACCAGTGCAAACGATGCTGCGTGTCTTGCCATCCGGCGAGACCTTCACGACCGCGCCAGGCAACTTGTAATCCGTATACTGTCCACTCTTGGCGTAATAAAAGTTGCCCTGGCTGTCGGTTTGCAAATCAAAGTTGAACGCATGAAAGTAGGTCGAAACATCTGTGTCCGCGCTGAAACTTTCGTAGAAATCAGCTTCGCCATCGTTGTTCAGGTCGTGCAAACGCGTCAGCCGGTCTTTGCAAGTTACGTAGATCAATCCGTCAACGACCTTGATCCCGAACGGTTCGTACATGCCACCAGCAAACCGCTTCCATTTCAGGTTCATCAGGTCGTCATCCACACCTGAAACGATCCAAACATCTCCACCGACGGTGGCGACGGCGAGTCGGCCGTCGGGAAAGAAATCGATCGCGGACGTACGAAACCAAGTGTTCCACGGGGTCGACTCAGGAACCGAAATTGTATCGACAGCGTAGGAACCGTCTTGAAAACCGCGGTACCCAACCGTTTCAAGCGTTTGCGGCCAGCGTAAGTCACCACCTGCGACCATCTCAGCCGGATCGATCCGCTCCAGACTTAAGTTCTTACGCTTTGGCGAATCCGCATCAGCATTTGCAAACCGCACGATGTCGAGCAAACGCGAATCGTTGTCGCGGGGAATTCGCACGACCCAATGTTGCTGTTTATCGAGCGTTACGGTGACGCCGGTGGTGTCTCCGCTGATTTGAGGTTGGTGCGGGCCAACCGCCAAAATCAAAGCCTTTCCCTCGCCGATTCGCAGCGTTTGACGCACGGTGGTTTTACCGTCGATCGCGGAAGGAACTTCGAGGATTTCGCGTCCATCAATCGCGTAGGAAAGAACGATTCGGTCGCCATGCAGATAGTGACCACGATAGTCCAGCCAGCGCTGTGGCAACGGTCCGCGTGGCAACACGTCATCGGTCGGGTAGTCGAGCGATTCATCGTGTCCCCACCGCCAAGTCGCCAAGCCAGGTACCGGAGTCCCCTTGGGCTGCGAGTAGCCTTCGCCGCGCCCCCGTTTGTGTTGGGTTTGATCGACGTCGAGAAAACCGCCTGTCCAGAGGCCGGCTTGGTTCATCGTGTGCAGGTCGTAAGCGATCGTCTGCTCGCCCAGGGTGACTGTGAGGGCACTGTTGATGTCGCGCCCCAACTGAGACGCCAACGCCGGTCCATAGTCACGATCGGCATCCGGTTTGAAATCACCCATATCCGTACCGGTTGGCAGTGATTTCAGATACTCATTCGTGATCGGGCGATAGTCGGAGTTGGAGTCTTTCATGAAGCGATTGCGAATGTAGCCAATGACCGCGTAACGTTCTTTCGGTGATAACGCAGTGGTCGCAGCCATCAATCCGTTGCCCTTGGAAAGCGTCTGGAACATGCTGTAGGGATCTGCACCAAACTTCAATTTTTGTTTCCCGAACGCGCGTGCCGTAGCCAGCGACGGCGTATTCCCGTCGGCTCCGTGACATTGCACGCACGATGCTTCGAAAATCTGTTTTCCGCCTTTCGCGTGTGTCTTCTCAACTCTCCTCAGGATGCCGGCGTGATTTAAATTGGCGGTGTCGTCTGCGACAACCAGTTGATCTGCGCTGGGTTTCAACTCGCTTGCCCGCGTGGGACCGCCCGCCTGAATCGCAAACAAGTAGCTGATGAGGTCAAGGACGTCGCGCTGAGAGTTGAATGTCGCCATCAATCCGCCCGGCATCATCGAAATCTTTTGCTCGCTGCGTGCTTCGATATCATCCTGTGCGATCACGATTTCGGACTGTAAGTTTGCGGCGTCACGCAGCACCAGTGTCTCGTCGTCTTCGCGAACGAACATTCCGGACCGGACATCACCATCGACCGTTAACACTTGAACCGTCCCATACCCTTTGCGGATCGACTTGGACGGATGCAACAAAGCCTCCACCAAATGAACGTCGGTGACTTCGTCGCCGAGTCGCGATAGGTCTGGGCCAAGTGGCGAATCCTGACCCGCCATCGGATCAGCAGCACTCTCATGACATTGAATGCAGCCAGCGGCAGATTTGAAATACACCAGGGCTCCGCGGGCCGGATCGCCACGGCGACGAGCCTCCGCGGCGATATCCGCCGGGTCTGCTCGTTCAAGCAATTGATGCAGCGCTGGCGTTTCCCCCTGAGCCGTCGCCGTCGCCGTCGCTGTTGCCAAAAACATCAGAAGAATCACGAATCGAATACAGAGCATCGGCGTACCACAAGTGAGGATGAATGATTGTGGGAGTAGTATGCCGCTCTACGCGATATCTGTCAGAATTTCTTACGAGTTTTTCATTTTTCCTGTGAGAAGGGTGGGCCGCAAGCATAGATACTGAAGCGAAGAGTGCAAACGGTGACGCGACTGGCTTTCTCCAGCGATCGTATTGTCCCGATACTCTCGTCATATCGGTTCATACGCTATCACGACGGTTTTGAAGAACTCTACGACTTGAAAAACGATCCGCATGAGTTTACTAATTTGGCTGATTCTTCGGACGTGATTGCGACGAAGGCCAGACTGGCCGAAGGCCTGCCCAAGCAGGTGGCTCCATGCCGACGCATTCCCAAAGAATCGAAGTACAACCTACGGCGAGACCGCAACAAAAACGACAAGCGATAACCAAATGATAAATATCCCTCGACCTTATCCGCGATCGATGAATCAAATATTTCGACGAGACGAGCGTGGTTTAGTCACCCGATTGAAACAGGCCCTTTCCCCATCCACCCGAAAAGCGGTGACGATGGATTGGTGTCGTCTTAGCAAGCGACCTGCGGTTGCGGTCCTGCTTTGCTGCTTTCTGATTACGACTTCACTATCCGCCGCTGACTTGTTAATGATTGACAACGGATCGGTGAAGGTTGGCATTGATCGCGAGAAAGGCGGCGCGATCACGTGGTTGTCATCGGACGCCTATCCGAGAAACATCGTCAACATTGCCGATCCAGGTCGTTTGATTCAACAATCCTATTACGCGGGTCGTCGACTTGACCGAACGTCCGAAGGGCAAAATAAAGCATGGAGTCCTTGGTCATGGAACCCCATCCAAGGCGGAGGTGTCGGCAGCGAGGGCAGCAAAGGATCTTGGGCACGAGTGACTGCGTTTGAAAAGACAGGCAGTACCTTGTACTCTGAAACGATCCCCAAGCTTTGGGACATGCCCGATGAAGAGGCAGAGGCCGTGATGCGTCAGTGGACGACGCTGGAGCCGAACATGCCAGGTGTCGTTTGCGTGCAATGCGAAATCAAGACGCTGCGTCGCGACGACGACCCTTGGGGCGAGACAAAAAGCAGTCCTCAAGAAGTCCCTGCCTGTTACTTCACTCGCAACTTCGAATCCGTGAAAAGCTATCTCGGCGATGAAAAATGGCGGCCCGAACACCAGCCGCCTGGACCGCCGTGGGGCCGCACAAGTCCGCCTCGCAAAGCGATGGCAATGTTCGAACCATCCGGCCAAGGCGTCGCGGTCTTTTCGCCCACGGCTGGTGAGAGTTGGAATTTCGGTCCTCACGGCGGCGGTCAAAGTAACGATCCCGCAGCCGGCCCGTGTATGCATGTCGCACCGATCGACCGCGTTCCGCTAGGTCGCAAGACAACGTTTCGATATCGCTACTGGTTAATCGTGGGTAACGAAAGTGAAATCGCCTCGCGGTTGGATGCACTGTGGAAAAAATACTCGTCTGAAAAGTCCCAGCTTGTTGATCCCTCAACTTGACTCGCACTGCTCCCACTCCGTCGCCTGCAACACAATTCTTACCACGGTCCTCACGATGAATCGATTGTTCCTTCTTCTTTTTTGCTTCAGCTTGGCATTCAATTCTTCGCTCGATGCCGCAAAGCCCAATGTGATCGTCATCCTCGCGGACGATCTGGGCATCGTTGACATGAATGCCTATGCGAGAAAGTTCACGGGGACCGATCCTGCGCAGATGTACTACGAAACGCCGAACCTCGATCGTCTGACCAAGGAAGGACTTGCGTTCTCGCAGGCGTACGCTTGCCATCTGTGTTCACCGGCGCGGGCTAGTCTGTTGACGGGAAAATACGCGGCGCGCACGGGATTTACGACGGCAGTCGGTGGTAATGTGCGAACGTTCTACAACCAGGCGATCGAGCCACCGCAAGGCTATGTCGCTCAGGACGCATTGGTTTGGGAAGACAAAATTGAGATTCAGCAAGCCTTGCTCAACGGCACCACCCGCGATGCACTGGCGTCAGGCCAACCATCGGACAATGGACAAAACGAAACGACGATCGCCGAAGCGATGCCCGAACATGACGCTGCCTTTATCGGTAAATGGCATGTGGGTGGTCATGGATCGCAGGGCTGGCAGCCGGCCGATCAAGGTTTTGAAGAGATCTCGTATCTCGACGAAGGTGGATCGCCCTACTTCAATTGGCGAGGCATTTGGGATAGCGGACAAAAGCTGCACCCCAAAACACCGCAAGCGAAATTGTTGCGTGGAAAATCGGGCGGAAACCTTGGGCAGGAATATCTCACCGATGAACTGACCGAGCATGCAATCGATTACTTGCGTCGTCGAGCCGATGCGCAGGCGACAAACGGCAAGCCCTTCTTTCTGCACTTTTGTCACTTTGCGGTTCACACTCCGTTTCAAGGACGCGCCGATGATGTCGCCCACTTTGAAAAGAAACCGACACGCGGTTGGAACGGCCATGATAATGCAATCTACGCAGCGATGCTAAAACGGTTGGATGTCTCGGTCGGCCGGATTCTCGATACGCTCGAAGCAACCGGGCTGGACGAAAACACGTTGGTTGTCTTCATGAGTGACAACGGCGGCGTGATGTACACCGATCCGCTCGCGACCAACAATGCGCCGTTTAAGGGTGGCAAGGGGACGCATTTCGAAGGGGGCATTCGCGTGCCATTGGTGATTCGCTGGAAAGGCCATGTCGACGGCGATCGCTGGTGCAACGTGCCGGTGGATTGCAACGACATCTTCCCGACGGTGTTGGATTTGGCCGGCTACGAGCTTTCCGAGCATACCCAACCGGGCGGCATCGACGGGCGTAGTCTGGCCCCACTGCTTGACGACCCCGCCAACGTGAAACGTGGATACACTCGCGATACTTTTTATCAGCACTATCCTCTGAATGTGATCGTCAAGAACCCCGAGGACGACTTGCCGTCGGCTCCTTCATCCGCAGTTCGCAGTGGGGATTGGAAATTGATTTTCGATTGGTCCGGTGCGCTGCGACTGTACAACATTACGAAGGATCCCTACGAGCAGAACGAATTGTCTGCGGCGATGCCAGAGAAGGCTCGTGAGTTATTCGTTCAATTGAATGATTGGATTGATTCGAACGTCGACGTGAAATACACACCAGCCATCAATCCCGATTACGATCCATCGAAAGAGGCTCGCCAACGTCCGTTCGTGGACCTACGTCGCAAGTACCTGGGCGACGAACGAGCGATTCGCACAGTCGAAGGCGATCCGCGATTCAAGCTGATCCCCGCTGCGATCAAACCTCACGTCGCAACACCGAAATAGTTTCCAATACTCCGAAATAGTGTCCAAGACGCTGGGCATCCGTCGAATGAAATCTCTTTCAACAACGCGAATTCGATTGGCAGCAGCACTCAGTCGTACCACGTTACGCAAGGGACATTCACGCAAGTGCGGCAGTGGCGAAAAACAACCATCAGACGCTCATGCCCAACGAGCACACCAACGAATCAACACGTTTCGAGAGACTGGCACGCCACTATCGATCGATGATCCGCCTCTAAATGCAGATCATGGCTCTCGATTCAAAAACAAAGCCAACGAGATGCGATAATCCAACGTTTTGCTAGACAGGCGTTTTGCTAGTCAGGAATCTTGCTAGACAGGAATCAGACAGCCATCGACTCAAGTTCGCCGAGCGACTCGACTGCGATTTCCAGTATTCGTTCCACGTCCGACGCGGCGTCTTCGGCTGACCAACGCTTCAGTACATCCAACGATAAACTTGCAGACTGTAGCCGGTTTCGAATCGCATGCCTGTGCTTGGATGCATCTTCCATTGCGACCGTATTGGACGAATGGCTGAGCCATCGGTTTGCAACAAATTCGTCCTCGAATAACGCGTCGGACATCGTGACCTCAACCAAAGTTGTTTGTCGGCCAATGCGATCGACACGAATGACGACTCCGAGCTTGTCGAAGCGGAAGATTTCCGAGCACGTTGAGGTCAGCGCAACCATTTGAATGTCTCCTTACATGGTGGACAGATGAGGATTTTTGACCTTCCATTGGTTTTTCCTTTGCCAGTTGGTCCATGCAATCGGTGTGCCGATTTCGTGACAGTGGCGATTTTGTGACAGTGGCGATTTCGTGGCAGCTGCTGAAACCGTTTATCTTTTCACGCTGGCACAATCAGCGATCACGCTGGCACAATTGACCATTTGCGCGGCGGCGATCGCAAACACCGAAGAAGCCGCAACCTCAGCCGGCTCACTTTGTTTCAGAACGTTCTATTTCCCAGAGGGTTGCCAATGACTCTTTGTTGAATCCGGGACCATTCCTCCAGCGCCATTTTGCAAATGTTGCTCGATTTTCTCTAGCATTCCTGTCTTGTCGATCGGCTTGCTCAAATAGTCGTTACATCCGGCCTCGATACACCGGTTCATATCACCTTGCATGGCATCGGCGGTCAGCGCGATGATCGGGCCATGGTAACCGAGTTGACGCAATCGCTGTGCGGTTTGATAGCCATCAAGCCGTGGCATCTGCATGTCTAACAAAATCAGATGATACACCTGTCCCTCATCGATCGAACGTTTGACCATATCGATCGCCAACTGGCCGTCTTCGGCTTCACTGACATTTGCGCCCGCTTGAGTCAAAAACGTCTTGCTCAAGAAACGAATGTCGCGGCGGTCATCGACGATCAGAATCTCGGCATTGACCGTTACCGATTTTTGCGAATTTCGCAAAGCGTGATCGGTTGCGTTGGGTGAGACGACGCCGGACTCAGCGACTTCCGCCACCGCGACAATGACGGTGAATTTGCTACCACGTCCCAAAGCACTTTCGACCGTGATCTCGCCGCCGAGCATTTGCGCCAAGCGTTGACTGATCGCGAGTCCTAATCCGGTGCCGCCAAACTCGCGATTGACGTTTCCATCCCCTTGAGAAAACGGCTGAAATAGATTTGCAAGTTGCTTGTCACTAATGCCGACGCCCGTATCGATAATATCAAAACGAAGTTGTCTGGATGCAAATGACACCTGCAACGTGACGGCACCTTCAGGAGTAAATTTGATCGCGTTCCCGACAAGATTGATCAGAATCTGTTTCAAACGCTTCCCATCAGACAGAACCCAGGCTGGCAACGGTGTCTGGTATTCGACGGAGAGCTGGATGCCTCGCTCGCTGGCACGGACGTCCATGATGACGCGAACATCTTCGATCAGCCGAGCGAGTGAAAACGTCTCTTGAGCGATGTCCAACTTCCCTGCTTCGATCTTGGACAAATCCAAGATGTCATTGATGATGTCCAATAAGAAATCACCATTGCGGCGGATGGTGCGGACCCACATCAACGCCTCATCATCGTGAACCTTTTCAGCGATCAAGTCGGTGTAGCCTAAGATGGCAGTCATGGGAGTGCGAATTTCATGACTCATGTTGGCCAGGAAGGCACTTTTCGACTCGTTTGCCGCTTCGGCTTGTTCACGCGCTTCGCGCAGCGACGCTTCGAATTCACGCTGCTGCGTTATGTCAATCAACGTTCCGATCAACTGTGTCGCTCGGGTTTTCTCGCCTTCGCCGGTGTAAATCGGCCGCGCATGGATTCGCACCCATCGAACTTCACCGTCGCTTCTTAGCACGCGGTGCTCGACCGTGTCACTGACGCCTTCGGGCAGCCTTAGCAGCCGTTTGAAAAATCGGAAACAAATCTCGCGGTCGTCGGGATGAACCCAGTCCGGGATTTTGTGATCCAGAACGTATTGCTCCGCATCGTCCGGCAAACCGATCAGTCGTTTAAACTCATCGGAATACCCTACCGTCCCGGCGACCAAGTCAGCGTGCAGCATCCCGAAACCAGCGGCTTCAGCCGCGTTTCGCAAACGCTCTTCACTGATCGAGATCTTCCTGACGGCCTCGTGACGATCGTGCGTGTCAATCACACTACCGACATAGCCAGCGAAGTTCCCATCTTTGTCAAAGCGTGGTTTTCCAGCATCAATGACCCAGCGATAGGAACCATCCTTTTGTCGTAGCCGAAAATCGATCTCGTATTCAGCACGCTGTTCCGCTGCGGTTAAGAAATGTTTCTTCGCCGCTTCCTGGTCATCGGGATGAACCGCGGTGGTCCACCCCAATCCGTGCCCCTCTTCTTCCGATTGGCCGGTGAAGTCATACCAACTCTGCGACAGAAACGTGCAGTAATGATTTTCATCGGTCACCCAGATCATCGCGGGCGCCGCATTGGTCATCTCTCGGAATCGCACCTCGCTCTCGCGGAGCTCCGCTTCGACCATTTTCGGATGGCTAATGTCACGAACTTCAATCACGGTTGAAACCGGCACGCCGTGGCGGAAAATCGGGCTAGCGGCGCACATCACGGGAAACGACGTGCCGTCTTTGCGGAAGAACAAATCTTCGTGCGCACGCACGCTGAAATCCTCTGGCAATGCACGATCGATCGGGCATTCCGCCATCGGATAGGGGCGTCCGTCGGGATAATGGTGATGAATCAGATCGTGTAGCGGTTTCGACCGAATCTCGTCTTCATCGAAACCAGTCATCTCCAGGCAGGCTTGGTTACAATAAGTCAAGTAACCTTTTTCATCCATCATGATCAACGCATTGGTCGAGTTCTCGGCGATCGTGCGGACCAGTTCTTCGCTGCGACGCAAATTGGTTTCCGCCATGATCCGATCATGGATATCAATGTTCATTCCAACCCAGCGGCGGATCGATCCATCGCGATTGCGGATAGGGGCTGCTCGCACCTGAGTCCAGCGGTAAACGCCACTGTGATGTCGTAAACGAAACTCGTGGTCAAGCGATTTGCCATTGTCAACGCAAACCTTCCACGCCTGCCCGATGCCTTCGCGATCGTCGGGGTGAACGACGTTGACCCAACCGTTTCCAACCCACTGTTCGTAAGATTGACCGGTAAATGCACGCCAACTCGGCGAATCTTCCACGACTCGGCCTTCCGCATCCGTCGTCCAAACGATCTGCGCTGCAACATCGACCAGAGTCTTGAACAACTCTTGGCTGTCGCTCAGTTCGGTCACATCACTAAAGGTAACAACGATGCCATCGTGCTCTCCGTCGCTGCCGCGGTACGCGGTCACCCGGCGAATGTAAGTACGACCGGCAATCTGTCCGATCATATCCTCGAGTTCATCGTCGTCCGATAGCGTTCGTGGATCAGGAAGCGGCGGCATCCCCTCGACCTCGGATGCAAATTTCGTCAGCTTGCGACCGACATCACTTTCACGCAGATCATAAATCTTTTTCACCGCGGGCGTGAAACTACGAATGCACAACTGGTTATCTAAAAAAATCGTCGCAATCCTAGTACTGCGAAGCAAATTTTGGATATCGTTGTTGCTGCGGACGAGATTTTCGTTACTGGTTTGCAATTCCTCTTTGGATGCTTCGAGCTCTTCGTTGGCCGATTGCATCTCTTCGTTCATCGAGAGCAATTCTTCGTTGGACGACTTCAGCTCTTCGTTCGACGCTTCGAGTTCTTGAACCGTGCGTTCAAGTGCGTCGCGAGTGCGCAGAAGCTCGAGTTCTAATTGCTCGATGACTTGCCCCGCCGTCGAGTCGACGAGTCCTCCGCCGCCACCTGCTTTGATCGAATCATCGTTGATAGTGGCTTGCAGAGGGGAACCGATACGATGGAAAACGACGAGGTGCAGATTTTGATCCGACCCCATTTCTGGCACCGGCTGAACCGTGATATGAACTCGCTGGATGCCACCTTCAGCCGGAATCGACATGCCCTCGGATAGTGCCCGACGTCGATGCTCTTTCGATTCGCTAAACGCAGCACGTAGCCCGGTTCGCAAATTCTCGTGCGCCATCGTGATGATGTTGTTCTTAAAATTGCCTCCCGTTATTTTCAGGAACGGAGCCGGATCCGATGACAATGAATGGATCTGACCTTCGTCATCGCAAACGATCCATTGCGGAGCGAACTCACTTAAGATGATCTGCTGTGAATACCGAAACAGGTCGAGTTCGCTGTTGCCCGCATCCGCATGGGTGCCAAAACGATTCAGGTTCATCACGAGTGGCTCGAGGGTTTGAGGGCGATCGAGGGTGGTGACACGTCGCTGATAAAGTCGATGTTTGGTGTGTAACGTTCGAAACAGCTCTCGGTTAACCGAGAGGGTTTCGGCAGGCCCGAGAAAAAGATAACCACCGGGTTGTAGCGAGTAGTGAAAAAGCGGAATGAGCTTCTTTTGCAGATGGGCCCCGAGATAAATCAGCAGATTGCGACACGAGATCAGATCGACCTTCGTAAACGGTGGATCACTGATCAAGTTGTGTGCGGAAAACAAGATCATGTCGCGAATTTTCTTGGTCACAAAATAGCGGTTCCCGCGTTTGCTGAAAAACCTTTGCAACCGCTGTTCGGTAATTTCATCCTGAATCCCAATCGGATAACTCCCCGACCTCGCAACCGACAACGCACGTTCGTCGAGATCGGTAGCAAAGATCTGTACGCTGATTTCCCTGTCGCATTGCTCGAGGATTTCGGCTATCAGTATCGCAATCGAATAGGCTTCCTGGCCCGTCGCACAGCCAGGGATCCAGATCCGAAGCGGGACTTCGCCCTGATGCCGATGTACCAGCGGCTTCAAGACGTCGCGTGCCAGAGACTCGAACGCGTTTGCGTCTCGAAAAAACGCCGTGACACTGATCAACAAGTCACGGAATAGCCGAAAGACCTCCTCGCGTGACGATTGCAACAGTTCGATATAGTCATCAACCGAAGACAGCTTCAGTACGAGGATCCGCCGACGAATTCGCCGCGTCAGCGTGGTTGTCTTGTAATGCCTAAAGTCATTTTGAGTATGCTTTTCAATGACGGCGGTAATCTTGGGGATGGCGATAATAATCTTACGGTTTAAATCGCTCATCTCGTTCGTGTCGTCAGTTTTTTGTAGTTGGGGTGCGGAAAGATAAACCTCTGCCGTAACCAAGTCCAGACGCCAAACATGCCGAACGTCGAATGGATGGATCGCGTTTGTATTGCTTGCAAAAAAGGGCTAGCACGTTCGTTGGCGAATTCGACGCATTAAGCAATCGTCATGCCACCGGACTCGCTCCAGCGCGTGAATCAATGAGGTGTCATCCAGGCAACCCGTTCATCAGCATTTCCCCGCGTCAATTCAGCAACGGAATCCAACCGTGATCGGTTCACAACCAGTTCACTGACTGCAATCGATCACATTGGTCGACGAACATCCAATCGATTTCATGGGGGGGAAGCCGACCGCCTTCGCAGAGTCCCACTGCGGCACAGAAGACGGCTGAAGGCATTAGCCGTTTTGCCTACGCGGTGAAGGATTTTTTCGCATAGGGATTGTGCTAATTTAGCGGAGCAGAAGTCGTCAAAACTTTCGTTGGCCGCATTGTCACCGCCCTGAGAACACGTGTGTTCTAGTTGGGGCTGACGGCGCGTTGTTTTGCACGCACGGCAATAAATTCGTCAAAGACTTGTCGCAGCACCGCAACGCTTGCGGGCTTAACTAGATGCTGGTCGAATCCGGCCTCGCGGGCTTGCTGAATATCTTCGGGTTGCCCATTGCCGGTCATGGCGATGATTTTCAAGTCGTCGAGTTCAGGAAGCGACCTCAGTGCTTGTGCGACTTCGTAACCCGATTTGTCAGGCATACAGATGTCGGAAAAAACAATGTCCGGCTTTTGCTCGCGAACCAGCTCAATCCCGTCGTTCGCGCTATACGCGACATGCACCGTATGCCCCAGCGCCTCAATCAGCTTGACCAACAAGGTCGCCACCGCGGGAAGGTCGTCGATTACCACAACCTTCAGCGACTCCGGCGACACCGAAGGCTTCACAACGTCTGATTTTGGTTCATCGACTTGGGCCAGCGGTAGCCGAACCACGAATCGGCTGCCGGGCTGCTCTCGCGTTTGATCCAGCTCGACGGTGCCTTGGTGCATTTCAACCAGTTGTTTGACGAGCGTCAGCCCAATCCCAAGACCTCCCTGACTACGAGTCACCGAGCTTTCGACTTGCGTGAACATTTCAAAAATCCCTTTGGCATCCTGCGATGAAATTCCGATCCCGTTGTCTTCGATCGAGATTGCCACTACGTCGTCGACGGCATCGCAGCACAGCTGGATCGTGCCCCCGGGCGGAGTGTACTTGCAAGCGTTGTTCAAAATGTTTGTGAAAACCTGGGCAAGACGAACGCGATCGCCAACCACGCAAAGCGAATGAGCCGCGTCGATGTGGGACTGCAACGTGTGTTGCTGGTTCATGCATGACGGGCGAACCGAAGTCAAAGCGGTCTCCAGAACCTCGCCGAGCGACACCGGTTCACGTTGTAGTTTGATCTTTCCACGGGTGATCCGCGATATATCCATCAGGTCGTCGATCAGCCGAATAAGCTGGGAAACTTGGCCCTGAAGAATCTCACCGATTTCTGCAATCTGTTTGGGGTCATCACTACAGAACTTCAACAACTCGGCCGCATTTCCGATCGGAGCCAGTGGATTTCTCAGTTCGTGCGCAAGGACTGCGAGGAATTCATTCTTGCGAGCATCCATTTCGCTCAACTGGTCGGCTCTTTGCCGCAACTCACGCTCGAGTTCTTTCTTGGCAGTGATGTCCACCATGACTCCGCGGAGATGGTTGGGTCTGCCCGCATCGTCCGAAACAACGTATACGATATCTCGCAACCAAACCGAACGTCCATCGCGTGTTACTGCCCGATACTCGAAATCGTGATCGCGACATTCATTACACGCATTGCGACACAATGCAACCGACGCATCGCGGTCTTCGGGGTGAATGATGCTAGGCCAAAACGAAGTGTTCGAGAGCCATTGATCGATCGGATAGCCTAGAATCTGTTGTGCGCGTTCGCTGACGAATGTGAACTCCCATGTGTTTGCGTCCGCTTCCCAGACAATCGCGTCCAAGCCATCGACTAAGTTCCGGTACTTCTCTCTGGTAATTTCCGCGTCCTTGCGGGCTTGAACCTCGCGTTTAATCAGGGCTTCACGCTCCTCTTCGGCGAGCACCGATTCGGTAACGTCACGAGAGATCGACAGCAGCTGCTCTGGACTTCCGTCTGCTCCTGCAATCGGCGTGACAATCACGTCCCACCACTTTCGAAGCTTCGATTGGTAAGTCGAACAGACACCGCGAAATCGTCCCGCCCGCCCTGCGCGTGCGGCAGCAACCGCATCGGCCGCAGATTGTCGGTCGGCCCCCTGCCAAAAATCGATCCACTGCTTTCCGACCAACTTTTGGATGTCATCGATCTCTAACAATTTCATCCCGCCGATGTTCATCGAAAGCAGATGCCCCTCCAGGTCGAGAATCTTAATACAGTCTTGGCTGCTGGCGAGGATCTGTTTGGCTTGCTCCTCACTGCGGTACCGAGCGGCTTCGAGTTCTTTTAGCTCGGTCACGTCGCTAAAGGTGGTGATGGCCCTAGCCTGATTTCCGTCGCCCAAAACCACTCGCTTGGAACTGACCAACAATCGGCGGATCGATCCCTGTTCCGTTTCGAAGAGAACTTCTTCGTTGGAAGTGGATTCACCATGAAGGATCGTTCGTGCCAACGGCCATTCCTGTGGCTCGTACCGGCGACCGTCTGGATGATATCCGATGAAGTCCGTTAGCGAATTCGGATCGACGCTGTCGGGTATCTTTCCGCCCACAATTTCAAGGGCCCGCTCGTTCACAGACAGCACGCGCCCGCTAGGAGTTTCCGCAACAACGACGCCTGTGGGGAGTTGATCCAGCAACGCTTTCATCAACGAACTCTCTTCTTGCAGCTGTTGAACAAGTTTTTCACGCTCCTGATCTGCGTGAATCTGTTCGCTGATATCGTCGAAGATCAATAAACTACGCCCGGATTCGCCGCCATATTCCTGTAGCGGCGCGGCAGCAATTTTCACATGCACATTCGACTGGTCGCGATGGCGATGGTAGGCGGATATCCCCTGGAACGTCTTACCTTCGGCCAATTGCTCTCGCACAAAACGACATTCGTCTTCTTTGTTTAGCGGAACGATTGGCAACGGTTTGCCCAACACTTCGCATGCCTTGTAGCCAAACATTTTTTCGGCTGCGTTGTTCCACAGGTAGACCGTTGCGTGTTCGTCGATGACGCTGATCGCCAGCGGCGACTGCTCGATAATAACTCTCAACAAATGGTGCTGCTCTCGCTCGCGATTAGCAAGCGTCACCAGCTCGATCTCGGATTCGACCGACGCTGCCAAATCATGCAGTATCTCAAGCTCGGTCTCGGTCCAATCGCGTGGCACGGCATCAAAGACGCAAAACGAACCGAGCACCTCTCCGGACCGTGCACGTATCGGCACCCCTGCGTACGCGCGGACGCCAAGCTCCTCTACCGCCGGATTGTCCTTGACTCGATCATCGGTATGCGAGTCACAAACAATCAATGGAGTATCACAGACGACCGTCTGCCGACAAAAGGAATAGCTGAGTGGCGACTCGCGTCGTGTCGCCCATGGCTCGGGCAACCCTACACAGCTTTTGAAGAATTGGCGGTGCTCGTCAACAAGCGTCACGACCGCTGCCGGGCATTTCAGCAGTGTGGACGCCAGCCGCGTCAGCCGATCAAATGAAATGTCCGGTGCACTGTCAAGCAGTTTCGTGGCTCGCAAGCTGGCCAGTCGACGTGGATCAGTTACCGGATCAGAATGAATCTGTCGTAGTTGGTCCATGGCCCTGAAATTTTCCCAAATGAGTGCACTTGATGATCGATTACGGTATCAACGAAAGCGAATCCAGAGAAGCACTTGTTGTTTACCCACTCTCGTTAAATCGGACGAACATCGCAGCTCGCTCTTTTTACTAGGTAAAGCCAATCTGCCTAAACGCCCTCTTTGATTGCATCCCATTTGAAATGGACACTCAACGAACATTCACCACGGGTCCATTAAGTATAAGTAATGGGACAGGCCTAGGAGGTTTGGAAAACCGTACCCTCGTGCCAATTTGACGATGTTTCCCCCCAAAGCCGACTCGCCCCAACCCTTATCGACGAAGCCATTCAGGATCGGTCACGGCACGCACGGGGTTTACAACGGCAGTCGGTGGCAATGTGCGAACGTTCTACAACCAAACGATCAAGCCACCGCAAGGCTACCTCGCTCAGGACGCGTTGGTCTGCAAAAATAAAAGCGGGACCCCCGCCAGACAATAGACAAATGTTGGCTGGGGGTCGAGCCGAGTCGCGTGGTCAAGGAAATCATCGCATAGAGCGTCATTCGATTGTAACGTTACTTGATTGTAACGTTACATGATTGAACGTTACATGATTGAACGTTACATGATTGAACGTTACTGGGCGGCGGCTTTGAGCTCGGCAAATCGTGCTCGCATCTCGCTCAACTGCGCCGCATGTTCTGGATTGGCGGCGAGATCGTTCTCTTCAATCGGATCGTTTTTCAGATTGAACAGTTGCTCACGGTCGAATTCGGGCCAATAAAAGTACTTCCAATCCTTGCGTACCAATGCTTCCGAGGCAGGAATGAAGTCGGTGCTCCTCAGCATCGGATGCTCGTAGAAGAACTCATCTCGCCACTGGGGCTTCGTTTTGGAAAGATACAGCGGCGTGATGTCCGTTCCCTGCATCGTTTCCGGTGCCTTGATCCCGGCAGCAGCAAGGATGGTCGGAGCAAGATCCACATTGAGGGTGAATTCGTCATTGGTTTGTCCAACAGCTTCCTGTGGCATACGCGGATCACGGATGATCAATGGAACGCGAATACTTTCCTGGTGTGGGTACCATTTGTCCGCCAACCCGTGTTCGGCGTGGTAATAGCCGTTGTCGGTCGTGAAGATCACCAACGTGTTCTCAGCGGCTCCCTGTTTCTTCAGTTCCGCCAAGATTCGGCCGCATGTCGTATCGACCTCGGTGGCCAATCGATAGTAGTTCTTCATCATCGTTTGATACTTTTCCGGAGTATCGAAACGCCAATGCCATCGGTTGCGTCCCTCGTTCTTTTCATTGCCCACGAAATCCGGTAACCGTTCAAACGACTGTTGGGTCGCATTGACTGGCACCGGAATCTTGATGTCCTGATACAACTGCATGCTTTCGGGCTGTGGCAGGAACTGCTGGGGATGAGAATCTTCGGCATGCGTGGCGAAAAACGCAACGGTCAGACAAAAGGGTTTGTCGGTAGGGCGACTCTTCAAGAAATCCATCGCGTCGTTTTCATTCTTTTGCGTCACATGGATCTTTGAACCGTCGGGCTTGGTGATCCAGTGGGTCCCATAGTAGGAACGGCTGAAGTCAAAGTGTTCGGCCGGAAGTCTCCCGTTGTGCCATTTACCAACGTGCCCAACGTAGTATCCACTGTCACGCAGCAAGCCTGGATACGTTTCAGACCAATCGGTCTTCCATGGTTTAAACGACTGGTTTCCGTGTCGCGACATCCACTGTCCCGTGAACAACGACGCACGGCTGATGCCACAAATCGAGGTGGTGACGCAGTTCTGAGTGAATCGCATCCCCTGGCTCGCGAGCTGATCAAGGTTCGGCGTTTTCACAACCGGATTGCCAGCGACTCCCAATGTGTCATGCCGCCAATCATCGGCATAAAGAATTAGGACATTCATTGGAGCGGTACCGGAGCGGCCCTCATTCGCCTGTTCACTCGCTTGTTCGTTCGCCTGTTCGTTCGCCCCATCCACTCGGTTGATGTCGGTCATTTGGAATGCGGCGAGGAACAGGCACACGATCAGGGCAAAGGTTTTCTCAGTCATTTGAAATACATGCGATAGAAGGAAAGTTCGAACTTAAATTTGACGCAGTCGGCTGTGATCGGGGGTTTGAGGGCTACGGAAGATGCACTTGCACTGCGTGCGGTGGGCGAGCTGCGATGGACCATAATCTAAGTTGCAGGATCCGGGTTTGTCGATCAATCCTTGTGCAGTCGATCGAGCTAGGTTCGAGTACGATCACTCAGTGTCTTCTGCAAGCGTTCGCAGGCGGTTTCTAGCACATGAATTCGCGCGGTGTATTTGTCGTTTGCCGGGACGATGGTCCAGGGGGCGTACGATGTGTTAGTGTGTTGGATCATGTCATTGACGGCTGATTCATACACGTCCCATTTTTCCCGATTGCGCCAATCCTCTTCCGTTAACTTCCACGCCTTGTGGGGTGTCGTTTTGCGTTCTTCGAATCGGCGCATCTGTTCCTGCTGGTCGATGTGCAACCAAAATTTGCAGATCATGATGCCGCTTTCGACCAACTCTTGCTCAAACTCGTTGATTTCGTTATAGGCTCTCTGCCACTCATCGGTTCGAGCAAACCCCTCGATACGCTCAACCAGCACTCGTCCATACCACGAACGGTCAAAAAACGTGATATTACCGGCGCTGGGCAAGTGACGCCAAAATCGCCACAGGTAGTGCTGCGAGTGCTCCTCTTCGGTTGGCGCTGCAATCGGAATCACTCGATAAGTCCTCGGATCAAGTGCTCGCAAGATCCGTCGTATCGCACCTCCTTTGCCGGCGGCGTCCCAGCCTTCGAAGACCAGGATACTGGAAACCTTTTGTTGTTTGGCTTGTCGACATAGTCGATTGAGGTCACCCTGTGCCTGCTCTCGCCTCTGCCGGTATTCCTTTTTATTGAGAGACTGCTTTAAATCGACACCAGATAACCAATTGACGGGACTGGGACTGTAGTCCGTCGACACGGGGGGCGGCGAAACGTCATTCAAACGTTTCTTAATCGCGTCCAAAATATGTTGCCCGATCGCGATCGATCGGTATCGTTGATCGGCACCGTCGATGACCCGCCATGGTGCGAGCGGAGTATCGGTTGCGTCAATGATTTGATCACCTGCGACGACGAATCGGTTGTACATCGCCCAATGTGCCCAATCCGTGTGCGTCACACGCCAAGCGGTTAGAGGATTCGCCTCCAATCTTTCGAGCTGCTTTTTTTGCCGCCGTTTGTCCAGATGCATCCAAAATTTGAGGATCAACGCGCCATCGGTTGCCAGCGTGCGTTCAAACCGACGAATTCGTTCGACATGCCTCGGGAACTCGGATTCAGAAACGGTTTGCGCGACCGATCCCAACAACACTTGTGAATACCAAGCACTCAAGAACAACCCGATCTGACCGCGAGGCGGTAGGTCGTGCCAGTAGCGGCGAAAGACCGGCCGCTCAACCTCCGCATCGGAACCGGACGACCTAGCGTAAGCTCGATTGATCAGCCATCGGGGATCCATCCATTCGTTCAGCGAGTTGACCATTTCGCTCTTGCCCGCTCCGTCCACGCCGGCAAACAGAACAATGACAGGGAAATCTGCTTTACGAAGAGAGTTCTGCACCTCTAACAATTCCGCGCGCAGAGCCGGTAGCCGATCCTCGAACTCGCGTTTCTTGAGTTTCTCGGAATGCACAAAGTTTACCAGTCTCACAAGTCCTACCTTTTTTCTTCCAGGCGAGCGATTTCACCTAAGTATAGCGTTGTGATCCGGCAATCGAGTAGCGATGCACTTCTCGCCCCCACTGCGAAACACGAGCGACCGAATTCCCGTTTTTTTGTCTGCGCCAGAATTCCGCGGTGGGGTATCCTCTGGCTAGCGCTCTTCCGGCACTGCTGCATGATCCCTCGCGAGTGATCCCCCCAACATAAGTACTTGCAGTTACGAGAGTCTCATCCAGCAGCAAAGTGCATGGACCAAGACCGCTGCACGCCAACAATGAAGAGCCAAAGAAATTCAGGGGCGCGGATTCAAAATGCTGCTCAAACTTATAATGCTGCTCGATCCGATGGCACTTCGATGCAGTTGGTCGATCGCAGGCGTTTGAATATTTGTGCCGCCGTACAGCGAAAAAGCGAAGGGGCGACGTCACCCGCTTGAACAGGTCAAGCGTTGGCGGCATGAACCCGGGGGAAGGAAAAATTTACCGGACTTCAATTTGGATCGCGCCGCGGACTTCCTTTTCCAAGAGCCAACGTTCGCCGACTTGTTTCGCCGCGACTTGTTCATCGTCCACGTAAACCCCAGTGGTGCCGTTGGCCGCGGGTAGATCGACCTTGGCCGTCATCCCCTCAGGCAGACTGAGCGACATCGTGAACGTTTCCTCGTTTTGCCAATCGAGTTGAATCGGTCCTCGCGACGTGGGGACCTTGCCGCCAGCGTGTTTGAGATCGGCTGGGTGAGGGCGAATGATTGCGGTCGTCCAGCCTGAGGTTGCGGGCTGCACTCCCAACACGTATCGCGGCAACAGATTCGCCGGTGCCGCGCCCCAGGCGTGGTTCCAATCCTGGTTGGGTTTGTATTTCAGGTCCCAGGCTTCCCAGGAGATCGTCGTTCCGCTGTTGACCATATGCTTCCAACTGCGATCTCCATCGGCGGTCATCAACGCAATCGCCTTTTCATCGCTACCACTACTGAACAGTGCGTCCATGAAATACTGTGCCGCGTAGGGGCTGCACTGCATGTCTTGTTTTTCGAGCCACGCGATAACCCCCGCAAGTTTGTCCTCGGGCACCAAACCAAACGCTAACGGAAAGAAGTTCGCGTGGATGCTGCTGTGATCCGTGCCGACACCATCGCGATAGATTCCCGCAGCTTCGTCAAATAACGTTTTTTGGAACGATGCTCGGGCCAGCTCGACTCGATCTTCAAAAGCCTTGGCATCATCGTGCTTTCCAATTGCACGCGCCATTTCGGCCATCTGCTGCATCGCTTCGATGTGAAATGCATTAACAACGGTGTTAATTTCCGTGAACACATAGCCATCGCGTTCCTTTTGCGGCCAATCGACGATGTCATGCCGTTTTTGATCCATTTCCTCACTGCGAACCAAACCGTCGTCACCACTTCGATGCATTAACGTTTTCGCCTTCAGCGATTCGTAGCGATGTTTCAACCACTCATCATCGCCCGAATACATCCACTCGGCGTGAGCCATGAACACCATATGTGGCGCCCACTCACTTGGCCAAGTTCCATTTTCAATCAACCAATCAAACGATCTCGCCGCCATCTCGACGTCGTCGTCGGTGGTGTAATGACTCAATTGATTCAGATACGCGTCGGCTTCGTACGGAATCCGCTCGCGGTCACCATCCACGTAGACACCGGCGAACGTCGTCGCCTTGATGCTGTATTTGCACAGTTCCCAGATCTTGTTAAGCATTTCGTCAGAACACTCAAACGAGCTTGCGTCGTCATTCCAGCCAGAAGCGAACGCGGCGCGGCGGACGATGTATTCCGGCTTGAACTCGCCAGCCCAATTTTCGATTTCGACCCAGCGAAATGGCATCACGGGCAACCAAGACTTGGGTGTCAATACCGCAGGCGGATGAGCCCCAGTCGCACCGGCTTGTTCCGTGTTTCGCACGTCGACCGGGGTCGGCACGATCCACGTTCCGATCTCGCCGCTGCCGTTGCGAAATCGGCTCACTCCGTAGCGAACCGTCCCAGGTGGTTCGCGATCGATCCGGCCATCCTTCAACTTCTCGCCAAAGTGAACTTTGCCCTCACCACGTCCCTCTTGAGGAACCCGCATGGCAATGTTTCCGAATGCGACTTTGCCAAAATCAACGAGTGTAATTGTGTCGCTAATTTTCTTGACCGATACAGGTGCCTGATCGGTCAGCGAAACCGAGTCCTCCGCAGGAATCTCTGGCAACTCTTTGATGAACAGATTTCGGAAGCGGTAGGTTTGCCCATCTTCGCCGTGATGCTGGATGCCGATGTACCCCGACGCATCGGTTGCATCGCGGAACGTGACCGTCGGCACACCGTTCAGTTCAATCGTGATGCGATCTTCAATGCAGGTGATCACAAACCGGTTCCAGCCGTCGCGATTTAGCGCACCTGCGATCGTTGGATCAGCAAAAGCCGCCTTTGATTCCTCTTCGTGCTCGAGGAATTGATCCCGTGATCGCCCCTTCGTGCTCGGCCAAATCCAACCGCGACGCGACTCGTCATACAACCCGCCAGACCACCGCCGATCCGAACCATCACACTCGGCTTGATAGCCATACACTTTCTTTTTCGCGTCCTTGTCGACGTGACAACGAAACATCACTCCCGAGTTGGCGTCGCCTTCGGGCAGGTGGATTTCAACGCTGACGCGAAAGTCCGAGTACTTCTTTTCGGTGACCAAGAAGAATTTTTCATCGGCCATCAGATGGATTTCACCATCAACGACTTTAGCTTCACCGTGCGGATACGGATTCCACCATCCAGAAAGGTCTTTTCCGTTGAACAGCGGCGTGTACCCGCGGCTAAGCATCGCTTCAAAACCGGCGGAACCGTCTTGTTCAATCGCTGGTTTGGAGATTGAAACCGAAGCTGATTCCTCTGCACCGCAATTCGCAATAAACAAAAACAGCATCAACATAAACGCTGCGTTCAAACCGGGAAACAATGGGGGCGTCATGATGCAGACCTAGCTGTGAGTATTTTGAAGATGCAATTTAACTAATAAGCGTGAATGGACATTTTAATCGCCCGGCTTGATATTTCCCAATGCCGCAGTTCGCTCAGGCTGCTGCTGACTATAGGCTGAAAAGAGGATAGCCCCCCCTGTTCGAGACCAAGTTTACAAGTACCGCGCGTTCACGCGACAGCACGGAAGAGTCACCCGTGCAAGCCCAGTAGCTTGAACGGCCCAGTAGCTTGTACGGCCCAGCGACGGAAGTCCGTAGGTGGATCTCCGTTACCCCCAAATCAAGGCTGAATGAAGCACTAGGTGTGGGTATTCTTCTTCGAATTGGGAATCAGGAAGCCAAGGTGATGGGCTGCGTGCAGCCACATAAATTGTCGCCACTCATCCGCTTTTAGATTGTCAAGAAAGGGGTAATCGTCAAACGAGCCATCGTACTGCTCGGCTTGGCCGATGACTTCGATACATTGATCGATGATCGCGTCGTCGTCCGCACCGAGTTGCGTATTGGGTTTCAAACGTTTGATCGTGGGTCCACTGGACATCTTTCGCGTTCTCAGGATTCGCCTGAAAATCCATTTGATAATCGTCGCTCGCAAGATCCACGGCAGACGAAAACCAAATCCTTCTATCCCACCCCTCATCGTGTAAGTCAGATGTTCACAGATTTGGGTCAAGTTCCAATTCTTGGTCCTTGAGTACCCTTGGCGTCGCAGTCGCTCGATCTCCGCTGCGACTTCATCGCCGGTGTGAAAGTCCAACTCGCGTTTCGGTAACGATGTCATAGGGTCCCCAACACGATGCTGCAGAAATGATCTGACGAGCTATCGATGATGATAACGATCCCCCCAAACCGTCAAGGTGAAGTGATTCGGTACAACTTGATTTTTCGTTTTGGCGATAACTCCGCTTGCATCGAGAAACCGGGGCGACCATCGCCACGGTCAATTTATCCGCCAGATTGCGAAGTTCAGCACACTGGCGAAACTGACCCACACCAAGTACGGGACCATCAACCCGCCTGCGATCTTCGACCGTCCAAAGAACGCGATGGTTGTTGCCGCGATAGCCAGCCACAGAACCACGATCTCTACGAACGCCCATCCCGGTTGGTGAAAGCGAAAGAAGACCCACGACCATGCTATGTTCAGTGCAAGCTGCACAGCGAACAAAGTCAGTGGAGTCTTGGCAGCCTTCAGTCCAGCAGGCTTCCATACCAACCACGCAGCGACCGCCATCATCACGTACAGCGTCGTCCAGACGGGACCGAAGACGTATGCCGGAGGATTCCACGACGGCTTTTCAATGGTCTTGTACCATCCATCGATTTCAGAAGTCGTCGCAATCGCTCCAACCCCGGCCGCCCCCAGGCAGACGGCGATAAAGGCAATCAGCATGATCCAGACCGCCCACTTACTTGGAGACGAGTCTCGTCGTTGAGGAATCGACGCATCATCCGTCATTGCAAAACCTCCTCCATTTCTCGGTGAAAATGGTCTACTGAATTTCCCGAAGCAAAATCGTCCGCCCATCCGCCTCGTCCTAAACCGCCGGCTTCAACATTAGTCAGCAGGTCGATTGTATCGCAGTGTCCAGTATCGTTGCGAACGCCGATCCCTCGCTGGATTGCAAACGGAGTGATTCGCAGCACTGTGATTGTTCTAAGCTAAAGCAAATCGTCGATCTTTCATCGGATGCGAACCGATCACCACAAAGCGGATGTATTTGTCCTGCTGCTCTTATTCGCATTTGTTCGCGTGATTCGCGGGCCAATTGGCTCCAACTTCGGCGGGAACTCAAACGTCGGCGCCGAGTTCCGAGACGAGCTGTTTTAGCTGCAACGCGTTGAAGGTTGCGTGACCCTCCGCCGTGTTGTCGAAGATGCACCAGACTTCGTCCGCCGAACAATCGTGAATTCGATTTTGCAGGTCATTGAGGTACTCGTCCGAGTAGTTCGAATAGTAAATCTTGGGGTGACCGTGAAGCCGGAAGTAAGCGATGCGAGTGTCCCCCGCCGGTTCAAGCGCCGACAACCCACAGGGGTGAGGATCGACCGCCACGCGACTGATGTGATACTCACTAAGCAACTCGTTTGGTTTCGGCGTGAACCAGCTCGGATGTCGTGGTTCCAGTGCAACGGGACCTTGGCAAGACTCACGAACGACTGAAAGGAATTGACTTGCGACTTGTTGATCAAAGGCCAGCGACGGAGGCAATTGAAACAAGACGACTCGCAATTTTTCACCAAGCTGACTGACTTCGCTCCAAAACGACTCCCACAAATCGCGAATGTCTTTCAAACGCCGATGATGCGTGATCTGGCGTGGTGCTTTGACGCTAAAACAAAACGTCTCACCCGTATTTTCACTCCATTTCGCCCATGTCTGAGGACGATGCGAGCGATAGAATGACGAGTTCACTTCGACGGCATTCAAAACGTTGCTGTAACGCTGCAAATGCGTCCCAGTTCCGGGAAAGTGGAGTTTGTGCTCGGCTCGCAAGCTCCATCCTGCAGTGCCTAAACGTACTTTCGAAGCGACCATTTCGTCTAACACCCGAACGTCCACGGAAGATTGTGTGCATCGAAGAAACGCGTGCACATTTTGGGCCGCTTAGACACTGTTCGGAGATAACTTCGTCACTCGCGTTTTGTTACAAATCACGCCAGTGAACTGATTCCTCGGTAGTGGACGAGGCTACGAGTCCCGTCGTGCCACTGAGTTATTTCCGAACGTTTGCTTCGCGAATCGACTCGTCGGGTAAGCCGGACTTGATGCCTTCGTCGATCGGCATGATGTCGGGTTTTCCTCTCCGATGAACAGCGTTAGCATCGTGTCGTCGATGGTCGGGTAATTGCGATTCGAATCGAACAGCAATGTAGCCGATTAAAAATCCACCGCGGCAGCGCAATTATCGCTGCCATGCGGTGAACCCAATGCCTGCCTTTCCGAATCCACCCGTCTTTCTAGATTTGACCGCACCTTGATGAAGCACCTTACGATTCCGACCTTCGTGGCGAGCGTGTTACTTTACCTTCCCTGCACTAATGCGGCGGAACCGCTGTCGCGTCCGAACGACACCATTCCGGTCTCGCCCGATCCATCGTCGGACCCCACGATTGCGAAGGAAATCGCGTCGGTTCTTGATCCGCTTGTGGAACAGTTTGCAAATAACCGCGATGCCGTCGGGACGGCCGTCGCCGTTTCACGAAACGGCAAACTGATCTACGCCCGAGCGATTGGATATCGCGATTTATCCACAGCAGATGTGGCGGAGCCAACAACGCTGTTCAGCATCGCCAGCGTGTCCAAACCCATTACTGCAATTGCGGTCGTGAAGCTTGTCCAGGACCGGAAGCTTGGGCTCGATGATCGTTTCATTGACGTTTTAAAGCTAGATCCGTCTGCGAACGGAAACGAAGAGTTTGATGCTCGAATTCGAGCGGTGACCATTCGGCATCTTCTCAACCATACGGGCGGATGGGATCGAAACGCTTCCTATGATCCACTTGGAACAAGCAACCGAGTGCGTGTTTGTGAGCATCTAAACATCGCCCACGAACAATTGCACCCGAATCACATTGTTCAATACATGCTCACAAAGCCGCTGGACTTTGACCCTGGCACAAAGCATGCCTACTCAAACTTTGGCTACTGCATCTTGGGCCGAGTGATCGAGAAAGTGACAGGCAAAACCTACGAAGATTACGTGACAAACGAGGTGTTGAGGCCACTGGGTATTCAACAAATGCGACTTCGTGCGGACGAACCGTATGACAACGAGGCAACGGCGTACACCCATACAAAGGAGAATGGAGAGCCGATTCGCGGTAGCTTTGTTGAGTGTGATCATCGATCATGGCCAAACAAGGTTGTCGAGTCGCACGGCGGCTGGCTCGCTTCTGCAGTCGACCTTTCTCGGTTGCTAGCCGCATTCGACTCGCCGACACGCATGCGAATCTTATCCCCCAATGCGATCAAGGCGATGTTTTCACCACCCACAGGCTTACCGCTTGTTCGAGACGATGGATCACCGAAACCGAATTTCTACGGATTTGGATGGGATATCTGGCCCGCACAAAACGGCTTTACCGCGGCGCATGGTGGTGGCGCGTGCGGTATGTCCGCGTACATTTCGCGTAGCTCCAGCGGATTCAATTGGGTCGTGCTGACAAGCACAGATGCTGGATTTCCCACGAATACGACATCGACTGCATTGATTCGCGACGGTGACCAGGCGCTCGCAAATTTGCGTATCAATTCACGTTTTGATTTGTTTCGCATCCGCTACAAGGCCGACACCCAATAGATCTAAGCAGTTAGGCAGGAATCATTGAGTGAAATCCCGTTAGCCGTTTGGGCGAGCCCTGCGAAGCCTTTACTCGTAGCGACCTTCGCCAGAAGGTGTTGATTCGCATTTGCGCGGCAACCACCCACGCTCTGGCGAGCCTAGCTACAAGACGCAATTGCCGTAATTTGCCGCCTCTAAATGCTTCACAGCGTCGCGTTTCAACACAGAGACACGAAGAGTTGTTAGACCGGAATACTCTTGATCCACCCCTGTTTTCCCATCTTTTAACCTCCCATCTTTTAACCCCGCACATCCCTGGCCATCGTCTGCCGCAGCGATCCAGCTAATTGTTTCGCGGTGCGACTGGCATTTCATCCAAGAGCCCTGTAGACAATTCAGTGATGCAATTGCCGGTGTCGCTACACCGACGCTCTTACAAGCAACACCCCGAGTTTAGCGAATCGACTCTTCGGGCAACCCCGACTGGATGCCCTCGTCAATCGGCATCGTGTCGGGTTTCCCATCGCCGCTGGCGGCGATCAATCGATCCAGCTCGGCACGAAGCGTTCTAACCGTCCCGGCATGCTCCGCGACGTTGATCAGATTCTTGTCTTCTTCGGGGTCGACCGATAAATCGTACAGTTCCGCCATGTGACGATCGGGCGAGCCGTCACCATGCGGGTAGCGAATGTATTTCCAGCGGTCGGTTCGCAGCGCCCGAACATTCGGTGTGTAAGGAAACTGGCTCTCATAGTTGTATTCGTAATACAAACTGGTTCGCCAATCCGACATGTCACCTTGTGCCAAACGTTTCCAGCTTGCCCCGTGCACCTTTTCCAGCGGCTCGGCGTGGCAGATATCCAAAATCGTGGGTGCAAAATCAATCGTCGCGGTTAACTGCGGAATCACGCGAGACTGTTGGGTTAGCCCCGGATAACGGACCACCAGCGGAATCCGAATCGAAGGTTCGTGACCGGTCCGTTTGTCGACCATGCCATGTTCGCCCTCCAACAGCCCGTTGTCCGAGGTAAAGATCACCAGCGTGTTGTCGAGCTCGCCACGCTCTTCGAGGAACTGATACAAACGCCCGACGCTATCGTCGACCGACAACAGCGTTCCCCAATAAGCACGGACCATGCGAGCAAAATCCTTCACTGCCTCGGGGCTCTTGTCGGGAAACTGTTTTCGCCAATCGAACAGCGGTCCATAGATTCCGTGCCAAGTATCGAGTCGCTTTTGAAACCACGCCGGCTTGTCACTCAAATTGAATGCACTTTTGGGATACTGCACATCCACATCGTCAAACGTCTTTTGATATTTCTCTTCAGGAAAGTAGAAACTGTGCGGTGCCTTGTGGCCCACCATCATCAACCAAGGTTTGTCCGAGTCGCGGTCCCCGATCCAGTCCATTGCCATATCGGTCACCACCTTGGTGTAGTAGCCCTTGACTACGCGGCGGTCGTTGCCGTTGAAATTGAACTCGGTGTCAAAGTAACTGCCTTGACCTTTATGCGTCACGAAATGATCAAACCCAGGCCGCGGCATGTCATTCCCTTCGCCCATATGCCATTTACCGACGTAGGCAGTCTCGTAGCCTGTGTCCTGCAAACGCAGCGGAAAGCTGGTCATGTCCGCCGGGTATTCGGTGAAGTTGTTCGTAACACCATGGGTGTGAGCGTAAAGCCCACTCAGGATCGAAGCACGACTGGGCGAACAGAGGCTGGTGGTGCAAAAGTGGTTTTTGAACAGCAATCCTTCGTCGGCCAAGCGATCGATATTTGGCGTCTTTAGATGAGGGTGCCCCATACAACTGAGTGCGTCATAGCGTTGATCATCGGTCAAGATGAACAGCACGTTGGGACGTTTGGGTTCCGCCGTGTCTTTCGCATCGCTGCGGACGGCGGTCAGTAGAGTCAGTGCAATAACGGGAACGGCGACGAGAATACGAAGCAAGGTCACGATAAGCTTTCGCTGAAAAGGGGAATCAGGGGAGTGTTTTGGGGAGGTGTCTATTGTAGTCGCACGGGGTGGATGCATCATCCGGGCCAAATTACCCGGACCAAATATTGAGTTCGCGACGCAATGGAATAGTTGCTTGAGCGTCGTGTTGTCTTCGATGTGCCGGGATGTTTCGGGGTGGGATCTTTAGCAAGATCCACTACGGAGGGGGGGCGAGTTTGACGCGGATATGGCGGCGGACCGAAAACCGATTTTGGGGTCTGCTGCTTGTCTTTTCGTCCTGCGTTTTAGGCGATAATGTCCTTCACCACTTTTCCGTGCACGTCGGTCAAACGGTAGTCACGCCCGCTGTAGCGGTACGTCAACCGCTCGTGGTCCAGCCCCATCAAGTGCAAGACCGTCGCGTGCAAGTCGTGGACGTGCACACGATCTTCGATGGCGGTCAGCCCAAATTCGTCAGTCGATCCGTAACTGATTCCACCTTTCACGCCGCCGCCTGCCATCCAAGTGGTAAATCCGTAATGATCATGGTCGCGTCCCTTTTGGCCTTCGGAGGTCGGGGCGCGGCCAAATTCGCCTCCCCAAATCAGCAAGGTCTCTTCAAACAGCCCACGCTGTTTCAAATCTTTGATCAGGGCTGCGATCCCTTGATCACATGCCACCGCCAATTTTCGATGGCCGTCGACGATGTTGTTGTGCCCGGTATCCCAAGCAATATCGTAACCATCGATCGAATGAGAGAGCTGGACAGTACGGACGCCACGTTCGATCAACCGCCGCGCCAACAGGCAACCTTTTGCATACTCGCTGTCGCCGTACATTTCCAGCGTTTGTTTCGATTCCTGGCTTGTATCAAACGCATCCGGGACGGCGAACTGCATGCGAAACGCCATTTCCATCGTCTGGATGCTCGCTTCGAGTTGCTGGTCTTGTCGTTGACGCTCCAGATCGATTTGGTTTAGCCGTGTCAGCAAATCTGCCTGCTGACGCTGGCCCGCCTTGGGCAACCAACCGTTTCTTAGGTCGTCCAATATTCGATCGGGCTGCATTTCGTGAATGTTGACATAGGTGCCGGTGTAGGCGCCTGGTAAGAATGCATTGCCCCAATTCGCCAGCTTGTTGCGTGGTTGAGCCCGTGGACTCATCGCGACAAATCCCGGCAAGTCTTGGTTCTCGGTTCCCAAACCATAGACCAACCATGACCCCATGCTGGGACGACTCGGTTGCAGATGACCGGCGTTCATCATCATCATCGCGCCGGCATGCTCGGGAATGTCGGTGTGCATCGAATGAATGAAACAAATATCGTCAACACACTGGGCAACGTGCGGAAAAATCTCGCTGACATGCTTGCCGCATTGACCGTACTGTTTGAACGAGTACGGCGACGGCATCAGCCCCATCTTGGTATTCCGCAGCGATTTACGATCGACCATGGCCGGCCGCTGGCCCGCGAACTTCGCTAGCTGTGGCTTGTAGTCAAACGTGTCCACCTGAGACGGACCGCCCGGCATGAACAACTGAATCACATGCTTGGCCTTAGGGGCAAAGTGCGGCAATTTCGGTGATAGCGGCGAAGCGGATACGGCCGATCCCGCTGCCGCTTCCGCCTGCGCAACCACGCTTGCCAACGCCATCGAGCCAAACCCCGCGCCCATTTTGCGAAGCGCGCCGCGGCGGCTCAGCACGGGCATCGGATCATAGTGAAACATCTTCAATTACCTCACAAACATAAATTCATTGGAACTCAGCAGGACCTGAGCGTAGCGATCCCATCGCGAAAGCGGATTCGCATCCTCGGGACTGGAAAGAAACTGAAGCCCGAGTTGCAATTCCATCGGCTCGGGACTGCGGCAGTACAACAAATCGTAAGCGTGCTCGATCCGTGCCGCGTCGGATTCATTTTCAGTCGCCAGCAACGACACCAGCGACTTCGCTCGCTCGACCATGAAGCGACTATTCATCAAAAACAGATACTGTTGTGGCACAATGCTGCTGGGTCGCTGGGCCACCGTCGCCCGCATCAGCGGAAAATCAAATCGACGCAGGAAACGATCCGACTCAAAGACATCACCGTTGCGGCTGACTTTCGCGTACAGCGTTCGGCGTTTGTTCTGAGTGACATCTGCGATCGAGGGACCGCCCAGCGACGTATCAAGCTCACCGGTCACCGCCAATAGCGAATCACGCCACGCTTCGACGTCCATTCGCCGAGGACTCATTCGCCACAACAGCCGATTATCGCCGTCGGCCTTAAATGATCGCTCGTCAAACGTGCTGCTAAGCTGGTAGCTGGCCGAAGTCATGATTTGGCGATGCAGCGATTTGAGTGACCAACCGCCCGAGACAAACTCGCTAGCCATCCAATCCAGTAACTCAGGATGCGTCGGAGATTCACCGAGCGTGCCGAAGTTACTGGGTGTGCGAACCAGCCCCGCACCGAAGTGATGCATCCACACGCGATTGACAAAAACGCGAACCGTTAGCGGGTTTTCGGGATCAATGATCGCAGCGGCAAGCTCAGCACGTCCGCTGCCGTTTGTGAATCGATCGGGTTCTTCGCCCGACAACAGTCGCAAAAAACGACGCGGTGCGACGTCACCGGTGCGGCGAAGATTGCCTCGCAATGCGACTTTCATATCGCCGTTACCCGTGTCATGTAACGTATGCGCGATTTCGTAGCCGGGGGGAGCGTTCTGTTTTAATTCCGCTAATTTCGCCGTCCACTCGTCCTGCTGCGATTGCTCCTCGGCGGTCGCATCGCGTTTGCCGTCTTTGATTTTTTTATTGAGCTGATTGAGCTGTTTTTGCAGCTCGTTCACTTTGCGATTGTGATCATTAAACCGTTTGACCACGTCGTCCGCCGCGAGCGGCATGTCCCGCACCGCCGTGTTATTGAAAACCCCGGCGAGCGAATAATAATCTTGTTGAGGGATCGGATCAAATTTGTGGTCATGACAACGCGCACACGCTCCGGTGATCCCCAGCAATCCTCGCGTGAGCGTATCGATGCGGTCGTCCAGCGTTTCGCCTTTGGCCTGAGCAACGCTGTCGGGATCGCCACCGTCGGATCGATAGGTTGGCCCGAGTACGAAGAACCCCGTCGCGATTGCTTCGGAATACTCGCCGTTTTGATCGCCGGCGATTTGCAAACGAATGAATTCATTGATTGGCATATCTTGATTGAGGGCATCGACAACCCAATCGCGATAACGCCATGCAGCGTCGAGCGGTTTGTTATCCAGAAAACCACCCTGTCCGTCACTGTAACGAGCGACGTCCAACCAATGGCGGCTCCAACGTTGGCCGTACATCGGCGAAGCGAGCAGTTCATCGACCAGCGACTCGACCGCATTTTGCCGATTCACCGTCGCCGACTCAACAAACGTCTGCACTTGTGCCGGCGTGGGCGGTACGCCAATCAGATCGATGTAAATGCGACGGACTAGAATTTTAGGTTCCGCGGTCGCCACCACTTCGAGTCCCGCTGCGGTCCGACGTGCGACAACAAAATTGTCAATCGGATTGACCACGAAGTTTGGGTCCACCATAGGGATTTCCGGCCGCTGCACGGGCTGCCACGCCCAATGGCTCTGTCGAGCGGACGCCCAATCAAACGAGGACCAATCGGTACCGGTTGCGATCGGGACTCCCGGCGATGAAGTGACCTGAGGCCAAGGAGCTCCCATTTCAACCCATTTTGTCAACGCATCAATTTGCCGCTGATCCAATTTACGATCCGGCGGCATCTCGCTCGCTTCGTAGTTAACCGATTGGATCAGCAAACTTTCCGACGGCTTGCCCGGCACCACTGCGGCACCTGATTCGCCGCCTCGCAATACGCCTTCTCGTGAATCGACGTACAACCCGGCCTCCAGCTCAGGTGCATCGGTGCTGTGACAATCGAAACAGTGCTGGACCAATAGCGGTCTGATCTGCGTTTCGAAAAACTCGATCTGTTCGGGTGCAAACGATGGAGGACCGTCGACAATCTCGGCCGCATCGAGCGAGACAACAAGCGACAGCCCGCTGAACAGCAAGCCATGCAATAGCGCAGGAATCGACGGTAAAAAACGCATCAGGCAGGTTCAAAGGTGGGAAAGGGAGAGCGAGCGAGGGTGGGACGGAGGCGGCGAAGCGACCCGGCGTGCTTTTTTTGCTTGCAGAAGGTCGTTGTCCGCCAAAGGCCTGTCCCTCATCATAACCGAGCGACACGAGGCCGGCGTGGATTTTCGCAGCATCAACAGAATTGTTGCAAACTTGCCAAATCTTCGCAACGTTTTGCCGACCGTGCACGCTAATTCGATTACGTTGGATCCCAAAATACTCCATAGACTGCACAAAGGCGAGCTAACCCATGTTCCATCGTTTCCATTTCGTCCTCGCGGTGCTCGCATGCAGTGGTGCGGCCACGGTGGGATTGGCCCAAGACAATAGCGGCAGTGATCACATGGTCGTTCTAACTGACACCGAAACGAATACGCGAACCGAGAGCTTGCGAATCACTGCGAAAGACTTCGCCGACGTGTCGCCGCAAAACCAACCGGCATGGTTCGTGGAAAAAACGACACTGCACGGCGGCAAACAAGAGGGCTGCGAACTTGTCACGATCGATAACGGTGACCTGGAAATCGTCGTGGTTCCCACGCGAGGCATGAGCGTGTTGCGTGTCACAAAAAAAGCGAACTCGAATGAACGTGATTCCGCAGCGGTGAGGTTTGGTTGGGACTCGCCCGTCAAAGAAGTAGTTCATCCGCAATACATCAATCTCGAAAGCCGAGGCGGCCTTGGATGGCTCGAAGGATTCAACGAATGGATGGTCCGCTGCGGATTGGAATACGCGGGACATCCCGGCAAGGACGTATTCACCAACAACGTGGGCGACAAGGTCGAGATGGATCTAACGCTGCACGGCAAGATCGGAAACATTCCCGCGTCAAAGGTCACCGTCACGGTCGATCGTGAAGTTCCTCATCGCATCCGGCTGCAAGGCATCGTCAACGAGCGAATGTTTTACGGACCGAAACTCGAGTTGATCACCGAAATTTCGGTGGTTCCAGGCGAACCGACTTTGCGGATCACCGACACGTTGGTCAATCACGGTGCCGACGAGCAAGAATTTCAGCTGATCTATCACACCAATTTCGGCGCGCCGCTGTTAGAGAAAAACGCTCGCACTGTCGTTGCAGCGGAGAAGATCGAACCGATGAACCAGAACGCCGCAAAATCAATCGATCACTTTGCAAACTACCAGGCTCCGACCAAAGGATTCATCGAAGAAGTCTATTTGGTGTACCCGATCACGGATGCGAGCGGACGCACCCAAGCGATGCTGGTCAATGCCGCCGGCGACCAAGCAGCCTCGGTCGCATGGAATACGTCACAGTTGCCTTACTTGACGATTTGGAAGAACACCGCAGCCGAAGCGGATGGTTACGTGACCGGAATCGAACCGGGCACCGGTTTCCCTTTTAATCGCAACATCGAACGTCATTTCGGCCGCGTGCCCAAACTGGCACCCGGCCAATCACGCAGTTTTGAATTGGAGTACGGTTTCCACAGCGGCTCCGAAGCGGTGAACAAATTGGAAGCTGAAATCCGAAAATTGCAAACGACACCGGTGGTGCTGAAAGAGAAATCGCCCACGCTGCCATCGCCATAGCCGGCAATCCGCTGTAATGCCGAGAGAGACCGCCAAGCAAGTCATTGGCGCGTAACTTGCTTCGCTGGGGACGCCACTCGAAGCTCTTATCTCAATCGGCACCGGATCCTGCTATGCCCGATCGCATTGAAGTCAAACGCCGCGAATTTCTCAAGAATGTTGGAGTGGCGTCGGCTACTTCGGTGGTCCTCAGCGAAGCGAATGCGGCAGTGGCCGCTGAGACGACAACCGATGTCGATGTGACCGCCAATCGACCAACTGTCACCATTCAGTTCAAGCTGAACGGTAAATCCAAAAAAGTGACAATCGACGCTCGCACCACGCTGGTGGACCTGCTTCGCGAGGATCTGCAGCACTTCGGAACAAAGAAGGGTTGCGATCATGGAGCTTGTGGCGCGTGCACGGTTCATATCAATGGCCGTCGCGTGCTGTCCTGCCTAACCTTGGCTGCCACGGTGGACCAAACCGAGATCAAAACGATCGAAGGAGTGGCTAGCGGCGAAAATCTGCATCCAATGCAACAAGCGTTCTTGCGTTGCGATGCCTATCAGTGCGGTTATTGCACGCCGGGCCAAATCATGTCAGGCATCGCTTGTGTTGACGAAGGCCATGCGGCTGGATCAAGCGAAGAGACCCGCGAATGGATGAGTGGAAATCTGTGCCGCTGCAGTGCTTATCCCAACATCCTGGCGGCCGTCCGCCAAGTCGCCGGAAGCGAACCGGAAAGCGATCCCGCCTCCGGCGTTGTCGTGATTTCCGATTCATCCTCATCGGACTCTTCCACATCGAAGGAGCAGTCATGATTCCATTCCAGTTCGAGCGTCCTGGTTCCATTGCTGAAGCGGGACGACAACTGCAAGCCGAAGGAACGATGCTGCTCGGTGGCGGCACGACGTTATTAGACTTGATGAAACTCAACGTGTTGACGCCTTCTCGGCTCAGCTTCGTCAAACCGCTTTTAGACGACAGCGTCTCGGTGAAGCAAGCGAAACTTGTTATCGGGGCCGGTTGCACGATGAGCCAGCTTGCCGACGACGAGGCTGTCAAAGACTCACTCGCGGCAGTGCGTCAATCGCTGATTTTGGCGGCGTCGCCCCAAATCCGAAACATGGCCACGCTCGGAGGCAATCTACTGCAGCGAACACGCTGTACCTACTTTCGCCATCCCGACATGCCGCTCAATCCTGAGGGAGACGCGGAATTGACGTTTGACACGCCTGGGGTCGAGACCTCGATGATGGCAGTCCTCGGCAACAACGGACGGCTTGTCGGCGTCTACCCCGGTGACTTTGCCGTCACCTTAGTCGCCTTCGCAGGCCAAGTGCGAGTAACGGGTCACCAGGGCGACCGAACTATCGATGCAAGGTCTTTCTACCATCTGCCAAACAAAACGGAATTCCAGTATTCAACTGCACTGGATCGCGGCGAGGTGATCACCGCGATTGAGCTGCCGATTTCAGCCACCCTGCGAAACAGCATCTACTTAAAAGTCCGTGAGCGTAGCAGCTATGCATTTGCGTTGGCCAGCGCGTCGGTCGGTATCGAGCTTGACGGCGATGGAAACTCGGCAACGATCAAATCGGCCAATGTTGGTCTTGGAGGACTGGGGTCGATTCCCTGGCATAGCCCCGAGGCGGAAAACGCGTTAGTGGGTCAGCCAGCCACGGACAACACGTTCGAACAAGCGGCCGACGCCGCGCTCGCCAACGCGAACCCGCCACCGGGAACGCAATACAAAGTCCGACTCGCTAAAAGGACGCTTGTTCGAGCCTTAAAAATCCTCCGCGACCACGGACCACTTAACGATCAAGAACTTTGGGCAATGCAACACGGACGAGGTGTGCAGTGACGAATTATACGAGCTTAGATTTGCAGGGTCCGGTCGGAAAACCACTTGTCCGAGTCAGCGGCCGCGAGAAAGTCACGGGCACGGCCACGTTCACTGCCGAGTGGCCAATCGAAGACATATTGCACGTCGTTGCGGTTCCGTCAACGATCCCGCACGGGACGGTTCGCGAGATTGACTCAAGCGACGCAGAAAAGATGTCCGGAGTGCGGCTGATCATCACGCCCGAAAATGTGCCTAAGTTTACGCGGGTCCAATCCGGCTCGGAAACCAACTTTGCCACGACGGTGGCTTCATCGCTGTTTCCCGCCGCCGAGAAAGAGGTGTTTCACGCAGGGCAATACATGGCCGCCGTCGTTGCGGAATCGTTCACCGCGGCGCGTGATGCGGCGCTACAAGTGAAATTAAAGTACGAAACCAAACCGCACGTCACGGATATCGATCAAGCGCAAGCGGACGAACGTCCAGAAAAACTGATGGGGGCGCCAGCGGTGATCACCATCGGTGACGCGGAACAGGCATTGCAAGAAAGTGAGGTGGTGGTTGATCACGAATATCCACTGATTGGCAACCATCACAATCCAATCGAAATGCACGCGGCGATCGCGCACTGGACCAGCAAAAACAACAAGCCGTTCTTGACCGTTTACGAAACCTCGCAAAGTTTGTCGGCGGCACAAACGAGTTACGCCAAAGTATTCGGCATCGATCCAAAGCAAGTTCGCGTGATCTGCAAATACGTCGGCGGTGCATTTGGATCCAAGGGCTTGATGTGGCCTCACGCGTTGCTCGCGTGTTTCGCGGCGAAACTGACGGACCAGCCCTGCAAGTGCGTCGTCACACGAAGTCAACTGTATGGCGGAACAGGTCATCGCACGCCAATCCGCCAGCGTGTTGCGATCGGAGCCAACAAGGATGGAAAAATTCACTCGATCATTCACGACGGCTATGCCTCCACCGCGATCAAAGACACGTACAGCGAAGCCTTCACGATGGTGACGCGGATGATGTATCACACGGACCATTTGCGGCTGGACCAGAAACAATGTCGACTGAACTCGCAAATGCCGACATTCATGCGAGCGCCCGCAGAGACGCCTGGCATGTTTGCCCTGGAATCGGCGATCGACGAACTGGCCCAAGAACTGAAAATCGATCCGATTGAACTGCGTCGCCGCAACGAACCCGAAAAGGATATCCACTCGGGCAAACCGTTTAGCAGTCGCTTACTTCTGCAGTGCTTGGACGCGGGGGCGAAGCGTTTTGGATGGAACGAGCGCGATCCTGCCCCTCGCAGCCAAAGCGAGGGCAACTGGTTGATCGGCCAAGGAGTCGCGGCGGCCACTTATCCTTTCTTTACCTTTCCCACCAAAGTTCGCGTGACCGTGCATGCGGACGGTCGTGTCAGAATTGACTGCTGCTCGCAAGAGATCGGAACGGGAACCCGAACCGCCCAAAGCCAGTTGCTTGCCGATATGTTAGACGTGCCTGCATCGCGAGTTTCGATGGAACTAGGCGATACCGCGTTACCCAAGGGCGGCATCTCGGGCGGCAGCGCGACCACGGCAAGCGTCGGTGGTGCGATTCGTGATGCGGTCGAAAAGCTGAAAAGCCGATTAGTGGGACTCGCCCCATCCGATTCGGCGCTGGCCGGTGTCAAAGTCGACGAGGTTCGTTTTGAAAACGGAACGCTGGTCAGCCCAAAGGGATCAATCGCAATCGAAGATTTGCTCTCCGACGCGATGAAGGAATCGGTCAGCGTGATGGGGGAGCTGAATGCGTCAAAGGATTCGTCGTTCTCGAAGCATTCGTTCGGGGCAACGTTTGTCGAAGTCGCTGTCGATGAAGAGCTTGGCTTGGTACGGATGCGGCGAATGCTGGGGTGTTACTCGTGCGGCACCATTTTGAATAAGAAAACGGGACGCAGCCAGTTTATCGGTGGGATGATCATGGGAATTGGTCACGCGCTGCACGAGGCGACCCACTGGGATCATCGCCTGGGACGGATCACGAACGACAATCTGGCCGAATACCATATCCCGGTCAACGCCGACATTCCCGAAATTGACATCATGTGGATTGATACTGCCGATTACGATGCCTCGCCGATCGGAGCGAAAGGGATCGGCGAAATCTCAATCACCGGTGTCGCCGCTGCGGTCGCGAACGCAGTGCACCACGCCACAGGCAAACGAATTCGCAGTCTTCCCATTACCCCCGACAAGGTGATGGTTTGAATACGCGTCATCTTATTCAACTTGCCCGTGATGCGATCGAGGAAGGGCAATCGTGCGTTCTATGCACCGTGGTTCGACTCGACGGCAGCGGGTATGGGCGTCCCGGTGCGAGACTGCTGTTGACGGAATCGGGCCAGCGAAGTGGGTTTGTCAGCGGAGGATGCCTCGAAAAAGATCTCTGTCGACGCGTCTGGTCAGCGACCCAATCCGGGCCGCGATTGCTGGCGTTTGACACTCGTGGCAATTCGGTCAATGCGACGCGTTATAACACCGGATGCGAGGGTATCGTGTACGTGTTGTGCCAACGCGTGACTTCGGATGACACCATCGCCATCGACGTGCTTGATTGTGTTGAAGAAGACGGATTGATCGCGAGGCTGTTGACGGTTTACCGCAGCAATAGTTCCGAGTACGACGTGGGTGACATGTGGATCGAGATGGCGGACCAACGTTTTGTTTCACGTCCTGGATTAACGATCGATAGCGAATGCGAGCGAGAATGGCTCGGATCGCACCGCAACCGAGTAATGATGTATCGAGACCGCAACGGCAATGAAGTCGAAACCGCCGTCGAAATCCTGCGTCCACCTCGCAAACTGGTGGTGTTTGGCGCCGGCGACGACGCCATTCCGCTGGTCCGCGCCGCGGCCCAACTCGGTTGGCACGTTACCGTGATCGGCAAACGTGCGGAACTCGCCCACCGGGACCGCTTTGCAAACCTTGTCTCCGATGGTCGGATCGACGTGCGTTGCAATGACCCCGCAGAGGAGTGCGAGCGATTAAGCATTCACGTGCGAACGGATATCGTCGTGATGACTCACGACTTCGAAGGCGATGTCAAACTGTTGCCAAAACTGCTTGATTCTCAAAGCCGATATATCGGTTTACTTGGTCCCAAACGTCGACTTGCGGGCTTGATTCAACGGCTTTACGAACAAGGACGCGTACTCAGCGAAACCGAGATTGATCGCATCCGCAGCCCCATCGGTTTGGACATCGGTGCGGTCTCACCCGAAGAGATCTCGATCTCGATCGTGGCTGAATTGATCGCAATCGAAAGTGAACGTGACGGCGGCATTTTGCACCGTCGCAACCAGCCGCTGCACGAACCGGCTGAACTCGTGCGACTCACCGCAGTGACGTCGCCGTGAAGCGTGCGATCATCCTTGCCGCAGGCGGCTCAACACGCTTGGGCCACCCGAAACAGCTCATCCGCTGGGGTGATGGCAACTTGCTAACGCATGTGATCCAGACAATTGGCGCGGCCGGAGTTGAGCAAATCGACGTGGTTGTCGGTGCCCATAAAGAAGCCATCATCGCCAGTGTGAACACGGATGAATATCCGCTGGTTCGCTGGTTGCACAACGTAGATTGGCGTGACGGACAATCGACGAGCTTGCGATTGGCGATTCGCGAACTTCAGTCTCAATGGAACGAAGATGACGCGATTCTGATCGCGTTGTGCGACCAACCGGCGATTGAAACCGAACACTACGCCGCCTTGATCGACACCGTCATAAGCGGCGACTTCGCCAGTTCCGCCACGCAGTATCCCTCGGGGGCTGGCGTGCCTGCATGCTTTAGCGCCGCCATCTTGCGCTTGCTGGAACTTCACGGAGATCAAGGTGCCAAAAACTGGCTCCGCTCTCAGCCACGGGGCACGGTGCATCTGCTGCAGTGCCCCGCAGCGGCTTGCGACATCGATTCGCCGCAAGATGAAATCAAGTTGCGTCGGCGTTCTCTCCGTAGCGGTTGAGGCTAAAGATCCCTCGTGACGGACTTTTAATACGTTCCACGACGCTCGCTAGTGGATTCACATCCCAGGTCCGTTTTGTGAACCGTTGTCCATGTCGCGACCTGAAATCCCCCAATTTTCATGACGCTGTGAGTATGAACCAGACGCTACGAATCCGGAATGTCCCGTTGCCGCTAGGGCACTAAGAAGTTACCTTTTCTGCATGACCACTCCCCCTTAGCACGAATGCCGACGACGAACCGCTGCAATGCAGTGCGAACATCGCCGTCCGATTGTCACTTTACTCGACAGTCACTCTCGAACGCTGTGCTTCTTCTTCCGTGTCCTTTCGCCTGATCGGACCTGCCTGCTTTACCGCTCGACCAGGAAGTGAGGGACGACGCCACAAGTGGCTCTCCACGCAACGCCTGTCATCTACGATCCAAGTTCCATTATGAGCACGCTGCCCACCCGCCCCGCCACCGCCGCCAAATCAGCTTCGTCGATTGCCGAAATTGAAACACAGCGTTTGCGGAGACGGACGTTTGCTATCATCTCGCACCCCGATGCGGGCAAAACGACGTTGACCGAAAAGCTACTGCTGTTTGGCAACTCGATCGAGATCGCCGGTGCAGTTCGAGGCCGGAAATCCGAGCGGACGGCAAAATCGGATTGGATGGAAATGGAGCAGGAGCGTGGTATCTCGGTGAGCTCGACCGCATTGACGTTCGAGTTTGCCGGAGCCCAAATCAATCTGCTGGACACCCCTGGTCACCATGACTTTAGCGAAGACACCTATCGCACGCTGATGGCCGCCGATGCCGCCGTGATGGTGATCGACTTGGCCAAGGGGATCGAGGCTCAGACGGAAAAACTGTTCCGCGTCTGTGCGCTGCGAAAGATTCCCGTGCTGACGTTCGTCAACAAAGTCGACCGTCGCGGTCGTTCGCCTCTGGAAATTATCGACGAGATTGAACGAAAATTTTCGATCGAACCGGTACCCCAGAATTGGCCGCTGGGCAGCGGCGAAGACTTCCGCGGCTTCATCGACCTGCATGATGATTCGGTTCACCTGTTTGATGAACATCGTGCCAATCGTCGCATCTCGTCAAAAGTGGTCTCCTGGTCGGATTTGGAAACGGTCGAACCGGCGATCAGCTCGGATCTTGTTGACGCCACCGGCGAAGAGGTGGAATTGGTGCGAATGGCCGGAGCCTCGCTGGAGCAGAGTCAATTTCTTAGTGGTGCGCAAACGCCGGTGTTCTTTGGTAGTGCGTTGACCAATTTTGGGATCGAACACTTCTTGCATGGATTCCTAAAATTATGTCCACCGCCGGGATCTCGTAACGCGACCGAGCCTCCTTCGCCCAACTTCTCGGGATTCATTTTCAAGATCCAAGCGAACCTCGATCCTCGACATCGCGACCGCGTAGCGTTTTTGCGAGTTTGCAGTGGCATGTTCGAACGCGACATGGAAGTGACGATCGCGAGATCGATGAAGAAGATTCGGCTGGCTCGCGCGTTTCGCATCTTTGGCCAAGATCGCCAAACAATCGACGAGGCTTACCCGGGGGACATCATTGGATTGGTTTGCCCCGGCGAATTTCGACTCGGCGACACGCTGTGCCAGAATGAGATTGTCCACCAAGAGGGATTGCCCCAGTTCTCACCCGAGTTCTTTGCCGTGCTGGATTGCACCGACACCGCCCGGCGGAAACAGTTCGACCGCGGGCTGAAACAGTTGATCGAAGAAGGGGCGATTCAAGTCTTTCATGACGCCCACACCAAACGTCGCGAAAATTTGTTAGCCGCTGTCGGTGAATTGCAGTTCGATGTCGTCCGCTATCGTCTGGAATCCGAGTACAACGCCCCCACGTCGCTGAGTTGGCGGCCGTACAAATTAGTCCGCTGGTTTAACGCCACGCCCGAGCAGAAAGCAAATATCCGACTCCCCTACTCTGGCAAACTCGCACTGGACCAATTTGGTCATGACGCTGTATTGCTTCAATCCGAATGGGATGTCAAAGCACTGCATCGTGCCAATCCCGATATTCAATTCCAGGAAATGCGTGTGGCAACGTCGCACTGATCCGCCCGCTAATCCACCCACGACCGAACCGCCCATTGGGACGAACTGATCGATGACTTCGCGATCGCGACACCTGACACTCCGGTGATGCGGCAGCAAGTCGCACGAATTCGCCGCCGGTTGCTGATTTACTTTGCCTCGGCGGCGTGTAGAATCTCAAGCGTGAGGAGCGAGCCGAACTTTGGCACGCCGTAGAGGCTTTGAGCCCGCTTTGTTTTTCTTTCATTCCCCTCGATCGAACACGCTCAAACGGATCATCAGCGTCACGCTGTTGATTGTGTTGACGTGTGGAATGACGGGATTGCCCATCTCCGCTCCCCTCCCCGAGAAAACCGGGCGATTTCCTTGTGAAAGTTGCCCCTGCGGTTGCTCGACGGCCGAGTATTGTTGGGACAAATGCTGCTGCCACAGTGACGTCGAAAAATTGCAATGGGCGGCCGAAAACAACGTCCAGCCTCCTGCATTTTTGATCGCTCGGACTCGCAAATCCCTTGATCTTTCGCTGGTGAAAAGCGAAACCTCCCCGTCCAAATCCGCGACCGCATGCAGTTGTTGCTCAGGTGCATCGGCGAAATGTGCGGCGAAGCCTCCCACTGCGGCGGACCAGGATCCTAGCCCCGAATTGCCGCCGAAAACACGACTTGTTCGGCTCGAGGATGCTGCGAGCTGTCACGGCATCGATTTACTCTGGTCGATCTTTTCGAGTGCGGTGATCCCAAACCGTCCGCCAACGCTCGCCTGCTGCACTCCGCTGCTGCTGTTCCGCTTTGCGATCGACAATGAACAAGCGGTCGCCATCCCTCATTGCCCGGAACCGCCGGTGCCCTAGCGTCCGCGTCTCCCAGTGCCTAAATGCAAGTGCGGCTTTCCAGCCCCGCGTGCGTTAAAGGCCTCTTCCCCCCCGGTTCCGATTGCAATCTGGCTCGTTGCTGCGCGTCCGATCGTCCCGCTCTGCGTGGAATTTTCGGAGTACGCAGAAATCACCGCTGCCGCGCTAGTGTTTGAAGGTTCGCTCCTCACACCAGTGTGGTCTTCGCCGCTGGCGCGACAGCGACCTACGACGCCTGAATGCAAAACCCAAATGCAAATACCATCGCCCTTCCTTCGCGACAGCTACCTGCCGCGTGCTGGCTAGCGGTCCGCGCCCACCCGCACCACACCACAACGGACTTCCAAAATGCCCCCATTCCTCTCGCTTCCCCCCATACCCAAACCGGCTCGACGCGGATTCACCCTGGTCGAACTACTCGTTGTGATTGCCATCATTGGTGTCCTTGTTGGGCTGCTGTTGCCCGCCGTGCAATCAGCTCGTGAAGCCGCCCGGCGGATGCAGTGCAGCAACAACCTGAAACAAATCACACTGGCGATGCACAACTACGAAAGCTCGCACCGCAAATTGCCGACCAACTACACGAACGGCACCAGCACGGCAGGCAACTTTTCGGTGTTCGCTCAGATGGCACCGTTTTATGAACAAGGCAACATGTTGGACATGATCCATTTCGATCGGCCGCTGCATGTCGGATGCTGTCCCGGCCAATTGGTCGCCCCGCACGATACCGCAGCGGCGACCGCGATCCCCACGCTGACGTGCCCGAGCGAAGCTAATGACCCAACGTTTTTCGTGACCTCGCTATCAGGAAGTGGCCCCACCCAGGCCTATGCCGGTACCAACTACGCGATGAACACCGGCACCGGCGTCGGCACGCTGTACGACACGCGGCTTCCCACTGACGGCGTATCGTGGATCAATGCCAACGTTGGTTTTGAAGCGATCCTTGATGGGCTGAGTAACACCGCTGCGTTTTCCGAACATCTGCTTGGCCAGCTCGAGCAATCCCCCAGCGAGCCGACGATTGACTCGATGCGGCGACGCACGATGTTCGACGTGACCTGTGCCTTTATCAGCCGGTCAATGCCACCGTCGGAACCAGGAATGACAGGCTACGTTTTGCCTGAGGATCCCAATTTGATGGAAGCCTACACGCGCGCCAGCAGTCTGCACCGCGGATGGTCCGGACAACGCGGCGCGGGCTGGATCAACGGCCGTGAGTACTGGACCGGATACACGCACTATCACCCGCCGCAAAGCGGGATTCCGGATATGCAGAGCTGCGGCTGGGGCGTATTCGGCGTTCGCAGCAACCACCCCGGCGGCGTGCACGTCGCACGCTGCGACGGCAGCGTCGGATTTCTAAACGAAAGCATCGACCTCGACGTCTGGCGTGCGTTGGGCACTCGAAATGGCCACGAAGTCATGCCCAATCTTTAAAGACAAACTGTAGACCGCATCAATTTCACCTCCTCAAAACAAGTTTTATGGAGCTCAGAGCGAGCGGTAGCAAACTCTGGGTGGGGCCTACCTTTCCAAATTGATTTTCCTTCCTTCAAAACTGTAGAGAAAAAAAATGTATCGCTTACCAAAGTTCCTGCCCCTGCTATTTGTCATGCTGACGACGTCGACCGGGTCGGCGCACGACGTTTGGGTCAACACCCACACGCCGATCGTGCGGACCGGCGAAAACGTTTACATTGACCTTCGGCTTGGCAATCACGGCAACCACCACCGTGATTTTAAACTTGCGGGCCGAATTACCCTCGATTGGGTTTCACTTGACCACATCGCGCCCGGTGGGCAGCGAACCGACATCAAGGGTAAAATGTTTGCAACGGCATCGGCTGAGAAAGAAGGTTACTGGACCACCCCGTTGGCGGTTCACCAGCCTGGCGTTCACTGTGTCGTCGAGTCACTTGATCGCGTGATGAACCACGGCAAATCGATCCGCAGCATTCGCACCGCCAAGACCTATTTCCTCGTTTCCGACTCGCTCGACTCAGCGAAGGTGGATCGCCATGTCCATCAAAAACCACTCGGATTGCCGCTCGAATTGGTCATGCAAACGTGTCCGTTTAGCGAGACCGTCGCCGGCAGCCCGATCACGGTTCAAGTACTGCACCAAGGCAAACCGCTCGCCGATGCCGTGGTCGCGTTCATCCCCGAAGGGACTGAATTGGCGGGCGAATTTGATTCCGAATACGAATTTCGCAGCGACAGTGACGGCATGGTGACATTTGTTCCCAAGACCGGCAATCGTCATTTAATCGTAGCTCACTACACCGCGATGGACGAGCGGAGCGACGACTATGAATTCACCAGCTATGCATCGACGATCACCATCGATGTTCCCAATTCACACCGCGTTGCCGACCACAAGTGAAACGACGCGACGCCCTCTGAAATCCATTTTCTACTTAAGGAAAAAACGATGAAACGAGTTTTCTTTCTCGCGGCAGCGACGCTTTCGATCGCAGTCCTAGGCTGTGGTGAGAACACCGACCCCGCGACCACCACAGAGCCACTGGCGACGACCGAGCCCGCTAGCGAAGCGACGCTCGTTGCCCTGCAAAAAGCCGACCTGCTTGATGGCACCGAAGATCATGTTATCGAAAAGTGCTACGTCTGCAAACTTGGCATGGACGGTAGCGACCAGATCACTTGCGAAGTGCACGGGTACACTGCACATCTTTGTAGCGAAGCGTGCCGCAACCACTTCTAAGCGTCCTCGAAGGAAGTCATCGCCAGCACCGAGATCCCCGAGGGATCTTGATGTAACTGCACGCCGGATCAAGTCGCTGATCAAGTGACGCCGATCCGGTGGATGCGAACGTGATGTTGAATTCAATGCCGCCGCTACGCCGGCCCGTCGAGCAGTTCTTTGAGTGTGGCGGTTAACCGCAGTGGTTCGGTCGTGTCCAGCAGCTTCTCTAGACACCGCACCTGACGTTCGTTCAGCGGGACAGGAGATTTCGCAGGCGGAAACGCTCCGGTTAATCGATCTGCGATCGCAGCGAGCAAGACGTCGATCCCTTCGCCCGTCGTTGCGATGGTTTGAATCACATCGTTTGCGGACGACTTCGTCGTGAGCAAGTCACTTTTGTTGAGCACGTCGATTCGCGGCGTCGGTGAAGCCGGATCGGCAATCGCAGGGGTGTCGGGCGTCTGAATGGCGAGCACCAAATCTGCGGTGCTGGCCTCCCGCAGCGCCCGGCTGATCCCTTCACGCTCGATCGACTCGCCGCTGTCGTGGATCCCGGCGGTATCCGTCAGCCGGATGGGCAGCCCGTCGATCACGGTCTCGGCGTGCAAGACGTCACGCGTGGTGCCTGCGATCGCGGTTGCGATGCTGCGGTCGTACCCCAAAATCGCATTGATCAGACTGCTTTTTCCGACGTTCGGGCGACCTGATAACACGACACGAAACGGCGCCGTCAACCGCACCCCGATCGCCGCATACGCCAAAATCGCACGCACTTCACGATGCAGGTCGTCGATACCAATTGGCGTGCGATCATCCTCGGCCTTCTCATCAGCCGCCCGCAAGATCGCGGAGCGATCAGCGATATTGATCCAATGGGACGCCCATTCATGGAGCGCCCCGCGGACTTGATCCATTGCGACGGCTGCGGTTCGCACGGTTTGACACTGCGTCAACACAGCAGTGGCTTCACGGACCAATAGCGACGGAGTCACGGGACCCACCGAGGCGGCAAACCAGGGATGGGGCCAATCCTCGTTTTTGACCGACATGATTCCGACCTCGTTCAAATCAGCCAGAATGCGATCGATCGCGGCGGTGCCGCCATGACAATGGACTTCCCATTGATCCTCTGCTCGCATGATCACGACGATCGATTCACTGGCAACCGACTCGACCCCCGAACCGTCATCGACGCCCCGCATCGGTCCGTGCCAGTCGCCATAACGGATTTCGTTGGGTTTCACTTCGCGAGGCGATGCCGCGGTAAAACATCGCATCACCGCTGGGCG
>TARA_R110002073_G_scaffold336487_1_pt1 | contig 54234 bp, 51 predicted proteins | sample TARA_R110002073 | Tara Oceans TARA_R110002073 (sample SAMEA4397174) | marine metagenome | biome: Polar Biome; feature: [DCM] deep chlorophyll maximum layer (ENVO:01000326); material: water (ENVO:00002006), including particulate matter (ENVO:01000060) such as... | depth 40 m
AATTTCTCTGGCCCTAACTATGGAATTTTGTTTGACTTTGACAATTTGGAAGGATCAGCCATTTCTTGAATACGCTCATGGCCAACTTTTGCAAGCCATAGTTTAATTGGTTCAGCCTTAGGGCTAGGGATTGATTGAATTAACCGTAATAAGACTTCAGCAGAGGCAACATCAGTTAGATATTTTTTACCATCAGCTGATTTAAGCTTCAGTTGGTTACATTTTGTAACCGACTCATTACCTTCTTTTTTTAGTCTATTTTTCAGTACCTTCCAGTAATTTCGTGCTTCTTGGTAATCAGTTTTTTGAGTAAGGGCTTTAATGATATCAATAACTGAAAAATACCAAATTTCAGTGTCTTCATCATATATACGTCTTATTTCATAATCTTCAAAAATAGTTAAATTTTTATCATTTGTCATAGAGCTATTTCCTTATATTGGTTTATTGATACAATGTTATCTGTTAGTAAGTTCTCAATATATTGTCCCCATTGATTTAGAGCTTCTTTGCGTTCATGTAGCATTTCATTCTTATTATATGTAGCCATGATTTTAGGCATTTTATGACCTAAGCATTTTTCTATTACAACAGGATCAATTCTTAATGTTTCACCAAGATGAGTTGCAAAGCTTCTGCGGAGATCATGAGCACACCACTTAGGTATTCCAATTCTATCTTGTATTCGGTTAATTGCTCTAGCTAATGCACTGTCTGATAGGGGAGTAAGATCATCAGTGCCATAAATGACATAGCCAGAACTAGAAATATCTTTTAGCTCTAATAGAATGTTTTTTACCTTTTTGCTTAAATGTACTTTATGACTAATACCACCTTTACAATGCTCAGCAGGGATAGTCCATAAATTATTTTCAAAATTATATTCTGCCCAAGTGGCTAGTCTGAGTTCTGATGTGCGTACGCCAGTTAACAAAATTATTTTGATAGCGCTTTTTGTATGGAATGTCATATTATGATTATTGCTATCTAAGAATAGCCAAATCTTTTTTAATTCTTCAATAGTTAAAACTCGTTCTCGAGGTTTTTCTATACCACCAATATCTCGTGTTCTAATATTACTAGCTGGATTAATTGCCAAGCTTCCTCTGCTTACGCCATAATTGAATACTTGTTTTATAGTACTTAATATTCTATTAGCATGAATTGGAGCACCACGTTCAACAATTTTATCTAAAGCTCTAGTAATATCTATAGTTTTTATTTGATCTAACTTCATATGGCCTAATAATGGCACTATATCAGCATCGATTTGTTGCTTTATTTTATGATGTTTTTTGCGAAATTTAGCAGCATATCCGACGTACCACTCATTAACTAATTCAGCAACTATGTTTTTATTATCTTCATTTTCTTGTTTGATAATTTCTTTAGGAACTTTGCCTTCTCTTCTTAATTCACTTAATTCAATAAAGCGTTTTTTAGCATTAGCCAAGCTCATGGCAGGGTAGTGGCCTAGGGTTAGTTTATCTGTTTTGCCATTAATCTTATATCTATAAATCCAAGACTTGATGTTGTTGGGGGTGACACGAATTCCAAAACCACCACCTTCATATTTTTCATAACGTTTATCTAATGGTTTTAAAGCTTTAATATAAGTGTTAGTGAATACGCTCATTTTACTTCTTTTAATTAATGTGATGAAAGTGACAAAAGTGATTCTTTAAACAACATATTTTTTTATCTATTTTCTTGTGTACACCTTGGGGTTCACTTATTTAAGTTCTTATGTGTATCTAAATGATACTAATTGATATATATTATATTGAAAAATTCTTTATATTTCAATGAAAAAGAGTTGATTGTGAGATTATTTGATACTGATTGATAATGTAACAAAATAGATTTGTAATCAGCCGGTCGGCGGTTCGATTCCGTTCACCAGCTCCAAAATTTTCACAGTTTTATTTTTAAGACTTCGTCCTTTATTTCTAAGATTTTGCCCTTTATTTCTCCTATAATTTTCTTTTCAGATTGATAGTTGTAAAAAAATATTTGATCATTAAATATTTTATTAACAATAAACAACCCAGTTATTAATAGAAAAATATTTATTAAAATTTGACCTATTGTTTTTATTAAACTTTCTGGGTATTTATAATCATGATTTGCTTCTAGCTTGTTAAGAAACATAATAGTTTCGTTTAATAAATCTTGAATATTAGATGTTGTATAATTAGGTGACTCAATATTTATTATAAATTTTTCAATTTCATTATTTAATTTACGTAAATTTATATCATCATATAAATTCTGAGATGCTTTTAACTCATTAAGATAATAGATTAATGTTTTTTTTCGTATGATATTTTTAATATCTAATGATATAAGATTGCTGCTGGTGAGTTTATTTGTAAATTGCTCTCTTGGGGTATATTTTAAGCTATAAACATCGCATGCAAATTTGATTACTTTTTCCTGTTCATCAGTTTGCAATGCTAAAAAATCAAAAGGAGCTAGCCCTTTTTCATTGATAATATCTGTCAAAGCTCCTTTTTTAATTAATAACTCAACTAGATTAAAATCACTATGAAGAACAGCAAAATGTAGGGCAGTATTTCCTTTATTATCTTGTTTGTTAACATCTACTTCAAGAGTTAATAGTTTATCAATTGCATCTATCTGAGGTCTAGAGTTTACTCTTGTGTCATGGTGAGCAGCTCCCTTTGCACATGCTAAAATTAATGGTGTGTTGCCAAATTTATCGTTTTGTTTATTAATCTGTTCGTTCATAATAGGATGGTTGTTTACCACACCCTCATCGAGTAGAACTAAAGTTGCATCTATAGAGCTATTAGCTATACTCCACATTAAAGGCGTATTGCCCATTAAATTTTCTGTTTCTAATAGATTAGAAAGCATTTTTTCATGTTCTAACAAAATTTTTTTCAATGCAAAAGAATGATTCTTACAGCTTATGTAAGTAAGTAAAGAGAAATTATTTTCATCAACATAGTCTATTTGATCATCTTGTTCAATTGTAAAGGAATCTTGATTATCAAGGGTATTAAATACTCTGAATAAAATATCAGGGCCTGAATTAGGAATATTAGGTCTAAATGGCATGAAAAACTCCAAAACTTTATTATAAGTTAAGGAGATAAGTTGTCAAGATTTTTTATTAATCTAACTAGATTTTCATGTCAAACTTTCCAGTTTTTTATAACTATCTTAATTAAAACATTTTTATTACTAATTGTTACTTTCTCAGGTAGATATAAATCTTTATCTTTTATATACATAAAATTTTGATATTTTATTGTCCATCCTTGCTGAACTATAGTTTTAGTTTTATTTTTTGAATTATAGTTGATTTTATGAATACTACTTGGTGCTGCTTGACCTTTAATCCAATAAAATATATTTGATAACGGGACATTGTACCCAGTTATTTTAGTAAACATAGAATTAATATTATTAGTTTTATGTACTTCATCTTTAGAATCAGTTAGAGTTGCATTATTTGGGGTGCCTTGCATTTTGATTTTTCCAGCGCCTAAAGGACCAGACATGGTTATATTGAAATGCTTATTTTGCTGAGTCCAATCAAAATTAGCAGCAACATTTTTTTCAGGAGTTTTTACTCCTATTCTGCCAGAAAAAATCCATTTTTTGATTTGCTCCAAAGAGAATTCTTGAGTTTTCTTTTCTATATTTTTAGGCAGCTCTTTTGTTGTAGTGCAAGATATAAGCAAAAAACAGGTAATGATTGTTATAATATATTTATAAGTATATTTATTGAACTTATATGACATTTTTTTAACTTAAACCTTAAAATAATTTTAATAATGAATAAATCAATTATAGTTCAAAGTTAATCTAAAATGACAATATACTCGTAATTTTAATTAAAGATATTTGCATTTTGCAGTATTTTTTGTAAACTACCTAAGGTCAGAATAAATTTATAAAATTAATTATTTTATATGGAATTATTAGGTTTAAGCTTTAGTCATAAAAATACACCTTTAGTTTTAAGAGAAAAGCTTTCCTTCTCTAGTGATGAGTTATCTGTAGCACTTAATAGCTTTAATAAACATACAAAATTTCAAGAAAGTTTTATTTTTTCAACGTGCAATAGAACAGAAATTTATTGCGCAAGTAAAGATTATGATTATAAAAATATAATAGACTGGCTTATTAAATACACAGGGTGTGATTTAGATGATAGAAATATCGGTTATGATTTATATCAAAATGCTGATTTAGTTAATCATTTGTTTAGAGTAGCAAGTGGTTTAGACTCTATGGTATTAGGTGACTCTCAAGTGTTAGGCCAAATGAAAGACGCTTATAATATAGCATTGAAGCAAGGAAATATTGGTAAAAAATTTGATAAGCTTTTTCAAGCTACTTTTAAAGTAGCTAAAGAAGTTAGAACCAAGACAGCTTTAGGAGAGAATTCTGTATCATTACCTTCTGTTGTTTACTCCATCGCTGAGCAAGAGCTAAGTTATTTGAAAAATAAAGCAACGGTACTGATTTTAGGAGCAGGAGATACTTCTGGTAAAATTTGCAATTATTTAGATAACTCTTTAGTTGGTAAGTTATATATTGCTAATAGAACAGAGTTGAATGCTCAAAAGATAATTGATCGATGTTCAGATAATTTCAAAGCTGAGTTTATACCATTATCAAAAGTTAAGGATGTTATTTGCAAGGCAGACGTTGTTTTCTCTGCCATGTCAAATAGTCCAAATTTCATAGATCAAGAAGAAGTAGATAATAATAAAGATAAATTTACTAAAAATTGCTTATATTTTGATTTATCTGTACCAAGAACTATTTCAACAGAATTTACTAAAAATAATAAGTTTATAAAAATTTTTGATTTAGACGTAATTCAAAATATTATAGCTAAAAATAAAAAAAGTAGAGAAAAATCCCAAGATTTAGCGGAATTAATAATTGATTATAATAAAGATCAATATTTAGAATGGTTTGATTCATTGGATACTTTGAGTGCTCTTTGCTCGTATCGTGAGCAAGCAGAGCAGTTATGCCATGACGTGTCAAAAAAAGCTCAAAAGCTTTTAGCTTCTGGAGAAGCTCCCGAAGATGTTTTAAATTACTCTTTAAGATTATTACGTAATAAATTATTACATCATCCAACTGTTAATATTAGAAAAGCTGCTAAGCAAGGTAATATTGATAACCTAGAATTATTAAAATCTATATTCCAATTAAGTGAATAGTATAGAGTAAAAAAAGAGAATAAATTTAATTATGAAAGAGTCTATTGAGCGTAAGCTGCAAGGGTTATTAGATCGTTTTGATGAAATATCAGGATTGTTAAGTGATGCAGAGATAATAAGTAATCAAAAGAAATTTAAAGATTTATCTTTAGAATATTCTAAATTAGAAGATGTTGTAAATTGTTATAAAGAATATATTAAATATACGGAAGCTAAAAATTCAGCAGAAGAAATGTTAGATGATTCTGATATTGACTCAGAAATGAAAGAATTAGCAGAAGATGAAAAGCAAGACGCTATTAGTAACATAGATAGAGTGGAGCAAGAGTTACAAATATTATTGTTACCAAAAGATCCTGATGATAGAAAGAACGTATTTTTAGAGGTTCGTGCAGGAACAGGTGGCGATGAAGCTGCAATTTTTGCCGGTGATTTATTTAGGATGTATATCAAATATGCTGAGTCTCAAAGTTGGCGTACTGAAGTTATGAGCGTTAGTGATGGTGATCACGGTGGTTATAAAGAAGTTATTATTAAAATTACAGGCCAGGATGTATATTCTAAATTAAAATTTGAATCAGGAGCTCATAGAGTTCAGCGAGTACCTGCTACTGAATCTCAAGGAAGGATTCATACCTCTGCTTGTACTGTAGCTGTTATGCCTGAAGTTGATGAAATTGATGCTTTTGATATATCTCCAAGTGATTTAAAAATTGATACTTTTAGATCATCAGGTGCTGGTGGGCAGCATGTTAACACTACAGATTCAGCGATTAGAATTACACATATTCCAACAGGAGTAGTCGTTGAATGTCAGGATGAAAGATCACAGCACAAAAATAAAGCGAAAGCTTTAACTTTATTGCAATCTAGAATTTTAGAAGCACAAAGACGTGAGCGTGCTCAAAGTATTGCGGCTGAAAGGAAAAGTTTAGTTGGTAGCGGCGATAGGTCAGAAAGAATTAGAACTTATAATTACCCTCAAGGTCGAGTAACAGAACACAGGATTACTTTAACTTTGTATAAACTAGATGATTTTATGGAAGGTAATGTTGATTTAGTTATTATTCCTTTGCAGCAAGAAGATCAGGCTGAAAAATTAGCAAATTTAGATAGTGAATAGTTTAAAAAAATATACTATAAAAAATTGGCTTAATGAAGCTGTAAATAAGCTTGAAGATATTAAGAGTATTAATAAATTAAATATTAGTAATACTAGGCTTGATGCTGAAATTTTGTTATTAGATGTTATAAAAAAATCAAAGGTTTTTTTATATACTGATTCTGATTATATTTTAACTAATTTAGAATTAAAAAAATTAGATTTATTATTAAAAAGAAGGCTTAAGGGCGAGCCTATTGCTTATATAATAGGTCATAAAGAGTTTTGGTCTTTAGATCTTAAAGTAACTTCTGATGTTTTAATACCAAGACCTGATACCGAGTTATTAGTTGAAAAAGTTTTAGAGTCTTTACCTAAAGATAAAAATTGCAAGATTGCCGATATAGGTACTGGCTCTGGGGCTATTGCCATAGCTTTAGCAAAAGAGCGCCCAAACTGGCAAATTCATGCTGTAGATTTATCTGAAAAATCTTTAAAAATAGCAAGGCAGAATGCGGTATATAACCATATCAATAATATTAAATTTTATTGTGCAGATTTATTTACTGGATTTGAAAATATTGATTTTAAATTTGACGCTATTGTATCGAATCCTCCTTATATCGATATTAATGATGAATATATTACTAATATTAATTCTATTGAATTACAATACGAACCTAAAATGGCTCTAATTGCTGAGAACATGGGTATGGATATTATTGAGAAATTAATAAAATTTGCTCCAAGATTTTTAGTTAACAAAGGTTTTTTATTCATTGAGCATGGATATAAACAAAAAGAAGATATAAAAAATTACTTAAAAGATATAAGTTTAACGTTCTCATCAATTAATTTTTATCAAGATTTAAATAAACTAGACAGAATAGTTTGTATTAAATTTAGTGATGTAAAATATAAATTATAATTTTTGTGTCATTTTAAAGTTTTCTAGTCATGTGTTGATTAATTATTTTATTAAATAAATTTCTTGAATTATTAAAAACACCCCATATATTTTGGTTATTATCAAAGTTTAGTTATTTCATGATTTTAATGGAGTCATCGTAATATGAGTAAAAAAGAAAAAAATATTTCTTCAGAAGAAGAATTAGATATAAATGTACAAGAAAATACAGAACATACTGAACAGAACTCTAAAGAAGAAGTTTTTGAAGCTAAAGACAATATCAAAGATGATAATGTTGATCAAGATTCTGAAAGTTTAACTTTAGATGCATTAAAGCGCCAGCTTGAACATTTAAAGCAAAAAGCTGATAGTAATTATGAATTGGCTTTGCGCTCTAAAGCTGAATTAGATAACGTAAGACGTAGATCAGAAAAAGAAATATCAGGAGCTCATAAGTACGCTTTAGAAAAATTTGTTCCAGATTTATTGCCTATTTTAGATAGTATTGATCAAGGAATTCTTTCTGCTAATATTGATGATAAGCAAATAGAATCCATTGATTCTGCTTTAAATATGGTTAAATCTGTGAAAGAGGGTATGGGGTTAACTGCTAAAATGTTTGAAGATACTTTTAAAAAATTTGGCGTTAAGATGCAAGATCCTATGGGGCATAAATTTGATCCTCATTTGCACCAAGCTGTTATGATGCAGCCAGATGAAGAAAAAGAAGCAGGGACCATTATTAAAGTGTTGCAAAAAGGATATATTCTTAATGATAGGGTTATTAGGCCAGCTATGGTTATAGTTGTTCAAGAAAAATAAAGTTAAAATAACGCTTGAAATCTAATAAATAAACTATATATATGGTCTTATAAGATTTTTAAAGTTTTAAATTAAAGTATTGTAGATATAATTATTTGATATTTGGAGAAATTTGTTATGGGTAAAGTTATTGGTATTGATTTAGGTACAACAAATTCATGTGTTGCTGTAATGGATGGTGGCAAAACAATAGTTATTCCTAATAGTGAAGGTGATAGAACTACACCTTCGATTGTTGCTTATACAGATGGTGGTGTAAAAGTAGGTAAGATTGCAAAAAACCAAGCTGTAACAAATCCTAAAAATACTATTTTCGCGGTTAAAAGATTAATTGGTCGTGAATTTAATGATTCTATCGTTCAAAAAGACATAAAAATGGTTCCTTATAATATTGTTAAAGCTGATAGTAACAATGATGCATGGGTTGAGGTTAATGGTGAAAAATTAGCTCCACCAAAAGTTTCTGCAGAAGTTTTAATGAAAATGAAGAAAACGGCTGAAGACTATTTAGGTGAAAAAGTAACTGAAGCAGTTATAACAGTTCCTGCTTACTTTAATGATTCTCAAAGACAAGCAACTAAAGATGCTGGTAAAATTGCAGGGTTAGATGTTAAAAGAATTATAAATGAACCAACTGCTGCTGCTTTAGCATATGGTATGGATAAAAAGCGTGGTGATTCTAAGATTGCTGTATTTGATTTAGGCGGTGGTACTTTTGATGTTTCTATTATTGAAATAGCAGAAGTTGATGGCGAGCATCAGTTTGAAGTATTGGCAACTAATGGTGATACTTTCCTAGGTGGTGAAGATTTTGATTTGAAATTAATAGAGTTTTTATGCTCAGAGTTTAAAAAAGAACAGGGCGTTGACTTACATAATGATTCTTTGGCTTTACAAAGGCTTAAAGAATCTGCAGAAAGAGCAAAAATTGAATTATCAACTAGTCAAGAAACAGAAGTTAACTTGCCATATATTACTGCAGATGCATCTGGTCCTAAGCATTTAAATATAAAGATTACTCGTGCTAAATTTGAATCTTTAGTAGAAGAATTAGTTAAAAAGACTTTAGAGCCATGTAAGTTAGCAATTAAAGACGCGGGTCTTGATGTTTCTGAGATTAACGATGTGATTCTTGTTGGTGGGCAAACTAGAATGCCTAAAGTACAAGAAGCTGTTAAAGCATTTTTTGGTAAAGAAGCTCGTCGCGATGTTAATCCTGATGAGGCTGTTGCTGTAGGTGCTGCAATTCAAGGCGCGGTATTAACTGGCGACGTTAAAGATGTTTTATTATTGGATGTAACTCCTTTATCATTAGGTATTGAAACAATGGGCGGTGTTATGACTAAGCTTATTGATAAAAATACAACTATTCCAACTAAAGCGTCACAAACTTTTTCTACTGCTGATGATAATCAGTCTGCAGTTACTATTCATGTACTTCAAGGAGAGCGTGAAAGAGCAAATGCTAATAAATCTTTAGGTCGATTTGATTTAGCTGATATTCCACCTGCACAAAGAGGGATGCCTCAAATTGAAGTTACTTTTGATATAGATGCTAATGGTATTATGAATGTATCTGCAAAAGATAAAGCAACAGGTAAGGCTCAGTCTATAGTTATTAAAGCATCAAGTGGTTTATCTGATGAAGAAGTTGAAGCTATGGTTAAGGATGCAAAAGCTCATGCTGAAGATGATAAAAAATTTCATGAATTGGTAAGTGTACGTAATCAAGGTGACAACTTAGTTCATGCAACAGAAAAAAGCTTGAAAGATTTAGGTGATAAAGTATCTGCTGAAGATAGAACTAAAATTGAAAGTGCTTCTGCTGAGTTAAAAGAAGTGTTAAAAACTGATGATAAAGCTCAAATAGAGTCTAAAATAGAAGCCCTATCTGCAGCATCACAAAAAATGGCTGAGCAAGCTTACGCTCAAAGCGGCGCTGCTGATGCTCAAGGTGATGCAGGTGCAAATAAAGATAGTTCTGATAAAAAAGATGATAATGTTGTTGATGCTGATTTTGAAGAAGTTAAAGACAATAAATCTAAATAGTAAGTATTAATTTACATAATTAATTAGAATATAGTATCCCAGACTGTTAAATTAACTTTCTGGGATGTTTTTTTTTATAAGGTTGATGGAAGTTTATGTCAGACAAGCAAGATTATTATAAAATTTTAGGTGTTTCTAAGAGTGCAACAAAAGATGAAATAAAAAAAGTTTATCGTAAGCTTGCTATGAAATATCATCCAGATAGAAACCCTGGAGATGAAAAATCAGAAGCGAAGTTTAAAGAAGTAAAAGAGGCTTACGAAGTTTTATCAGATGAGCAAAAGCGTGCAACTTATGATAAATTTGGTCATGCCGGTATGAATGGCGCTGCAGGCAGTGGCTTTGGCGGTAGTGCTCAAAGTGGATTTGGTGACATCTTTGAAGATATTTTTGGAGATATTTTTGGCGGTGGCGGTGGAGCATCTCATCGTTCTGGCGGATTTTCATCAAGCGCACAAAGAGGTTCTGATTTAAGGTATCCTTTAGAGCTAACTTTAGAACAAGCAGTTGGTGGAGCTAATATTAATATAAAGGTTCCATCGTATGTTTCATGTGATGAATGTTTAGGCTCAGGAGCTAAAAAAGGTTCAGGAGCTACTTCTTGCTCAACTTGTAATGGTATTGGCCAAGTTAGAATGCAACAAGGATTTTTTTCTATTCAGCAAGCATGTCCAACTTGTCATGGGGCTGGTAAAGTAATCAAAGATCCATGTCAAAATTGTTCTGGTCAAGGAAGAGTTAGAAAGAATAAAAATTTATCAGTGAATATTCCAGCTGGAGTTGATACTGGTGACAGAATTAGATTAAGCGCTGAAGGTGAGGCCGGGGTCAATGGCGGTCCTAATGGTGATTTATATGTAGAAGTAAAAGTTAAAAGCCATGATATTTTTAGAAGAGAAAATAATGACCTTTATTGTGATGTCCCTATTAGTTTTGTAATGACAGCATTGGGTGGAGAAATTGATGTTCCAACATTAAATGGAAGAGTTAAATTAAAAATTCCAGCAGGGACTCAATCAGGACGTCATTTTAGAATTAGAGGTAAAGGTGTTCCTGGCATAAGAGGTGGGGCTCAAGGTGATTTATTATGTCAAGTTATAGTAGAAACCCCAGTTAATTTAACTAGTGAACAAAAAGAGTTATTAACTAAATTTAATGATTCTATGATTAATACAGGAGATAAGCATACTCCTAAAAATAGAAGTTGGTTTGAATCATTAAAAAATTTTTTTGATGATTTTAATAAATAAAAAAATAGTTTATTTAAGTATTAAGAAGTAAAAAGGAGAATGAGTATATGGCGATGATACCTATGACAACCGAGGGAGAAAAATTATTGCAAGATGAATTGCAAAAATTAAAGTCAGTTGAAAGACCAGTTGTGATTCAAGCAATAGCCGAAGCAAGGGCGCATGGAGATTTAAAAGAAAATGCTGAATATCATGCAGCAAGAGAGAAGCAAAGCTTTTTAGAAGGAAGAATTAATGATATTGAAAGTAAGTTATCCAATGCTCAGATTATTGATGTTACAAGAATAAAAAATGAAGGTCGTATTATATTTGGTTCAACAGTAACTTTAAATGATTTAAATCACTCTAAAGAATTAACTTATAAAATTGTTGGTGAGGATGAAGCTGATCTTACTAAAAATAAAATATCATTAAAATCGCCAATTGCAAGAGCTTTAATAGGTAAAAATAAGAATGATTTTGTTGAAGTCATAACACCTCGTGGAGATGTTAATGAGTTTGAAATAAAAAAAGTGGAATATATTTAAGATAGTTATTTTGAAAGATAAAAAAGTAAAAAGTAAAACAAAAAATACATCTAATAAATCGTGGGTTCATCGGCATCTAAAAGACGGTTTTGTTAAAAAGTCACAACAAGATGGCTTTTTTTCAAGAGCAGCTTATAAGCTTTTAGAAATTAATGAAAAAGCTAAATTGTTTAAGCCTAACATGATTGTTTTAGACTTAGGTGCAGCTCCAGGTAGCTGGTCACAAGTTGCATCTAATTATATCAAACCAAAAGGGATTATATTTGCTTTAGATTTACTTGAATTAAAAGATATATCTAAAATTAACAATATAAAATTCTTTCAGGCGGATATAAATGCACTTACTACTTTTGAATTGCTTAAAGAAGAGTTAAACTTAATAGATTCAGGTAGTAAATTTGATATAGTAATGTCTGATATGGCACCAAGTTTGACAGGAATATCTAGTGTTGATGGAGCAAGGATGTCGGAGTTATTATTAAGTTCTTTAGAGATAGTAAAAAATTTTTTAAACCAAAATGGCTCTTTCGTAGTGAAGTTATTTCAAGGTGCGGATTTTAATAATCAGATTAAAAACATTAAGTTATGTTTTGAGTCAGTTAATATATTGAAACCTAAAGCATCAAGAGGAGAGTCAAAAGAAGTATATATTTTGGCTAAAAGGTTGAAAACGATATTATAATATAAAGATTAGGACTTATATTTAAAAAGAGGATTAGTTACGTGAATGATACGTCAAAAAATATATTATTGTGGGTAGTTATTGTAATAATATTAGTTTCTGTATTTAGCAATTTTGGGCCTAATAATACTTCTGCATCGAAAATAGAGTATTCAGCTTTTATTGATAGGGTGCAATCAGGAATGGTCGAGCGAGTTGTTATAGATCCAGAGCTTAGAAAAATTACAGGTTTGGATAAAAATGGCTCTAAATTTATTACTTATATGCCTTTATCTGACCCCCAATTAGTTAATGAACTGTTAAGTCAGAAAGTTAATTTTTCTGGTAGACCACCAGAGCAAAAAAGTTTACTGTTAAGTATATTTATAAATTGGTTTCCGATTTTATTATTCATAGGAATCTGGATTTATATTTTAAGGCAAATGCAAGGCGGTGGCGGTGGTCGCGGAGCAATGTCATTTGGAAAAAGTAAAGCTAAGTTATTAGATGAAAATCAAGTAAAGGTAACTTTTAAAGATGTTGCTGGAGTTGATGAAGCTAAAGAAGAAGTTTCTGAATTAGTAGAATTTTTAAAAGATCCAGGCAAATTTCAGGACTTAGGCGGTGCTATTCCTAAAGGTGTGCTTATGATGGGGCCTCCAGGAACAGGTAAAACTTTATTGGCAAGAGCTATCGCAGGTGAAGCAAAGGTGCCATTTTTTACCATTTCTGGTTCTGATTTTGTAGAAATGTTTGTTGGTGTAGGCGCATCTCGTGTTCGAGATATGTTTGAGCAGGCAAAAAAAAGGGCTCCTTGTATTATTTTTATTGATGAAATTGATGCAGTAGGAAGACATCGTGGTGCTGGATTAGGCGGTGGTCATGATGAAAGAGAGCAAACTTTGAATCAATTGTTAGTAGAGCTAGATGGTTTTGGTGCTAATGAGGGTGTTATTGTTATTGCTGCAACTAATAGACCGGATGTATTAGATCCTGCTTTATTAAGACCAGGAAGATTTGATAGACAAGTTGTTGTTGGTTTACCTGATATTAGAGGACGTGAGGGTATCATTAAAGTCCATATGAAAAAAATTAAGATATCTGATGATATTAACCCAAGAGTTATAGCAAGAGGAACACCGGGTTTTTCAGGAGCTGATTTAGCAAATTTAGTTAATGAAGCAGCTTTGTTAACGGCAAGAGCAAATAAAAAATTGGTCGATATGCAGGCTTTTGATGATGCCCGTGACAAAATATTAATGGGTGCTGAACGACGTAGTTTAGTTATGTCTGATAAAGAAAAATTAAATACAGCATATCATGAATCAGGTCATACTATCGTCGGTCATTTAGTACCAGAATATGATCCTGTTTATAAAGTAACTATAATACCAAGAGGCCGAGCATTAGGGGTAACTATGTATTTACCTGAGGCTGACAGTGTTTCAAGAAGCAAGTTATATCTAGATAGTCAAATATCAGTAATGTTTGGTGGCAGAATTGCTGAAGAATTAATAAATGGTGAAGATCAAGTAACAACAGGAGCTAGCAATGATATTCAAAAAGCAACGGAAGTTGCTCGCAATATGGTTGTAAGATGGGGACTTTCTAAAAAGCTTGGACCTTTATTATATGCAAAAGAAGATGAAGAAGTTTTTTTAGGTCATTCGATGAATAAGCAAAGTGGTGTTTCTGATTCAACTGCATCAATGATTGATAATGAAGTTAGGGATATTATTGAGAAAAACTATAATATAGCTAAAGATATATTAGAAAAAAATCTTGATAAGTTGCATATAATGACTAAAGCTTTAATGAAATATGAAACTTTAGATGCAGGACAAATAAAAGATATTATGGATGGTCGTGAAGTTAAGCCCCCTAAAGACTGGGATGATTGTTCTTCTAATACTACAGGATCTAATAAAGTTGATTCTAAAGATGAAGTTACCGAGCATAAAAAACCAAAAGATTCAGAGAAGCCCGTTGGTGATGAATTAAATGCAGATAAATAAAAATATAACAAGTAAAAAAAAGGCGTTAGATTTATTAAAACCTAATATTATGGGTATTTTAAATGTAACGCCTGATTCTTTTTCTGATGGAAATCAATATAATAATATCGATTCAGCTTTATATCATGTAGAACACATGATAAAAGATGGAGCTGATATTATAGATATTGGTGGAGAATCAACCCGCCCTAATGCTGATAAAGTTTCTTTGCAAGAAGAAATTGATAGAGTTCTGCCTATTGTTGAAAAAATTATTTCTAATTTTGATGTAATTATTTCAGTTGATACTAGTAAACCAGAAATCATGAAATTAGTGTTATCTAAAGGCGTTAGCATTATTAATGATGTAAGAGCATTGCGACTAGATAATGCTATCAATGTTATTGCAAAATATAATCCAATGGTTATATTAATGCATATGCTTGCTGAGCCTAAAATTATGCAAAAAGTAATAATTAAAGAAAACGTTTATAGTAATGTAGTATCTGATATAAGAAATTACTTAAAAAAGCGAGCTGATGCATGTATTAACGCAGGTATTAGCTCTAAAAATATAATATTAGATCCAGGATTTGGTTTTGGCAAAAGCTTTGAAGATAATGCTCATATTTTAAATAATTTAAATGAATTTTCAGATTTGGGCTACCCGCTAGCAGTCGGCCTATCTAGAAAATCAATGATATCTTGTGCTTTGGGTGAGAAGTACACTGTAGATAAAAGGTTATATCCAAGCATAGCTTTAGCTGTTATGAGCGTATTAAATGGTGCTAAAATAATTAGGACTCATGATGTAAAAGCAACTAGAGAAGCTTGTGAAATTGCCCATAAAGTGCAAGAACATGATTAAATAAATTAAATTAAATGGAATATTAATTTGCAAACAATATTAGGAATAGATCCAGGATCACATTATGCTGGGTTTGGTATTATTAAAATAGATTCAAAATCTAAAAAAGCTTTATATGTTACATCAGGTGTTATTAATTTATCTAAAATTCAAGAGTTTGATGCTAAGTTATTAGAATTATACAAAAATATTTGTGAAATTATCAATATTTATAAACCAGATAATGCTGCAATAGAAGATTTATTTGTTTATAAAAATGTACAATCAGCAATAAAACTTAGCCATGCAAGAGCTGCTTGTATTTTAGCATTAGCTAATTCAGAAATTAAATTTAAAAGTTATTCTCCAAGGTATGTTAAAAAAACGGTAACAGGGCATGGTGGTTCAGATAAAGATAAGGTTCAACAAGTAGTTAAAAGTATTTTAAATATAGATGAAACTTGTGTTTTAAAAGCAGATGCTTCAGATGCTCTAGCAATTGCTTTGAGCTATTATTATAGCTCTAATTTTGTATATTAAAATATTCTAAAATCCAGAAAAGTCTTTCATTAAAGGCTCATATTTATATTTTTCAGAAATTTCATAGTCTTTATAATTGAGAGCTAAAGATTCTAGTTGTTCTAATACTGATTTAAATCTACTGTTATATAAATAATTATACTCACCTTGCTTAACTCTTTCTATAGTATATGCAATAGTTTTTAATCTTTTAAAAAGGGTATCTTCAGTATTTTTACTGTCAGTTAAAATATTATATAAAGTATTACATATTTTTAACTTTTGATAACCTTGTCGGTATGTAAAAAAATATTGACCATCTGATGCTAAAGTATCTTTATATTTTTTAATTATTTTTAACATATTAGATAGAGTATTTGTTTCGGTATTATCTGTATAAAGATATTCATTGTGAGCTTTAATTTCATCATCAAGACTAGTCTGTTCTAGTTTTTCAAGTATAGCATCAAGAAATGCTATGTTATTTTGCACAGAATCCATTAATAACTCTTCAGACATTGACTCATATATATTTTTTATTTTTTTTAATACTTTAATATTGTTATTATCATATTTATTATATATTTCTAATAATTTTTTAAATTTAGTTGATGATGAACTATTTGTTTTATCAAAAAATTCAAAAAATAATTTTTGGTTATTGCAAGCAAGTCCTGCATTATAATTAATATCAAAATTAGGAGTCGTTTGATTTGTAGTAGATTGAATTTCTTTTAAAATATTATTTATTTTATTAATAATAGGAATATCATCTAATTCTTTATGATATTCAGATAGTGTATCAATAGCTTTTCTGTAAAAAAATATTGAGAATTCATAGGCTTTAATGAAGAAAGAAGATACAGCGGCATATAAATCACCAAATAAATAATAACATTTTTGGTCAAGTTTTAATTTAGAAAAATTAACTTTGTTGTAATAATCTTTATTACTTGGGATATCTAATATTTTTTTTATAGTTTGTAATGTTTTGCCAAATTCTCCTGATATTAAAATACTGTGGCTTGTAATCAGGTTTTCTATAAATTGATATAATAGTTTTAAAGTATCTTCATGAGTTTGTGGTACATCAATTGAATGTTCTAATATACTAGATAATAAATTTGCAATAACTCTTTTTTGATGTCCTAGCCTAAACGAAAATAAAAATTGTGATTGAATAACTTGGTTATTACAATAAGAGTTTATTTTTTGTAAGCATGAAGTTATAGTTTTATGATTTTGAGAATAATTATCTTTAATTGTTAGTAATGAGTAAGTAGTGTTTGTTTTTGGATTTTGATTTGTTTTGCTTGTAATTGTAGATATAATTTTTTTTTCATAAATATCGTCAACATCATTATCAGTATCAGGTAAAGCAGATTCTAATTTATAGCTAGATGAACTAGAGGAGTTATTATCATTATCTGTATGATTATCTGATTCAAACACGCTATTAATCATATCATCTTTATCGTGAGCATGTCTTTTAGTGCCAGATTTTTTTTGTCCAGCAAGAGCATCAATACTTTCGGTGTGCATTTTAGATGTGGCTTTATAATCTGACTCTAAATCTAAAAGGTCTTCTACTTTTATAGACGTAAGCGTTTCTAGTTGATGCTTCTCTTCAATAGGCTTAATTACAATCCAAGAAATATTATTATAAATTAAAGATTTACTAAAGCTATTATATTTTAGTAGCTTATATAATTGATTATAATATTTTTTATATATATCATTTTGATTAATTCTTTCTAAGTAGATTTGTGCACTACCAAAATCATTTTCTCTTATATAAATGTAACTAAGAATAATATTTATTTTATTTTTTATATCATGATCATTATTATGAAGATTATATTTATTAATATTTAATATGGTTTTTTTTATTTTATTAAAAATGAAAGGCTTATCTAGCTCATATTTAAAAAAATTTTCAAAGAAAAACACGCTATTATTTAATATAAAATCTTGTAGATCATTTATATAATTATTAGATGAGATTATGATGTGTTGATATTGGATAGGCTGATATTTTGTGTTTTTTTGATATAAATCATCAAGTAATTTTCTTATAATTAAAATTGACTTATTATCATTATGCTGAATAAAATAATTAAATAAGAATCGTAGTTCAGCAGGATTATTTTTGATTTTTTCATTAGATTTATAATTATTAATAAGGCATATTTTATCGTCTATTATTTGTAGCTGAGTTTCTATTTCTTTGTTGTCTGATTGTTTTAAAAATTCAGGATTTATTTTTTTTAAAAATAAAGTAGCTTTATCTTTATTACCAGCTTCGAAATACCCTGTAGATAAAATTACATACAAATATTGCTGAATATTATGTTCTGCAAGCTCAGTTTTCTTAGATAGTTCTTCTATTAGAATTAATAATTCAGGTTCTAATAATAATTTATTTAGATCGTATTTATTGAATAATGTTGCAAACTCTAATGGATTATCAAGAATTAGTTTCAGAATTATTTTTTTATCATAAAAATACATACCTGAATGATATTGTTTTGAAGTTGTTTCATCAACAGACTCTTCTGAATCAAATAAATCTTCTGCATCTGATAAATCTCCTTCAAATTCAAATTGCTTTTTACGTTCTTTTTGAGTTTTTTCATCATCAGCTTTTTCTTTTGAGTATTCTTTTAATGACTCAATAGAGGTTTCTTTTATTTCTTTATAGGTTGTTAATAATTGTAATTTAAACTTTAAAAGACTGGTGACAGGATTTAAGGGATTATGATCAATATTTTGTTTTAATAATCGAAGATTATTTAAAGAAGGTTTTTCTTCATAAAATTTTTCAAGAACAAGCTTTGAGCCTAAGTTTGAATCTCTTAAGTTATTTGAAAAAATAGTAAAATCTACTTCTGATAAATCAGGATGACTATGCTGATTTATACTTTTTAGTTTAATACAAGCATCTGGGTATGCAAAAGAATGAGCTGCTTCATAGTATTGAGCTGCCAAAGGAGAAGATATAGAAGATTTTTTTTCTTCAATTAATCCTAAATTATAAGCAGCTTCAGGCAGCTGATATTCTTTATATAGTTTTTTATATATTTTTACAGCATCAGATGTATTATTTTGATATTGTTTTATATTTGCTTTAATGAAATCAAAATATGGAGATTGCTCATTTTCTAGAAACTCAATGTTATTTAAAAAAAGATCTTTATATGTATTTAGTGAGTCTTGATCTTCTATATTACAAGTGTTATTAAAGTAGCAACAAGGTCTATCTAATTTATTACCTTGCTCAGATAGAATGTAGCCTTTTATAGTATATAAAGCTATTTTTTGAGGGTTATATAAATATGGATGTGTTTTATAGATTTCTGCTAATAAAAAACAAGAATCAAGATCATTGCAGTTTGCAGCCATAGTTAAATAACGAATGGATATTAAAGTATTGTAAAAATCTTGTTCTAAATTGTGGAAATATCCTAAATATGTAAGGCCTTTTGGGTTACCATTTTCTGCTAATAAAGATGCAATATTATAATTTTCTTGAAGTTTAGTACTTAATGATTTTTTTAGATTGCTATATAATACTTTATAAATCGCAGAAGATGATTTTTCTGTTATTGCTTCATCTATATATTCTTGAGATTGAGATATCTGCTCTTCTGTAAAATCAGTAAATTTAGAAATATATGTGTCATATACTATATAACATCCTTCTGGTATTTTTGAATCCAAAAGTATAGATGTAAATGCTTTTAAAGATGAGCTATTTTTTTCACAATAATATTCTTTTAGGTATTGCCAAAAATTTTGTTCTGATTCACTGATTGTTTCTTTACTTTCAATTAATTGTTTTATTTTAGACAATGTCTCAGATGATGCGCTTCTTAAGTCAGAAAGATAAAGATCTAAGTTTACATTATTTTGAGATATGGTTAATATATTATCTTGATTTAATAAATACTCAGTATAATCTACAATGTCATAAATTACGTTTTTCTTAAATTTAGTTAAAATATCTAATATGTTTTTCATATAACTATTCCTTTAGTTATATAGGTTAATTTATTCTCTATAATCTAATAGTAGCAGATTATAGAGAATAATATTTGATTTAAATTATAAAAAATTATCTAAATTTATTAATGGCATATATAGTAAACAAATTATACAGCATATAATGAGTGTTAAAAATATAGTTAGTGTAGGCTCTAGTACTTTCTGAGTAGTTTTTATGTTATTTTTTATATAGAGCTCTAAAAGATGAGTCGCATTATTTAAATTTTCAGTAATATTTTCTGATTTTTGTTCAAGCGTTATTATCTGTAAAATTTCTTTAGGAATAAATTTACATTGTTTAATTGAATTATTAAATGAGTATCCCATTGTTAGGTCATTTTTAAATTTGATTAATTGTTTTTTAATATATAAATTTTTATTATTTTTAATAAAATATTCTAAAAATATTATAATATTTAAATTTTGTTTTAAAGATATATATAATAAAAAAATAAACTTATAAGAGATTATCAAAAGATATGTTTTGCCAATAATAGGTATATTTAAAACTATTTTATTATATGAATAATTTATAGTTTTTTTTATATTATTAGGTATTAAGAGTTTTAAACAATTTTTATTATAATAAATTAAAAAAAGCATTGAGAGCATTATATAGATGTTTTTATTTATAAAACATAAAATATTATTTTTTATATTTATAATAATTAACGTAGTATATGGCATAGATATATTTAAATTTTTATAAAATTGTTCAAAAGTTGGAATTAGATAACAAGTTACAAAAATTATAAATATTAATAACATTAATAAAATAATAGATGGATAAATACAAGAGTTCCTGATTTCTGTTTTTAAATCATAATAAGATTTTTGGAAATTTTGAAGGTTTTCAAGGACTGTATTTAATGATGCTGACTGTTCGCCAATTTTAATTAGGTTGATAAAGAAACTATCAAAATATTTAGAGTAAAAAGATAATTGTTCAAAACAATATGATAAAGTATGTCCTTTTTTTATTAGTTTCGAAATATTTTTAACGAAATTGTTTTTTTTATAATAATTATTATTTAATATATCTATAGCTTTATCTAGAGTAATATTTTGTTTTAATAAAATAGATAATTGTTTAGTAAATATTAGAACCTGCTTTGGCTTAAGTCTTTTTGAGTTTTGTATAATTTCAAACATATTAAATTGTAATATTTTTTAATTCAAAGATAGGTTGTCTTTTATTTAAAATATTTGTATTTATTTTAAATTTTTGGAAAATAATTAAACTAATACTAGATATAAGTAAGTATTTAGGTAACCCCATTTCAAGGAGTCTTGTAATAGCGCTATTAGCATTATTACAGTGCATTGTTGCAAATACTAGATGACCCGTTTGTGCAGCTGATAGTGCTATTTTTGCAGTTTCAATATCACGAATTTCTCCTATTATTATAATATCAGGATCTTGACGTAATATTGATTTTAATAAATTTGCAAACGTAAGATTTATTTTATTATCGACGTTTATTTGAGTAATGCCTTCAAAAGATATTTCAACAGGATCTTCAATACTTATAATATTATTTGTTTTATAATTTAGATTATTAATGCACGCATATAAAGATGTTGTTTTTCCAGAGCCAGTTGGCCCTGTAAATAATATTAAACCAGATTTTTTACTTATATTATGTTCTAATATATTTAATTGGTTATTATTTAGTCCTAACTTAGTTAATGAAATTAATTTTTGTTTATTTTGCAAAATCCTTATGACTAATTTTTCGCCATAGATAGTTGGGCAAGTACTTAGTCTTAAATTATAATTATTATTATTGCAAAAATAACTGATTTTACCATCTTGAGGAATTCTAATTTCTGTTATATCAAGATTAGCAAGAATTTTTAATTGACTTATTATTTGTATGGTCTTGTTTTTAGCTAGCGTTAATTTATTTACTAAAACGCCATTTATTCTTAATCTAATTTGATAATGATACTCTTTAGGTTCTATATGAATATCTGATGTAAGGCTATTGATAGCATCATTGATAGTATTGATAAATAAATCATCAATATTAATTTTTGGTTTATTATTCATATTCATAATATAATGTGAAGATATTAAAACTTTACTAAACTCTAGAGTTTGGTATTCTATATTAAGTTTTAGAAAAAATAAATATAAATTTATAAATATTACAACATGACTAGTAATCGACCTTTTTTAAAATGGGCAGGAAATAAGTTTCGTATTATTGATGAAATAATAAAATATTTACCAGATAATTCTAATTATGATTGCTTTGTTGAGCCATTTGCAGGAACATGTTCTGTTTTTTTAAATACTAACTATAAGAAAAATTTTCTTGCCGATGAAAATCCAGATTTAATTAATTTATATCTTTATCTTCAAAAAGAAGGTGATAAGTTTATAAAGTATTGCGCTAAGTTTTTTGATGATAATTCTAATCTAGAGTCAACTTATTATGAAAATAGAGATATTTTTAATAATACTAAAAGTATAAGAAAGAAATCAGCTTTGTTTGTTTATTTAAATAGACATAGTTATAACGGATTGTGTCGATATAACAGTAAAGGCAAATTCAATGCACCTTTTGGGCGATATATTAAAATTTATTTCCCACATGAAACTATGTTAAAATTTTTTGAAAAATCACAACGTGCAGAGTTTAAATGTCAAGATTTCAAAACTACATTAAAAGATTTATCTGATAAAAGATCAGTGATTTATTGTGATCCTCCTTATTTACCGTTATCTGATACTGCCCATTTTACTAAATATTCGCAAGGAAACTTTGGTTTAGAGGAACATACAAAATTAGCTGAAATGATTGATGTATTAAAAAATAACAAAGATAACAAAATAATCTTATCTAATCATTATATAGAAAAATATCATGGGCTTTATAAAAATGCTATTATAAAAAAGCTATCTGTTCCTCGGTATATTAGTTGTAATACTGAAACTCGCAAAAATGTTGATGAGATTTTAGTTTTATATAATATTTAGTTATATTTTTAGGTTTTATATGATGTTGTTTAAATTATTTAAAAAAAGTTTAATTTTGTTTTTATATTTCTGCTTATTAGGAATATTGGCATCTTGTGTAAGTGATGAGATTATTTATAAAGACAATAAATCTGAGATGAAGTTTACATCTGTTGACGGTAAAAAGATAAATTTATTAGATTACAAAGGAAAGTTTTTAATAGTAAATTACTGGGCTAGTTGGTGTTCACCTTGTGTAAAAGAAATTCCAGAGTTGATAGAATTTAATAAAAAATACAAAGACAAAGCTAATATAATAGGCATAAATATCGAGCATATAGATGCAAATAAGTTAAATAAAATTATCAAGAATTTTAAAATAAATTATCCTAATTTAAAGGAAGATGTAATAAAAAAATTATTAGATATAGATATCGTAGGCTTTCCAACTACTTATATTTTTAATAAAAAAGGTCATTTAGTGAAAACTATACAAGGGCCTCTTCTGATGAAGACTTTATCAAGTTATATACAATAAATTTATGGAGGTTTTTATGGATGAAAATAATAAGGGCATTCATTGTATCATTTCTGGAAAAGTACAAGGTGTTTTCTATAGAGCCAGTACCCAAAAGATGGCACAGAATTTAACTCTTACTGGTTGGGTTAGTAATATTCCAAATGGAAATGTAGAGTTGAAAGCTTTTGGAGATAATGAAAAACTTCAAGATTTAATTAATTGGCTTTGGGATGGACCTTCTGGCGCTGTCGTAAAAGATATAGAAGTTAATTATATAGAATTAGAACGTTTTAATGGTTTTGTTATTAAGTATAATTAGATGAAAATGTTTAAAAATTCTATCTCATGATATATAATCTATAAGTTAAAATTTTATTGAACTGTATTGAGGTTATTAGTTGTATGCCTATATATGAATATAGCTGTAAAGATTGCGGCCATAGTTTTGAAGAAATCCAAAAGATGTCTGATGATGCTTTAGTTTTATGTCCTAATTGTGGTAAGGAAAGTTTGCAAAAGCTAGTTTCAGCTGCAGGTTTTAGATTAGCTGGTGGTGGCTGGTATGAAACTGACTTTAAAGATACAAAAGAAACTAAAAGAAATTTAGTTGATAAGAACAGTTCTAGTGTTGATACCAAGACTACTAATAGTAGTGATAAATGAGTTTAAATAAACTAAAATTAACTCCAAAGTATTATATTTCGTATTTTTTAGATTTTTAAGGGTTACCTGATGAGAACAGATTATTGTGGCAATATTACAGAAGAATATTTAGGTCAAAAAGTAAAATTATATGGTTGGGTAAATACTCGACGTGATCATGGAGGAGTTGTTTTTTTAGACTTAAGAGATAGATATGGTCTAGTTCAACTAGTAATAAGACCAGAAGAAACAGAAGCATTTGCTATTGCAGACAAAATTCGTAATGAATATGTTATTGGTATTGAAGGTACTGTTTGTAATCGTTTAGAAGGTACTGTTAATGAGAATTTGAAAACAGGTAAAATTGAAGTAGAAGTTAATAAATTAGATTTAATTAATAAATCAGCAACTTTACCATTTCAATTAGATGAGCACCATAAAACTAGTGAAGAAGTAAGATTAAAGTATAGATTTTTAGATTTAAGACGTGATGAAATGCAAAAACGTTTTGAGTTAAGAGCCAAGGTTATTAAATTTTTTAGAAATTATTTAGATGATCATAAGTTTTTAGATGTTGAAACTCCATATCTAACGAAACCTACTCCAGAGGGTGCAAGAGATTATTTGATTCCTAGTAGAACTCATCATGGAAATTTTTTTGCACTGCCGCAGTCACCACAAATATTAAAGCAAATTTTAATGATGTCTGGTTTTGATAGATATTATCAAATAGTGCGTTGCTTTAGAGATGAAGATTTACGTGCAGATAGACAACCTGAATTTACACAGCTTGATATTGAAACTTCTTTCATGGGTCGTGATGAAATAATGAGTTTCATTGAAAAAATGATAAGAGGTGTTTTTAAAGAATTTTTAGATGTAGATTTTGATAGTGTTCCTGTTTTAGAATACAAAAATGTAATGCGTGATTATGGAGTTGACAGGCCTGATTTACGAAATCCTTTGAAACTGATAGATATTGCTGATTTGTTAAAAGATGTCGAGTTTAAGGTATTTAATTCACCAGCAAATGATTCTCATGGCCGAGTTTGCGTGTTAAATGTTCCAGGCGGTTCTAAATTAACTAGAAAAGAAATAGACGCATATACTAAATTTGTTAGTATATATAAAGCTAAAGGTCTTGCTTATATTAAAGTAAACGAACTTGAAAAAGGTATAGAAGGTCTTCAATCGCCTATTTTAAAATTCTTACCTGATAATGTTGTGACTAAGATATTAGAGCGTGCTAATGCAAAAAATGGGGATTTACTATTTTTTGGAGCAGATAAATCTGTAGTAGTTAATGAAGCTATGGGAGCTTTAAGATGTAAAGTTGGTGAAGATTTAAATTTATTAGAAGGTAAATGGAAGCCTGTGTGGGTTGTTGACTTTCCTTTATTTGAAAGAGAAAAAGCAACTAACAAATTATACGCAGTACATCATCCTTTTACTGCATCAAAAGAAAATGTTGAAATTGTTAAAAATGATCCAGAAAATTGTACAGCTCTTGCATATGATTTAGTACTAAATGGTAGTGAAATAGGTGGTGGATCAGTTCGTATACATGATTTAGAAATGCAAAAAGCTGTTTTTGAAGCATTAGGAATATCTGCAAAAGAAGCTGAGCTTAAATTTGGACATTTATTAAAAGCAATGCAATATGGATGCCCTATTCATGGCGGGATAGCATTTGGTATTGATCGAATTATTATGCTTATGGCTGGAGTTGATTCAATTAGAGATGTAATAGCTTTCCCTAAAACTCAAACAGCAAGCTGTCCTTTAACAGAAGCTCCATCAGAAATTGATTTTGGTCAATTGTATGAGTTAGGGGTTCAAGTAGTTAAAAAAGAAAATGAATAGGTAATAAATAAATTAATTATAAGGTTTATTTTTTATGGCAGGACATAGTAAATGGGCAAATATTCAGCATCGTAAAGGTGCTCAAGATGCAAAAAGATCAAAGATTTTCACTAAATTAATTAGAGAAATTACAGTTGCAGCAAGATTATTTGGTGGTGATCTTGATTCTAATCCTAGGTTAAAGGTTGCTATTGATAAGGCCAAAGGCGCTAATATGCCTAAGGATACTATTGAAAAAGCTGTGAAAAAAGGAGCTGAAGGCTTAGATGGCGATAATATGGAGTCTATCAGATATGAAGGATATGGCCCATCAGGTATTGCCATTATTGTTGATTGTTTGACTGACAATAAGAATAGGACTGTTGGTGAAGTTAGGCATGCTTTTACTAAGTTTGGTGGTAATTTAGGAACAGATGGTTCTGTGTCTTATATGTTTAAAAAGCAAGGCATTATCAGGCTTGATAATAGTAGCAATGAAGAAGTTGTTATGGAATTAGCTCTTGATGCAGGCGCTGAAGATGTTTGTGAAGTTGATGATGGTTTTATTGAAGTTATAACTTCTCCAGAAAATTTTGATAATGTGAAAGATATCTTGTCAACAAATAATCATAATGTAGTTGAGTCTGATCTTTCTTTTATTCCTGATAATTATACGCCGATTGATGATGAAGAAATAAAAGAAAGAATATTAAAGTTATTAAATATGATAGATGATCTAGATGATGTTCAAGAAATTTATCATAATGCAGAATTTTAATATAAATAATAAAATTAAATTTAGGGAATAAATTTTTTAATAATGGAAAAAAAATATTTTGGCACTGATGGTATTAGAGGTAGGGTTGGAAAAGGATTTTTAAATCCAGAGTTTGTCTTAAAGTTGGGTTGGGCCGTTGGTAAAGTTTTAGGTAAAAAAGAGGGTGCTAAAATATTAATTGGTAAGGATACTCGTATTTCTAGTTATTTAATAGAGGCCTGTTTAGAAGCTGGTCTATCTTCTGCTGGGATGAATGTAAATTTACTTGGTCCTATGCCAACTCCTGCTGTTGCTCATCTTACAAAGTCATTGAGAGCTGATGTTGGCGTTATGGTTAGTGCATCACATAATCCTTATTATGACAACGGCATTAAATTTTTTTCAAAAGACGGTTTTAAACTTTCAGATTCTGTTGAATTAGATATTGAAAAATTATTATTAAACGATTTAGTTATGGCCAATAGTGATTTATTGGGCAAGGTTAAACGAGTTGACTATGCTGAAGGTCGATATATAGAATACTGCAAAAGAAGTTTTCCAAGAGATAGTGATTTATCAGGATTAAAAATAGTTATTGATTGTGCAAATGGAGCTACGTATAAAATTGCTCCTATGATATTTCAAGAGTTAGGAGCTGATGTTATATCAATAAACGTTAACCCTAATGGTTTTAATATTAATAAAGACTGTGGTTCAACAAGCCCTAAGAGTTTGGTTAGAACAGTTTTGGATTGTCAAGCTGATTTAGGAATGGCTCTTGATGGTGATGGAGATAGGCTTATTTTGGTTGATCATAAAGGTAATATTGTAGATGGAGATCAAATATTATATATATTAGCTAAATATCATAATGATATTAGAACTAATGATTTTAAAGGTATTGTTGGAACAGTAATGTCTAATATGGGCTTAGAAATTGCTTTAAAGAATTTAAATATACCTTTTAAGAGAACTAAAGTTGGCGACAGATATGTTATTGAAGAGTTAATTAAGCAAGGTTGGACTTTAGGTGGAGAGGCATCTGGTCATATTATTGATTTAGCTAATTCGACAACAGGAGATGGTATTATTGCTTGTTTGCAAGTTTTAACTTCTATGGTGAAAAATCAAATATCTTTAATAGAGTTAACCCAAAGCATGATTAAGTACCCACATAAAATAGTTAATCTTGCTTTAAAAGATATGTCTGTTGATTTAAATTCTGAAGAAATCCAAAGTAGAGTAAGAAAAGCTGAAGAGCAATTAGGTGAGTTTGGTAGAGTAGTATTAAGAAAATCTGGAACAGAACCTAAGGTGCGAATTATGGTTGAAGCTAATGATGAGCAATTAATGGAAAACTGTTTAAATTTTTTGGTTAAAGAAGTAGAGAGTATTTTATAAATTATGAAAGATTGTTTATTAATAGCAAACTGGAAAATGAATGGTAGTTTAAGTTTTAATAAAAAATTATTTTTAGAGCTTAGAGAGCTTATGGCTAATATACAACATGATATGGAAGTAGCTATATGTCCACCTAATATTTATATAAATCAAATAAAAAATTTGTTAAGCAATGATCTTAGTTTTATAAAGATAGGTTCTCAGGATGTGTGTTCTGAAATAAATGGCGCTTATACAGGCCAAGTATCTTTAGATATGCTAGATGATTTTGGCGTTAGTTATTCTATTATAGGCCATTCTGAGCGCAGAATATATAATCACGAAACTGATGTTGAGGTAGCTAATAAAGTCGCTAGAGTATTATTAAGTAATGATAAAATATGTCCTATTTTATGTGTAGGGGAAAGCTTAGAACAAAAAAATGCCGGTCTTACTCAAGATGTGATAAAAAAACAAGTTTTTGCTGTTATAGATTGTTTGAAAGATAAAAAAGTTTTAGATAATACTGAAATAATGGAAAGAATTATCATTGCATACGAGCCAATTTGGGCTATAGGAACAGGAGAAGTAGCTACAGCGCAGGTAGCTGGCAATGTGAGTCAATTTATTAGAGGATTAATTGCCGAAATAAATCTGGAATTGTCTGATAAAGTGCGTATAATTTATGGTGGTAGTGTTAAAGCTAATAATGCATTAGAGTTAATTAGCCAGCCAAATATAGATGGTTTTTTAGTGGGTGGCGCGTCATTAGATGCGGCAGAGTTTGTAAAAATATATAGTCATATGTGCAATTAGATCATGTTATATCAAGTTATTTTAATAATACACATAATTTTATCGTTATCAATTATAGGATTAATTCTTATGCAGCATGGTAAAGGTGCTGATATAGGAGCTGCTTTTGGAAGTGGTGCATCTAATACAATTTTTGGTAGTCAAGGTACTGGTAATTTTTTATATAAAGCTACAATGTTTTTAGCGTTGCTTTTTTGTATTACAAGTATTTCATTAACTGCTTTTATAGAAAAATATGATAAGTCAGAGTCTGGCCTAAATGGTGTAGAGAAAACTTTTGATTTAAAAGGTGTTGAAGCCGCAGCAAAAGAGTTAGATAGTAAAAAACAAATTAAAAATAGTGATGTTCCAGTTATTAATGAAAGTTCTAATAGTGTTTCTGAAAAGAAATAATTAGATAAAATTTTAAATGGGTATTATGCCGAAGTGGTGGAATTGGTAGACACGCCATCTTGAGGGGGTGGTGATCTTAGATCATGCCGGTTCAAGTCCGGCCTTCGGCACCAATTAGAATTTGACTGGTAGGTATATTTATATATACTATAAATTAAGTAAATAGTTGAATTAAATTAAGTTAAAATACAAATTTAAGAATAATATTAACAATGCTAGAAAATTATTTTCCTATATTAATCTTTCTTTTATTTAGTTTAGTGTTTGCCTTTGCTCTCTTATTTTTAGGCAAATTACTAGCTCCAAGCAGACCTAATCCAGAAAAAGATTCTCCTTACGAATGTGGATTTGAGGTTTTTTCTGATTCTCGTGCTAAGTTTGATGTTAGATATTATCTAGTAGCGATATTATTTATATTATTTGATTTAGAAATTGCCTTTTTATTTCCTTGGGCTGTAGTTTTTAAAAATATGAATTGGACTGTCTTTTGGTCTATGATAATATTTTTGATTTTACTTACTATTGGTTTTGCCTATGAATGGCGTAAAGGTGCATTAGAATGGGAATAGAAAATAAATTATCACAGAGTTTTTTTACAACATCTATAGATAAAATAATTAACTGGGCCAGAACTGGTTCAATGTGGCCAGTAACATTTGGTTTAGCTTGTTGTGCAGTTGAAATGATGCATGCAGGAGCTGCTCGTTATGATCTTGACCGATTTGGAATTGTGTTTAGGCCTAGTCCAAGACAGTCTGATGTGTTGATCGTTGCTGGAACTTTATGTAATAAGATGGCTGCACCTTTAAGAAAGATATATGAACAGATGCCAGATCCTAAATGGGTTATATCTATGGGATCTTGTGCAAATGGAGGAGGATATTATCATTATTCTTATTCTGTTGTTCGCGGCTGTGATAGAGTAGTTCCTGTTGATATATATGTACCAGGATGTCCACCTACAGCTGAAGCATTACTGTATGGTATTTTACAATTACAAAAGAAAATCAAAGAAACTGACACTATAGCTAGGACTTAGTAACTAATTAATTAGAAGAGATTATTGAATGGCTAATAAGTTTGAAAATATAATAACACTTATAAAGCAAGAATACCCTAGAGATATAGAATCTTTTGATGTTGCTCAAGAGGAGTTAACAGTTGTTGTTAATAGCGAAAACATTGTAAAGTTTTTAGATTTTTTAAAAAACAATGAAAATTTATATTTTGCAGAATTAATGGATTTATGTGGTGTTGATTATAGTACTTATGGTGCTACAGATTGGGAAACAACTGATGCTACAGCCTCAGGTTTCAGTCGAGGCGTTGAAGTTATAGATAATAAATTTAAGAATAAATTTAAATCAAGATTTGCAGTTGTTTATCATTTACTTTCTATTAAGCACAATATAAGAATTAGAGTAAAAACTTTTTTAAATGATGATAATGGAATTCCAATGGTTGATTCTGTTATAAAAATTTGGAATGGTGCTGATTGGTTTGAACGAGAAGCTTTTGATATGTTTGGAATAGTTTTTAATGGCCATCCAGATTTAAGACGACTTTTAACTGATTATGGTTTTGTTGGCCACCCATTTAGAAAAGATTTTCCATTAGTTGGACATGTTGAAATTAGTTATGATGAAAAAGAAGGTCGAGTTGTTTATCAGCCTGTATCTATTGAGCCAAGAGTATTGGTACCAAGAGTAATTAGGCGAGATGATCGCTATGATAATTTAGAAATTAAACAAGATTAAAGCAAAGGTAGATTTTAATGTCAGAATTTAAAAATTATACTTTAAATTTTGGACCACAGCATCCAGCTGCGCATGGTGTGTTGCGTTTAGTTTTAGATATGGATGGAGAAGTTATTGTTAATGCTGATCCCCATATAGGTTTATTGCATAGGGGAACAGAAAAGTTAGTTGAAAGTAAGCCATTTAATCAAAGCATCGGATACATGGATAGATTAGATTATGTTTCCATGATGTGTAATGAGCATGCTTATGTTATGGCAATTGAGAAATTGTTAAATATAGAGGTGCCTACTAGAGCTAAATATATTCGAGTAATGTTTGATGAGATTACTCGAATTTTAAATCATTTATTATGGCTTGGAGCTCATGCACTTGATGTTGGTGCAATGACAGTTTTTTTATACGCATTTAGAGAAAGAGAAGATTTATTCGATTGTTACGAAGCAGTTTCTGGCGCAAGAATGCACGCCACTTATTATAGACCAGGTGGAGTTTATAGAGATTTGCCTGATAGTATGCCAAAATATGAGCCTTCAAAATGGACTAGTGCTAAAGAAGCTGCTAGAAAAAATCAAAATAGAGAAGGAAGTTTATTAGATTTTATTGAAGATTTCACAAATAGGTTTCCTACTCATATTGATGAGTATGAGACTTTATTAACAGATAATAGAATCTGGAAACAGCGTACGGTAGATATAGGAATAGTATCTCCTGAAAGAGCATTACAGTTAGGTTTTTCTGGTCCAATGTTAAGAGGATCTGGATTTAAATGGGATTTAAGAAAAAATCAACCTTATGAAGTCTATGATCAATTAAAATTTGATATACCTATTGGGAAAACTGGAGACAGTTATGATAGATATTTAGTTCGTATTGAAGAAATGCGTCAATCTAATTCTATAATAAAACAATGTATTAAATGGTTAAGAGAAAATCCAGGCCCTGTGATATTAGCTGATCATAAGGTCGCACCTCCAAATAGAGTAAAAATGAAAGAAGAGATGGAGTCTTTGATTCATCATTTTAAATTATTTACTGAAGGATATTGTGTTCCAGAAGGTGAAGTATATTCTGCAATAGAGCATCCTAAAGGTGAGTTTGGGATATATTTAATTTCTGATGGAGCAAATAAACCATATAGGTTAAAAATTAGAGCACCTGGATTTGCTCATTTAGCAGCTATGAATGAAATGAGTAAAGGTCATATGCTTTCTGACGTCGTGACTTTAATTGGTACTCAAGATATAGTTTTTGGTGAAATAGATAGATAAGTATAAAGATATATCATGACAGAATTATTAGATATAATAACTAAACAAAGTAAGTTAGAAATAGATAAGTGGGTTAATAAGTTTCCTGAAGATAAGAAATTATCAGCAGTAATTCCTGCTTTGACTGCTGTTCAAAAACAAAATGATGGTTCATTAAATGTTGAATTGATGGATGCAGTTGCATCTTATTTAGGCGTGCCAAGAATTTCTGTATATGAAGTGGCTACTTTTTACTCTATGTTTGAACATAAAAAAGTAGGTAAACACAAACTTTGTGTTTGTACTAATATTTCTTGTATGCTTAGAGGATCAGAAGAAATTGTAGATCATTTAAAAAATAAATTACAAATAAATTTTGGAGAAGTTACAAATTGTGGAACTTTTTCTTTAAAAGAAGTAGAGTGTTTAGGGGCTTGTGTCAATGCTCCTGTTATGCAAATAGAAGATAAATACTATGAAAATTTATCGAATGAAAAAATTGATGAAATTATAGAAGAGTTATCAGAATCGAAATAACATTAGATTTTGTTAAATTTAAAGAATTAAATTAAAATTTATATAATTATGACTGATCAAATTTGCTTTAGAACAAAAAAGTTTGATAAACCTTGGACATATGAAAATTACCTTAAAGTAGGTGGTTACTCTGTTTTAAAAGACATATTAACAAATAAGAAAGATCCATCAGAGATTATTGCTGATCTTAAAACTTCTGTTTTAAGAGGAAGAGGTGGAGCAGGTTTTCCAACGGGATTAAAATGGAGTTTTTTAAATCGAAATATTCCTGGTCAGAAATATGTTATATGTAATTCAGATGAAGGTGAGCCAGGTACTTGCAAAGATAGAGATATATTGAGATTTAATCCTCATCAGTTAATAGAAGGTATGATTATAGCGGGTTATGTTATGGGTGCCAGTATTGGTTATAACTATATTCGCGGAGAGTTCAGAGAACCATATTATAGAGTAGAGCAAGCTATTCAAGAAGCTATAGATGCAGGATTTTTAGGTGAAAATATCTTGGATTCAGGCTTTAGTTTTAAGCTAAATAATTTTTTAGGCGCTGGAGCTTACATATGTGGTGAAGAAACTGCTTTACTAGAGTCTTTGGAGGGAAAACGAGGGATGCCTAGATTTAAACCTCCATTTCCAGCAAATTATGGTCTTTATGGTAGACCATCTAATATTAATAATACGGAAAGTTATGCCTCTGTTCCTGTTATTTTACAAAATAGCGGAGAATGGTTTTTAAATTTAGGTAAGCCAAATAATGGTGGTGAGAAATTATTTTGTGTTTCAGGGCATGTAAATAGTCCAGGTAATTTTGAGATACCCTTAGGTACGCCATTTGAAGATTTATTAAATATGGCTGGAGGAGTTTGGAAAGGACGTAAACTTAAAGCAGTTATTCCTGGGGGATCTTCTGTCCCCGTATTAAAAGCAGATGTTATGATGAGTTTGACCATGGATTATGACTCGATATCAAAAGCAGGCTCTATGTTAGGATCTGGAGCTGTTATTGTTATGGATGATACTACTTGTATGGTAAAAGTGTTAACTAGAATAGCTGAATTTTATGATGAAGAGTCGTGTGGTCAGTGTACACCATGTAGAGAAGGTACTGGCTGGTTATCTAAAATGTTAAGAAAAATTGAATTAGGTAATGCAAGCATGAGTGAGTTAAAAAAACTCGATAGTGTTGCTGAAAATATGATGGGCCGTACTATTTGTGCTTTAGCTGATGCAGCAGCAATGCCGGTTAGAAGTTTTCTTGAGCATTTTTGGGATGAATTTGCAGTTAAATGTAAAAATTAAGTGTAAAAATTTAATTAAGATATAAAAAATTAGTTATTTTAGAAAAATTTATTAGATTTAAATGGTTGGCTCTATGGTTAAAATAGAAATTGATGGTAAAGATTTAAATGCAGAGCAAGGTTCTATGATTATAGAAGCTGCTGATTCAGCAAATATTCACATACCACGCTTTTGTTATCATAAAAAACTATCTATAGCTGCAAATTGCCGTATGTGTTTAGTTGAGGTAGATAATATTCCTAAAGCTGTTCCAGCTTGCGCAACTCCAGTTACTGATGGTATGAAAATTAATACTAAATCTTCTAAAGCAAGAGATGCACAAAAAGCCGTAATGGAGTTTTTGTTAATTAATCATCCATTGGACTGCCCAATTTGTGATCAAGGTGGGGAGTGTGAGTTACAAGACGTTTCAATGGGATATGGAAAAGGTGTTTCTAGATATTCTGAAACGAAAAGATCTGTTAATGATCAAAATTTGGGACCATTAATTTCTACAGAAATGACAAGGTGCATACATTGCACAAGATGCGTAAGGTTTGGTGAAGAAGTAGCTGGGGTTAAAGAGTTAGGCTTAGTTGGAAGAGGAGAGCATACTGAAATATCAACTTATGTAGAGCAAAGTATGGACTTTGAGATGTCTGGTAATGTTATTGATTTATGTCCTGTTGGGGCATTGACATCAAAACCATATAGATATAGTGCAAGAGCATGGGAGTTAAGGCAAAGTCCATCTGTTGCGCCCCATGACTGTGTAGGCTCTAATCTTTATGTCCATACATTAAGGGGCCAAGTTAAAAGAATTGTCCCTAAAGAAAATGAAAGTATTAATGAAACATGGTTGTCTGATAGAGATCGCTTTAGTTACGAAGCTTTAAGTCATAATGATAGAGTTATTAATCCTAAAATAAAAATTGATGGCGTATGGCAAGATATATCTTGGGATGAAGCTTTAAATCATGTGATTAACAGTTTAACTAAAACTATAGGTAAGCATGGAGTCACATCGGTAGCATCATTGCTTTCTAGTTCATCTACATTAGAAGAAATGTATTTATTGCAAAAAATAGTACGATCATTGGGATCTCATAATATTGATTATAGGTTAACAGAGCAAGATTTTTCAGATGAAGAATCATTTGGTGTTTTTCCAGGCTTAAAAGACTTTAAAATAGAAGATATAGAAAAATTTGATAATATATTAATAGTAGGTAGTAATCTTAGAAAAGAAAATCCTATTATTAATCACAAGGTTCGTAAGGCTTCGCTGCAAAAAGCAAAGGTTTCAGTAATTAATCCAGTTAAATTTGATTTTAACTATGACTTATCAGAAAGTTTCACAGACTTTGAGGGTAATGGTGATATTGTTGGTCCTTTAATAAAAATTACTAAGTATATTTTAGATAAAACAAAATTTGATTTAAATGTATTATATGGAGATCTAGAAGATTATAATTTAGAGCAAATAATATCAGATTTTAATAATGTTAAGTTAGATGAAACTAACCCAAGAGATCAGCAGTTGTTAAATATAGCTCAATTGCTTATTGATATAGACAACTCTGTTGTTTTGTTAGGGAGTTTTGTTTCATCTAATAATGATGCTAGTTTAATAAGATCTCTTTGTCATATTTTGCGTTGTATAACTGGTTGCAAATTAGGCTTTTTAACTAAAGGGGCTAATGCTGCTGGAGCATGGATATCTGGTGCAATCCCTCATAGGAGTGATACAGGTTTAGATATTAGTCATACTGGAATGAACTATAAGCAAATGTTAGATGAAAAAAGTAATCTAAAGTATTTCTTATTATTTAATTGTGAACTAGAGTATGATGCTTCTGATTATAAAATACTTGTTAGTAAATTATCTGAATCAGAACAAGTTGTGTCTTTTACACCATTTGTAACAGATGCAATATTAAAATACTCTGATATTATTTTACCCATTGCGCCATTTACAGAGACCTCAGGAACATATGTTAATGTAACTGGAGAATGGCAAAGTTTTCAAGGTTCAATAAAGTCTCAAGGTAATTCAAGACCAGGTTGGAAAGTATTACGTGTTTTAGGAAATTTATTAAATTTACTTGATTTTAAATATAATTCAACAGCAGAAATAAGAGAGCAATTAAAAGAAAAGTTATCGTTAATTAGTCAAAAAAGTGATAGACGAGAAACTTTTAAAATATCTCCCAAAAGATTTTCTGAGTTTCTTAAGAAAAAAGATTTAAAGCAAGATAAAAAAATATTTTTAATTCATGATGCTAATATTTATAATGTTGATAGCATTACAAGAAGAGCGAGCTCCTTGAGTCAAACTAAGGATGCAACTAAATTGAATTTTATTTATATTAATTCAAGCAATGCAAAAGATTTAAAGTTATGTGATACAGATATGGTTAGTATTAAATTATTGTCACCTAGTAAAGAAAAATATGAAACTAATTTATTAGTTAAAGTATCAGATTGTGTACCAAAAAATTGCGCTTATACTGAGTCTGCGAATATAGGGTTTATTTCTGATTATATAGAATTATTTAAAATTTAAATATTATAGGCTATAAAAAATGGCAGATTTGTGGATATTAGCTTGGACATTAATAAAAATTATTTGTATAGTAATTCCAGTTATTTTAGGTGTCGCATATTTAACATATGTAGAGCGAAAAGTTATAGGTTATATGCAATCAAGAATAGGACCAAATAGAGTTGGTATTTTTGGTTTATTGCAACCTTTTGCTGATGTTATTAAATTATTATTTAAAGAAACTATTAGCCCTACAAAATCAAACAAGTATTTATATGTTGTCGCACCTTGCTTAGCATTTGCTCCATCACTGGCTGCGTGGGCAGTAATTCCTTTTTCGGATGGCCTTGTTTTAGCAAATATTAACCTAGGTGTCGCTTATATTTTAGCTATGACATCATTAGGTGTTTATGGTATTCTTATTGCTGGTTGGGCCTCTAATTCAAAGTATGCCTTATTGGGTGCTTTAAGAGCTGCAGCTCAATTAATATCTTATGAAATCGCTATGGGATTTTCGTTAATTGGCGTTTTAATGGCAGCTGGAAGTTTAAATTTAACTAAAATAGTTGAAGCTCAATCTGGTAGTTTTTTAACTTGGTATTGGTTACCTCTTTTACCTTTATTTGTTATCCATTGGATATCATCAGTTGCAGAAACTAATAGAGCTCCATTTGATCTTGCTGAGGGAGAATCTGAAATTGTTGCAGGATTTCATGTTGAGTATGCAGGTATTACCTTTGCAATATTTTTCCTAGCAGAATATGCAAATATGATTTTATTATCTATTCTTGCTGCACTTTTTTACTTAGGTGGATGGTTGTCGCCATTTCAAGGAATTCCATTTTTAGATTCACTTTTTTCTTGGGTTCCTGGTATAGTTTGGCTTTTAATTAAAACTAGTTTATTTCTATTTTTATATTTATGGTTCAGAGCTACATTTCCAAGATACAGATATGATCAGCTAATGCGATTAGGTTGGAAGGTATTTATTCCTATAACGATAGTATGGATTTTTGTTGTAGCATTTATGGTTAAGTTACAATTATATCCATGGTTTAATTAAATATTTTGGTGCTTGCTTGTGATAAGAAAAATTAAATTTTATGCTAAGAGCTTTTTATTATTAGAGTTAATTTCTGGATTAAAATTAACTTTAAAGTATTTTTTCAAAAAAAAAGTTACAGTGCAATATCCTGAAGAAAAAACCCCAAAATCTCCACGATTCAGAGGACTTCATGCATTAAGAAGATACCCTAATGGAGAAGAGCGTTGTATTGCATGTAAGTTATGTGAGGCTGTATGTCCAGCAGCAGCAATAACGATTGACTCTGAAGTTCGTGATGATGGAACAAGAAGAACAACAAAGTATGAAATAGATTTATTTAAATGTATATATTGTGGTTTTTGTGAGGAAGCATGTCCAGTTGACTCTATCGTAGAAACTAATATTTCAGAGTTTCATTTTGAAGATAGAGCAAAAAGCTTAATACAAAAGGAAGATTTGTTAGCAATAGGTGATAAGCATGAAGCAGAAATTTCTAAGATGAAATCAGAAGATGCTAGTTATAAATAGAATATATAGATATATTAATTATTAAATTAAGTTAAAAGGTTTATCAGAATTATGAATTTACAAACTATTTTATTTGATATATTTAGTTTTTTAGTTGTGCTTTCAGCATTATCTGTAATTCTAATTAGACACCCAGTTAAATCAGTATTAAGTCTTGTAGCGTGTTTTGTTTTTTCTGCAATAACTTGGATGCTTATATCAGTAGAGTATTTAGCTTTAATACTTATAATTGTATATGTTGGCGCCGTAATGGTGTTGTTTTTGTTTGTTGTTATGATGCTAGATGTTGACTTAGAAGCGATGAAAGCTTCTTTTGTAAAATATGCTTTTTTGGGGCTTATTGTTGGTTTAGCAGTAGTTATTAGTTTAATTATGATTATTAAATCTCAGCATTTTGTAAGTTTAGATCTTCCTAATTCCGCATTATTACAAGATAATATAAAATTATTAGGGGAAGAATTATTTACATATAATATAATTTCTTTTGAAGTAGCTGGTCTTTTGTTACTAGTTGCTATTGTTGCTGCAATTTCCTTAGCCTATAGAGGACCTAAGGAAAGAAAAATGCAAAATATATCTAAGCAGGTTAAAGTGACTAAAGAAGATCGATTAGAAATAATAGAAAGTGATAATTGGAATAATATATGATTACATTAACCCATTATTTAATATTAGCAGCTTTACTATTTAGTATAAGCATAGCCGGTATTTTTATAAATCGTAAAAACCTAATTGTTTTATTAATGTGTGTAGAATTAATGTTGTTATCAGTGAACACTAATTTTATAGCTTTTTCCCATTTTTTAGGGGACGTAAAAGGTCAAGTTTTTGTGTTTTTTATTTTGACAGTTGCAGCAGCCGAGGCAGCTATAGGGTTAGCAATATTAGTTTTATTTTTTAGAAAATCTAAATCTATAGATATTGATGAAGTAAGTAGTTTAAGAGAATAATTATTTAAAGAATATAAATAGGATTATTTACGTGACAGGTTTAACATCGCACATTATTAATATATCGTTAATTATAGTTTTACTGCCGCTTTTAGGCTCTATAATAGCAGGATTATTTAGAGTTCAAATTGGTAGAAGTGGGGCTCATTGGGTTACTATTATACCAGTTTTTATTTCGTGTATTTTATCTTTTTACTTATTAAAGTTAAGTCTGTTTAATGATGTAGAGGCTATCAATCAAAACCTTTATACTTGGGCGGCTATAGGAAATATCAAATTTTATGCAGGATTCTTAATTGATAGATTAACTATACTCATGATGGTTGTAGTTACTTTTGTGTCATTGATGGTTCATATATATACAATTGGGTATATGTCTGATGACTCAGGATATCAAAGATTTTTTAGTTATATATCACTATTTACTTTTGCTATGTTGTCTTTAGTTACAGCAAATAATTTTTTACAATTATTTTTTGGCTGGGAAGGCGTGGGTTTAGTTTCTTATTTGCTAATTGGATTTTATTATAATAAAGATTCAGCTCTTTTTGCTAGTTTAAAAGCTTTTCTTATAAATAGAATTGGTGATTTTGGTTTTATTTTAGGAATTGCAGCAGTATTTTATGTTTTCAAAACACTAGATTATTATGAGGTTTTTAGAAACGTAGAGTCTGTTGTTGCTCAAAACCAAGTTTTTAACTTTTGGTATGGAGATGATTTTTCTGTAATAACTGTTATTTGTATTTTGTTATTTGTAGGGGCGATGGCAAAATCAGCTCAAGCACCACTACACGTTTGGTTGCCTGATTCTATGGAAGGCCCAACACCAATTTCAGCTTTAATTCATGCTGCTACTATGGTAACGGCAGGGGTGTTTATGGTTGCAAGAATGTCTCCATTATTTGAGTATAGTGAAACAGCTAGAAGCTTTATTCTTGTAATTGGAGGATTTACAGCATTTTTCCTTGGTGTTTTAGGCGTTGTCCAAAATGATATTAAGAGAGTCATCGCGTATTCTACAATATCGCAACTTGGGTATATGGTTGTTGCTTTAGGGGCGTCCGCTTATGCAGCAGGAATTTTTCATTTAATGACACATGCTTTTTTTAAAGCTTTATTATTTTTAGCTGCTGGTTCTGTGATAATAGCAATGCATCATGAGCAAGATATTAGAAAAATGGGTAATTTACGTAAATATATGCCTATAACATTTATAACTTGTTTAATAGGTGGTTTGGCCTTAAGCGGAATACCTTTCTTTTCAGGGTTTTACTCAAAGGATATGATTATTGAAGCTGTTGGCGAGTCTACTATTCCAGGCTCTGGTTTTGCATATTACATGGTTTTATTAGGTGTGTTTGTTACAGCTTTATATACTTTTAGAATGATATTTTTAGTATTTTTTACTAATGAAAGAATGGATGAGCATACAAAGCAAGGTTTAAAAGAAAGTCCATTGGTTGTTTGGGGGCCTTTAGTTTTATTAGCGATTCCGTCTTTTATTATTGGCGGATTAGTTATACAGTCAATGCTTTTTGGAGATTATTTTAAAAGTGCTATTTTTGTATTACCAAAAAATAATGTTTTAGGTATGTTAAGTCATGAGTTTCATGGGTCTATTAGAATGGCATTAGAATCTGTTTTTCATGCCCCTTTTTGGATTTCTATTTTTGGTATATTAACGGCATGGCTTTGTTATGTTGCCTTTCCTGCAATACCACAATTCTTAAGTGATAAGTGTTATTTTGTTTATTATTGTTTAGTAAATAAATATGGGTTTGATACTATTAATGAAAAATATATTATGAGATTTACAACTTTTCTTGGTAAAGCATTAGATAAATATTTTGATCGAAAATTAATAGACTCATGGCTTGTTGATGGCTCTGCTTATTTTATTAATGGTTTAGGTTCTATTTTTAGAAAGTTACAAACAGGGTATATATATCATTATGCTTTTTTAATGATAATAGGATTTATGGGTTTATTGTATCTTTTGGTTTTATGAGTTTAAAATTTTTATTTTGTATTAAAGGAACTATATAAATGTTAGATAGTTTTCCAATTGTTAGCTTTTTAGTTTGGGCTCCAATTATTGTAGGATTATTCATGCTTATACAAGGTAGCTATGGATATCACACGAGAGATTATAGTTGTTGTAAATATTTTGCAGCCATATCATCCATTGTTGTTTTTATTGCATCCATTATTTTGTATCTTAAATTTGATATTAATAATCCAAACATGCAGTTTACAGAAGATTTTTTATGGATACCTATTTTTGATATTCATTATTCTGTTGGTATAGATGGAATTTCTTTACCTTTGATTATACTGACAACTTTATTCATACCTATTACTATTTTAGCCTCATTCCAGTCAGTTAAAACTAAAATAACACAGTATCTAGCCTTGTTTTTAATTATGGAAGGCTTAATGCTGGGAGTTTTTGTATCAAGAGATGCTTTTTTATTTTATGTGTTTTGGGAAGCTATGTTATTACCTATGTATTTAGTAATAGGTGTATGGGGTGGACCTGATAGAATTTATGCTGCAATAAAGTTTTTTTTGTATTCTTTCTTGGGTTCGTTATTAATGCTTGTAGCATTAATTTATCTTTATATGCAGACAAATAGTTTTTCTATTGTTGATTTTACAAACGTTAAAATACCGTTGCTTGATCAAAAATTAATATTTTTAGCCTTCCTTGCAGCTTTTGGAGTGAAGCTCCCAATATGGCCTGTCCATACATGGTTAAGAATAGCGCATGTTGAAGCTCCAACAGGTGGTTCAGTTATTTTAGCTGCAATTACTTTGAAGATGGGAGGATATGGGTTTTTAAGATTTTGTCTTCCTATAACTCCTGATGCGGCAATATGGTTTTCTGATTATTTAATCGTATTATCTTTAATTGCAATCATTTATATAGGCATTATGGCTATAATACAGACAGACATGAAAAGACTTATTGCCTATTCATCAATTGCTCATATGGGGTTTGTCACCTTAGGGGTTGCTGCTGGTTATAAAATAGTAGCCATCACACAGATTGCTGGCGGTAATTACCATAAACCAGATATTATTAATGAAATAGTTATGGGATTTGAAGGCGCAATGGTGCAAATGATTTCCCATGGTTTAATATCAGGAGCATTGTTTTTATGTATAGGCGTTCTGTATGACAGAATGCATACTAGAGATATTTCAGCTTATGGAGGAGTTGTTAATAAAATGCCATGGTTTGCTGCTTTATTTCTTCTTTTTGGAATGGCTAGTTCTGGATTACCTGGAACCTCGGGCTTTGTTGGAGAATTTTTTGTTATATTAACTAGTTTTAAAGTTGGATTTTGGATTACTTTTTTCGCCGCAACTGGTCTAATATTTTCTGCTGCATATAATTTGTGGTTATATAGACGAGTTATTTTCGGAAAGGTAGTTAATGACAATGTTGCTAAATTGGAAGAAGCTAGTTATTTAGAGCTATCTTTATTATCTGTTCTAGCTATTCTAGTTCTAGCTTTAGGCTTTTGGCCAAAACCACTTGTTGATGTTATGCATGTATCTTTACATCATCTGACTAGTTTGGCATTTTTAGATAAGATTTAATTTTATGTTATATTTTTGTTAAGGAAAGTTTAGTATATGCAGATAATGCAAGATATTAGTTATATATTACCTGAAATATTTTTGAGTATTATGGGTTGTTTTGTTTTGCTCTACAGCGCATATAGCACAATTACAGCCGAAGATGAAAAATACTGGAATGTTTGGCTAATAACGCAATTTACATTATTAGTTGTAATTGGATTATTATTAAAGTCTTTATTTTTATTTGAATCTCCAGTGATTTTATTTAATGGGGAAGTGAAATTAGATAAATTAGCATTGTTATTACAGTTATTTATATCAGTGACGTCTTTTTTAGTTTTTATTTATTGTCGTGAATACGTAAAAAATAGATATATTGATTTTTATTCTGAGTATTATGTTTTAGGGTTATTTTCTATTTTAGGGATGTTGGGAGTTGTTGCATCTAATAGCTTCTTATCTATATATTTATTTTTAGAGCTATTTTCTTTACCTGTGTACACTATGATAGCTTTAGATAAATGCAAGGTATCAAAAGGTAGTCTTGAAGCTGCTTTAAAATATTTCGTTTTAGGAGCCATTTCTTCTGGAATGTTATTATATGGTATATCAATTATATATGGCTTAACTGGTGAATTACAATTTGATCTGGTAATAGAAAAATTAAATTTTGTTCAGAGTAACGACTTAATGCTAATTTTAGGTCTAGTATTTATTGTTGTTGGTGTTGCATTTAAATTTGGTGCAGTTCCTTTTCATATGTGGTTACCAGATGTTTATGAAGGAAGTACTACATCTGTAACAATGTTTGTTGCATCAGCACCAAAATTTGTGGCTTTTGGTTTAGCGTATCGACTTTTGTTTGAAGTTCTAGGTTTTGCTGTTGTTCAATGGCAAGAATTATTGATATTTGTTGCGGTTTTATCATTGATAATTGGTAATATGGTTGCTATTTTACAAGATAATATTAAAAGATTATTTGCTTATTCAGCTATTGGTCACGTTGGCTATATTTTATTAGCTTTAATGTTAGGAACAAATGAAGGATTATCTGCAGGTCTTTTATATGTGTTTATATATGTAATTATGACCTTGGCTGCATTTGGATGTATTATTTATTGTAGTAGAGTGGGGTTTGAAGCCGAAAATATAAATAATTATAGAGGGTTATCTCAAAGAAGCCCGTTGATTGCTCTTATTATGCTAATAGTTATGTTTTCTATGGCAGGTATTCCACCATTTTTAGGGTTTTATTCTAAGTTTTTTGTTATTAATGCACTTGTTACGCATGGACATACTTTACTGGCAATCACAGCTGTTTTATTTTCAGTTATAGCTGCTTTTTATTACTTAAGAGTAGTTTGGGTTATGTATTTTCAATCTTCAGAAGAGCAAGATGAAATTACAGATGTTATTGATTTAAGATATGTTATAAGTATTAATGGATTATTTATAGTTTTTTCAGCTTTTTTTATTAATTATATTATAAAACTTTGTTCTATTGCTTTTATGTAAATTAATTTAAAAAAAGTATTGTTTTTTTTAAAAGTTTTATGTATAATCGAACTTGTCTTTTAGACAATATATCAAGCGCGGGGTGGAGCAGTTTGGTAGCTCGTCGGGCTCATAACCCGAAGGTCATAGGTTCAAATCCTATCCCCGCAACCAAATATGTTTTTTTAGAAACCCCTATTTATAGGGGTTTTTTTTTGTATAGAATTAATTACTTTATTGTAAAATGATAAAACAAGAGAAGTTAGATTTAATAGCTGAAAACTTAGCTGAAAGCTTAGGTTTTGAATTTATAGCTAGTGAGATGATAAGTAGCCTTGATAATAAAATGATATTAAGGATTTACTTAGATAAAGAAGGAGGTATAGCCCTTCGAGATTGTGGAGAATTCAGTAAGCTTTATAACAAAACACTAGATGTTGAGTTGGAAACAGAAAGAAAGTATATTTTGGAAGTGTCATCACCTGGTAGTAATCGTCTGCTAGTAAAAATAGATCATTTTAAAAAATATATAGGCTCTGTTGTTAAGGTAAAACTAAAACAGGGTATAGAAGGAAGAAAAAATTTTAAAGGGACGTTATTAGAAGTAAATGATAATATTGTTAAAGTAGATGTAGATGGCGAAATATATAGTCTTATATACGCAGATATAGAAAAGGCTAATTTAGTTGCTGATTTTTTGAATATTTAATATGCATTGACGGAAATTATATATTATGAGTGAAATAATTAATAAAGAAATATTGCACATAGCTGAAGCTATATATAATGAAAGAGGTGTTGCTAAAGATATTATTTTTGAAGCTATAGAAGAAGCTTTGGAAACAGCCGCAATTAAACAATTTGAAGATGATATTGATGTTAAAGTAGACATTAATCGAGAAGATGGTACATATAAGACATATAAGATTTGGACAGTTGTTACAAAAGACGATTTAGTTGATGGAAATAAAGAAATTGATTTAGAAAGAGCTCTAAAACAAGATTCTTCACTTAAATTACACGATATAATTAAAGAAGAAATACAATCAGTAGCTTTTGGTCGAATAGGCGTTCAGGTTGCTAAAAATGTAATCATAAAGAAAATAAGAGAAGCTGAGAAGAATAAGCTTGCAGAAATGTATGCTAGTAAAGTTGGAGAATTAGTTGTAGGCGAGGTTAGGAGAGTTACTAGAGATTCTATTTTTGTAGAATTAATACCTGATAATGCTGAAGCTGTTTTAAGAAGAGATCAATTAATTGGTAAAGAAGCTTTTAGAATAGGCGATAGAGTTAGAGCTTTTTTGCAAAAAGTTGATCCATTATCAAAAGGTCCAGGTCTAATTCTTAGTAGAACTTGTGATGGAATGTTGAAGGAATTATTTAAGATTGAAGTTCCTGAAATAGGAGAAGATATCATTGAAATCAAAGCTGTTTCACGTGATGCAGGATCTAGAGCTAAAATAGCTGTTAAAACCAATGATGGCAGAGTTGATCCAGTTGGCGCATGTGTGGGAATGAGAGGCTCAAGAGTTCAAGCCGTATCAACAGAGTTAAAAGGCGAAAGAATTGACATTGTTTTATGGGATGATGATTTAGTTCAATTTATTATAAATTCAATGGCTCCAGCAGAAGTCGTTTCTGTAGTAATGGATGAAGAAAATAATTTAATTACAGTAACTGTTGCAAATGAGCATTTATCTCAAGCTATAGGCAGAAATGGTCAAAATGTTATTTTGGCTAGCAAATTAACAGGTTGGAGATTGAAAGTAGTTTCAGAAGATGAGCAAGATACTACTACTGAAGTTAATTACAAAGCATTAGTTGATTTATTTATTGAGGCTTTAGACATTGATGAGGATTTCTCTGATGTGTTAGCTCAATCAGGAATTACTAGCTTAGAAGATATTATTAACACACCACTAGATGAAATGTTGGTTATAGAAGATTTAGACGAAGAAACAGTTAATGAGTTAAAAAATAGAGCTCAGGAGTATTTATTAAAGGAATCAGTTTTATTAGAAGAAAAATATAAAGGCGTAAAGCCAGCTGAAGATTTACTAAATCTTGACGGTATGACTCAAGAATTGGCCTATAGATTGGCTAGTCAAAAAATAGTTACACAAGAAGATTTGGCAGAATGTTCGGTAGATGAGTTATTAGAAGTTTGTGAGGACTTAAACAAAGATAAAGCAGCTAAGCTAATATTAGACGCTAGAAAACCTTGGTTTTCGTAAGTATTGTTTGGTTACTTTTAGTTTGAGCGGTATTAGAGGATATATCATATTATGGTAGATATTAAAGATAAAGTTATAAAATCAGTATTAACAGTTAAACAAAAAGCAGAGGAAGATAATAAAGACTTAGATGCTTTTTTGAAATTATTAAACGATGCTGGCATGTCTAAAACAGCTGATAGCGATATAACTGAATCTGAAATGCAAAAGTTAGTGGATTTTATTCAAGAAAAATCAAATCAAGATAAAGATATTTCTTCTACTCCAAGTAAACCCAAAAAGTTAACTTTAAAGCGTAAAACAGCTAAAGAAAAAGAAGTTACTGATAGTAGTGGGCGAAAAAGAAAAGTTAAGGTTGTGGTTGTTAAGAGCAAAGAGCAATTAGCTAAAGATGCCGCTTTAAAAGCAGCAGAGAAAGCTAAGCTAGAAGCAAAATTAAAAATGCAGCAAGAAGAAGAGCTAAAACAAAAATTAGAAGCTGAAAAAATTAAAAATCTTGAAGAAAAAAATCTTTTAGAAGAGAAAAAATTAGCAGAGCAAGCTAAAAAATCAGAACAGGTTAAAACAGAAAAACTTGATTCAGAAAATACTAAAGAGAAAGAAATTATTCCAAAGTCTAGTCATGACTTACCAAAAGATGGTGAAAAATTAAAAGCCACTGAAAAAACCGAGCAGGTTAAAGAAACAGTAAAAAAACCAGATGTTGGGACTAAAGTAAAACCATCATTAGATGATGCTGAAGATGATGAGCAAGAGCGTAAGAAAAAACTTAATAAAGTTAAGAAAAAACCTAACTCAACAAGCATTGATAAAAATAATCTAGATATGGATATTAGTGATGTTAGAGCTTTAGACAAAGAAATTGAAGTTGAAAACGAAGAAGAAAAAGCAAAAGCAAAAGCAAAAGCAAGAGCAAGAAAAACAGCAGAAGAATATTTAAAAGAGAGAAAAATTAAAGAGTATTCTGAAAAAGTTTCTCACGGGTTTATTAAGCCTGTTACAAAATTGACAAAAGAGATAGAGCTTCCAGAAAGTATATCAGTTTCTGATTTAGCTTATAAATTATCTATCAGAAGCAGTGTCATTATTAAAAAACTAATGGCGATGGGTGTTATGGCGACAGTTAATCAAGAGATTGATACTGATACAGCAGGTCTTATCGTTGAAGAATTAGGACACAAATATAAATTACAAGATAAGATTAATATAGAACAACAAATTATTTCTGGTGTTGAAGATTTGGATGTTCCAGAAGTTTCTAGATCTCCTGTTATAACTATAATGGGGCATGTTGATCATGGTAAAACTTCTTTATTAGATTATATTCGAAGAACTAAAGTTACAGCCAAAGAAGCAGGTGGGATAACTCAGCATATAGGCGCATATAGTGTAACAGTTAATAAAGGTTCAATGACATTTTTAGATACTCCTGGCCATGCTGCATTTAGTGCTATGCGTGCAAGAGGAGCAGACTGCACCGATATAGTCATATTAGTAGTTGCAGCGGATGATGGGGTTATGCCTCAAACAATAGAGGCTATTCAGCATGCAAAAGCTGCAAAAGTTCCTCTAATAGTTGCAATAAATAAAATTGATAAGCCTGAGGCAGATATAGATAGAATTAAAACAGAGTTATCACAAAGAGACGTAATATCTGAAGATTGGGGTGGTGAGACTCAGTTTGTTTTATTATCAGCTAAAACTGGTGAAGGTGTTGATGGATTATTAGATGCTATCTTGTTGCAATCAGAAATATTAGAACTTAAAGCTAAAAAAGATACTCCTGCAAAAGGTATGGTTATCGAGTCTCGTGTAGACAGAGGCCGCGGAGCAGTATCATCATTATTAGTTCAAATAGGAACATTACAAAAAGGTGATATCGTTGTTGCTGGTTTAGAGTATGGTCGTATTAGGGCTATGCATGATGCAGCAGGTAAATCATTAAAAGAAGCATTACCTTCTACTCCAGTTGAAGTACTAGGTTTATCTAGTGCTCCTAATGCAGGAGATAGTTTTGTTGTTGTCTCTAGTGAAAAAATAGCAAGAGATTTAATTGAGTTTAGGCAAGAAAATAAATCTAAATTGAAATTAGCATCACAAGCAGTTAGCATAGAAAATTTATTTGATAATGCTGGTAATGCAGTAAAATGCTTAAATGTTATAGTTAAAGCTGATGTTCAAGGTTCAGTAGAAGCAATTTCTGAGCAAATGCATAAAATGGCTAATGATGAAGTTAAGGTAAATGTAGTTGGGTTAGGTGTTGGTGGTATCAATGAATCAGATATAACTTTAGCAATGGCATCAAATGCAGTTATTCTTGGTTTTAATGTAAGAGCAGTTCAAACTGCTAAGAAATTAGCTGAGCAAGAAGGCGTTAAGATTTTATACCATAGCGTTATTTATAATATTATTGATGATATTAAAGCAATGTTATCTGGAATGTTAGAGCCAGAAGTAAGAGAAGAAATTATCGGTTTAGCTGAAGTTAGAGATGTATTTAAATCATCTAAGTTTGGTGCAGTTGCAGGATGTATGGTTGTAGAAGGCATTATTAAAAGAAATAGTCCAATTAGAGTGTTACGTAATAATGTTGTTATCTATGAAGGTGAACTAGAATCACTACGTAGGTTTAAAGATGATCTTCAAGAAGTACGTAATGGTATGGAGTGTGGAATAGCCGTTAAAAATTACAATGATGTAAAACCAGGTGATCAAATAGAAGTGTTTGAACGTACTATTGTTGATAGAACGTTTGAATAAATTGATTATTTATAATCAATAAATAATAAAGTGAAGATATAGTAGTAGTAAAGTATGGTTAATGATAGAGAAAAAGCACGGTTACAAAAAGTTAATAGATTAATACAAAAAAATATTTCTAAAACTTTGCATGCAGAGATTAAAGATCCAAGGCTTCAGTTTGTTGATATATTGGAAGTTGCAGTAACTAATGATTTTTCTTTAGCTCGAGTTTATTATACTATATTTAATAGTGGTTCAAGCTCTGATGTAGAGCTTGCCTCTAAATTAAAAGAATTAGAAAGTGCTTTTACAAAAGCCTCAGGATTTATTAGAAGTAAAATAGCTAAAGATTTGCAGTTTAAAAAAACTCCTGAAATTAGATTTATATATGATTTAAGATATCAAAATAAAGAAAAAGTTGATGATATTTTAAAGAACTTATCTGTTAAATCTGAAGAAAATACAAATAATAATGACTAAATTAAAAAAAAGCCCCAAAAAAGTTATCTCTAATGATAACCTAAAAAATGCTTTACAGCAGTTAAGAACTGACAATAAAATAGAAATAAAAACTACACCTGTTTTTTCAAAAAATAAAATTAAGCAAAATCAAAAGCAACAGCCGCAGCAGAAAAAAAATAAAGATTTTAGAGATTTAAGTGGCGTTGTTTTATTAGATAAACCTAAAGATATATCATCAAATCATATTTTACAAAAAGTTAAAAGATTATTTAACGTTAAAAAAGCCGGGCATACAGGAAGTTTAGATCCTATTGCAACAGGCTTGTTACCATTATGTTTTGGTAAAACCACTAAATTTGCTCAGTATTTATTAGATTCTGATAAGTGTTATGAAGTTGTAGCTAAATTTGGAGTCGTAACAACGACAGGAGATATAGAAGGCGAAGTTGTTTCAGAAAAAGCAGTTCCAGATAATTTAGAAAATGCATTAAAAGACATAATTAATGATTTTAAAGGCTTACAAAAGCAAATTCCGCCAATGTATTCAGCATTAAAACATAAAGGTAAGCCATTATATACATATGCTAGAGAAGGAATTGAAATTGAACGAGAAGCAAGGGATGTTAATATTTATGATATCAAAATATTAAATGTAGACTCCCAGAATAAAACAGCTAAGTTTTATGTGAGTTGCACTAAAGGTACTTATATTAGAAGTTTAATTTATGATATAGGTGAGAAAATAGATACAGGTGCTCACGTACAAGAGTTAAGACGAGTATCTATAGGAAATATAGACACCTTTAGCATGGTATCTATTGAAGAGTTAGAACAGGCTTTTAATAATGAGTCTTATAAAGGCCTAGAAAAATATAGAAAATCTGCTAAAGATATTATGAGGCATTTACCTTATATTTATATATCAAATAACGAGTTATTATCACTAAAACAAGGTAAATTATTATCTAACAAATTAATTACAGATAATATTTTATCATTTACCACTAATCAAAAAATTAGATTATTTTTAGAAAATAAAAATAATTTTGTTGGTGTTGGCTTAATTAACGCCGATCGTAAAATTATCCCACAGATTGTTATATAATAATATATATTATTTATATTAATGCGCCCGTAGCTCAGTTGGATAGAGTATCAGTTTCCGAAACTGAGGGCCACAGGTTCGAATCCTGTCGGGCGCACCAATTAAATCGATGAGTTATCTGTAAATCACTCAATTAAATAAAATAGCTGGAGTGCAGTTTTAATGAACGATCAAACAATAAATGTAACAAATGATTACTCAAAATTAGCTAATAAATATTCTAAATCTCTAATTAAAGACACAGGTTATTTAGCATTTAGAGATTTACCGAAAATAATTTTTGAAAACAATAAAGGTCAACTACCGAGTAACGCACTAGATTATGGATGTGGTACAGGAAGATCAACAAGATTTATAAAAGAACTAGGAATAGAGCATGTTGTTGGTATAGATCAATCTTCTGATATGATAAAGATCGCAAATCAAAATAATGATGCCTGTGAATATTTACATATATCAAACAATCAAATACCATTTAGTAATAATCATTTTGATTGTGTAATTAGCTCATTTGTAATGTTAGAAATATCTACTGCAACAGAGTTACTAGATATCTTTATCAATATTAACAATACAATAAAACCAGGTGGTTTTTTTACCTTTGTCACTAATAGTGAATATTTATATAACAAGAATTGGGTATCGAATTCTACGAATTACCCAGAGACAAAAATATTTAAAGATGGTGAAAAGCTTAAAATATATTTAAAAAATATAGACCAAGAGCTATATGATTATTACTGGAGTGATAAAAAATATAGAGAGTTACTAAAGAAAGCCAATTTTCAGTCAATATCTTGTCATTCTCCAATAGGCATGAATGAAGATCTTTATGATTGGATAGATGAGCTATATTATCCACCGTTTTCTATTTATACGGCATTTAAATATTAATTACATTCATAATAAACATTTAAAGAGGTTGTTACTTTTAAGTTTTTAAATATTTAATAAATGAGATACTATAATCACTTATTTACATTAATTTGTTATGCATTATGTTTCATGTTATTAATACAGATATTTGTGAGAATGCTCAAAATTCAATATATCAGAAGAGGAATGTTAAATCTTCATGATGGATTTATGCTGGTTAGAAATTTTGATGTAGGCGTACCGAGCCAAAGAAAAATGAATAATTTTTCAGATAATAATATAATTCTATTTGATAAAATAAATAAATAAAATGCAAAAGAAATTAGCTTTATTTGCAACGATATTTGGAAATATCTTTGAATATTATGATTTTGTTGTTTTTGGGTTGTTATTAATTTATATAAGGAATTTATTTTTACCAGAATTAAATAATGAATTAAGTTATATTTTGTCTTTATTGTTATTTTCTATTGGTTCTATAGCAAGACCATTAGGTGCTTATATACTTGGTAAAATAGGTGATAGTAAAGGTAGAAGAATATGTATTATCTACTCTATGAGTATTTTAACTATAGCGACTTTTTTAATTGGCTGTCTTCCAACATATGAACAAGCAGGAATAATATCGCCAATATTATTGATATTATTAAGGTTGATGCAGAATTTTTCTGTAAGTATAGAACAAGTAGGAGGAGCATTATTTTTAATTGAATATTTTTCTTTTAAAAATAAATACCTACTAACCAGTTTGATTTTTAGTAGTGTTTATCTTGGAGCCACTGTTGGCAGTATAGTTGTATATATTATTGTTAGTTATTTTGGAAGTAGTCAATTACTTAATTGGGCTTGGAGAATTCCTTTTTGGCTCTCATTGCCACTAGGCGTAACATTATGTTTAATACGATTGAAACTTTCTGAATCTAAAGTATTTCTAGAATATAATACAACTAAAGATAATAACCCAGTAAAACAAATAAATTATAGAAATATAATAAATTCATTTTGCTCGTTTATATCATTAGCTGTGATGTCATATTTTTCTGTAATATTTATTCCTAATTTAATTAGTTTTAATTATGCCCTAGATAATAAATATAATTTATTAAGTAGTAGTTTTAATAATATTTTAATTTTTCTAACAGCAATAATATTTGGTTATTATATTGATCACAATAAAATAAATGGAAAAGTGTTATTAAAATATTCATTGATTGGAAATATTTTATTAGCATTACCAATTTTCATACTAATAAATAATAAAAGTTTTTTCTATGTTATTACAGCGCAATTATTATTTTCTATTTTACTAGCTATGCAATCAAGTAGTATATTAGCAAATATATATCAGCAATATCATTTACAAAATAGATTTTTTATTCTTAACATGGGTTTCAATATCGCAATGACTTTATTTGGCGGTTTTTCTCCATTCGTTGCAGCGTATTTAAATGCTAAAATGCATAACTTAGCTCCAGCATTATATGTGATATTAACGTCATTAATTACTTATCAAATAATTTTTTACAATAACACAAAACAAAGAATAGATAACAAGGAGTTGCATTATGAATACAGCTAAAGTATTTAAAATGGGTGATCCGCTTTTATTGCAAAGAGCAGAAGAGATCAATGAATATAATGATTCTAAATTAGAAAATATTGTTGAGCTAATGCTTAATACTATGACTGAAAAAACAGGTGTTGGAATTGCAGCTCCGCAAATAGGTATTTCAAAAAGAATAATTATTTTTGGTTTTGAAACTAATGATAGATATCCTAATGAAAAATCAGTGCCTCTGACAGTGTTAATTAACCCTGTTATGAAGGTTCTAGATGAAACAGAGGAAGATGGCTGGGAAGGATGCTTAAGTGTTCCAGGGCTCAGAGGTTTAGTTCCTAGATATATCAAAATAGAATATTCAGGTTATAGCTTTACAGAAAAAAAAGAAATAACTAGAGAAGCAGAAGGATTTCATGCAAGAGTTGTTCAACATGAAATTGATCATTTAGATGGAATATTGTATCCAAGAAGAATTAAAGATTTGACTATGTTTGGGTATGAAGACTCATTAGTTTTTTAAGATAAATTACAAATAATTTTAATTGTGTTAAATAATTATGAGTAACCTTATTAAATAATAAAATAAAATTATTTCTACAGAACAATCACTTTCATCCCTTTTTAAGCCAGTATCAACACATGGAAAGTGGTTGTTTGATTTGCCTGGATTCGTGATAATGAAATTAAATAAATTAGATGTTACTCGAATAAATAATCATTGTGATGACACTTATAGCAATCCCAAAAAGTATGATAGCTATCGACGTGATTTTAATTTATGGGTTACAGGTAATCAAACCCATATACTTTCCACTCTAGGATCAGGTAAGTTTTTAAAATGCTCTGTTAAATCATCACTAATAATTATAATCTTTTGTTTTCAAAAAAATTATTAGAGCATATGTTGATATATTTTGTCGATTATTTCTTAAAATTCAGATGATCTTGTCCTGGGTCTTGTAGCATTAATACCAATTGGCTTATTATTAGGGTATAGTTATGTTTTTTGTTGGATTTTTATTAGTGTTT
>TARA_R110002073_G_scaffold81149_7_pt1 | contig 53948 bp, 50 predicted proteins | sample TARA_R110002073 | Tara Oceans TARA_R110002073 (sample SAMEA4397174) | marine metagenome | biome: Polar Biome; feature: [DCM] deep chlorophyll maximum layer (ENVO:01000326); material: water (ENVO:00002006), including particulate matter (ENVO:01000060) such as... | depth 40 m
GGGCTCCAATGTCGGATGCAGATAGTCGGGTTCTTCGCGGCCGTGCTTACGCTCGATATAGCTTGGGATGTTGTCCATCGGGCCTGGGCGGTACAGGGCCACGACAGCGATGATGTCTTCGAAGGTGTCCGGCTTAAGGCCGCGCAGCACGTCGCGCATACCGGCACTTTCCAACTGGAACACGCCGGTGGTCTCGCCGCGCGAGATCATCTCAAACGTTTTCGGGTCATCCAGCGGAATTTTTAACAGCTCAAGCTGTTGATCCTTGGGCAGCTTCGTGTTTACGAAGCCCTCGGCCTTGACCAGCACCGACAAGGTTTTCAGGCCCAAGAAGTCGAATTTGACCAGGCCGGCCTGCTCGACAAACTTCATGTTGAAGCCGGTCACCGGCATGTCGGATCTGGGGTCGCGATACAGCGGGATCAGTTGTTCCAGCGGACGATCGCCGATCACGACGCCGGCAGCGTGGGTCGATGCGTGGTGATACAGGCCTTCGAGCTTGCGCGCGATCTCGACCATTTCGCGGACCTGGGCGTCCTCGCGGATCAGATCACGCAGGCCGTCTTCGCTGGTGATCGCTTGTTCCAGTGTGACCGGGTTGGCCGGATTGTTCGGCACCATTTTACAGATGCGGTCGACGAAGCCGTAGGGCATTTCCAAAACACGGCCGACATGGCGCAGCACGGCGCGGGCCTGCAGCTTACCGAATGTGATGATCTGGGCGACGTGATCACGGCCGTATTTTTGTTGCACATAGCGGATCACCTCGTCGCGGCGATCCTGGCAGAAGTCGATATCGAAGTCGGGCATGGACACACGTTCGGGGTTCAAGAACCGCTCGAACAGCAGCCCCCACCGCAGCGGGTCCAAGTCGGTGATCAGCAACGACCACGCCACCACCGAGCCGGCACCCGAACCACGTCCCGGTCCCACCGGAATACCGTTTTCCTTGGCCCATTTGATGAAGTCGGCAACGATCAGGAAGTAGCCCGGAAAGCCCATTTGTTCGATCACGCCGAGTTCGTAATCCAAGCGTTCGCGGTACGGTTTTTCAGCCGCCGCACGAGCGGTCTCGTCCATGTCGTCGGTGAACACGTGCGCGCTCAGCCGTCCGGTCAGGCCATCGTGCGCTTGTGCTTTAAGGGCATCCGCCTCGGTCATGCCGCCTTCGGTTTTGTAGGGCGGCAGGATCGGGGCGACTTTGTTGATCATGAAGGCGCAGCGTTGCGCGATCACCAACGTGTTTTCGATGGCTTCCGGCAGATCCGCAAACAATGCCCGCATTTCGGCGGCGGATTTGAAATAGTGATCCGATGTCAGCTTGCGCCGCTCATCATCCGATAAGGTTGCACTGTCATGAATGCACAACAGCGCATCGTGCGCACGATGAAATTCGGGCCCGACAAAGAACGGCTCATTGGTGGCGACAAGCGGCAGGTTATGCGCATAGGCCCAATCGATGAACTGCGGCTCGGTCGCGCGTTCTTCGGGCATGCCGTGACGTTGGATTTCGATGTAGAGCCGCCCGTCGAAGGCGACGCGGAGCGCGTCCAGAAAACCCGCGGCTTCGTCGCGGCGACCCATCCGCAACAGTCGGCCGAGCGCCCCGTCGGCGCCGCCGCTGAGCAAGATCAGGCCGTCCGCGTGTGCGCACAATTCTTCCGGCGTGACCCCTGGACGCAGCGCGTCTTCGGAGTCCATGTAGGCGATTTTCAGCATCGTCAGCAGGTTGCGGTATCCGGCGTCGTTCTGCGCCAGCACCACCAATCCGCCGTCATCGAACATCGCCCGCGCACGGCCCTGTTCACCGCCGTCCAATTTGATGGTCAGTTGCGCGCCGATGATCGGCTGCACACCGGCATCCAGGGCTGCGAACGAAAATTCCAAACCACCGAACAGATTGTCGGTGTCGGTCAGCGCCACCGCCGGCATGTGCATCTCGGCGGCCAGTTTCACCAACTGTTTCGCCGGTATCGCCCCTTCGCAAAGCGAATAGGCACTGTGCGCGCGAAGGTGAACAAAATCAGCGTGATTAGACATGCCGTCAGGATTTCACAACTTGATGGTAAAGTCACCACATGTTGGGGTGGTTTTTGGAGTTATCCACAAGAAAGTGGACGGATTAGATTTACCTACCCTTCGCGGGAATGACGGTGGGTTGAGGAAGCGATAAACGCAGTGCCCCTCACCCCTCGACCAGAACCCCATTCTCGACACGCACAATACGGTCCATGCGTTTGGCGAGGTCGGGGTTGTGGGTGGCGACAAGGGCGGCCAGACCGGCGCCGCGGGCAAGATGCATCAGCACGTTGAACACGCCGTCGGCGGTATCGGGATCAAGGTTGCCGGTCGGCTCATCGGCCAACAGCACGCGCGGCGATGCGGCCAACGCGCGGGCGATGGCGACGCGTTGTTGTTCGCCGCCGGATAGCTTGCCGGGGCGGTGATCGGCGCGTTCGGTCAAACCCATCCAGTCGAGCAGTTCATAGGCTCGGCTTTTCGCCGTCGATTTATCGATCCCGGCGATGATCTGCGGGATGATGATGTTTTCAAGTGCCGAGAATTCCGGCAACAGATGATGATATTGGTAGACGAAGCCGATGTTGTAACGCCGCACCAGTGTGCGGTCATCATCGCCGAGTCCGACGCAAGACTGGCCGTCGATCGCGATGTCGCCGCTGTTGGGTGCTTCAAGCAGACCCGCAATATGCAACAGCGTCGACTTGCCGGCGCCGGACGGGCCGACCAACGCCACCACTTCGCCCGCTTTGACACTGAGGTTAGCCCCCCGTAACACATCCAGCGTGCGTTTGCCTTCGCCGAAGGTGCGGACAATGTTTTTGAGCTCTAAGATCGTCGGTGCGGCCTCATTCATAGCGGAGCGCCTCCGCCGGATCGATGCGGGCGGCGCGCCAGCTTGGATAGATTGTGGCGAGGAACGAGAGCCCTAAGCCCATCAGCACCACGGCGGTCACTTCGCCCGGATCGACAACGGCGGGCAGTTGCGAGAGGAAATAGATTTCAGCCGCAAACAAGTCGCTGCCGGTCATGCCTTCGATCCAGCGGCGGATGGTCTCAATATTGGAGGCGAACGCGAGCCCGAGGCCAAATCCTGCCATGGTGCCGATCACGCCGACGCTGGCGCCCGCAATCAGGAAGATGCGCATGATCATGCCTTTGGTCGCCCCCATGGTACGCAGGATGGCGATGTCGCGGCCTTTGTCTTTGACCAGCATGATCAGGCTGGAAACGATATTGAATGCGGCGACCAGAATGATCAGCGTCAAGATCAGGAACATCACGTTGCGTTCGACCTGAATTGCATTGAAGAAGCTGGCGTTGGCGCGCTGCCAATCGTGCACATTCGCTTGACCGCGCAGCGCACGGGCGACCTCAAGCCCGATTGAGGGCGCATCGTTGGGTTTGTCTAAGAACACTTCCAGGTTGGAGACCGCATCCGGCAGCTTGAAATATATTTGTGCGGCTTCGAGCGGCATGAAGATAAAACCGGAATCGTATTCGTACATGCCGATTTCAAACGTACCGACGACGGTAAACGCGCGCATCCGTGGCACGGTGCCAAACGCCGTCACGTTGCCCTTGGGTGAGATCAGCGTCAGTTTCTCGCCGATGCTCAGCCCCATGCTTTGTGCGAGGCGCGATCCGATCAGCACCACGTCATCACCCTTGAACGCGGCAAGCGAGCCGCTGACGATGTTGTCGGCGACGATCTTGCGCTTCGCCAAATCTTCGGCGCGGATGCCGCGCACCAGCGCGCCCTTGGCGACCGCGTTGGCCGATGCCATCACCTGGCCTTCGATCAGCGCGTTGACCGAGACCACGCCGTCTAGGCTCGCCAGCTTTTCCATGATCGGCTGGTAGTCTGTCATTTTGCCCTGTATCGGGCCATAGACGCTGAGGTGCCCATTGATACCGAGAATCCGGTCCAGCAGTTCCTGGCGGAACCCGTTCATCACCGACATGACGATGATCAGCGTGGCGACGCCGAGCGCGATCCCGACCAGCGAGAACCAGGCGATTACTGAGATGAACCCCTCCTGGCGCCGGGCGCGGAGGTAGCGCATCGCCATCATCCATTCAAAAGCTGAGAACATAGGCCGGAGAAGCTCCTTGGATTGGGGAACGCCGACGTAACGGCGTTACGCGCCCCTTTTAAGCGATGCCGGCGGCACCATCAACCGCGCATCGGCGTTGATCATTACGGCATAAGGTTGTTGGTAAAGATACGCCCGCGGCCGGGCAGCGTGGCACTGAGGCCTGCGATCTGCAGCATATGCCATGCCATCACTTGGTTGGAGCACAGCACAGGCTTGCCGATGGCGGCTTCGGCTTCTTCGACGACCTCGAAGGCACGGAGATTCGTGCACGATGCGAACACCGCCTCGCAATCGCCCTTCCCGACTTCGATCATCGCTTCCAAGACGGAGCGCGGGTCGATCCGACCGACGGTGTGGTCTTCAGCTTGCTCGAACGAGGCAAAGGCGCCGACGTCGACACCGTCGTTTTTCAACGAGGCAATCATGGCGTCGGCGACATTGGCGACGTACGGCGACAACAGCCCGAGTTTGGTAATGCCGAGGGCGCGGCATGCGGCTTTGAGCCCGCTCAACGGATTGCTGACCGGCATCCCAGGGTGTGCGGCGCCGATCAATTCGGCGACCCGTGCCTCGCCCAAAATCGTCGCCCCCGATGTGCACGCATAGCCGATCGCGGCCATGCCGATGTCAGCCGGAAACATCGCGGCGGTCTCTGTCATAACCTCGCCCATAGCCATCAACGTTTCCGGATGCACTTCGGGCATGCATCGGATGCGATTGTGATAAGTGCGATATCCTAGACCGTGAAACAGCGGCCCAAGCTCCGGCTCAACCAGCGAGTCGGTCTGCAACATGATCAGGCCGAATGCCGGGGCGCGGTCCGGAGCAAAATCAAAATTCAGTGCCATTGTCGTACCTTAAATGATGATCGGCATGTCGGCGGGCGCGCGGCGGCTCAGCAATTCCGGTGCACCGTCACGAATAATGATGTTTTCTTCATGCACCATGACCTTACCGTCCGTGAATGTCATGCCGGGTTCAAGGGTTAAGACCATACCCGGTGCCAGTACCGTCATGTCATGGGCTGCGTTCGAGGGCCATTCGGTCAACTGCATACCGAGTCCGTGGCCGAGGCGCCCGACCGCATTGCCCATGGCGCCGCCGGCTTCCAGCACTGCATTCATGGCATGGAATAGCTCAGCGCAGGTGGTGCCGGGTCGGGCTGCGGCCAGCCCGGCCTCGGTCGCCGCATAGACGGTAGTATGGGCCCGCTTTACCGCGTCATCGACGTCGCCGAATGCGAAGTTGCGGTCAAAGTCGCAGAAATAGCCGTCGAACACGGCGCCGGTATCCAAGATCAAGACATCGCCCGCTTGCGTCGGTCGGGTGCTGGGCGGCGAAATGATATCGCCGTAGCCCCCGGGCCCGGCGCCGCCGACCAGATACGCCGTATCGTCGGCACCGGCGTTCAGCATCGCGGTCTTGAACGTGCGGAAAATTTCGACCTCGGTCATGCCGATGTGCAGGTGCTGCGGCAAGGCTTCGAACACATCAGCGGCGATGGTGCAGATGTGGCGAATTTTTGCGATCTCGGCTTCAGACTTGACCATGCGCAGGGTGCGGATGATCGCTCCTGCATCGACAACGCGTGCGGGCGCAAAGGCATCCCGCAGACGCTCGAAATCATTGAGCGGCATGCGCAGGGATGTCTCGGGGCCCATCGGCACGCCGACGTCACCCTGCCCCGTCGGCAGCAGCGTGCGGAACAGATCGACCAGGAGCGAGACACCCTCGTCGTCAGGCCGTGGCGACGGCCACGTGCGGATGTCGTCTATCCAGGTGTTTTGCATGCACACCGCGCCGATTTCGGGGATGACCGCAATCGGCTTGCCCTCGCGCGGGACGACGACAAACCAAGGCCGGGTCGGGCTTTGCCAGAACGGTGTTAAAAACCCGGTGAAATAACGCACCTCGGGCTCGGTCATCAGCAACAGGGCATCGACGCCGCCATCTCGCATAAGTTTCTGCGCACGGCTGGTGCGAGCTTCAAACTCGTCATCTGCGAATCCACGTGGCGGATCCGGTTGAGCGGTTATATCAGAGCGCGTCATAAGGCGGAGACTATCAGCGAAATGCGCCCAAACGCTAACGCTTTGCAGACAAATGTGCGGCGGCGCTTTCGGACTTCTTGTCAGCGCGCGTCACAGTGGGCGACACTTTGTTAAATGGCTCTGTCAGGGGGATTTTGAAATGCTCGATAAATTCTTTCAGTTGCAGGCGCACGGCACCAGTGTGCGCACCGAGATCATCGCCGGTGTCACGACGTTTTTGACAATGGCGTATATCATTTTCGTAAATCCGTCGATCTTGGCTGAGGCCGGCATGGATCAGGGCGCTGTGTTTGTCGCGACCTGTTTGGCAGCCGCCATCGGTACCTTGATTATGGGGGTGCTTGCCAACTATCCGGTCGCCCTCGCCCCTGGCATGGGCCTGAATGCGTATTTTGCGTTCGGGGTCGTGCTCGGCATGGGTTACACGTGGCAGGTTGGTTTGGGGGCTGTGTTTATCTCGGGTGTGATCTTTTTGATTTTGAGCCTGCTGCCGGTCCGTGAGTGGATCATCAATGCGATCCCTGACGGCTTGAAACGTGCAATTTCAGCGGGCATTGGTTTATTCTTGGCGATCATCGCATTGAAGAACGCAGGCTGGGTCGTCGATCACCCGGCGACACTGGTGACGTTGGGCGATATCGGCTCCGCGTCGGCGTTGCTGGCGGCGGCCGGCTTTTTGCTGATCGCCGTGTTGGACGCACGCCGCATTCCGGGCGCGATCATTCTTTCGATCCTGGCGGTCACTGCAGGTGGCGTTGCGCTCGGCGTGTCACCGGCCGGCGGATTTATATCGATGCCGCCGTCGTTGATGCCGACGTTTATGCAGATGGATATCGCGGGCGCGTTCAGCATCGGGCTTGTGTCCATCATCTTTGCGTTCTTGTTCGTCGATTTGTTTGATACCGCAGGCACGCTGGTCGGCCTCGCGCATCGGGGCAACCTGTTGGACAAAGACGGTCGCCTGCCGCGGCTCAAGCGCGCGTTGATGGCAGACTCCACGGCGACGATTGCCGGTGCTGCGCTGGGCACCTCGACCACGACCAGCTACATCGAGAGCGCTGCGGGCATCAAAGCCGGTGGGCGTACCGGGCTGACCGCGGTAACCGTAGGTGTGTTGTTTTTGCTGGCACTATTTTTCTCGCCGCTCGCAGGCACGGTGCCTGCGTATGCGACGGCACCGGCGTTATTGTTTGTTGCGTGCATCATGACGCGCGGCTTGGCCGAGATCGACTGGGATGACATCACCGAGACTGTACCGGCGGTGCTCACTGCGATTGCGATGCCGCTGACGTTCTCGATTGCGACGGGCCTTGGGCTTGGGTTTATCGCGTATGCGGTGATTAAGCCGCTGGCGGGCAAAGCATCGGATGTGCCAGTCGCGGTGTATGTGATTGCGGCTTTGTTTGTCGTTAAGTTCGCGTTGATTTAGCAGGTGCAACAAAAATTCGTGAAAGATGTAAAAACCGTACGAATATGTCGATTTTTATGATGACATCTCAGTAATGGTCCTGTATACAATCTGAACGCTTTCGGGAGCGAGAGTTACAATCTCGTTTCGGCCCGAGTGCGGGAGGAAACAAAAATAAAAAATTAAAGGCAAGGCACTAAGCCTTGCCATTTTTTTGCCTATTTTTCGGTGCGATAGAAGCTAGGTATCGCGCTTTCGGCCAACAGCCAGGGCGGCGAGAGCGCAGCAATTTTCGTATAGACAGGGCAACTCTCGCGGTGCGTGCCGGGCAGATAGCCCGTGCTCATCAAAAATTCACCGGTGATTTCACCGCCGGTAAATTTGAAGGTCTTCTTGAACAACTTCACCCAGTCATTTTTGTGCAGCGGATGCTGTGCTTTTAGCCAGTCTGCAAATCCGCCGTGGCTGTCCCGCATCGCCTGAATGCGCTTGGCATTTTCGATGATCGCAGCGACTTTGAGGCGATTTCGAATGATACCGGCATCGGCCAATAGCCGTGCAACATCATCGTCACCAAATGCAGCAACAGCATCGACGTTAAAGCCCCGAAACGCAGCATTCATGCCGTCACGTTTTTTGAGGATCAGGCCCCAAGACAGACCCGCCTGAAATATCTCCATGGCCAAGCGTTCCATCAGTGTGGATTCTTCGGCCACAGGAAAGCCGTACTCGGTATCGTGATAGGACGCATGCACCGGGTCGTCCGGGGCGTAATCGCAATAGCTGCTCATAGCCTGAAATCCGCATCGTCATGCACGTTCATGCCGTCCAGCATCAGTAATTGCGCGCGGCTGGCATCGCGCGACGCATAGATGTTGGCTGCGAACGATGCCCCGCCTGAGCTCATTTGTACTGGCGTCAGCAATCGTACCAAGTCGTTGCCTTCGTGCGCGTCCAGGGTCGACCAAGCGTCAGCTAAGGCAGCGGCGTCCAACACGTGGCCGCTGTTTTGTTCACCCGTCGGCGTCCACGCCAGTCCGGGGCATTCTCCGTTGATCAGGCACGCGCCGGCATTTTGAATGTAACCCGGAAACGCGACGTCGGCCCAGGTGCCGCCATAAGGTTTCAGCACATGCGCATCGGGACCGTCCGGCCCCATCAGACCATACACACAAAGCCGATGCGAAGCCCCGCTTTGCAGAGAGAACTTTTGATCGCGCGCAGTGTCTATCGGATCAAGGTCGAGACGGCCTCGATTGATGGCGATGATCTGTGACAGGTCAATCGACACGGCTTAATCCGGGCGAAAACTGATCAGGCCGGATGCGCTCAGGTAATAGAAGATCACGCAGACCACGGCGGCGATCACGGATGTTATGGCCATCTTCCGCCATAACATCGGTTTGACGGGCGCACCCGCTTCTTGGCCGGGCTCCATCTCTTCGTCGGTCGGTGGGCGCACGCCGAACGGCAGCACCATGAACAAAATCAGCCACCAGACGACGACGTAGATGGCGATGATGGTTACCCAGTTATCCATGGTGTCAGCGGCTCCTAGGCCAGTTTAAAATAACGTATCAAAATGACTTACGCTTGTTCGAGTTCGACCAAGGTACCGCAAAAATCTTTCGGGTGCAGAAACAGAACCGGCTTGCCGTGCGCGCCGATTTTCGGCTCGCCATCGCCCAGCACGCGTGCGCCCTCGGCTCTCATGCGGTCACGGGCCATCATGATATCGTCGACTTCGTAGCACACGTGGTGCATGCCGCCACCTGGGTTTTTGTCCAGGTAGCCCTGGATCGGTGATTTGTCGCCGAGTGGATGTAAAAGCTCGACCTTGGTGTTGGGCAATTCTACGAACACTACGGTGACGCCGTGATCGGGCTCATCAATCGGATCAGAGACCTTGGCACCTAAGGTGTCGCGGTACATCGCGGTGGCTTTTTCCAAATCCGGGACGGCAATGGCAATGTGGTTCAATCGCCCGATCATGGTGTACTCCCTACTCTGGTCTTTCTGGTCTTTCATCCTGAGGAGGCCGAAGGCCGTCTCGAAGGATCAAATCCGAATGAGATGAACATCCGTCACCGGCTTTTTGTCAAGTAAGCGGCGGAACGATTTGCGGGCGGCAATGCGCACGGTTTCGGAAATCGCGTCGTCAGATTTTAGATCACGAACCTTCATCCGCTCAAGCGCATCGAAGATATCATCCGTGACCGCATCTAAGACCGCATCTTCGTCTTCGGGCTCCAACATGCCGGTCGTGGTGATCATCAAGTCTGCCGCCGGCTTGCCATCAGCGTCGACGACCATGCTGACCACGGCGGTGCCGTTCCACAGCGTTTGCACCCGCGACCGGATTGCCTCGCCATTGTAAGGGATCATGCGATTGCCGTCATAGACCAAACGACCGGACGGCACCTGATCAATCACTTGCGGATCGCCGGGGGCCAAGCGGATCATGCCGCCGTTTTCGTTGACGATGGTGTGCGGCACCTGGCATTCGCGCGCCAGCGCGGCGTGGGCTTCCAAGTGACGGCGTTCGCCGTGCACCGGGATCGAGATATTCGGGCGCACGTGCTGGTACATCTCGACCAATTCTTCGCGGTTTGGGTGACCAGACACGTGGATATGCGCATCGGAGTCTTCGACAATCTTCACGCCGCGTCGCACCAAGTTGTTCTTCATAATGCCGATGCCAACTTCGTTGCCCGGGATAATGCGGCTGGAGAAGATCACCGTGTCGCCCTTGCCGAGCGTAATACGCGGATGTCGGTCTAACGCGATGCGCGCGAGCGCGGCGCGGGACTCGCCTTGCGAGCCAGTGCAAATGATCAGGGTTTTGTCGTTAGGCAAATGGCCGGCGGCGTCTTCGTCCAAAAATGCGGGCACGTTTTGCAGATAACCACATTTACGTGCCGCCGTGGTGCTGCGTTGAAGCGAGCGTCCGGCCAGTACCACGTCGCGGCCGCAGGTCTGTGCGGCCATAGCGATGGTTTCGAGCCGGGCGACGTTGGTGGCAAAGCACGCAACCGCCACCCTGCCCTCGGCCTTGCCGATGATGTCGGTCAGCGCTGGCAGCAAGTCGGCTTCGGAGCCCGAGTGGCCCGGATTGAAGACGTTGGTGCTGTCGCACACAATTGCCAGCACGCCGCCGTCGCCCAGGCGTTTGAGGGCAGCTTCATCGGACACCTCGCCGATTACCGGGTCCGGATCGAACTTCCAGTCGCCCGTGTGCAGCACGGTGCCGAGCGGTGTTTTGATGGCGATACCGTTGGGCTCGGGGATTGAATGGGTCAGCGTGATCAGATCCAACTCAAACGGGCCGACGGTGAAAGCGCCATCGAGGGCAATCTCGTGCAGTTCAACCTGATCACCGAATTTGGTTTCGCTCAGTTTGCGCTTGAGGATTTCCATGGTGAACGGTGTTGCATAGATCGGGCAGCGGATACGCTCCCACAGATAAGGCACGGCACCTAGATGGTCTTCGTGGGCGTGGGTCAGCACCAGGCCGGCAAGCCGGTCGCGGCGCTTTTCAATGAACGTCGGGTCGGGCGTAATAAGGTCGACGCCCGGCGGCGAGCCGTCGCCAAACGTGATGCCGAAATCGACCATTAGCCATGTCGGGTCCTTTGGGTCGCCGAGGCCATAGAGGTTCAGGTTCATGCCGATCTCGCCGGCGCCGCCTAATGGCAGAAAAATCAGTTCGTCTTTTTGCGAGCTCATAAAAGTCCTTTGGCGTGTTGTCTTTTCTTGTCATCCCGGGCGACGGGCAAATGCTCGGAGACCCCGGACCTCCCCGCATGGGCGGCGATCCTGGATGCGTGCGCCAAGATGACGGCGTGTTATTAGGGTGTGGACTCAATTGATCCATAATTTTATTGCGAAGATATGTACCATAGCGAGGAAGTTTTCGCTGAGTTTTTCATATTGTGTTGCCAATCGTCGTAACCGTCCAGCCTCCTATCTTTTACCTTTTCTGGTCCGACTTGCGATTCTGTATCTATCGCTTCCTGCAGAGGCCCAGCCGAACAAAGGTGATGAGACGGCTGCAATTCATTGCACGTCCTCCCCTCGATTGATGGGATAACCGCTAGCTGGACCACGTACGGGTTGGATCAGCATTCGGTCTAACCAGAGATCTCGGGGCGTCCGGAACTGTTCGATGCCGATGCTCATGCCCTCGTGGCCTTCCCTCGGCTGCGCGCGGTAAGTTCCGAGCAACCTATCCCACCAAGGTAGATTGAAGCCGAAATTGCTGTTGGTCTCGTTCGGATAGATGGAATGATGGACGCGGTGCATGTCCGGCGTAACGATGATCCAGCGCAGGATACGATCTGTATCAAACGGAATGCGCACGTTACCGTGATTGAACATCGCGGTTACGTTAAGTAGCACTTCGAAGACGAGTACCGCGATGGCCGGCGGTCCGAGCGCGGCGACCACGGCAAGCTTAATGCCCATTGAGAGCAATATCTCGATGGGATGAAAGCGCAGTCCCGTCGTCACATCAAACTCTAGATCGGCATGGTGCATGCGGTGAAGCCTCCACAGGGCGGGTACCGCATGGAACATTATATGCTGGAGGTAAATTGCGAGATCGAGCGCCAGCAGCGATATTAGGAAGGTGAGCCAGGTGGCCATCTCGAACACATTGAACAATCCCCAGCCACGTTCCTCGGCCAGCAGCGCAAGTCCAACTGCCACAATCGGGAAGGTGAGGCGAAGGAGGATCGTGTTGACTATGACTACACAAAGATTATTGGTCCAGCGCAGACGCCGGGGGATTTCGTTCCGCCGCCGGGGAGCCGCCACCTCCCATACCGCCATTATGACAAGGATGCCGAGAAAGAAGGCGACGCGGATGAGCGGTTCGTTCGCCAACAACAGGTCTGACATACGCGAAAGGTCCTTGCTTACAGCCGTTTAGAGTAACTCAATAAGTTAAATTGGGCTCAGACCCTAAATTCTGTTACGTGCGTTGATCGCGAATAGACCGCGCAGTGTTAGATCAGCATCGGTGCACTCAATAGACGGACAGGCGCTTGCGAACAAGGGCGCAAGGCCACCGGTGGCAATCGCGCGCAGCGTGGGTAAGCCCTGTTCATCCCGGATACGCTGGATCAGACCCTCGATCAAAGAGGCATAACCATAGAAAATGCCCGACTGCATGGCACTGACGGTATTCTTGCCGATCACTTTTGCCGGTCGGCCGATATCGATCCGAGGTAAACGTGCGGCGGCGTTCTGCAGTGCTTCCAGCGACAAGTTCACGCCGGGTGCAATGACGCCGCCTTCGTAGGCACCGTCAGCAGCGACCAGATCAAATGTCGTCGCGGTGCCGAAATCCAGCACCATCAACGGCCCGCCATAAGTCGCATGGGCGGACACGGCGTTGACCAAGCGGTCCGCGCCGGCTTCATCCGGACGGTCGACCCGCACTTCAATGCCCAGCGATACGTCCGCATCGCCGACAACCAATGCTTTGCAATGAAAGTATTTTTCGCTGAGCGTGCGGAGGTCGAACAGATTGCCCGGCACCACGGTGGCGATGATCACCTGATCGATATCGTTGCGATCTATGTGTTCGAGCGCCATCAATTGCCGTAGCCAGACTGCCAGCTCGTCGGCAGTCTTGGCGGTCTTGGCCGCCGCGCGCCATTGCCCTTTCAGGCTGCCGTCGGTGTCGAACACTGCGAACACCGTGTTGGTGTTGCCGCTGTCGATGGCGAGCAGCATCGCTCAGCCCTCCGCCGCCATGGCCGCCGGGAAGAATACGTCGCCCGCTTGGATGTGCTGCGTGGAGCCGTCGACGGACAAAACCAGGCTACCGTCATCGCCGATGTCTTCGAATACACCTTCAAGCGTTTTGTCGCCAAGCCGCACGGTGATGTCTTTACCGATGCCTTTGGCGCGCCATTTCCAATGTTCACGGATCGGCGCAAAGCCGTCGTCGACCCAGCGACTCGCCCATTCGATGAAATGTCGGGCAAAGGCCTCCAAAAACACGTCGTCCGGGATGATCTGCCCTTCTGCGGCGAAGTTGGTTGCCGGGTACGGCGTGTCTTTCGGATGCGACTTCAGATTAATGCCGAGTCCGATGATCACATAGTCCACCGGCTTGCCGGCCTCGGCCTTGGCTTCCAAAAGCAAGCCACCGATCTTGCAGTCGTTGACCAGGATGTCGTTGGGCCATTTGAGTCGGCATTCGAAGCCGGGTTCGCAGACCTCGCCGATGGTGTCGAACACGGCACAGCCGGTAACGAAGCCAAGCTCTGCCGCTTGGCGGGCGGGCACGTCGGGGCGCACGATCAGTGATGCATAGAAGTTACCGCGCGGGCTGTCCCACGGGTTGCCGCGGCGGCCATGTCCGGCGGTTTGTTCCTTGGCCCAAATCAGCGTGCCGTCGGGGGTCTGCTCTTCGCCCAGCTCGGCCAAGGCACGTGCTTCGTCCATCGTGCTGGTGACGCTTTCCTTGGCGATCAGGGAGTAGACCGCCGGCAGCCTAGGCAGCTTGCCGGTGTCCATCGTCATCCCGCGAACAGCGCCTTGGCTGCGGCCTGGGCACTATGAATAACCGGCCCCGGATACGCGAAGAACAAGACGATGATCAAAGCGGAAACGCCGATGATCGCCGACAAGTCGCGCCCGATGGGCTTGTCCAACGCATCGCTCGCTTCATCAAAGTACATGATCTTGATGATTCGCAGATAATAGAATGCACCGACCACGCTGGCGATCACGCCTAAAATCGCCAACAGATACAGCCCGGATTCAATCGCTGCCAAGAACACATACAGCTTACCGAAGAAGCCGGCCAGCGGTGGAATGCCGGCGAGCGAGAACATGAACACCACCATCGTCGCGGCCAGCAACGGATGGGTTTTGCCGAGCCCGGCGAGGTCGTCGATCTCTTCAACCATCCGGCCACCCCGGCGCATGCAAAGAATGCAGGCAAACGTGCCGATGTTCATCACCAGATAAATCGAGAGATAAATCAGCACACCGCGCACCCCAATTTCCGTCCCTGCCGCTAAGCCCACCAGGGCATAGCCGACATGGCCGATGGAGCTATACGCCATCAAGCGTTTGATGTTGCGCTGGTTGATCGCAGCGAATGCGCCCAGTGCCATCGACAGGATCGACACCAGAACGATGATCTGTTGCCAGTGTTCGATCAAACCACCAAACGGGCCGATCATGACGCGCAAGAAAAGCGCAAGGGCTGCGATCTTCGGGGCCACGGCAAAGAACGCGGTGACCGGCGTCGGCGCACCTTCGTAGACGTCGGGCGTCCACATATGGAACGGTACGGCGGACACTTTGAACGACAGGCCCGCCAAGATGAACACGATGCCGATCACGACCCCGGTCGACGTCTCGCCGCCGCCACTGAACAGTGTAGCCAAGGCATCGAAGTTGGTGGTACCGGCAAAACCGTAGACCAACGAGGCGCCGTACAGCAGCAGGCCGGACGCCACCGCGCCCAGCACGAAATACTTCAGACCGGCTTCGGTCGCGCGTTCATCATCGCGTTGAATCGCCGCCATCACGTACAGCGACAGCGATTGCATTTCGAGCCCGACATACAAGCTGATCAGGTCGTTGGCCGAGATCATCAGCATCATGCCGAGCGCCGCGAACAGGATCAGGATCGGGAATTCAAAGCGCGCGATATGGTGGCGTTCCATAAAGTCGCGGGACATTAGGATGCCGAACGCGGCTGCGACCAGAACCAAGCTTTTACAGAACACCGCGAACAGATCGATGACGAACATATCGGCAAACGTGGTAATGCGGGGGCCGGTGATCGGGATCAGCAGAAAGACCGCCAAAATCAGCGACACCATCGACAGCATAGACACGATGTTGAACGCGGCGACGTCGTTGTCCTTGAGGCCGCCTTTTTGGAACACGCCGAACATCAGCAACAGCATGATGACGCCGGCCAAGAAAAGCTCAGGCAGTGCGGGGATGATATTGGGCATGGTGGCCATGGTCATTTCCACTCTTCCCTATCGACCGGAAACGGCGAGCATGCCGTTTTGGATCAGCGAGGCTTCGACGTTTTGCAAAAGGTTTTCCACCGAAACATGCATGAAGTCCAAGAACGACACCGGATAGATACCCATCCACAAAGTGACCAGCAGCAACGGGGCGAAAATCGCCATCTCGCGCCGGTTCATGTCGAGGATGCTCATCAAATTGTCCTTGGTCAGTTCGCCGAAAATGATGCGACGGTAGAGATACAACATATAGGCCGCGCTCAAAATCACACCCAGCATCGCCAGTGCGGCGACGATGGTGTTGGACTTAAACGCGCCCACTAAAACCAAAACCTCACCGACGAAGCCGCCAGTGCCCGGCAGGCCGATAGACGCCATCATGAACACCATGAACACCAGCGCATACGCCGGCATTCGGTTCACGAGGCCGCCATAGGCCGCGATCTCGCGGGTGTGGATACGGTCATAGACGACGCCGACGACCAAGAACAAGGCCGCCGAGACGATACCGTGCGACAGCATTTGATAAATCGCACCTTCGATCCCCTGCACCGTCATGGTGAAGGTGCCGATGGTCACAAAGCCCATATGCGCGACCGACGAATACGCGATCAGCTTTTTCATGTCTTCTTGGGCGAGCGCGACCAAAGACGTATAGATCACGGCGATCACCGACAGCGTGTACACCAGCGGGGTGAAATACAGACTGGCTTCGGGCATCATCGGCAACGAAAAGCGCAAGAAACCATAGCCGCCGAACTTCAACAGCACGCCGGCCAAGATCACAGAACCCGCCGTCGGCGCTTCGACGTGGGCGTCGGGCAGCCACGTGTGCACCGGCCACATCGGCACTTTGACCGCAAACGATGCGAAGAACGCTAGCCACATCCACTTTTGCACATCAATCGGGAAGTCGTAGGTCAGCAGCACGGTGATGTCGGTGGTGCCGGCGTAGTGGTACATGGTCAACATCGCGACCAGCATCAGCACCGAGCCCAAAAGCGTGTACAAGAACAGCTTGAACGCGGCATAGACGCGCCGCACGCCGCCCCAGATGCCAATGATGATAAACATCGGAATCAGTACCGCTTCGAAGAAAATGTAGAACAGCATCAGATCGAGCGCGGAGAACATACCGATCATGAAGGTTTCCAAGATCAAGAACGCGATCATGTATTCCTTTACGCGGTCTTTGATCGCGGTCCAACTGGCCAAAATGCAGATCGGTACCAGCAGCGTCGTCAACAGCACGAACAGTACCGAGATGCCGTCCACGCCCATGTGATACGCGATGCCGAAATCTTCCATCCACGGCACGTTTTCGACGAATTGGAAATCGGCGGTGGTTTGGTCAAAGCCGAACCACAGCGTCAACGACATCAAGAAGATGCCGCTGGACACAAACAGCGCAACATTGCGTGCATTGGACGCGACGACGTTCTCGTCATCATGACGGATAATCAAGATCGCCACCACGCCGACAAGCGGCGCAAACGTCAGGATCGAAAGCAGCGGAAAGTCGACCATGAAGCCTTACGCTCCCTTCGTGAACATGTACCAGCTGATCAGCACGGCGATGCCGATCAACATGGCGAAGGCATAGTGATAGAGATAACCAGATTGCAGCGCAGCGACGCGACGCGCCACGATCTTCACCGCACTCGACACCCCGTCCGGGCCGACACCGTCGATCAACGCGCCGTCACCGCCCTTCCAAAGGCTGCGACCGAGCGCGAATGCCGGGCGGACGAAAATTTTGTCGTACAGCTCGTCGAAGTACCATTTGTTGAGCACAAACTGATACACAGGCTGAATTTTGTTGGCGATCATGCCCGGAATGTCAGTACGCTTCACATAGAACAGATAGGCCGTCGCAATGCCGATGACGCCGACGATCAGCGGTGAATACTTCACCAACGCCGGCACGTGATGCGCATCAACGAGGGCTGTGTGCGTCGGCAAGATCAAGATCGCATCGCCCCAGAACGCAGGCGCGCCCTCGCCGACGAATAGATCATAGCCGACATAGCCGGCACCGACCGCCCCCAATGCCAAGACCAGCAGCGGCAGGATCATCACCTTCGGGCTTTCATGCACGTGCCCCAGCGTGGTCTCGTCACAGCGCGGCGCACCGTGGAATGTCATGAACAACAGGCGCCACGAATAGAACGCGGTCAGCAGCGCCGCCAGTAAGCCCATCGCAAATGCGTAATAGCCGAAGCTTGACTGCGCCGCATAGGCGGCTTCGAGCACAATATCTTTCGAGAAATAACCCGCAAATGGCGGCACGCCTGCCAACGCCAGCGACCCGATCCACATTAAGGCGTAGGTGACCGGCACCATTTTCCAGATACCGCCCATCTTGCGCATGTCTTGTTCGTCGGACATGGCATGGATGACCGAGCCTGCGCCCAAGAATAAAAGCGCCTTGAAAAAGCCGTGCGTCATCAGGTGAAAAATGCCCGCTGAATAGGCCGACACGCCGCAGGCAAAGAACATGTAGCCGAGCTGCGAGCAGGTCGAATATGCGATCACGCGTTTGATGTCGTTCTGCACGCAGCCGATGGTCGCGGCAAAGATCGCGGTCGAGCCACCAACGATGGTGACGACGGCGAGCGCGACGTCGGAATATTCAAACATCGGCGACAAGCGTGCGACCATGAATACGCCCGCCGTCACCATCGTCGCGGCATGGATCAGCGCCGACACAGGCGTCGGGCCTTCCATGGCGTCGGGCAGCCACGTGTGCAGGCCCAACTGCGCCGACTTGCCCATCGCGCCGATGAACAGCAGCAAGCAGATCACGGTGATGGCGTGGAAATCGAAGCCGAACACGTTCAGCATGGTGTCCGCCTGATCCGGCACGGCGGCAAAAATGGTATCGAGATGCACGGTATCGAACAACAAAAACGTGGCAAAAATACCAAGGCCGAAGCCGAAGTCACCGACCCGGTTGACGACGAACGCTTTGATTGCAGCTGCGTTCGCGCTTGGCTTTTTGTACCAAAACCCGATCAGCAGGTAACTGGCAAGGCCGACCCCTTCCCAACCGAAGAACATCTGCACCAGGTTGTCGGCGGTGATCAGCATCAGCATCATGAAGGTGAACAAGCTGAGATACGCCATAAAGCGCGGCACAGACGGATCGTGATGCATGTAGCCGATGGAATACACGTGCACCATCGCGGATACCACGCAGACCACGATCATCATTACGGCCGTCAGCGTGTCGACCTTCAGTGCCCATGAAAACTCAAACGCGCCGGATTGGATCCAGGTGAACAACTCGGTCGTCCGTGCGTTGCCGTTGATGCCGACATCGTAAAAGATCACCACCGCTAAGATCGCAGCCAAGATCAAGAAGCCGCAGGTGACGACCTGGGCGGCAAGATCAAGCCGATGCTTGCGCTCTTTTGGCGCATCAATCGCCATGAACGTGATTACGCCGGCAATGGCAGCGCCTGCCAGCGGCAGAAATACGAGGAGTGTCTCGATCATGCCGTCAGCCCTTCATCATGTTGACGTCTTCGACCGCGATCGAGCCGCGGTTACGGAAGAACACCACGAGGATGGCAAGGCCGATGGCCGCTTCGGCAGCCGCCACGGTAAGTACCAACATCGCAAAAATTTGTCCCATCAGATCGCCTTGGTGCGTCGAAAACGCCACCAAGTTGATGTTCACCGCCAACAGCATCAATTCCACCGACATCAAGATGATGATGACGTTCTTGCGGTTCAGGAAAATCCCGAAGATGCCGAGCGTAAACAGAATCGCTGCGACCGTCAGATAGTGACCGAGACCGATTTCCAACATCAGATACCCTTCCCTATCTCAACGTCGCGCAGCTTGACTGCATCCTTAGCGTCGCGCGCGATCTGATTGGCGATGACTTGTTTGCGCACACCCGGACGGCGGCGGTGTGTGAGCACGATGGCGCCGATCATGGCCACCAACAGCACCATGCCGGAGGCTTGGAACAGATAGATATATTTGGTGTACAGGACTTGGCCGATGGCGTGTGTGTTGCTGATTCCGTCCGGCATCGGCGACGCGGCAAGTCCGGCAGCTTCCGGCGCGAACTGCCAGCCGCCGATCATCACCAGCAATTCAACCAGCACCACCAAGCCGATCAGCGCACCGGTCGGCAAATACTGCAAAAAACCCTGGCGCATTTCGACGAAGTTGATGTCGAGCATCATGACCACGAACATAAACAACACAGCCACTGCGCCGACGTAGACGACGACCAGGATCATGGCGAGGAATTCAGCGCCCATCAGCACGAACAGCCCTGCCGCGTTAAAAAACGCGAGAATCAGGAACAGCACCGAATGCACAGGGTTGCGTGACGCAATCACCAGCACACCGGCGGCGACGGCGACGAACGCAAACAGATAAAAAGCCAGCGCGTGTATCATCTATCCCCCAAAAGCCCCAAAGTCGTCATGAACCGTTATGCTCAACGATACGGTGCTTCAATTTTCAGCCGTTCGGCCAACTCAGTTTCCCAGCGGTCGCCGTTGGCCAACAATTTGTCTTTGTCGTACAGCAGCTCTTCGCGGGTTTCCGTTGCGAATTCAAAGTTCGGACCCTCGACAATGGCGTCTACCGGGCAGGCTTCTTGGCAGAGCCCGCAATAGATGCATTTCACCATGTCGATGTCGTAGCGCGTGGTGCGACGCGAGCCGTCGTCGCGAGGCTCGGCCTCAATCGTAATCGCTTGGGCCGGGCAGATCGCTTCGCACAGTTTGCATGCGATGCAGCGCTCTTCGCCGTTCGGGTAGCGACGCAGCGCATGCTCGCCCCGGAACCGTGCCGACAGCGGCCCCTTTTCATACGGATAGTTGACCGTCACTTTTTTGCGGAAAAAATAGCGCAACGTCAGCGACATCCCCGAAACCAGTTCGGAGAGGAAGAGTGCCCGCGCGCCGCGTCCGATAAAGCTCATAGCGTCATCCTATCCTCAGCCCTGACCGATAACCGGTGCCATGTCGAACGCGACCAGGAACCCGGACACGAGCACGACAGCCAGCAACGACAACGGCAGGAACACTTTCCAGCCCAGCCGCATCAACTGGTCGTAGCGATAACGTGGGAACGTCGCGCGCACCCACACGAAAATAAACAGACAGAACGAAATCTTGATCGCCAGCCAGATCGGCCCCGGAATCCAGTTGAACGGCGCGATATCAAACGGCGCCAGCCAGCCACCTAAGAACAGCACCGACGTCATCGCCGACATCAGGATCATGTTGGCGTATTCGCCCAAGAAGAACAGTGCGAACGTCATCGCTGAATATTCGACGTTGTAGCCTGCGACCAATTCCGCTTCAGCTTCCGGCAAGTCGAACGGGTGGCGGTTGGTTTCAGCCAAGGTCGAGATGAAAAAGATCACTGCCATCGGGAACAGCGGGATCACAAACCAAACCGTGCGCTGCGCTTCGACGATCGCCGATAGGTTCAACGAGCCCGCACACAACAGCACGGTGATAATGATCAACCCCATCGAGACTTCGTAAGATACCATCTGCGCCGCGGACCGCATCGCGCCCAAGAACGCGTATTTCGAGTTCGACGCCCAGCCGGCCATCAAGATGCCGTATACGCCGAGCGACGAGATCGCGAACAGAAACAAAATGCCGACGTTGATATCGGCCAGGACCATACCGGCGTCGAACGGAATCACTGCCCACGCCACCAGCGCCAAAATAAAGGTGATCATCGGCGCCAAAACGAACACAACGCGGTTGGCGCCGGTCGGAATCACGGTTTCTTTGAGGAACAGCTTAACGCCGTCGGCAATCGGCTGCAGCAAACCGAATGGACCGACCACGTTCGGGCCCTTACGCAGCTGCATGGCGCCGATCACCTTACGCTCGAAGTACGTAAGATAAGCGACCGACAACATGATCGGGATGATGATCATGAGGATCTTAATGACCAGCCAAACAGCCGGCCAGATCTGTGTTTCAAACATCTCAGCCATCGGTACCCGTCTTCTTCTGCTCAGCCTGCTGGAACGTATCGGTGCATTTGGCCATGGTCTCGGACGCACGGCTGATTGGATCGGTCATGTAAAAGTTCGTAATCGGTGAGACGAATGGTGCTACATCAACCGCGCCCGGCGTGCCGAATTTACCCCAAGGTGCCGCCGATACGCTGTCGATTCCCAAGAATGCGGGATTGGCATCGACCAGCATGCTGCGTACGCCCTTAAGATCATTGCACGGCAGCGTTTTGCCCAACACCTCGGAAAGTGCTCGAACAATGGTCCAGTCTTCGCGTGCATCGCCTGGCGGGAACGCCGCCAAGCGGCCCAGTTGGGCGCGGCCTTCGGTATTGACCCACGTCGCGTTCTTTTCGGTATACGCAGCGCCCGGCAAGATCACATCGGCGCGGTGCGCGCCGGCGTCGCCGTGGTGGCCTTGATAAATCACGAACGCCTTGCCGAGTGCATCGGTATCGATTTCGTCGGCACCCAACAAGTAGACGGCTTCAACGGCGCCAGACCCTGCTGCGGCGATGATGCCGTCGGTGTCCAGCCCGCCCTCGCCCGGCACGAAACCGAGATCAAGGCCGCCGGCGCGGGCAGCGGCCGTATGCAAGACGTTATAGCCGTTCCAACCCGAAGGTTTGTCGATCATGCCGAAAGCTTCGGCGATTTCATAGGTCATGGCGTGGATTGCGGCACCGTCCGGACGCGCCAACGCGCCTTGGCCGACGATGATCATTGGGCGGTTGGCTTTTTTGAGCACATCGGCAAACGGTGAGGTGCCGTCCAGCACGGCCTGCAGGTCTGCAGGACCGGTGCCTAGGTGCTCGTAGTCGTAGCGCAGGTCCGGGGCTTCGCCTACCACGGCAATCGGGAAGTTCCCCATCAAGAAGCGCTTGCGGATGCGGGCATTCAGCACGGCCGCTTCGACGCGCGGATTGGCGCCGACGATCAGCAACGCGTCGGTATTCTCGATCCCGGCGATGGTGCTGTTGAACAGATACCCGGCCCGCAGGCTCGGGTCGGTCTTGGCGCCGTCTTGGCGGCAATCGATGTTCGCAGAGCCCAAACCGGTCATCAGCGCTTTTAAAGCCACCATAGATTCGCAATCGGCTTGATCACCGGCAATCGCGGCAATCTTGGCGCCCGACATGCCGCCCAGGCGCTGCTTGATCAGCGCGAACGCTTCGTCCCACGTGGCAGGCTGCAATTTACCGTCTTGGCGAATATAAGGACGGTCCAGGCGCTGGCGGCGCAGGCCGTCACAGGCGAACCGAGTTTTATCGGAAATCCATTCTTCGTTGATGTCTTCGTTGAGGCGCGGCAACACGCGCATCACTTCCGAGCCGCGCGAATCAACCCGGATGTTGGAGCCCAGCGCATCCATCACATCGACGGTTTCGGTCTTCTTAAGCTCCCATGAGCGCGCCACAAAGGCGTACGGCTTGGATGTCAACGCGCCGACCGGGCACAAGTCGATGACGTTACCGGAAAGTTCGGAATCCAGGGCTTTTTCAAGGTAGGTGGTGATTTCCGCGTGCTCGCCTCGGTTTAACATGCCCATGTCGGTGACGCCTGCAACCTCGGTCGTGAAGCGGACACAGCGCGTGCAATGGATGCAGCGGGTCATGATGGTTTTGACCAGCGGCCCCATTTCTTTGTCTTCGACGGCGCGCTTGTTTTCGATATAGCGCGTGTGATCAAGGCCATAGCCCATAGCTTGGTCTTGAAGATCACATTCGCCGCCTTGGTCGCAAATCGGACAATCCAGCGGGTGGTTGATCAGCAGGAATTCCATCACACCTTTGCGCATTTTCTGCACTTCGGGGGTGTTGGTGCGGATCACCATGCCTTCGCCGACCGGCATCGCGCAGGATGCCACCGGCTTTGGCGAGCGTTCCATCTCGACCAGGCACATGCGGCAGTTGCCGGCAATCGACAGCCGCTCGTGATAGCAAAAGCGGGGAATTTCCACACCGATTTGCTCACAGGCCTGCAACACGGTGATACCGTCTTGGACTTCGATTTCCTGGCCGTCGATGGTCAGTTTAGGCATTGCCGTCCCTCATCTGTCCGTTTGGGCTTAACGCCCTACTCCGCCGCTGCCGAAGATGGCTGGCGTCCATTGCCGACGCGCTCTTCCATCAGCGGGCGGAAGTGTCTGATCAGGCCCTGAATCGGCCACGCGGCGGCATCGCCGAGCGCACAGATCGTATGGCCTTCAACTTGTTTCGTGACTTCTTGCAAAAGATCGATTTCCGCCGACGTTGCGTTGCCTGCGTGAATCCGACCGAGCATACGCCACATCCAACCGGTACCTTCACGGCACGGCGTGCATTGGCCGCAGCTTTCGTGCATGTAGAATTTCGACAACCGGTGGATTGCCTTGATCACGTCGGTGGACTTATCCATCACGATCACAGCCGCGGTCCCCAGGCCCGAGCGGACTTCTTTCAGCGAATCAAAATCCATCAGCACGGTTTCGCAGGTTTCTTTCGGCATCAACGGCACCGACGAGCCGCCCGGAATGACGGCCAGCAAATTATCCCAGCCGCCGCGCACGCCGCCGGCATGTTTTTCAATCAGTTCTTTGAGCGGAATACCCATTTCTTCTTCGACGGTGCACGGCTTGTTGACGTGACCGGAGATGTTGAAAAGTTTTGTGCCAGTATTGTTTGGGCGTCCGATGCCAGCGAACCATTCCGGGCCGCGGCGCATGATCGTCGGCACCACAGCAATGCTCTCGACGTTGTTCACGGTCGAGGGGCAGCCCCAGACACCGACGTTGGCCGGGAACGGCGGCTTCAGGCGCGGCTGGCCTTTTTTGCCTTCCAGGCTTTCGATCAACGCGGATTCTTCGCCGCAGATATAGGCGCCGGCACCCCGGTGAATAAAGAAATCGAAATCCCAACCGCTGCCACAGGCATTTTTGCCGATCAGGCCGTTGGCGTAAGCTTCATCGACGGCGCGTTGCAGGGCTTCGGCTTCGCGGAAGAATTCACCGCGAATATAGCAATATGCGGCGTGCGCCTGCATCGAGAAAGCCGCGATCAGCGCACCTTCGATCAGCTTTTGGCTGTCGTGACGCATGATTTCGCGGTCTTTGCAGGTGCCGGGCTCGCTTTCGTCGGCGTTGATGATCAGATAGTGCGGCCGCTCACCCACTTCTTTGGGCATAAACGACCATTTCATGCCGGTTGAGAAACCGGCGCCGCCGCGACCACGCAGGCCGGACGCTTTGACCATCTCGATGATTTTTTCACGACCCAGATCAAGGATCTGCTTGGTGCCGTCCCAATCGCCGCGCGCCTTCGCGCCCTCCAGGCCGGTGTCCTGTAGGCCGTAGATGTTGGTGAAAATGCGGTCCTGGTCTTTAAGCATCAGGCGTTTTCCTTGCCGGCCTTTTGGGCGCGTAGCGGTTCTTGATCCAGCAGCGTGGTCATCGCGCCCTGCGGCTCGCAAGTAAAGCGACCGGGTTGTTGCGAGCCGGTTGTCGGCGTCTCACCCGCTTGCAATTGATCGATGATTCTCGCCATGGAGTCGCTGTCCAGGTCTTCGTAGAAATCATCGTTGATCTGCACCATCGGCGCGTTGACGCAGGCACCTAAGCATTCGACTTCCAGCAGCGAAAACATGCCGTCTTTGGTGGTTTCGCCATTTTTGATGCCGAGCTTGTCGGTGATCACTTTCATGATGTTCTCAGAGCCGCGCAGCATGCAGGGCGTGGTGCCGCACAACTGGATGAAATTTTTGCCCACCGGCTTGAGGCTATACATCGTATAGAACGACACAACTTCGAGGACGCGAATCGCCGGCATATCCAAGTACGTCGCGATATGCTCAATCGCCGGCATCGGCAACCAACCACCGCACTGGCGCTGTGCGATATCGAGCAACGGCATCACCGCCGAGCGTTGCTTACCTTCGGGATACTTGGCAATCGCCGCATCCGCCAAGACTTTGTTCTCGGCGGAAAACTCAAACGTTTCAATGATTTCGTGTTGGCTCATCGGTCAATCTCCCCGAACACCACGTCGACGGAGCCGATGTTGGCGACGATGTCGGCCAACATATGCCCTTTCGAGATCAGCTCGGTTGCCTGCAACGAGGCAAATCCTGGTGCGCGGATTTTGCAGCGGTATGGCTTGTTGGTGCCGTCGGAAATCAAATACACCGCGAATTCGCCCTTCGGTGCTTCGACGGCACAATAGGTTTCACCGGCCGGTACCCGGTAGCCTTCGGTATACAATTTGAAATGGTGGATCAGCGCTTCCATCGAATGTTTCATTTCGCCCCGGCTCGGCGGCGTGATCTTGTGGTCGATAGACTTAGACGGGCCGCCTGGCATGTTTTCAATGGCTTGACGTATGATCTTAACGCTTTCTCTCATCTCAAGTATGCGCACCAGATAACGATCATAACAGTCGCCGTTTTTGCCGACGGGAATCTGAAAATCGTACTTTTCGTAGCCGTCATAGGGCTGCGACTTGCGCAGATCCCAAGCGACCCCCGATGCGCGCAAGTTGGCGCCGGTGATGCCCCAATCCTGGCACTGTTCGGCGGTGATTACGCCGATATCGACGGTGCGCTGCTTGAAGATGCGGTTTTCCGTCAGCAAGGATTCGGTGTCGTCGCAGATTTGCAGGAAATCCGGGCACCATGCGTAGATGTCGTCAAGCAACGATTGCGGCACATCGAAAGCGACGCCGCCGGGGCGAAAATAGTGCATGTGCATACGCGCACCGGACGCCCGTTCGCAGAATTCCATCAGTTTTTCGCGGTGTTCGAAGCACCACAACATCGGCGTCATGGCGCCGACGTCCATGGCAAACGCGCAGACGTTCATCAGATGGTTCAGCAAACGCCCGATTTCGGCGTACAACACGCGGATCGCCTGGGCGCGGGCCGGCGCCTCAAGGCCCAACAGCTTCTCGGTCGCCAACGCAAACGCGTGTTCTTGGTTTTGCGGCGATGAATAGTCGAGCCGGTCGAAATAGCCGACGGCCTGCACATAGGTTTTGTGTTCAATCAGTTTTTCCGTGCCCCGGTGCAGCAAGCCGATGTGCGGATCGGCGCGCTCAATCACCTCGCCGTCCATTTCCAGGACCAAGCGCAGCACGCCGTGTGCGGCTGGGTGCTGCGGGCCGAAGTTGATGTTGTAGTTCTTGATCTGAGTTTCGGCCATTATTTCGCCTCCTGCTTGGCGGCATCGGCCTCGGTTTCGGCTTTCTCGTCGCCCGGTAGCATGCGCTGCACGCCTTCCCACGGGCTCAGGAAGTCGAAGGTCCGGAATTCTTGGGTCAGTTTAACCGGCTCGTAGACGACGCGCTTTTGTTCATCGTCGTAGCGCAGTTCGACATAACCGGTCAGCGGGAAGTCTTTGCGCAGCGGATGGCCTTCAAAGCCATAGTCGGTGAGAATGCGGCGCAGGTCCGGATGATCGATAAAGCCGATCCCGAACATGTCCCAAACCTCCCGCTCCCACCAGTTGGCAGAATTGAAGATGCTGGTGACACTGGCGACAGGCGTATCTTCGTCGGTCGACAGTTTGACGCGGATGCGCGTGTTGTGGGTCATCGACAACAGGTTATAGACGACCTCAAAGCGTTCCGTGCGCTCAGGGTAATCCACAGCGCAGATATCCAGCAATGTCGAGAACTGGCAGTTCGCACCATCGCGTAGATATTTGATGACGTTCAAAATTTCGTCGCGCTCGACCTCAAGGCATAATTCGCCCAGGCGCACGTGTGCGTCCTTGACCGCGTCGCCAAGTTCGTCGCGAATGAAATCGCCTAATTCTTTGAGCGCAGTATCCATGTCAGTCCGTTTTCAATACGTTCTGGTGCTTGATCGCTTAGCGGAACAGCACGCCGGTGCGGCGAATTTTCTTTTGAAGTTGCAAGATACCGTACACTAGTGCCTCGGCAGTTGGTGGGCAGCCGGGTACATAGATATCAACCGGCACCACGCGGTCACAACCGCGCACCACCGAATATGAATAGTGATAATACCCGCCGCCGTTGGCGCATGATCCCATTGAGATCACATAGCGTGGCTCGGCCATCTGGTCGTATACTTTGCGGAATGCCGGGGCCATCTTGTTGGTCAGCGTACCGGCGACGATGATCACGTCGGATTGACGTGGGCTCGGGCGCGGTACGACGCCGAAGCGATCCAAATCGTAGCGGCTGACATAAGCGTGCATCATCTCAATCGCGCAGCACGCGAGGCCGAAGGTCATTGGCCACAGCGATCCGGTGCGGGCCCAGTTGGCCAGCTTGTCAACGGATGCGATGACAAAGCCTTTGTCCTGCAGCTCGCCGGTGACTTGGCGCAGGATTTTATCTTGCTCGGCGCCCGGCGGTAACGGCATGCCGATTGGCTCTGGTGCGTTACTTACTCCCATTCCAGGGCTCCTTTACGCCATTCGTAGACGAATCCGATGGTGAGAATCCCAAGGAACACCATCATCGACCAAAAGCCGAACACGCCGATGTTGCCCAGCGAGATTGCCCATGGGAACAAGAACGCGACTTCAAGGTCAAAAATAATGAAAAGGATGGCAACCAGGTAAAACCGCACATCGAATTTGTGACGTGCATCCTCGAACGCTTCAAAGCCGCATTCGTAGGCCGAGTTCTTTTCCACATCCGGCCGTTGCGGCGCAACGATGTAGGAACCCAGCACGGCGACGCATGCGATGGCGGTAGCGATCCCAATAAAAATCAGGATCGGCAGGTATTCGCTCAATAAGCCTTCCAACGCTTCCCTCTCCCCGGCTTGCGCCGGCCCTCGACGTCGGCGAGCGCATCCACTGGAAGCGCATCGCAACCCCTTTTCAACAACGGTAGGCATTTAAGGTATGCCCCACAAGGGTCTATTTTTCAATGCAAAGGCGCATCCAAATGAGCTTTTTTTCGCAGGTGCAGCGAGACCGAGCGATAGCCCCGATTTACCTTACCTCTGTTGCCTCGCCCCCTACCTCCAGTGTTGCCCGCTCCCCATCCCAGCGACTCCCCGGAATCGCGCAGCGGTATCCGGGGGCTTGGAGCCAGGTCGTAGATCGCACGCAAAGGTTCCGGATAATGCCTTCGGCATTTCCGGGAAGTCGCGGCTGGTGGTATGGGATTGTTACGAACGCCACCCCGTCGAAGGTGGTTGCGATGCAGATCAAAATGGGGGAAATGGCGGGAGTGACGGGACTCGAACCCGCGGCCTCCGGCGTGACAGGCCGGCGCTCTAACCAACTGAGCTACACCCCCCAAGATGGGGCCGCACCGGATCGTCTCGGCAGCGGAAGCGATGATCTAAAGCACCCCTTGGGGGGTGTCAAGCGATGTAGAGAGCAGGCCCAGATTAAAACTGATTAAAACTGATTAAAAATGCATTTGCGGCATTTTCGCCCTGCTCGCCGACATGTTTATTGAAAATGGTGGGCGGTAACGGGTTCGAACCGCTGACCCTCTCGGTGTAAACGAGATGCTCTACCAGCTGAGCTAACCGCCCTTAAGGAGGTGATATACTGCGTCGCGGCGGCGCTGTAAATGAAAGTCGTGCATAAACGAAAACGCCGGCCACGAGGGCCGGCGTTTCCAAAAGTCAGATCGACGTCAGCTTAGTTGACGGCGTCCTTGAGACCCTTACCAGCTTTGAACTTAGGCTGCTTCGAAGCTGGGATTTGGATGGTTTCGCCGGTGCGCGGGTTGCGGCCCGTGGTCGCTTTACGCTGCACCACCGAGAAGGTGCCAAAACCGACAAGACGGACTTCAGCGCCGCCCTTCATGGAAGACGTGATGGTGTCGAATACCGCATCACATGCTTTAGCTGCGTCGGCTTTGGTCAGGCCGGACGCGTCTGCGACGGCTGCTACGAGATCATTCTTATTCATGGCAAATGCCCCCTTTTCACAAGGTTAAGGTTGTTACGTTTAATCGAGCACCCGTCGAAACCATTTGGTTACCTCGTGGTTTTTGTGGGCACCGAAATCGCGATGAATCTAGTGCCGAAGCGCTGAAACGGTCAAACAATCCCCCTCAAAAAACGGCAGATTTCCGGGCTTTTGTCCACAGGTAGCCGTAACCTACGGAAAACAAAAGACTATTTAGCTTGAGCCGAATCGATGATTTTTTGGTGAGGGAGTGAAAACCGAAGAAACGCGCGGATTTCTGGGAAAAATACCTGAATCGGCGTGTCGATTCGAATTCTTTGCATTTTATCAATTACCGCGTTGCGCTGCTGGGTACGTCATAAACAAAAAAGGCGCGCCGCCGAGACATCCCGGGGCGCGCCGTTTTGTGTAGAGGTGTATTCGCTAAGGGTTATTCAAAATTAGTGTTTTACCAGATCGCCGGTCGGCTCGTTGCTCTGCGATGCCAATGCGGTGGCTTCGGCCTGATCGGCTTCACTCCATTCGATTGGCGTCATCGGTTTGGACAACGCGCGTTCCAGAACTTCGTCGACGGTAGACACTGGAATGATCTCCAGGCCCTCTTTGACGATGTCTGGAATTTCCGCCAGATCCTTCATGTTTTCTTGCGGGATCAGGACCGTTTTGATGCCGCCACGAAGGGCCGCCAGCAGTTTTTCCTTTAGGCCGCCGATGGCCAGAACGCGACCACGCAACGTCACTTCGCCGGTCATCGCCACTTCGCGCCGCACCGGAATACCGGTCAGCACCGAAACGATGGACGTCGTCATGCCGACACCTGCGGACGGACCGTCTTTCGGGGTCGCCCCCTCCGGCACGTGCACGTGAATGTCGCGCTGGTTGAACAGCGGTGGGCGAATGCCGAACGTGTGTGCGCGAGACTGCACGTAAGACTTTGCGGCTTGGATGCTCTCCTGCATTACGTCACCGAGCTTGCCGGTAATGATCATGCGGCCCTTACCCGGCACCATCACGGATTCGATCGACAGCAACTCGCCGCCGACTTCGGTCCATGCCAAACCGGTCACGACACCGACCAGGTCTTCGGCTTCCATTTCGCCATAGCGGTACTTTTTGATGCCTGCATATTTCTCAAGGTTGTCCGGTGTGATTTTGACCGATTTGGTCTCACCCATGAGGATTTCCTTGAGCGCTTTACGCACCAAGTTGGCAAGTTCGCGTTCCAGGTTCCGCACACCGCTCTCTTTGGTGTAATAGCGGATCAGGTCAACTAAGCCGTCATCGGTGATTGACCATTCCTTATCCTTCACACCATGCTTTTCGATTTGCTTGGTGATCAGGTGGCGTTTTGCGATTTCGACCTTTTCATGTTCGGTATAGCCGGACAGGCGGATGATTTCCATCCGGTCCAAAAGCGGGCCCGGCATGTTGAGTGTGTTGGCCGTGGTCACGAACATCACGTCCGACAGGTCATAGTCGACCTCAAGGTAGTGATCGTTGAACGTGCCGTTTTGTTCGGGGTCCAAAACCTCAAGTAAAGCGGAGGCCGGATCACCGCGCCAGTCGTTGCCCATTTTGTCGACCTCGTCCAACAGGAACAACGGGTTCGACGATTTGGCTTTTTTCATGGACTGCAGAATCTTGCCCGGCATCGAGCCGATGTAGGTCCGGCGATGGCCACGGATTTCAGATTCGTCCCGCACGCCGCCCAGCGACATCCGCACGAAGTTCCGCCCCGTCGATGCTGCAATTGATTTGCCCAACGACGTTTTGCCGACGCCTGGAGGTCCGACCAGGCACAAGATCGGCCCGGTTACCTTGTTGGTGCGTTGCTGCACGGCAAGGTATTCGATGATCCGCTCTTTGACCTTTTCCAGACCGTAGTGATCCTTATCCAGGATTTCTTCGGCTTTCTTGATGTCTTTTTTGACGCGGGTCCGCTTTTTCCAAGGAATAGACAGCATCCAATCCAAATAGTTGCGCACCACCGTCGCTTCGGCCGACATCGGTGACATGCTCTTGAGCTTCTTCAGCTCGGCCATCGATTTTTCTTCGGCTTCTTTGCTCAGTTTGGTTTTTTTGATTTTTTCTTCCAGCTCAGCCAACTCGTCACGGCCGTCTTCGCCCTCGCCGAGCTCCTTCTGGATCGCTTTCATCTGTTCGTTCAGATAATACTCGCGCTGCGTCTTCTCCATCTGGCGTTTGACGCGATTGCGGATTTTCTTTTCCACTTGCAACACGCCGATTTCGGCTTCCATGAAGCCGAGCACGCGCTCAAGACGCTCAATTACGCTGTCGACTTCCAGCAGTTCCTGCTTTTCGGAAATCTTGATCGCCAGATGCGAGGCCACGGTGTCGGCAAGCTTCGACGGATCGTCGATCTGGTTGACCGAAACCAAGACTTCAGGCGGAATTTTTTTGTTGAGCTTGATATAGCTCTCGAACTGGTTGACGACCGAGCGCGATACCGCTTCGAGCTCACGCTCATCGCCGGTGTCTTCGTCGATACGGCCGGCTTCGACCATGAAGAACTTTTCGGTCTCGGTGAATTCTTCGATGCGCGCGCGCTGGATGCCTTCGACCAACACCTTAACGGTGCCGTCGGGCAACTTCAGCAGTTGCAGCACGGTCGATACGGTGCCGATCTCGTAAATCTCGTCTGGCCCCGGATCGTCGTCTGCGGCGTTCTTTTGAGCGACCAGCAGGATTTGCTTGTCGTCTTTCATTACGTCTTCCAGGGCGCGTACGGACTTCTCGCGACCCACGAACAGCGGCACGATCATGTGTGGGAACACAACGATGTCGCGTAGCGGGAGGACCGGGAAGAGTTCTTTTTGTTCGTTGGTTGTCATTCAATCACTCCGATGAAGCCAGGTGCGCCACACAGGTTGTTTTGGGGCGCACCGGATGAGACATGTTATAGCAAAAGTGGGTTGTTTAGTTGGTATGTGCAAGTGCTAACGGGTTCGGCGGGAAACCTGTATTTTTGGGCATTTAAGCTGTCATTTCATGCGCGGAGCGCGGAATGAGGCTGATGCAAGGCCAGGGCGGCATTGTGGTCCCCGGACGATAACGGCGTCACCGTAAAGGCGACGCCGCATCGAATTTATAAAAGCATCTAAAGATGTGTCGATAACAATCTGAAATGACACGATTTTCTTTAAGAGGCCGAGGATTCCACCTCGTCCTTGCGGTCGGCATAGATGAACAGCGGCGGTGCGCCGTCGTTGACGGTGTCCTCGTTAATCACCACTTCCTCGACGCCATCCAGGCCCGGCAGATCAAACATCGTATCCAGCAGGATATTTTCCATGATCGAGCGCAGGCCACGTGCCCCGGTTTTGCGTTCAACCGCCTTTTCCGCAATCGATTCGAGCGCTGCTTCACGGAACGTCAGGCCGACATTTTCCATATCGAAAAGACGCTGATACTGCTTCACCAACGCGTTCTTCGGCTTGGTGAGGATTTCGATCAGCGCGTCCTGGTCCAAATCTTCGAGGGTAGCAAGCACAGGCAAGCGGCCGACGAATTCAGGGATCAGACCGAACTTTAACAGATCTTCCGGTTCGACCTCGGCCAGGATTTCGCCGGTCTGGCGATCTTCTTGGCCGCGCACGTCGGCACCAAAGCCGATGTGCGTGCCGCGCCCGCGCCCGGCGATGATTTTTTCAAGGCCGGCAAATGCGCCACCACAAATGAACAAGATGTTCGTGGTGTCGACCTGCAGGAATTCCTGCTGTGGATGCTTGCGCCCGCCCTGCGGCGGCACGGAGGCGACGGTGCCTTCCATGATCTTCAGCAGCGCCTGCTGCACGCCCTCACCCGACACGTCACGCGTGATCGACGGGTTGTCGGACTTGCGGCTGATCTTGTCGACCTCGTCGATGTAGACGATGCCGCGCTGTGCACGCTCGACGTTATAGTCGGCGGACTGCAACAGCTTGAGGATGATGTTCTCGACATCTTCGCCGACATAACCGGCTTCGGTCAGCGTCGTCGCGTCGGCCATGGTGAACGGCACATCCAAGATGCGCGCCAGGGTTTGCGCCAGCAGCGTCTTGCCGCAGCCGGTCGGGCCGATCAGCAGGATGTTCGACTTCGCCAACTCAACGTCGTTGGTTTTGCCGCTGTGGCTCAGGCGCTTGTAGTGGTTGTGCACGGCAACCGACAAAACCCGCTTCGCGCGCTTTTGGCCGATCACGTAATCGTCCAACACGTTGCAGATGTCGATCGGCGTCGGCACACCCTCGCCGGACTTCACCAAATTGGTCTTATGTTCTTCACGAATAATGTCCATGCAGAGTTCAACGCATTCATCACAGATGAATACGGTGGGACCCGCGATGAGCTTACGGACCTCGTGCTGGCTTTTGCCGCAGAACGAGCAATAAAGCGTGTTCTTGGAATCGCCGCTGCCGGATTTGCTGCTCATAAGGACTCCTTGAGCCGTAACTTAAACTGAGAATTGGTATGTTAGCCGCCGGGGGGCGCCCCACACAATCCCCGATTTCTTTTATGCAAGCGGTGTAACCCGCTGCTGATCATGGTCCGCAATCCGTATCGGGTGGAAAGCGGCCGCTAAAATCTGTGTATTATTCGCCTTCAGGGCGCGGACGCTCGGCCACAACCTCGTCGACGATGCCGAATGTCTTGGCTTCCTCGGCGTCCATGAAGGTGTCGCGGTCGACCGCTTTTTCCACCGTCTCGAGCGACTGGCCCGTGTGTTCAACGTACATTTGGTTGAGCCGTGCGCGAATCTTGATGATCTCACGGGCTTGGATTTCGATGTCCGATGCCTGACCCTGTGCCCCGCCCGAGGGCTGGTGGATCATGACCCGTGCGTTCGGCAGCGCGTAGCGCTTACCTTTTTCGCCGGCGGCCAACAGGAACGAGCCCATCGAGGCCGCTTGGCCGATACACACGGTCGAAACGTGCGGACGGATGTAGCGCATGGTATCATAGATCGCGAGACCTGCCGTCACCACACCACCCGGTGAGTTGATGTATAACGAGATGTCCTTATCGGGGTTCTCGGATTCCAAGAACAGCAGCTGCGCACAGATAAGGCTGGCAACCTCGTCATGCACGGCGCCGGTCAGAAAGACGATCCGCTCCTTCAAAAGGCGCGAATAGATGTCGTAGGCGCGCTCCCCCCGGTTGGTCGTCTCGACCACCATCGGTACAAGCGTATTCATGTGAACGTCCAGGCCGTGCGACATACTGCGTATCTCCTCGTTAAATGCGTCGTTCCGAGATAAGCCGCCAGCCCTCGGCATGCAAGGGCGGAGTTCACCTTTAGGCGAATTGACCGCTTTCAGCGTGCCCACTCATCGCCTGCGGCCATTCCGGGAAATCGCAGAGGTTTTCAAGAATAATAAAGTAGGCGATTTCCCGGAACCGCGCAGCGGTATCCGGGATCTTCGCGCATCGCCAGCGCCCACCCGTTAGATGGACAAGGCTACCTTACTCGGCGTCTTTTTTCGCGGGCTTCTTTTTCGCAGCCGGCTTTTTCTTTGGGGCTGCATCGTCATCGTCTTTTTTCGCAGCAGCTTTCTTTTTGGGTGCGGCTTTCTTTTTCGCCGGCTTGCCGGTGGCGTCCTGCTGAGCTTCGTTGTCTTCCTGCAAAGCGGCGACCAGCTCTTCCATGGTGGCGGGCTTATCCGTCACCTTTGCCATTTCGAGAACGAAATCGATGATTTTGTCTTCGAACACGGGAGCCGAGATTTGCTCAAGCGCTTGCGGGTTGCTCTTGAAGAACTCAAGCACTTGCTGCTCTTGACCCGGATATTTGCGGGCTTCTTCCATCATCGCGCGGTTCAGGTCTTCTTGTGCGATCTGGATGTTGTTGTTGCGGCCGATTTCCGACAGTAGCAAGCCGAGGCGGACACGACGGGCGGCAATGCCTTTGAACTCTTCAGCCTGATCGGCATCGGGCTCAAACTCGTGCGCTTCTTCGTGGGCTTTTTCGTCGGCATTCTGGGCGTCAGAACCATGCTGCTCATGCTGCCACTGGTGAATGATGGAATTGTATTCTTGATCGGCCAGTTTCGGCGGCACATCGAAGTCGACCATGTCGGCCAACTGATCCAAAAGCTGACGTTTCAAGATCATCCGGCCGTATTGCTTGAATTCACGGCCTTGTTCTTCGGTGATCATTTCGCGCAGTTTTTCAAGGTTCTCGGCACCGGCTTTTTTCGCCAGATCATCATCGATCGGTGACGGCTTGCCTTCACGAATTTCGTGCAGCTTAACCTCGAACACGGCTTCTTTACCGGCCAGTTCTTCAGCGCCGTACTCGTCTGGGAAGTTCACCTTCACTTCGATGTCGTCGCCAACGTTCACACCAGTCAGCTGATCTTCGAAGCCGGGAATGAAGCTGTTGGAGCCGAGCTCAAGTTCATAGCCCTCAGCGGCACCACCGGCGAACGGCTCACCACCGATTTTGCCGACGAAGTCGATGGAGATGATGTCGCCACCCTTGGTCTTGCGCTTGGTGGTGATCGGCTCGGACGTTTTGTTGGCATCGGCGATGCGCTGAAGGGTTTCCTCGATGTCTTTTTCATCGATCTTCGGGACCATGCGCTCAACTTTGATCTTGCTCAGGTCCGGCACCGTAACGTCGGGCAGGATGTCGAGTTTGATTGTGTATTCCAGATCTTTGCCGTCTTCGAACGAGGTCACTTCGAACTCCGGCTGACCGGCGGGACGAATGCCCTTTTCTGTCATCGCTTGTTCTGCAGATGTAGACACGGCGCTTTCCAGCACTTCGCCCATCACCGACGGGCCGTAGCGCTTGCGCAGCAACGAGACCGGCACTTTGCCAGGGCGGAAGCCCGGCAGGCTTGCGGTTCTCGCGATCTCTTGCAGTTTCAGCGAGACCTTCTCTTCGATTTCTTTGGCGGGCAGCGCGATTTTGTATTCGCGGCTCAGACCTTCGGATTTAACTTCGGTAACCTGCATCGGAATTCCAGACACTCAATCAAGTGGATACGTACAAATGGTTCAATTCGGCTTCTCGTCGTCTATCTAGGCTCGCTTTTAGGTCGTTTGCCGGGGATGGTGCGGGCGGAGGGACTTGAACCCACACGACTTACGTCACAGGTACCTAAAACCTGCGTGTCTACCAATTCCACCACGCCCGCTTATCCATCCCGCCGTAAGCTTATGGGCTGATGCGTCAGGCAAAACGGTGCCGGACCTGCTTCGGCCCAAAGCGGTGCGACACTCTACTTATTTCGCGATGCCTGTCAATCAGGGCGTTATTGGGGCGTTTATCAGGGGTTTCAACGGTGCCAAGGGTGGTTTTAGCCCTTCAACAGGTTTCGTGTGCCACTTGATGCGGCGACCTTGCCACGCGCGCTATAGGCTTCGTGGTTCTCTTCGATCCGGTTTAGGTTATACAGATAGTTGACCATCATCCCTGCCGACTGGCGAAAACCGTTTTCGGACGTGTCGCCGAGCCAGTTGATGCGCTCGATCCCGGCACCGTTCGAGAGGTGGAAGTGTGCCACCGGATCGCGCGCCGTACCTTCGCGGCGTTTTTCTTCCAGCAGATAGCGCGCGCACAGCCGCATGAGTGGCGCTTTCAACGCATTGCTGATCGTATCATCGTGGTGCCAATGCGGGTCTTGCAGCAATTCTTTGATCACGCCTTTCAACCCTGTCGACTTGCCGGTGACGTCTTTAATCGCCTTGCGTTCTGCAGACAGCAGGATTTTCGGGTCGCCTGCGGCAAATAGATGATCAAGCCACCTGTTAAAGCCCGGAATCGGCGACAGCGTCGAAAACGTCTTGAGGTTATCGAATTCGTCTTTCAACTGCGAGACCACACGCTTGATCAGGAAGTTGCCGAAGCTGATGCCGGCCAAACCTTTTTGCGCGTTTGAGATCGAATAAAAGACCGCTGTATCAGCCTTGCTGGGATCTTGCACCGGGGCGTTTTCGTCCAAAAGTTCTTGCACGTTGTCGGCAATGCCGTTGACCAAGGCGACCTCGACGAAGATCAAAGGTTCGTCTGGCATGCGCGGATGAAAAAATGCAAAACAGCGTCGATCGGAATCCAGACGGTTCTTGAGGTCTTCCCAGCCGGCAATCGCATGCACGGCTTCATACGCGATCAACTTTTCCAAAATTGAGGCCGGCGTTTTCTCCCAGGAAATTTGTCTAAGTTCCAAAAAATCGACGTCGAACCACGACACCAAGATGGTGCGAAGGTCGCGTTCGAGTGATTTCAACGCTTGGTCTTCTTTGGCAAAGCGCAGGATTTCCGCGCGCATATCGACCAAGAACTTCACCCCGTCGGGCAACGCGTTGAACTGCGTCAAAAGCCGATTGCGGGGCGCTTCAAGGGCTTTGCGCAGCAAATATTCCGCATCGCGCCGGTCGTCTTCGTCGTCGGCGAGTTGTACGGCATCGATAGCGGCGTCGATCCGACCCGGGTCGGTGTCGAATTCGCGCGCCATAACATTCAAGAACCGCCGCCGCCCTTTTTCGTCCAATGCCAAATAGACCTGGCCGAGCTTTGCCGCTTCGGCACGGGCTGAAACCTCGCCGCCTTTGTTTTCCAGGCAGGCTTTCATCTGCGCGCGCAGGTTCTGCAGATCGCCGTCCGGCAGGTCGGGTCTGGCGGTGGCAGCGCTTACGTCATAGTTGCTGCCGGCAATCGAGCGCCACCCCTCACGAAGGTTGCGCATCGTGCGATCGATAAAGTTTGTCGGTTCACCATCCATAGCACTTAAATTGGACTGGTTATGGTTTCAGATCAAGTGGACCCTTGAAGACATTTATCAGTGCCGCCGGCAGGTCTTCGGCGATCAAGCCCAGGCCGATGGATTGGGCGGCTTGCCCATGACACCAGACTCCGGCTGCGGCGGCGTCGAACGGCGCACACCCCTGCCCTACGAAGGCGCCGATGATGCCTGCCAAAACATCGCCCGCGCCCGCCGTCGCCAACCAAGGTGGGGCCGAGGCATTGATTGCAGCGCGTCCATCCGGTGCGGCGATCACGGTGTCCGCCCCTTTGAGGACGATCACGGCGCCGCTGAGTTTTGCGGCGGCCCGCGCCCGGGTCAGCTTGTCACCTTTGCTGTCGAATAGGCGTTTGAACTCGCCTTCGTGCGGCGTCATCACGACCGGTCCCTGGATCGCATCGAACAGGGCTTGTGGGGTTTCTTCGAAGCTGGAAAGCGCATCGGCGTCCAAGACGACGCTACGTGCGCCGCCGTGCAGAGCCGCGTGGACGGCGGTTCGGGTCGCGGCGTCGGCACCGAGCCCGGGGCCGATCACGACCGCTGAGCGCCTCGGGTCTTCGAGCGCACTTCTGAGATCGTCCGTGGCTTCTACAAGGTTGCCGGGCTCGGCTGCGGCATAGATCGGCCAGGCGTCGATTGGCACGGCAAGTGTCACCAAGCCGGCACCTGCACGCCGAGCAGCCAAGGCGGCCAAGCGCGCCGCACCGGTCATCCGCGCCCCGCCGGCGACGACCACATGGCCGCGATGATATTTGTGATCGGTGGCATTTGATACGTCGAACACGGTATCTCGCCAAAGTGCCGGCGTGTTTTCAAAGGTGGTCGGGGCGATGTCGCCCAGTACAGTGTTCGGGATACCGATGTCGACGACGTGGATATCACCGCACAGCGCGCGTCCGGGATACAAAAGATGACCCGGTTTTTTGCGGAAGAACGTGACGGTCTCCGTGGCTTGTAGGGCTGTGCCCATGACCACGCCGGTGTTGCCGTTCAGCCCGCTCGGCAGATCAACGGCAATGCAGGGCAATGCCAGCACGCGGGCCGCTTCGAGGACGGTGGCAGCCGTACCGTCGATGTCGCGGGTCAGACCTGCGCCGAACAGCGCGTCGATGACGATGCTGTGCTCTTCCAGCGCCATTGGCGCGAGCGGCTCGGTCGGTTGATGCCAGCGTTCAAAGTTGCTCTTGGCGTCGCCTTTAAGTTTGTAAGGGTCGCCGAGTACGGCAATCCGCACTCGGTGGCCGCGCTGGCGCAAGTAGCGCGCCGCCACGTAGCCGTCGCCGCCGTTGTTGCCTGGGCCGGACAGCACCACGAAAGGCGGATGGCCACCGAGCTTTCGCGCCATCCGCCCCGCCACATCCGCCACCGCCCGCCCGGCATGTTCCATGAGTGCCATGCCGGATGTTCCGTTCTGGATCGCCGCCGCATCGGCACGCGCCATTTCGTCTGTGCTTAGGAGAGCGTTTTCGGTCATGGGGGTAAGTATACAGCCTCGGCGCGGGAAGCGTCATCCTGAACTTGATTCAGGATCCACGGTTATGTCGACTCGGAAGCTGGAGCGTTTGCACAGCGGTGGATCCTGAATCAAGTTCAGGATGACGCTTTTAGTGATGAGAGATGTTCTAAGCGAGGCTTTAACCACCTGCGACTCCCCGGAACCGCGTAGCGGTATCCAGAGCCTTGAAGTCTCATCGATATTCCGTCTCGGAACTTTCATTGAGGCTAAAGGGTTCGGGGGTTACAGTGGTGACTCAGATCAATCGTTTTGGCATTTTGGAGAGCAAAGCATGCTTCGATTATTTACACGTACCTGTGCCGTGCTTGGTATCGCGATCAGCTTAATAGTTGCAGCGCCCAGTGCGCATGCGGAGGTGGCTGGTATGATCGTCAAAACATCCGATTTTGATGTGACCAAGACTGTGGACCGACTCGGCATTGCGCTTGAGCGTGCGGGCATTACGGTATTCAGCCGCATTAAACACCATCGTGGCGCAGAAAAAGTAGGCCTCACGCTACGCCCGACCGAAGTGATTATTTTCGGCAACCCGAAACTCGGTACACCGCTGATGCAGTCGAACGCTGCGATCGGTCTTGATCTGCCGTTGAAGGCGGTTGCTTGGCAGGCCGAAGACGGGAAGACGTACTTAGCCTATAACGATCCGGCGTGGATGGCGACGCGATATGGCATCACCGATAAAGACCCGGTGTTTCAAAAAATAACCGGCGCGCTGAACAAATTTACCGACATGGCGACCAAGCGCGGTATGTTGCCCGCCCAATGATCTTTTTGTGATCTTCTAACGCAATAGGATAGGCATATGCCCGCACGAATCATCGCCGTCGCGCAACAAAAAGGCGGCGCCGGCAAGACAACGTTGACGGCTCAATTGGCCGCATTTTGGTCCGCCAATAATCGCGTTGCGATTATGGACATTGACCCGCAAGGCAGCCTGACTGCTTGGCATGGGATCCGTGCCGAGAGCCCACGCAAGCTGGGCGCGATCCATTTATCCAGCGTGTCCGGCTGGCGCGTCGGCACCGAATTGGATCGTTTAAAAAATGACTTTGATCTGGTGCTGATTGATTGCCCGCCGCACGCCGAAACCGAAACTAAGAACGCTATGCGCGCCGCCGCTCTGGTGGTGATCCCGGTGCAGCCGTCGCCGATGGACGTATGGGCGACGGCGCCGACGGCTGAATTCGCCAGTCAGCAGAATACGCCGGTGCGTCTTGTGTTGAACCGCGTGCCGCCGCGTTCGCGTTTGGTTGAGACCGTGCAGGGCATGTTGAAAGATCAAAAACTTAAGGTCGCAACACATGCGCTCGGCAACCGGGTCGCTTTTGCGGCATCGTTGATTGAAGGTATGGGCGTCAGCGAGAGCGAGCCGTCCAGCCAAGCCGCCAACGAAATTCGCGCGCTCGCCCAAGAACTGAAAAAGGCTGCATCCTGATGTTGATTTCTCCTCTTATGCTCGGTCTTCACGCCCTGGCCGCAACGGTCTGGGTCGGCGGTATGTTCTTCGCTTACGTTATTCTGCGCCCAAGCGTGCCCGGCATCGACCCGCCGCCCGAACGTTTGAAACTTTGGGACCGGGTGTTCGGTAAATTCTTTAATTGGGTTTGGCTGGCGGTGATCATCTTGCCGCTCACGGGCTATTTGCAAGTGTTCGGCGACTTCGGTGGTTTCGCAGGTGCGGGCTTGCACATTCACTGGATGCACGGCACCGGCTGGTTGATGATCTTGCTGTTCGTGTATTTGTATATGAAACCGTACAAGCTGTTTAAAGCCGCCGTCGCCGAACAAAACTGGGACGTCGCTAAAACCAATCTGGAACGCATCCGCAAAATCGTCGCGATCAACTTAGTGCTCGGTCTGATCACTGTGCTGCTCGGCTCCGCCGGGCGCTTATGGGTGTTAAACATCGATATGTGATTTGCGGGGAGGTCCCGGATAAGTTCTGCGCACTTTCCGGGATGACGATTAAAAAATAAACTCGTCATCCCGGGCGAACAACGCGAGACCCGGGACCTCCCTCTACACCAATTTCGAGGCAATATTTACTTCATGCTTCAGGGTTTGGTGAACCGGGCAGCGGTCAGCAATTTCAAAGAGGCGTTGGCGTTGTTCATCGCTGAGGTCGCCGGTGATGTGCACCTCGGTACTAATGCGGTCCACATGCCCGGTTTTCGTTTCGCATTCGCTGCAGTCTTCGGCGTGAATTCTTTCGTGGCGCAGGGTGACGCGCGCTTGGTCGAGCGGCCAATTTTTGCGCTCAGCATACATCCGTAACGTCATGGATTTGCAGGCCCCCAATGCGGCCAGTAAAAGATCGTAGGGGGACGGGCCGGTGTCGTTGCCGCCGACACTGACCGGCTCGTCGGCGTGCAGCAAATGCCGACCGCCGACCGAGATCACGTTGCCGAACCTGCCTTTGCCGGTTTCCTGCACGACGACGCCGTCTTCAATGGATGGCACGTCGTCGCCGGTGTTGGTTTCCGTGCCGGTGCCGATGTAGCGATCTGCCCATGCTGCAATCACGTTGGCGCAATAAACCGCGTCGGCGCGCTTTGACAACAGGTGGTCGGCGTCATCCAACGACACGAAACTTTTCGGGTGCTTCGCGGCCAGATAAATTTCTTGCGCGTTTTCGATGCCGACGACGTTGTCGACAGGCGAGTGAAACACCAGCAATGCTTTGCCTAAATGTCCAAGTTCGTCGGTCAGGCGTTGACCGCGAATGTCATCCAAAAATTGCTTTTTAATTTTGAACGGGCGCCCGACGAGCGTGACGTCGGCCTCCCCGTCGGCTTCGATGCGGGTGATGTCGTCTTTAAAATTGTTCGTCACATGGCCTGGATCGGATGGCGCGCCGATGGTGCAGACGGCGTCGACTTCGTCGATCTTCCCAGCCGCGACCAACACGGCCGCACCGCCCAGTGAGTGGCCGATAAGGATTTTTGGTGCATCCAGATTGTCGCGCATGTAATCGGCGGCGGCGACCAGATCGCCGACGTTGGATGAAAAGTTGGTGTTGGCGAATTCACCTTCGCTGGCGCCGAGCCCGGTGAAGTCGAAGCGCAACACGGCGATACCTTGGGCGACCAGGCCTTCCGCGATGCGACTGGCGGCGAAGATATCTTTGGTGCAAGTGAAGCAATGTGCAAACAAGGCGTAGGCTTTGATCTCGCCGGACGGTTTATCGAGTCGCGCTGCCAAAGGATCGCCGAGCGCGCCCGGGAAGGTGATCTTTTCGCTGGAACCGGTCATCATTGTCTCCGTCAATGCGTCATGAAGTTGCGCGAACATAACCGCGTCCGCGCAATGAGGCTAATGAATGCTTCGTGATCGCGATGTGATATCTTAAATCAAAGGTACGACGGATGAGTGCCGAAGTGATCGTAGTGCATCGCGGAGATGGTGCTCGGATCGGTGGTTGAGAAGATGCGCGCAATGTTGCCCGCTGCATCGGCAATCGGTAGCCGTAACGATACGATTGACATCGGTCGCCCCAAAGACACCGTCACGGGCGTTGTACACAGCAAGGGTGTTCCGCGGGCACAGACGTCTTCGTATTCCGCAAAATTGCCTTCACGCATCGACTTGTCTTCGATTTCGGAGAGCAGACGACCGGTCATTTCGGCGCCGATCAACGTGACCCGCTCCGTGCCCCAAAATCGAAACAAATAATCACGTGCGCCGTCGTTGTCGACGATCTCGACCATCACCGACCAAGGCAGCAGCGAGGTCGGCACTTGGTCTATGTAAAATTGCTTAATGTGCGGCATCGCTGCGCCATCACGCCATGTATCCCAAAGCGAGTGTAATTCGCGAAAGGATGCAGGTAGAGGCGTTTTTATATCAACGAGATCGCAATGATTTGTGTCCATAACTTCAACGTAACATCATAAACATTAACTCAGTATGACAGATGTATTTTTCGTGTACCACTTCGCTGCACGCTTTTCGGCGAAACTTAAAAGTCCCTCCTCTGCCTCGACCGTTTGGCGTTGTGCTGAATGATCTGCGGCAAGCCGATGTGCGGTGGCATCGTCGATATACAGACCTTGGCTTTCGAACAAAATACGCTTTGTGGCCGCAACCGCGCTTGGGCCGTTTTGCAGGATCGCGTCGATGACGCGTGCGCCTTCGCTTTCGAGTTGCTCATGCGCGCAGGTGATGTGCACCAAGCCCAGTTCGCAGGCGACTTTTGCATCAAAGCGTTCGGCCGTGATCGCATAGCGGCGTACATGTCGGGCCCCCATGGCTGTGGCCAATTGCGGAATGATCGGGCCTGCGTGCAGGCCCCAACGGACTTCGGCAATGGAGAAGATCGCATTGTCTGCGGCGATCACCACGTCGCAGGCCGCAATGATGCCGGTGCCGCCGCCAAAACATGCACCGTGTACCAACGCGACGGTCGGCTTTGGGCATGCGTCCAGCGCGCGCACGGCGTCCGTGGTGCGTTCAGAAACGGCGAGGTTTTCTTCGGGCGTGCCGGTACGCACCCGATTGAGCCAGGCTAAGTCTGCGCCCGCTTGGAAATGTTTGCCCGCACCACGGATCACGATCACCCGAACCGCATCGTTTGCCGCCAGTGCGCCGACACCGTCCAATAGGCGCTGCACCATGTCGCCGTCATAGGCGTTGTTGAGGTGCGGTCGGTTCAGTGTCACCCAGGCAACGCCGGCATCGTCGATTTCTGCAAGTACGCTCGGTTGTTCGGTCTCGGTCATCGTATCCTCCGTCATATGGTATCTCTTATTGTGCGTCCGGCTCCCTGGACAAAGCCTGCGCTGTCGCGAATAAAAGACGCATGGAAAAATCAAAATTCACAAAACATGATGTCGAGGTGTTGGACAAGACCAACAGCCACGACGGGTACTTCGATCTCAACATCTTCACCTTGCGCCACCGCTTGTTCAAGGGCGGCTGGAGTGCGCCGCTGACGCGCGAGATCTTCGAGCGCGGACACGCTGTTGCCGTGTTGCCTTATGATCCGGCCCGCGACGAAGTGCTGCTGATCGAACAGTTCCGCCCCGGCGCGCACATTGCGATGGTTGATGATCCTTGGTTTGAAGGTGACGCTTCGCCTTGGTTATTGGAAGCCGTGGCCGGCATTATCGAAGACGGCGAGCGCCCTGAAGACGTCGCATATCGCGAGGCACTCGAGGAAACCGGTACGCAGATCACGGATTTGATCTCGATTTCGCACTATCTGGCGACGCCGGGCGGATCGACGGAATCGGTGTTTTGCTTCATCGGGCGGGTGGATACCGGCGACGTCAAAGGCCTGCACGGCGTGGATCATGAAGGTGAGGACATCCGCCCGTTCACAGTGTCTTTGGATGACGCTTATGGCGGAATCGAAAGTGGGCGCGTCAACAATGCAATGACAATCATTGCGCTGCAATATTTGATGTTGAACCGTGCGGCGGTCCGTGAACGCTGGTCATAAGTGGATTTCTTGACGACGGCCTTTGCCGGATTGCTTGATTGCCGTAAAACACACAGATATTCTGCAGTGAAATAAATAAACACACTTGGGATTGGGAAAACTATTCATGGATATCAAAAACGGTTTCGTCGAGGCCGTCGGCAATACCCCATTAATTCGCCTGAAAGGCCCGTCCGAAGCGACAGGATGTGAAATCTATGGCAAAGCCGAGTTTTTGAACCCCGGCCAGTCGGTGAAAGATCGCGCGGCACGGCAAATGGTCTTAGATGCCGAAGAAGCCGGCATCTTGCGCCCGGGCGGCGTGATCGTTGAAGGCACGGCGGGCAATACTGGGATCGGCTTGGCGCTAATGGCCAACACGCGCGGCTACAAATGCAAGATCGTCATGCCCGACACGCAAAGCCAGGAAAAGAAAGATATGCTGCGGCTGTGTGGCGCCGAAGTAATGGAAGTCCCTGCCCTGCCGTTTTCCAATCCGGACAACTATCAGCACATTGCGCGACGCTTGGCCGAAGAAACCGCCAACAAGGCTGAGGGCGGCTGCTTGTTCGCTGACCAATGGAACAACCTGTCGAACCGGAAAGCGCACTACACCTCGACCGGCCCCGAGATCTGGGCGCAGACCGACGGTAAGGTCGACGGCTTTATCTGCGCCGTCGGCACTGGCGGCACGCTGGCCGGCACGTCGACGTATCTCAAAGAACAAAAGCCCGGCGTTCAAATTGGCTGCGCCGACCCGTTGGGGGCGGCGATGTATAGTTTGTTCAAGACCGGTGAAGCGAAGGCGTCCGAAGGCGGTTCGATCGCCGAAGGGATCGGCCTTGGCCGTTCCACGGTGATCGTCGAAGACATCACGGTGGAATACCCTTATATGATCCCCGATACCGAAGCGCTGCCCGTGGTGTTCGATTTGTTGCAACACGAAGGCCTTTGCCTGGGCGGGTCGAGTGCGATCAACGTCGCCGGTGCGATCCGTATGGCGAAAGACATGGGGCCCGGTCATACCATTGTCACGATCTTGTGTGACTCAGGTAATCGTTATCAGTCAAAATTGTTTAACCCGGCGTTCCTTCGGGGTAAAAATTTGCCGGTACCGGCTTGGTTGGAGTAGCGCAGATGGAATACACGAACCCCGACGCCCTGGTCAGCACCGAGTGGCTTGCCGAGCATATGAGTGCGCCTGATATTCGCATCGTCGACGCGACATCGTTTTTGCCCGGCACCGGTCGTAATGCAAAAACTGAATTCCGTGCTTGTCATATTCCGGGTGCGATTTTTTTTGATATCGATGATGTCGCCGATGATCGCGAAGACCTGCCGCACATGGTGCCGTCACCGGAAAAGTTTGCATCCCGCGTGCGTCGCCTGGGGCTCGGCGACGGCAATCGAATCGTCGTCTATGACGCCAACGGCGGCGCTATGGCGGCGTGCCGGGTGTGGTGGATGTTCCGCCTGTTCGGCCACGAAGATGTTGCCGTGCTGAACGGCGGTTTGCCGAAATGGCTTGCCGAAGATCGCCCGACCGACGATATGCCTCCTGTCCCGCCTGAACGCCACTTCACGGCGCGGACCAATAATCTATTGCTGCGTACGGTCGAGCAAATGATTGGCAACGTCGACACGGCACGCGAACAAGTGATCGACGCGCGTGCTGCTGACCGTTTTGCCGGCACCGCTGACGAGCCCCGCGCCGGACTTCGCAAAGGGCATATTCCGGGCAGTGTCAATCTACCCACCGGCATGTTGTTGGATAAGAGCAACAACTTTACCATGCGTTCGGCAGACGAGATCAAAAAGATATTTAACGACGTTGGCGTTGATCTCAGTAAGCCGATTTCGGCCAGTTGCGGGTCCGGTGTCACCGCATGCGTGATCGCGCTCGCAGGCTATTTGGTCGGTAAGGAAGACATCGCCGTCTATGACGGCTCGTGGACCGAATGGGGTAGCCGTCACGACACCCCCATTACCACGGACTGAGGGTGCTTTGACCAAAAAGCCCGGTAAAATAAAATCCGTCATCACATATCTGGAGATGACGCACGCGCCACATATGCCGCCGCCGCCACCGCCGATGGAGACGCACGCCATCATGCTGGCGAAGCCGATCACGGTGTCGTTTTATCGCTATCTCTACAACACTGTCGGTGCCGATAACCTGTGGTGGGAACGTCGCGTCCTTTCCGACGAAGACTTAGGGGCGCTGGTGCAGACCGAAGACGTCGATGTGTTCGTGCTGTACATGCAGGGCACACCGGCGGGCTATTACGAATTGTTTCAAGCTGCCGGTAGCGACACTATTGAAGTTGCGTACTTCGGTCTGTTGCCGGACTTCATCGGTCGTGGGCTGGGCGCCTATATGTTGCGCTGTGCCTTGGATGAAGCGTGGCGGCGCGGGCCGGAAAAGGTGACGGTCAACACCTGCGACCTGGATCACCCGAACGCGTTGCAAAACTATCAACGTGCCGGGTTTGCGCCGGTCGACCAAAAGACCCGCACCGTCGACGATCCCCGCGTGCTCGGGGTTTTTTGATCTCATAAAAAAGGCGGCCCGCCCCTTTCGGAATGCGGACCGCCTCTCCATCCCCCCTCTGGATCAGGTCACCTGATCAGGATGGTGAACGTGTAGCTGCGTGATTTTAGTGTCCGAGAATCTGGCTCAGGAACAGCTTCGTCCGCTCGTGCTGCGGATTACCGAAGAACTCTTCTGGTACATTTTCTTCGATAATCTCACCTTCGTCCATGAAGATGACGCGGTCGGCGACGGTGCGGGCAAAGCCCATCTCGTGCGTCACGCACAGCATGGTCATGCCGGTCGAGGCCAGCGAAACCATGGTGTCGAGCACCTCTTTGATCATCTCGGGGTCAAGCGCCGAGGTCGGCTCGTCAAACAACATGATGCGCGGGTTCATGCACAACGAACGTGCAATCGCGACGCGCTGTTGCTGACCACCGGAAAGTTGCCCCGGATACTTCAGGGCCTGCTCGGGGATTTTGACCTTTGCCAGATACTCCATGGCCGCTTCTTCAGCGTCTTTACGGGGCGTCTGACGCACCCAGATCGGGCCCAACGTGCAGTTCTCCAACACCGTTAAGTGCGGGAAAAGATTGAAGTGCTGGAATACCATACCGACTTCGCGGCGGATGGCGTCGATCTGTTTGAGGTCGTTGGTCAGTTCGATTCCATCGACCCTAATTTGCCCCTTCTGGTGTTCTTCCAGCCGGTTGATGCAGCGGATCAATGTCGATTTACCGGAACCCGACGGGCCGCAGACGACAATCCGCTCACCCTGTTTGACGGTCAGGTTGATGTTTTTGAGCACATGGAAATCGCCATACCACTTGTGCATGTCTACGATTTCAATCAAGTCGTCGTCGCCGGCGGCTGATGCGACCGGGGTGTGTTGAACGGTTTCAGTTTCACCCATGATTCTGTCCTTTCTGACCAGCGCCTTAGCGCTTGTGGCCTTTTTCGAGCTTGCCTTCGAGATAGATCGAGTAACGCGACATACCGAAGCAAGCGATGAAGAAGAAGATCGCAATGGAGATATAAACCTCGTTGGAGAGGCCATTCCATTTCGTATCCGCGAGCGATGACCGACCGATGCCGAGTACATCCAACAGGCCGATAATGAGCACCAACGTGGTGTCCTTAAACAGACCAATGAATGTATTCACGATACCGGGGATCGACACTTTAAGGGCTTGCGGCAGAACGATAAGACGCATCGACTGCCAATATTTAAGACCCATGCTGTTGGCCGCCTCGTATTGCCCGTTCGGAATCGACTGTAAGCCGCCCCGAACAACCTCGGCGATGTAGCCGCTGGCAAACAGCGTCACCATGATCAACACCCTTAACAGCAGGTCGAACGTGGTGCCCGGCGGCAGAAAGTAGTTGAGCATGGTGGATGCCACGAACAACAGCGTGATCAACGGCACGCCGCGGATGAACTCGATGAAACAGATAGAGACCGTTCTGACGATCGGCAGGTGTGATTGTCGACCGAGCGCAAGGGCGATCCCCAAAGGTAGCGAGAATGCGATCCCCGTAACGCCGACGATGGTGTTCAGCATCATGCCGCCGAACTCGTCGGTGCCAACTGGCTCAAGTCCAAGGCCACCCAGCAACAGCCATCCTGCAATGAACGGATACGCAAGCGCGTATAACAGACCGACTTTACGGAATGGTGCGTTATCGAATAGCACTGGTATTAAAGCGACAATCAACAAGACGAACGATAAGTTGACGCGCCATTGTGATTCGTCCGGATAGAAACCGTACGTTAAAATGTTGATCCGGTTGACGATGAATGCCCAACAAGCACCGTCATCAATGGCCCGGCATTCTGCGCGGCTTGCCGCGTTGATTACCGCATCCAGCACAGCCCAATTGAGCAATGGCGGAATGATCAGGTACAGCAAGTAAATCGACACCAGCGTCATTAGGGTGTTGATCCAAGACGAGAATAGGTTCGTCCTGAGCCAAAGCATAATGCCGCGTTGGCCGACTGGTGGCGGTTGATCCGGGTATTCGCCCGGGACGTAGTTTTGCACTGTGTCACTCATGTCCCTGCTCCCTCACCGCTCGACCAATTTGATACGTTGGTTGTACCAGTTCATAAACGCTGAGATCGCCAGCGAGATGACCAGGTAAATCGCGATCACCAGAAGCATCGTTTCCATTTCTTTGCCGGTCTGCATGAGCGAGATGCCACCGAGTGTGGCGACGATGTCCATGTAGCCGATGGCAATAGCCAGAGACGAGTTCTTGGTGAGGTTGAGATACATACTTGTCAGCGGCGGCACGATGACACGCAGAGCCTGCGGGATGATTACCAAGTTTAAAATACGACCGCGACTGATACCCAATGCCGAGGCAGCTTCCCACTGACCATGACTGACCGACAAAATGCCGGCGCGCACGATCTCGGCGATAAAGGCAGCAGTGTATAGCGATAGCGCCAGCCAAAGTGCCATGAATTCGGGCAGGATTACCATGCCGCCCTGGAAGTTAAATCGCCCGAATACAGGTGCGTCCCATGTGAGCGGCGTGCCGGTCACGAAAAAGACGATTATTGGAAGGCCGAGGATGGCCGCCATCCCGATCCAGAAAACCGGATAAATCTTGCCCGTCGCATCCTGCACTTTGCGGGCATATTTCCGAAACCAAACGGTGAATGCGATGCCGACGAAAAATGCGATAATCACGAACCAGAATAGATCTTCCATGATCGGCTTCGGCGCGTAAACGCCGCGATTAGAGAGGAAGAACATGTCTCCGATGTTGAAATCATCTTTCGCGATTTTCGGATGCGGAAGTGAATGCACGACGATGCCATGGATCAATAGGATGTGCAGCAGCACCGGCACGTTCCGCGTGAATTCGATGAACACATAGCTGATGCGGTTCAACAGGTAGTTCGGCGAGAGCCTGAACACACCTAAAATAAAACCGAGTATGGTCGCCAGAATGATACCGCAAATGGCGACAAGGCCGGTATTGAGCAGCCCGACGAGGCCGGCGCGGAAGTGCGTGTCGCGCGACGTGTAATCGATCAAAGTTTGGTTGATATCGTAACTGGCGGGTTCGCTTAGGAAGTCGTAGCTGAAGGTCTTGCCGACGGCCGCCAAATTAGAAACCGCGTTGCTAATAATGAAGGCGAAAAATCCGATAAGGATCGCCATTGTCAGAATCTGTAAAATGACCGATCTGGCTTCACGATTATGCCAGAGTTTGCTGATTGCTGATCGGCTATCAGCGTCCATATCCGCGGTGGTTGTGCTCATTAACTGTTCATCCCCCGTTGCGTGGAGGACGCGCCCATTCTCTGGCTATAAACAAAGCCTAAAGGCGCCGTCCCGCAATACCAAACCTCCCGTGTTTCGATGCCGCTTTGGTGCCTTGAACGTGGCGCGCGGCTCTCGAAACGTGAGCTTCGGGACGGATGGACACCAAAGCGCCCACCCGTCCTTAAAGCTCACATCATCCGATCACGTAACGTGGCCGGATGTCGCCTTCCGGATCAACGGAAAGGCGGCGTGTATTGCAGACCGCCATCGGTCCACAGCGCATTTAGACCGCGTGAAAGGCCGATTTCGGTGTCGGGACCGATGTGACGGTCAAAGATTTCGCTGTAGTTGCCTACCGACGAAATAATCTTCACGACCCAATCTTTGTTCAGGCCGAGCATTGCGCCGAGGTCGCCTTCGGCGCCGAGCATCCGGTTAATTTCCGGGTTATTCGTGCCTTTGGCTAATTCCATGACGTTTGCTTGCGTAATGCCGAGCTCTTCAGCTGCCACAATCGCGTTGTACGTCCAGCGGATAATATCGCTCCACTGGTCGTCGCCGTGACGGACCACAGGACCAAGCGGCTCTTTGGAGATGATTTCTGGCAGAATGATGTGGTCTTTCGGATTATCGAAGACCGCACGTGAAGCAGCAAGACCGGAAGCGTCCGTTGTGTAGGCGTCGCAACGACCGGCAAGATAGTTTTTGCGTGCTTCTTCACTGTCTTCAATCGGCACTGGCTCGTAGCTGATCTTGTTTTTGCGGAAGAAGTCCGCAAGGTTCAGCTCGGTGGTGGTACCGGTCTGGATGCAGACGGTCGCGCCATTGAGTTCTTTGGCCGACTTCACACCCAATGCCTTCGGCACCATGAAGCCCTGACCATCATAGTAGTTCACGCCGACAAACGTGGTTTTCACGTCAACGTCACGCACGAAGGTCCACGTGGTGTTCCGCCAAATAACGTCACCTTCTTTAGAGTTCAAAAGGGTGAAACGCGTCTTGCCGGTAGCCGGCACGAATTTTACTTTGCTGGCATCGCCGAGAACAGCGGCTGCAGTCGCACGGCAGAAGTCGGCATCAAAACCTTGATAAACGCCGTTGGCGTCGGTGTAGGCAAAGCCCGGAAGACCGGTCGAGACGATGCAGCGAAGCTCGCCGTTCGCTTTGACTTCGTCCAGCGTTGCTGCAGTCGCGACGGTCGAACCGAACGCGAAAACGGCAGCAGCGGCAGCCGAAAAGAGGGTTGATTTTTTCATTATAAATAGCTCCCTGAAGACTTGATTTTAGGTTTAGGCCCCTTCGAAAAAATTGGTTTCATTTTTGAAGGACATGAATCCGTAACACGTTTCTTAACAAACCCTCAAGACGAAACGGAATGTTTCGGTCACATTCGAAAACCCTTAGTCGTTAACGAGTCGCGCTCCATTTGTCGGCGAAATGATGCAGCGCACCATGCTCAGCAACGTGCGCAGCCCTTCACGTCCTCGCTATCGCCAAGCCTGCCTGCGTCGTTTATGGTCAAAAAAATCGTCCAATGAGGAAACAATGACCGATAAAACAACCGCCAAGCCATCATCTACACATCGCCAAGATACGATCATTGCGCACGCCGGACGTGATGCTCGTGCCAATCATGGTGTTGTGAACCCGCCTGTCTATCACGCGTCGACGATCACTTTTCCGACCTTGGAAGAGTTCGAGACACGGGACCGTCCGCCTTATGTCGGGCCGCAGTACGGTCGCAGCGGCACGCCGACGCAGTTTGCGTTTGAGGCGGCGATCACGGCACTGCATGGCGGCCACAAAACGGTTTCATATCCGTCGGGCCTGGCCGCGATTGCCGGTGCGGTGACGACGTTCGTCAAAAACGGCGATCATATTCTGGTGTCCGACAATGTGTATGGGCCGACTCGTGCGCGGATCAGCGGTGTGATTTTGCAGCGCATGGGGGTTGATGTTGAATTCTACGACCCCGCCATCGGCGCCGGTATCAAGGACCTGCTACGTCCGAATACGGCGGTCGTTTATATGGAAAGCCCGGGCTCGTTAACATTTGATATGCAAGACGTGCCGGCGATCACCAGTGCGCTGGTCGGCAGCAACGTAATCAGCATGATCGATAATACCTGGGCGTCCGGGTATTTCATGAAGCCGTTGGCACTCGGCGTCGATGTGGTTGTCGAGGCGGCGACGAAATATGTCGTTGGCCATTCCGATGCCATGCTGGGCACGGTCACGGTTGCCACTGAAGAACACTTTCAGGCGTTGAAAGGTATGGCCAACAGTTACGGCTATCACGCGGCGCCTGATGATTGTTATCTGGGCCAGCGCGGCCTTCGCACCATCGGTGTGCGCCTCGAGCGGCATCAAAAAAATGCGCTCGAAGTTGCGACGTGGCTGCAAGGTCGGCCCGAGGTCGCGCGCGTCATGTACCCTGCCCTGCCCGACGACCCGAGCCACGCGCTCTGGAAGCGGGATTGCAGCGGGGCGTCGGGTCTGTTCGGTGTGGTCTTGGTGGAAGCGCCGAAGACTGCCGTCGCGGCGATGCTGGATGGCTACACCTTGTTCGGGATCGGCGCCAGTTGGGGCGGCTACGAAAGTCTGGTGTTGCCGGCGTATCCCGGCAAGCTGCGCACCGCGACCGGTTGGGATGCGCCCGGTCCCTGCGTGCGCTATCACATCGGCCTCGAAGATCCGGCGGATTTGATCGACGAACTCAGCGCCGGATTTGAACGCTTTAACAAGGTACGTTCCGAATGACAGCGCCCGATAATAAAAATATTGATGCCGTGATCGATGCGCTCAGCTTCGATGCGCATGGATTGATTCCGGCGATTGCGCAGCAAGCCGACACCGGCGAAGTGCTGATGGTGGCGTGGATGAATGCGGACGCTGTGCGTGAAACGCTCATGACCGGGCGGGTCTGCTATTGGTCGCGCTCACGTAAAGCGTTGTGGCGCAAAGGCGAACAGTCCGGCCAAGTGCAGA
>TARA_R110002073_G_scaffold313380_2_pt1 | contig 53905 bp, 48 predicted proteins | sample TARA_R110002073 | Tara Oceans TARA_R110002073 (sample SAMEA4397174) | marine metagenome | biome: Polar Biome; feature: [DCM] deep chlorophyll maximum layer (ENVO:01000326); material: water (ENVO:00002006), including particulate matter (ENVO:01000060) such as... | depth 40 m
ATTCTTCAATACGATCATCGGAATTCAACCATAAAATTCGATGTTCCATAAAATATTCTACAAAGGTTTCGCCTTCGAAATAGAACTCAGTAACAATTTTGTCTTTTAAGGCAACGATATCTTTGTTGCTATCTTCTATGCTATAACTAGGGGTAGGTTCCCAGTCGTAAGTCGTGTAAAATTGTTGACTTTTCACCATGGTAGTAATAGAGAAAAATAGGAGACAAGCAATGGTGGTTTTTTGAAACATAATACTATTATTTTTTCTTGAGGATGATAATTTCTTTGTAAGCCTTTTCTGCTTTTTTAATGATATCGTTAACGGTTTTCTGCTGTTCTACGTCTAGCAGAATAAAATCCAAAAGAGCTACTTGCTGGCAAATGATGTTGTTTCCTTCTATGCGGTAATTTAGATTTACAGAAATTAAATCGTTTTTAACAGTAACCGACTCCGGAATATACTCTACAGCATATCCTTCTGGAATTTCAATGGTATTGGTATAGGAATATTGTTTTTTGTAATCGTATTCAATTTTGTGTTTCCGATCTTTTTTGGTTTTAAAATAGGAAACCACTTTATTTAAATGTGGGTTGATAAAAATTTCTGAACCTACTTTTTGGATATAACTCTTAATGGTAAAATCATAGGCAACCGAAAAGTCATTTTCATAGCTATACTTGTTTTTTTCTTTAAAGGACTTGATCAAGAATTTGTTGTTTCCTTTAGAGAAACGCCGGTTGTACAAATTTTTAATGTCCGATTCTTTTTTTAAATCTTCCAAATCAAAAAAGAGGTTGTTTTTTATATATCCTGTTAATTTGGTGGTTGAATTTCCAACAATGTCTTTGTCTGAAATACGTATAAAAGTACTGTCTACAATAACATTCATGTTGGCAGGAATCACAGGAACTGTTTTGATTTTAAAATCTTCGCCATAGGAAACCAGAGCTTCTTTGCTTTGAATAAAAGAAGAAGGGTAATCGATTTGAATATATCTTCCTGTAGCGTCTAAATAGTAAGTTTTATCATTGTCTTCATAAGATAAAATCATGTGATTGTCTACTGCAGGTGTCGGTAAATCTGTGTATGTATATGGGATGGCCCTTGTGCCTATCCAAGTAAGATTTCCTTTAAGTCCAGCTATTTTAAGCATTTGATAAAGAATACTAGAGTTGTCTTTGCAATCGCCGTATTTCTTTTTAAAAACATCATTAGCCTCTCTTGGAATAAAACCACCTAAGGCATATTCGAAAGCAATGTATTTAATGTTTTTTTGTGTCCAATAATAAATGGCTTTCACCTTTTCTAAATCAGAGGTTTTGTCTTTTGTAAGTTCATGTACTAACTTGATAAGCTCTTGGTCATTAGGATCTTTGTTGATGTCTTTTACCAGTGAATAGTACCAGTTGTATAAACCTTTTACACCGTTTAATAAGTTCTCTTCTTTTTCTTTGCCTTTGTAGGAAGCAATCAGAGGAACAATATGAGGGAGAATGGTTTTGTAGCTTGGTGCATTGTTTTCAGTATCAAAATCGTCTTTATCAAGGCTTGTCCAAGTGTAAATAAAATTCCGTCCTTTCTTTTTCTTTTGAAAATCAACAGGATAGTTTTCTAAATTGAACTCCTTGAATTGTAAAGCAATATTTTTATCTGAAATGATGGTAATTTTATTGCTGATAAGAGGGAAGAAATCACCAAAATAAAAAGCACTTAAGAATCGAGGATTCTTGATGTTATAGGTGTATTTAAGTTGAGTTTTGCTACCTTTTTTTAAGTTTGGGTACAAGAAATTTATCGTTTTAGAGTCGTCGTAGAAAGAATCGTCTAAGTCGTTTTTCTTGTTAAAATCCTTTACGGGAAGTTCTTTAAAAGCTCCGTTTTGGTAATCTAAAGAAGTGGCTTCTATTTTTTCGAGATCAAAAAAGGTACTATAACTCAAAGATCTTTTAGAGTTATAGTTGGCACTTTCGTTTAAATACAAATCCTCTTCAAAAACTTCTTTTGAAATGGTAATTTGATCGTTCTTTAATTTGATCTTAATAACAATTTCCTGTTGTAGTCTTACAAAAGTGGCATTGGGATACAGCTTTTTATACTTCTCATACTCTTGAGAATTCTGAGCAGTAATTGTAAAACAGATGGTGAACAGAAATAAAAAGAAAATTCTTTTCATTATTTATATTCTTGTAAAGAGCTTACAGCGCCGTCGAAATAAGTTAGCTCTTTGGTTAATTTTCCTTTTTTATTATAATATTTAGCAACACCCGATTTTTCATCATTGAGATAATTCTCAATCAATTTTATCTTGCCAGAAGTGTAGTATTCTTTTGAAAGACCGTGTTGATGTCCATAAAGATAGTTTTGTTCTTTTTTTACTTTTCCATTAGGATGATACCAAATGGATTTTTGATGAGACTGACCTTCTACAAAGATAGCTTCTCGTTGTAACTGACCTGAATAGTAGTAACTTTTATAGTTGTTTGTTAAGTCTCCATTTAGGAATTCCATCTCTCTAGAAACTTTTCCATTGTCGTAATAAGCTTTTATTTTCCCAGCACCATTTTTAATAGGAATCATATCTACTTCTTTTCCGTTCTTGTCATGATAACTATAACCAATAGGTGTGCCATGATTATAATATCTAATGAGCTGCAATTTTCCTAAGGAATCAAAGAATTGATATTTTCCATGAATCTTTCCATTTTCATAAGGACGAATAAAAGAAACGGTCCCATTTTTATAATATGAAATGTCATTGCCTTCTGATACACCATAAGTATAAGGCTCTTTTTTCTCAATTTTCCCACTGTCAAAGTAAGAAATTTGCTCACCATGAATGTTCCCAATTACGTAATCAGTTGTCATTTTTATTTGGCCGTTTTCGTGATACTTGGTTTCTCTTCCATGAAGTTTGTCATTTACATAATTTCCTTCAGTAACTTTTTTCCCTTCAAAAGAAAAGGCAGTATAAGGACCATGCTTTACCTTGTTCAGAAAGGTAATAGTAGCTTGATTTTGTCCATTAGAGTACTTGGTTTCTAGGATTTGATTGACTTCTGGACTGTTGTAATCACTAAAATAACTCACCTTGCCATTGATGTCATATCCAGTTTCTTTTAATTGTTGATTGTATTGAGAGTAAATTTCCGATCTCAATTTTCCATCAACAGAAAAACTTTTAAGGGTGCCGTGGTATTGACCTTTATGAAAGTAATAAGAAGATTTTATTGTACCGTCGATATAATAATCTTTCCATTCTCCATATTGCTGATCATCTTTAATCCATCCCTGAGTGCTAATTTGCCCATTTCTATAATATTCTGCATAGTAGCCATTTTGTTTTCCGTCTGAATATGTGGAAATTGTTTTTTGAGAACCGTCATTAAAATAAGCATTCTGGACTCCTTCAGGATTGTTGTTTACATAGTTACCGCTATCGGTTAAAACACCATAGATCGAATAAAAATTCCAAACACCATTTTTTCCTCCAGAAATATCATACATACCTTTGGTTGCGATGCTTCCATTTGGATTGAGACCTTCGTATAAGAATTCGCCTCCTTTTTTTCTTGCCTCTTTTAAAGTAGCACCTTTTTTGTCGTAAAATTTATAAGCAATAATTTCTCCTCTGCGGTATTCGTATTCGTAGAATAAAATGCCATCGGTATCGTAATATTTATAAATCCCATGAATAGCTCCTTTGTCGTATGTAAAATTACTTTCTAACTTTCCGTTTTTGTAATAAGTTTTCCAAGGGCCGTGGAAAAAACCGTCTAAGCTTTGTCCTTCTTCAGAAACTTGTTTGTTATTGTGATAAGCCTTGTAAGGACCATTTAATTCGCTGTTTTTATAATGAACCTCAGCAGCAATCTCACCATTAAAATGATATTTCATTTCAAGGTTTAGAAATCCGTTTTGATAATAATTCTCTTGATAAACTTTCCCATTCGAATAGTATTCAATTGCTTTCCCATGAATAGAGTCGTTTTTATAAGGAATATTGTATTCAAGGTTTTGTTTCCCTACTTTAAAATAGGCCAGATAAGGACCTTCTAAGTTTCCATTTTTAAAATTTTTCGTTTCGTGTAACGCACCATTGTCATTGTATAATTTGTATTCGCCTTCTAATGCATTGTTCACAATATTTCCATCGGCTTTTAACTTTCCATTCTTGAAATAAATAAGATTTCTACCATCGGCTTTCCCGTTAACATAAGTAGCCGTTTCTTTTACCTTTCCGTTTTTATGAAACCATTTCCAATTGCCATGACGCTCTCCTTTGTCATTATAAGAACCTTCGGCAAGAGGGTGACCGTTGTCGTCATAAAATTTCCAATCGCCATACTCTTTCCCGTTTTTTACTGGACCATAAGATTTAAGCTCGTCATCGTTATTGTAGGTATAAGTGACTTCTACGGGTTGTTGTTTTACATGAATTGTATTTTGGGAAACGATGCTTGTCCATTTTTCTCTAAATAAACCTAAAAAAGCTTTGATATCTTTTACCTTTTTATCGACGATCTTTTTGTAGGCCTCATTTTTAATAGAGTAAGAAATGGTGTAGGTAAAGTTATTGAAATGTCCTTCGTTTTGTATCCATTGATATAGTGGAATGTATTTGTTGCTCCAAAAATCATTCGTTTTAGGAAGATCTTTTAACTGAGCAAGTAAGGCATGATTTTGTCTGGTAAGAGACAGGTCAATCTCGTTGTCAATTTTATAATTTGCATTTAATGCAATGTGATTGTTTAAAACCAAATCGATAGATTCATAATTGGAATCATCTTCAGAAAAATGTAAAGAAGTGTTTTTTTTCTCAGGATATTTTGTTGCTACATTGCTGTTTAATGATTTTAAAATATCAAATGAAGAACCTCCATCTGGATTGATTAATAAGTACATGTTATAACTCATTAAAGCCTGAGCAAAGAGACCTTGCTTGTGACATAGATTCCCTATTTTTAAATGAGACGACTCATAAAAAGGATTGTAAGTGATGCTTTTTTGAAAACTTAAGAGACTTTCTTTTATATCTCCTAACGATTCATAAAGAACTCCTCTATTGTACCACAGCAAATAATGTTTTGGGTATATTTTGAGAGCATTCTCTATACTGCTTTTTGCTTTTTGGTACTGCTTCAATCCAATTAAAGCAACTGCTTTGTTAATCTGAATAGTGGATTTTGATTCTTCGGTATCAAAAGACAAACCTTCATTAACGATTTTTATAACTTCTTCATATTTTTTTAGCTTAAGCAAGTAGTATGTTCTGTTGCTAAGTGTATTGAAATAAGCAGAATCACTTTTGTGAATTTTATTGAGTTGCAGTAGTGTTTCTTCATACTTTCCATCATTAGCACTTTGGTTCGCTAAGGTTAGTATTTCAGAAGAGTCAATAAGAGGAATTTTTTCTTGAGATTTCATGCTCCAAATTCCGAAGAGGAACATTGTAATAATAGTTGCCTTTTTCATGAAAGCAAATTAAGAAAAAATATTGTAGAGACAAACTCATCTTATAAAATTAATAGTATCTGATTTATATGGAAGAATTTATTCTCATAAATCACTAAATAAGTATAGGGAATAGCTTTGCTGTTATAGTAGGAAGGTAGAACTGATTATTGGATTTTCAATTTTAAAAACAAATACTATTGATTTCGCAAAACGTGTAAAAAAACCACCTCATTTTTACAAAATCTGTAATTCTGTTAAAATCATTTAGTTATTGTTTGTTTATTTCAATTTAATATATAGATTTGTCGGGTAATACAAAGACAATGAATTTACACCGCGTTTGGACAAGTTTCTATTTCTACTTTTATTTTTTAAATAAGAGATGAGACTTTGTACGTAATGTAAAACAATTATAAAACAAATGAAGTCTCGATATATCGAGGCTTTTTTTTTGCCCTCGATTAGAGAGTTTGTAAAATGAATACTGAATAACGAATAAAGAATGTTGAATACTGAAGTTGATAAATACGAACAACCAGCAACTAATAACGAACAACCAAAGAAAGTGAAACAAGTAGCCATACAAGGAATCCAAGGATCGAACCATTACATCGTTTCCCAACACTATTTTGGGAAGCAAGTCAGCTTACAAGAGTGTTTGTCTTTTGATGTCTTGGTGGATTGTATCAATAGTGGTCATTGCAATTATGGAATCATGGCGTTGGAGAATACCATTGCGGGATCTATCATTCCAAATTATGCTTTGATCGATCAGAATAACTTGACCATTTCTGGAGAATACTATTTAAACATTCACCATCATTTAATGGCATTGCCAAATCAAGGTATTGAAGATATTACAGAAGTATGGTCGCATCCCATGGCACTATTGCAGTGTAAAGAGTTCTTTAAACAATACAAGCACATCAAGTTGGTGGAAGATGTTGATACCGCTGAAGTAGCAAAACGGATTGCTGAAAAAGGATTGCAAGGAATTGCTGCGATTGCACCTAAAATTGCTGCGGACATTTTTGGGTTGAATGTGATAGAAGATGAGATTCAGACCATTAAAAATAATGCCACTAGATTCGTAATTGTACAAAAAAACACATCAACAAATAAACGTTTACTGGGCGAAGCTGAAGTAAACAAGGCGTCTTTGAAGTTTGAACTCGATCACAATCGAGGAAGTTTGGCTGCAATGCTCAACGTGATGAGTGATTGTAAGTTGAATTTGACGAAAATTCAATCCTTACCAAAAATAGAAACACCATGGAAATATGCCTTTTTTGTGGATGTTACTTTTGATGCCTATCAAGATTATAAAAAAGCAAAAGCCATTATTGAAATTATGGCCTTGGAATTTAAAATATTAGGTGAATATAAAAACGCTCGCCCACAGAGTGGGTTTGGCAAATCAGCAGAATGAAAAAGTAAAAAAATAGATTGAGAATATGAAACCCGCAGAACGACTCATACATATTAAAGAATATTACTTCTCTAGAAAATTAAAAGAAGTAAGAGGCTTGGCGGCGCAAGGAAAACCGATTATCAATATGGGAATTGGGAGTCCAGATTTGCAACCTGCCGGTGAGGTGATTGCTGCTATACAAGCATCTGTGTTGGATGCTGGAGCGCATAAATACCAGAGTTACCAAGGATTACCAGCCTTTAGAAATGCGGTGAGTGAGTTTTACAAAACTCACTATCAAGTTAAGGTGAATCCAGAAAATGAAGTACTGCCTTTAATGGGTAGTAAAGAAGGAATTTTACACATTTCAATGGCCTTTTTAAATAAAGGTGATGGAGTATTGATTCCGAATCCTGGATATCCAACCTATACTTCTGTCACCAATTTAGTAGAGGCAACTCCTGTGTATTACGATTTGAAAGCTGAAAATGATTGGCAACCCGATTTTGAAGCCTTGGAGAAACAAGACCTATCGAAGATAAAAATCATGTGGGTCAATTACCCGCATATGCCAACAGGAGCGAAGGCAACAACAGCATTGTTTGAGCAATTGATCGCTTTTGGAAAGCAACACAATATTTTAATTGTAAATGACAACCCATATAGTTTTGTGTTGAATGACAATCCCCAAAGTATCTTGTCTGTAGAAGGAGCAAAAGATGTGGCTTTGGAGCTAAACTCATTGAGTAAGTCGTTTAATATGGCTGGATGGCGAGTTGGAATGTTATTGGGTAATCAACCTTTATTGAATGAAGTACTAAAAGTAAAAACACAAATGGATTCAGGAATGTTTTATGGAATTCAAAAAGGAGCCATTGCTGCTTTGCAGTTGAAGGCTGATTGGTTTGATAGCATGAATGCCATTTATGAGAAAAGAAGAAATCTTATTTGGCAAATAGCTGATAGGTTGCAATGTAATTACGACAAAAATGCATCTGGAATGTTTGTTTGGGCAAAAGTTCCAGCAGGAAAAACAGCAGAAGGAATGGTTGATGAGTTGTTGTATAATAAAGATATTTTTATTGCACCGGGATCAATTTTTGGAAGCAATGGAGAAGGCTACATTCGATTTTCGTTATGTGTGCCTGAAGAGAAGATTGAAGAAGCGTTGGAGAGGATTCAATGTTGAATGATGAGTGTTAAGTGCTGAGTTGTAAAGTGTAAAAAATAATAGAGTTGTCGATTTTGAGAATTCATAATTTAAAATTCGTAATTCATAATTAAATATGAACGTATTTATAGTAGGAACAGGGTTGATTGGCGGAAGCTTTGCATTGGATATTCAACAAGAATATCCAGAAGCAGTGATCTATGGAATTGACAACAATTCTAATCACTTAAAAGAAGCAAAAACCTTAGGTGTAATTCATGAGGAAGCAAGTTTTGAAGACTTGTCAAATGCAGACATTGTATTTGTCACTATTCCTGTAGATACCGCTTTGGCAGTAGTACCAAAAGTGTTGGATGCTGTTCATGATAATGCTTTGGTGATTGATGTTGGATCTACCAAAGAACGTATTTGCGGTGTTGTAAAAGAGCACGCTAAGAGACGTAATTTTTTAGCATGTCATCCTATTGCAGGAACCGAGTTTTCTGGACCAAAAGCTGCTTTGAAAGGTTTGTACAAAGAGAAGACTAACATCATCTGTGAAGTAGAAAAAACAGCTTTTAAGTTACAAGAAAAAGCCTTGGATATTTTTTTAAAATTAGGAATGAGAATTCGATATATGGATGCTGTATCACACGATAAGCACATTGCTTACGTATCGCATTTGTCGCATATCAGTTCTTTTATGTTAGGAAAAACAGTGATAGACAAAGAAAGAAACGAACGCGATATTTTTGATATGGCTGGAAGTGGATTTGAATCTACGGTTCGTTTGGCAAAAAGCTCACCCGCTATGTGGACACCTATTTTTGAGCAAAACAAAGCAAATGTGATAGAAACTCTGGATGAGTATATCAGAAACTTGCAGCAATTTAAAGTACTGATGCAAGAAGATAAGTTTGAAGAAGTTTTTCAAGAAATGGAAGACACAAACCACATTAAAAACATTTTAAACGGAATTAAGATTTCATAAAAAACAGAAAATTATATACACAAATGTCAGTTCGAGTAATCTAGCTTTAGCTTGATTGTATCGAGAACTAAATAAGATTTAGAAAATTTGATTCTCGATACTAATTTTAATTGCTTCGCTCAATAAAGTTCACTCGAATTGACAAATTTTCTAAAAACAAGAATAAAACAATTAAAACGAAATAGAATAATTAAACAAGTAAGATGGAGAATACAAAAGAATTAAGAACATGGTTGGATGATTTAGGTTTAGATCACCCACTCGTAGTAGCAGGGCCTTGTAGTGCAGAGACGGAAGACCAAGTGTTGAAAATCGCTCACGAATTAAAAGATTCTGATGTAAACTATTTCCGCGCGGGAATATGGAAACCTAGAACACGTCCAGGAAATTTTGAAGGTGTTGGGGCTTTGGGTTTAAAATGGCTTCAAAAAGTGAAAGCTGAAACGGGAATGAAAACAGCAACGGAAGTTGCCAACGCAGCACACGTAAAGTTAGCTTTAGAACACGATATCGATTTGTTGTGGATAGGTGCTAGATCTACTGTGAGTCCTTTTATTGTGCAAGAAATTGCAGATGCTTTAGAAGGTACCGATAAGATTGTATTGGTAAAGAATCCTGTAAATCCAGATTTAGGTTTGTGGTTAGGCGGAATTGAGCGCTTGTATACTGCAGATATTAAAAATTTAGGTGTCATCCATAGAGGGTTTTCTACCTATGAAAAAACGAAATACAGAAATATTCCAGAATGGCAATTGGCCATTGAGTTGCAAAATCGTTTTCCAGATTTACCATTAATCTGTGATCCATCGCACATCACAGGAAAAAGAGACATGATCTTTGAAGTTTCTCAAACAGCATTGGATTTAAATTTTGATGGTTTAATGATTGAAACGCATACAGATCCAGACAATGCATGGAGTGATGCTGCACAGCAAGTAACGCCAAATAGATTAATTCAGATTATGGAAGATTTGAAAATTAGAAAGGTAACCGATACTGAAGCTGATTACAGAAAGAATTTAGAGAATTTAAGAGCTCAAATAAACGTAGTCGATAACCAGTTAATTGAGATGATGGGCAAACGAATGAAGGTTGCTGATGAGATTGGGAAATTGAAAAAACAGAAGAATGTAGCAGTGCTACAAACAAGACGTTGGAACGAGATTTTAGGGAATATGATTCTAGAAGGGGAGAGTAGAGGATTGAGTGAAGATTTTGTCTTAAAAATGTTCAAGGCAATTCACCAAGAATCGATTAATCATCAAGAGAAAATTATTAATAAATAATAAAAAAGGCGCCAATTGGCGCCTTTTTTATTTGAATTACTGTTTCAGTCTTTTAAAGACATATCTAGTAATAAAGATTCCATTACTGTCACCTTTACCACCATAGCTCTCTACGGCGCTAGTTACAAAAGCAACTTCCCAACCTTCGGCAGTCATCGCATTCATTTTAGATGAAATAATAGCATCGTTTGCAGCGATGTTTTGAAAACGAATTCCTCCTAAATTAAAGAAGTTTAATAGTTTTGTTTCATCGAAATTTTTCAATCGAATGTCCGAACGACTAGATTTGTTTCTTTTGTCTTTTTCAGACTTTCCATCTGTTCTGCTGGAAGTGAAATCTTTGTAATTGCGATCTTCTTCAGAAGAGATCATCCGAGATCTACCCAGTCCACTTGGAATGATAGATTCGACACTTGTGACAACCTTGTACTCATAGCCCTGAGCATCAGCGGTATAAATTGAAGCCAATAAAGCAATTACTAAATAGAATTTTTTCATGATATTTGTTTATGATTAATGAATCGAAGGTAGGCAAAAATGATGCCAATGATTAAAGTTGTGATATGGTAGGTGTAGTTTATAAATCGACGGGAAGTTGGTATCATGTAAAATCTGAAGATGGAGTTCTGCATCAATGTAGGATTAAAGGGAAATTTCGGATGAAAGGAATTAAAAGTACAAACCCTATTTCGGTAGGTGATTATGTAGATTTTGATCTTGAAACAAAAGGAGATGAAGAGATTGGTGTTATTAATAATATTCATGAAAGAAAAAATTGCATTGTTCGTAAATCGGTCAATCTTTCTAAGCAAACTCATGTCATTGCAGCTAATATTGATCAGGTTTTCTTACTAATTACTATTAATAATCCACCGACACTGACCACATTTATCGATCGATTTTTGGTCACTGCAAGAGCCTACTCTATCGACGCTGTTTTGGTGTTTAATAAGATTGATACCTATAAAATTGAAGAAAGAGCAGAGATTTTGTATTTAAAAGATATTTACGAAGAGATTGGTTATCAATGTATCGAGGTATCTTCAACAGAGCATACAAATATTGAAGACGTCAAAGAGTTGATGAAAGGAAAAGTAAGCATGTTTTCTGGACATTCAGGTGTTGGGAAAACGACCTTAATCAATGCGATAGAACCTGGATTGAATTTAAAAACAAAGCAGATTTCTGATCAGCATAAACAAGGACAACATACGACCACTTTTGCAGAGATGTTTGATATGAGCTTCGGGGCAACAATTATAGATACTCCTGGAATCAAAGGGTTTGGTGTTGTAGATATCAGCAAAGAAGAGTTAGGAGATTATTTTCCTGAGTTTTTTGCTTTGAAAGAGTATTGCAAGTTTAATAATTGTATTCATACTAATGAGCCTCATTGTGCTGTGAAAGAAGCTTTAGAAGACGAAATTATTTCTTGGTCGCGTTATAAGAGTTATTTACAAATCTTAGAAGGAGAAGAGGAGCACTACAGAACTGATATTTGGGAGTAATCAATTACAAATTGAGAATTACGAATTATGAAAGCAGTTATTCAAAGAGTTTCAAAAGCCAGTGTAACGATTGATTCCAAAATAGTGGCTACTATTCAACAAGGTCTCTTAATTTTATTAGGCATTGAAGAAGCAGATTCTAATGAAGATATTGGTTGGTTGTCAAAAAAGATAGCGAATCTTCGAATTTTCAACGATGAAGAAGAGATAATGAATATGTCACTAGTGGATGTTGGTGGAGAAGTTATTGTCGTGAGTCAGTTTACCCTTCATGCTTCTACAAAGAAAGGCAATAGGCCAAGTTATATTAAGGCAGCGAAACCTGATGTTGCTATTCCTTTATATGAACAGTTTGTAAAACAATTTGAGATTGATATTCAAAAGAAAGTACAAACAGGTAGTTTTGGAGCTGATATGAACGTTGCATTGATCAATGATGGGCCTGTTACTATCATCATAGATACAAAAGATAAAAAATAACAAATATATTCTCCATGGAGAATATATTTGTTATATATTTGCCATGGAAAATAAATTTTCAAATAAATAATAAAAGTAAAAATGAAAAAAATAGTTTTAAGTCTAGTCGCGATTGCATTTGTATTGTTGTCTTTTACAACAGCAGAGAAGAGTACTAAAGTAACATTGAATGATTCAGATCTTTCTGAAATAACTTTAGAAGGTAATGTGGATGTTGAAGCATCTGTATTGTATTGGAAAGGAACCAAGCCAACAGGAAGCCATAATGGAACTGTAAAATTAAAAGAAGGTTCAATGAAGGTTAAAAACGGGAAAATTAAATCAGGAGAGTTTGTAATTGACATGACTACAATTAAAGATGCTGATGGAAGCAAAAGGTTGGTAGGTCATTTGTCTTCAGCAGATTTTTTTGATGTAAAGAAATTTCCAACGTCAAAATTTGTTATTACGAAAGCAAAGAAACAAGATGGTAAAATCTCTGTAACAGGTGATTTAACAATTAAAGGAGTAACTAAAAGTATTACCTTTCCTGCAACAGTATCTGAAACAGCTGGAGTTGTAACATTTAAAAGTGAAACGTTTAAAGTAAACAGAGCGAACTTTAACGTACGTTATGGTTCTAAATCTTTCTTTGGAAACTTAAAGAATAAGTTTATCAATGACATGATGGAAATGTCGTTTGAAGTGAAAGTAAAGAGTTAAACTTAACATAGGTTAAAACCTTGTAATATCTAATGCCCAAGAATTTTTCATTCTTGGGCATTTTTTTTACATTGCAATACCTTATACATAAAATAAGAGTAAAAAAACGCTATGAAAAAACCTGTTTTACTACTTCTTTTAGTAACCTTTTCTTATTCTCTTTTCTCACAAGATGATAGCATGTCTGCATTGTTTATATCTAAAGAATTGAAGGAGAATGCGAATGCTGTTATTAGAAACGAATCGACCATAGTAACTATTGAGTCGGTTGATAAAATGAGGGTCAAAGTCTCAAGAACGGTCACTGTTTTGAACAAGCTAGGGCGAAGTTATGTAAGAGCAGGAGTAGGTTATGATAACGATCGTGAAATAACTTCATTGTCTGCAGAAATTTTTGACGTCAGAGGAGAGCGCATAAAAAAGATAAAGAAGAAAGATTTTTTAGATTACAGTGGAGCAGGAAGTGATTTGTATACTGATAACCGTATAAAAACACTAGAGTATACTCCAACTCAATATCCTTATACTATTAAGTTTCAGTATGAGTATAAAACGTCAACAACTGGTTTTATTCCTCGTTGGAATCCAATTGATATGTATTATGCAGGGATAGAGAAATCAACATATACACTTATAAATGAGACTTCAAATGAGATTAGAGTCAAGGAGAAAAATTTTGAAGACTTCCCAATTCAGAAAAACCAATTGAATAATGGTTTTGAATATAGTTTAGAGAAGGTTGCTCCGTTAAAATATGAATCTTACTCTTTAGGAATAGAGAACTTAACACCAGAATTAATGATTGCATCATCTAATTTTTCCCTTAAAGGAGTGATGGGAAGTGGAAATAATTGGAAAGACTTTGGAAAATGGATGTATGATAAATTACTTTTAGGGAGGGCAAACCTTGATGAGGCGACAAAAGTAAAAGTAAGAGAACTGACAAAAAAAGCGAACAACCCTGTTGATAAAGCAAAAATCATTTACAAATACATGCAGGATAAAACACGCTATATTAGTGTGCAAGTAGGTATTGGTGGTTGGGAACCCATTGCTGCCAATCAAGTTGATAAGGTTGGTTATGGAGATTGTAAGGGCTTGACGAACTATATGAAGGCTCTTTTAGATGTCGTAGGAGTGGAGTCGTATTATACCGTAGTGTATGCAGATGAGCAAGTAGATATTGATAAAGATTTTGCGTCTCTACAAGGAACACATGTTATTTTAAACATTCCAAATTCTGGAAATGATCTGTGGTTAGAATGTACAAGTCAAACCACACCTTTTGGGTTTTTAGGAGATTTTACAGACAATAGAAATGTGTTAGTAGTAACTCCAGAAGGAGGCATAATTAAGAGGACCCCTGCTTATTTGAATGAAACTAATTTACAGGTAACCAAAGCTACTATAGAATTAGACAATTCAGGTAATTTAAAGGCTCAAATTGAAAAGAAATCTAAAGGAACTCAATATGATAATTCATATCCAATCGAAGATTTATCAAAAGAAGAACTTTTAAATTATTATAAAACGAATGTTTGGAGTTATAATAACAATTTAGAGATCAGTTCTTTTACTTTAGAAAATGATAAAGATTCTGTTTTGTTTACTGAAAGAGTTGACGTTGAAGTTAAAGAGTATGCTTCCTTAAATCAAGGAGAATATCTTTTTAGAGTTAATGTTTTTAACAGAAATAATAATGTCCCAAAAAGGTATAGAGCTAGAAAATTGCCTTTAAAAATAACTAGAGGATATAAAGATATAGATGAGTATACTATTAGGATACCTGAAGGCTATACAATAGGAGTTTTACCAAACGATATTCAGTTAGATACGAAGTTTGGAACATACAAGGTTACATTTGAGAAAAAAGACAAAACAATACTAATCTATAAAAAAGAACTACTAATTAAAGCGGGACAATATCCTAAAGAAGATTATAATCTTTATAGAAAATTTAGAAGGAGTGTTGCTAAATATGAAAATATGAGAATTGCTTTAGAAAAAAAATAAATATGAAAAAAATCACACTACTATTCTTACTGCTTTCTACAATTGTGTGTTCACAGAAAAAAAGATCAACTAAAATTGGTAAAGTAAAATCTAGTGAAGTAAAGATGAGCGTTTATGAAAAAGATTCTACCGCTAATGCTGTAGTTCTTTATGAGCATGCAAATGTCTATCTGGATGAAAAAAACGATTTAGATTATAGAACAGATTATTATCACAAAATAAAACTCATTCGAAAGGAATCGTTTGATAGAGCTACTGTTAAGGTTTTATTGGCAAATAAAGAAAGGGTTTTAGGGGTGAAAGCACTGTCTTATACGCTCAATGAAGGGGGGGCTGTTAAGAAAACCTATGTGTCGGGAAGGGATGTTTTTAAAAAGAAACTCAACGAATATTGGACAGAGGTAACTTTTACAATTCCTAATATTAAAGAAGGTACAGTCATTGAGTATGTGTATAGTATTGTATCTCCATATTCTTCTATTGATGATTGGTATTTTCAATCAGATATTCCAAAAGTAAAAAGTGATTTTACAGCAGCAATTTTAGGGAATTACGAATACAATGTTGCTATAGTAGGGTTTTTAACACTGGATAGGAATTCTGCTAAAGTAAAAAAAGGATGTGTAAACATTCCTGGAGTTGGAGAAGGATCATGTTCACTTCTTACTTACGGTATGGATGATATTCCTGCCTTTAAAGAAGAAGACTACATGCTTAGTAAAGAAAACTTTATTTCTAAAATTACTTTTGAGCTCTCTTCTGTTACAAATACAGATCGTACAGTTAAGAGATTTACTAAAAAATGGAGAGATGCAGATAAAACCCTTCGATTAAGACTTTTGGATAGTCAAACATCTAAAAGGAGTTTTTTCAAAAAGCAAATACCTGAAGCGATCTTGAATGAAAATAGTGATCATGATAGAGCCAAAAAAATATTCAAGTTCATTCAAAATCATTTCAATTGGAATTCCAGATATTTTTCCAGCAAAAAAATCAATTTAAAGAAGAGTTTTGCTGAAAAGACAGGGAGTGTAGATGTAATAAATCTTGCTCTGTATAATAGTTTGCAAGCTGCGGGAATAAAGAGTTATCCTGTAGTTTTATCTACTCGATCAAATGGAATTCCTCCTGACTTATTTCCTGTGGTAAGCATCTTTAATTACGTGATTGTAAAGGCAGAAATTGGAGGTAAGACATATTTTCTAGATGCAACTGATAAGTATTTGGCATATGGTCAGGTTGATTTTCAGTGCCTGAATGGAAAAGTACGAGTTTTAGATTTTGATAAAGGAAGTTATTGGGAAGATTTGTCAGCAAATCAAGCCTCTATAAGTAGTACAAAATTAAACTTAACATTGAACTCTGAAAATGCTTTTGTAGGAACAATGGAAACAACCTACACAGGCTATAGCGCTTCTAATAAAAGAGAAGAACTTAGTGAAAAAACAAAAGAGCAATATTTAGAGAGTATAGAAACTCAAAACCCTTATTTAGAAATAGGAGATTATGCCGCGATTGACAAAGATGATTTGGATAGTCCTTTAAAAGAAAAATTTGAAGTTGAGTTTTTTGACGATTCAAATGAGAAAAAATACCATAGAATCAATCCTTTTTTTGATAATAGAATTTCTGAGAACCCTTTTAAACTGAAAGAACGTAGTTATCCTGTAGATTTTGGAGTTCCTTTTAGTTATTCTTATCGATTAGAATTAAAAATACCTTTAAGTTATGAGGTAGTTAATATTCCAAGAGATATAGAAGTGAGTTTACCAAACAATAGTGGAGTTCTTGTATTGAAGGCAAAAAAATCAGAAAGTAAAGTAGATATTTACTTGAGATATATGTTCAATCAAAGTGAGTACAATAGTTTTGAGTATCAAAAGTTAAAAGACCTTTTTAATAAAATTATAGAGGCTCAAAACTCATATATAGAAATCAAACCAATTAACTAAACCAAATAGAATATGAAATATCGCTAAAAGATTTCTATAAAAAGATGATCGATAAAGAAGCTGAGAAGATTGTTTTGGTCAAATCGTAAAAAAAAGCCCTCAATATTGAGGGCTTTTTTTATAAAGAAATTTCGTTTGAGTTTTTTACTTCGTTAATGGTAAATATAGAATGCGTGCTCCCAATATGTCTGATTGTGGTTAATTTGGTAACCATAAACTCTCTGTAAGCTTTCATATCTTCTACATGAATTTTAAGAATATAATCATAATCACCACTTACGTGAAAACATTCAGAAACTTCATCTAATTTTAAGATCTCTTTTTCAAAGTTTGATAAAAATTCTTTAGAATGTTGTAATAGTTTAATATGACAAAAAATTAAAAAAGATTTATTGATTTTGTCTTTGTCAATCAGAGCGACGTACTTTTTTATAATGCCTTCTTTTTCTAATTTTTTGATACGTTCATAAATGGCAGTTACTGATAGGTTTAATTGCAAAGAAATCTGTTTGTTGGTTTGTTTGCTGTCTTTCTGAAGCAAAGTCAATATTTTTTTATCTGTGGAATCTAAATGCATAATGAAAATATTTCTGTAAAAAATTAAAAAACTAATCAATTTTAGTTTTAAAAACTAAATATAAATCAAAAAATAGAAAATAAATCTATATTTTGATTTTATCATTGATTTTAAATCATTTTTACTGTTGCTTTGTGTAATCAAAAGCAAACAAAATGAAATTCAATCCAGCAGACAATATTCAAGATTTACAATACTTTGGAGAATTTGGAGGAATCAATCCATCCATTTCTGATTCATCTACCTATACATTCTTATCTGCAAAAACAATGTTTGATACTTTCGAAGGTAATGCAGATGGTTGTTATTTATACTCAAGACATACTTCGCCAAGTAATCTATATTTAGGAGAAGCCTTAGCAGCGATGGAAGGCACAGAGACGGCCAATGTATCTGCATCAGGAATGGGAGCAATTACACCTGTTTTGTTACAGTTATGTCAGGCTGGAGATCATATTGTTTCTAGTAGAACTATTTATGGAGGAACCTATGCTTTCTTAAAGAACTTTACTCCAAGAATGAATATTGAAACAACTTTTGTGGATATTACAAAGTTGGATGTTGTGGAAGCATCAATCACAGATAAAACAAAAGTGCTGTATTGTGAGTCAGTAAGCAACCCGTTATTAGAAGTGGCTGACATTAAAGGTTTGGCTGATTTAGCTAAAAAGTACAATCTAAAATTAGTAGTCGATAATACTTTTTCACCATTATCAATTTCACCTGCAAAGTTAGGAGCAGATGTTGTAGTGCATAGTTTAACAAAGTTTATCAATGGCTCTTCGGATACTGTTGGAGGCGTAGTCTGTGGAACACAAGAATTTATAGATGAGTTAAGAAATGTAAATGATGGGGCTAGTATGTTGTTAGGTTCTACGATGGATAGCTTACGAGCGTCTTCGGTTTTAAAAAATTTGAGAACTCTGCATATTCGTATGAAGCAACACAGTTATAATGCATTGTTCTTAGCTAAAAAGTTTGAAGCAGATGGATTAAAAACTGTCTACCCTGGATTGGCGTCACATCCTTCTCATCAATTGTTTCAATCGATGACGAACGAAGAGTATGGGTACGGAGGTATGTTAACCATTGATGCTGGGAGTCTAGAAAAAGCGAATGAGCTAATGGAATTAATGCAGCATAAAAATTTAGGATACCTAGCGGTGAGTTTGGGATTCTATAAAACGCTGTTTTCCGCTCCAGGTTCATCTACTTCATCAGAAATTCCAGAAGAAGAACAAATAGAGATGGGCTTGTCAGATGGTCTAATTCGTTTTTCAATTGGTTTAGATAACAACATTGAAAGAACGCATCAAATCATGAAAGAATGTATGTTGGAAGTTGGCGTATTGTCTAAGGAAGTGAGTACGACGATTTAATAATCTCGGAAAGCTCTATCGTAAATACCGCCAAAGAAATCCCAAATGCTTTTTCCTTCAAAACGTCTAGTCATATTGCCAGTATTCCAGCGATCACCTTCTTTAATAAGGACAAAACTCATTAAAGATGAGTTAGGGTCATTTTCATCTAGAAGAGGGTAACGTAAGTCTTTGTATACGATTTGTTGAGATTCGGTTGTTGCTAACCCATAATAATCTTTGCTAAACCATCGGATGGTTTTTAAATCGGGGTGACTCATGTCAACCAAATCATGGTTTTTCGGAATTACAATCATTTTATCAGCAGTATCACTTTTGTCAAAAAGAGAATAATAAGTGACGTAATAATTGCTATCTGTTTCAGCTACAGCATACCATAAGATGTTATTCAAAATTGTAGGTTGAGCGCTAAATCGATTGTAAGAAATATTGGCTTTTTTAAATGATTTTTCAAAAACGGAATCCATATAGATCTTGTTGCCAAGGGTAAACAGCATATATGCAGAACTTATATAAATTCCTGCCTTGGCCCATTTTATCCTTCTTGGATTGGTTCGTTTAAAGAACATCGTTATGAGTAAGCACAAAAGAAATGGAACTGTGTACATTAGGTCAGCCACAGAGATATTATTAAAGGCGAGTCTATAGTCTGTAAAAGGCAAGAAAAGTTGCGTTCCGTACGGAGTAAAACTATCTAAAACAGGATGTGTGAAAATGGATAAGAAGAATAGCCAAACCCAATCTTTTAGATTGGTAGAGCCTTTTCTTTTTCCTGAATTATAGAGTTCGGAGGTTATAAAACCTATCACTAAAGAAGCGATAAGTGAGAACACAATGGAATGCATAAAGCCTCTATGAAAAGCAAGTTGATCAATTTCATTATTGAAAAACCAATGCCCAATAATGACATCCAAATCAGGAATGGTTCCGCCAATGGCTCCAAAGAGCATCGCTTTGTTTCCAATCTTTTTTCCTAAAGCAACTTCTCCACAAGCAGCTCCTAAAACAATTTGAGTTAAAGAGTCCATGAGTGTAAAAGTAAATGAATTTTTCCATTGGAAAATTTGAAAAATCCACATAAAAATTTTCTTTGACTAAAGAAATGGAACCAACTTGATTCATTTGTGTAGCTTCTTCAAAAATCGTAACATTACAAAACAAAAAAATAAACCATGCAAGACGATAAGAACCTTTCTAAAATTGATATTCAAGATCAACACATTATGGAGAATAAGGAATTAAGCTTAACGGAAGCTTTTATTCCAGTTGTTATCTTAATGGGGTTTTTGGCATACAATATTTTTGCTGCTGATGGTGAGATGTTTGGAGAGTATTCGAATCATTATATTCTGTTAATTGGAGGTCTTGTCTCTGCTTTTGTAGGGTTCTATAATAGAGTTTCAATCATTAGAATGTTTTTAGAAATTTGGGAAAACTGGAGAAGCATTATGGTTCCCCTTTTTATTCTTCTCTTGGTGGGAGCATTAGCAGGAACTTGGTTGATTAGTGGAGTAATACCAGCAATGGTGTATTATGGATTGCAAGTATTGAGCCCAGCAATCTTTTTACCAGCTTCGGTAATTATTGCGGCCATTATTTCAATAGCTACAGGAAGTTCTTGGACAACCTCTGCAACGGTAGGGATTGCTTTAATAGGAATTGGTAGTGCTTTAGGAATTCCAACAGGAATGATTGCAGGAGCCGTAATCTCTGGCGCCTATTTTGGAGATAAAATGTCGCCTTTAAGTGATACAACAAACTTAGCACCTGCTATGGCAGGGACAGACTTGTTTACACATATTAAGTATATGGCATACACTACGGTTCCTACTATTTTAGTTACGCTTACAGCGTTTACTATTATGAGTTTTACAATAGATACATCAGGAAATGCAGATGTCAGTGATTTATTAGGTTCAATTGACAAAACCTTTTATATCAGCCCTTGGTTGTTTCTTGTTCCAGCTGCAGTAGTTGGAATGATTCTCTTAAAAACCAAACCTCTTATTGCTTTAGGAGTAGGAGTAGTTTTAGCCGCAATTTTTGCACTTATTTTTCAAACAGATGTTTTAGCTACGCTATCAAGCTCAAATACAGAATCTGTTTTGAATGCTGTTTTTTCAAGTACTCAAATAACAACCGATAATGAAACCCTTACTCAGTTATTTAACGCTGGTGGAATGGGAGGAATGACCTGGACTATATTGTTAGTTGTTTGTGCAATGGTTTTTGGTGGTGTGATGGACGCGATTGGGGCTTTGGCAAAATTGACAAAAGCATTATTGTCTTTGGCAAGTTCAATCTTTGGCTTGTTTGCAAGTACGGTAGTAAGCTGTTTAGGGTTGAATGTAATTGCTTCGGATCAATACTTAGCCTTAGTGATTCCTGGAAAAATGTTTAAAAAAGCGTATGAAGATAAAGGGTTAGCGCCTGAGAACTTAAGTAGAACTTTAGAAGATTCTGGTACAGTAACTTCAGTGCTGATTCCTTGGAATACTTGTGGAGCTTATCAATCGGGTGTATTAGGAGTAGGAGTAGGAGAGTATTTCTTCTATGCTATTTTTAACTGGCTTTCACCGTTTATGACTTTGATATTCGCTGCTTTTAGAATTAAAATTAGACAGTTAGCTGCAAAATAATGATAGTTAGAGCAGTTCTTTCTGATGCTGATATTCTTACCGAAATAGCAATGGCATCCAAGGCACATTGGGGTTATACTAATGAACAAGTAGAAAGTTGGCGAGAAGATTTGACAGTTACTTCACAAATGTTTGAAGAGTATACTATCTATAAGTATCTAGAAAACGATCAAATTGCAGGATTTTATATTTTAGAAAGAGCAAACATACGAACCAGTTTTTTGAACTTTTTGTTTATCTCGCCAGATTATATTAAGCAAGGAATCGGGGATCAATTGTTACTGCATGCTATTGAATATTGTAAAGGAGGTAGTAGTGCAATTTTAAACGTATTGTCAGATCCCAATGCAGCATCCTTTTATGCGAAGTATGGTTTTGAGGTAATTGCTGAAAGAGAGAGCTCTATTCCTGGTAGGTTCTTGCCGGAGATGGAATTATTATTTCCTGAAAATCAATAGAATTCTATTAAATAAACCAGTTCCATACCAATCCAAAACGGATGGTTAAATCTCTGTATGGATAGTTAGGTGCAGCGAAGTAATTTCTAGTTCCAATATTAGACAAGGCATTTTCTACTCTAAAATAAATACGTGTTCTTCTTATTTGAGCATTGAAGAATAAATCTACGGTAGAAAACCCGATATCATTAGTGTTTTGCAATGTAAACTCTGCTAACAAAGGATTGTAAGCATTGGCTTTGTATTCCGTAAAGAATTTAAATGTTGCTCCTATTTGAACCTTCATAGGTTTTCCTTTAAACCAGTAATCCGAATAGTACAACGTATTTCTTGTCACAAATTCGGGTACTCTAAAAATTGAATTTCCTCCACTTACATTTTGGTACATGATCGTATTGTCTAAAGCAAAGCTTTTGTACTTAAATTCACGAGAAGCTTTTACCTTTAAATAGGTAACGTTCTCAGAAGATTGATGAGGTAAGTTGTCATCTCCAAAATAAGTATAGTTTTCAATATTGGTCAAGTTTGCATTCGCATTGATCCACTTAGAGTTAAATTCAAAGCCAAGGTTTTGAGTTCGGACGTTGTCGAAATTATTTTCCCAATTGTATTCGTTGTATACACTTTGATGTAGTAAAAAATTAAAGTTTGGCGATTTAGAGTTGAGTAGAATACTTGCTTTAAGAGTATACAAGCTATCTTTTTTATAAGACAAACTTCCGTTTAAATTTGTGCCTGACAACCTTCCATTCCCAGGAGTAATTTCGCCAGTAGCATCTAAATAGAAGCTTTTAACTTTAGCTTTCCAGTCAGCACCAAAAGAAGCGGCGTTCCCTTCTAGCTTTCTTTTTGTAATTCCACTTGTTTGGTTGATGATATCGCTATAGCCATAAGAATAACTCATCAAATTCGATTTTACTCGAAAGGTTCCTAAAATGTATTTGGAATTAAATTCTAAAAAGAATTGATTCTTTAAGAATGTGTTTTCTGTTCTGTCTCTTATTGCTCCTGAAAAATCAGTTGTTCCTAATAATGTAGTTGCAGCATCCTGTCTAAATTCGTAGTACTTCCCTTCACTTAAAAAGACATGTCCTATTTTAAGATTGGTAAAGTTGTTTTGATTTACAGAATCCTTTGAAGCTAAGATTTTATAATCATGTTGAAAAAACAATCGAGAACCCTCTAATGAATTTTCAGTATTGTCTAGGTTTACATCCAGCCTGGCTCTATCGGTAAAATTTGGGTCGTTATTTATAAAAGCATCAAACGCTTCAGTCGTTAATCCACCACTTTCTTCGCTTAATAAATCTTGAGTAGCAATATGACCTTTTAAGGTATATTGACCTTCTTGTGTTTCATATCGGAAAGAGGTTCTGAAGTTTCCTTGACTGATCAAAGATTCTCTATAGGTTCCCAAAGAACGTAGTCCTTTGTAAGCGATTGAAACATTAAACCTTTTAGTGAAATTTAAAGTGAAAAAAGATTCTAGAAGTTGTCCTTGTTCTAAGGTCGAAAGAAACATAATCTCTGAAGTAGGTGTAGGGACATGATAGTAATTAATGTCTTCAAGACCCATGTAGAAAGGCTGTTTGGCTCTAAAACCGATATCTGGCCGGGTACTTATTTTATTAAAACTGTATCCAAGATTATTAGATTGTTGGCCAATGTTGTGAAAAGGCAATAATTCGAAATTATCTTTTCGTAAAAAATTGAATTTATAATGCTTTTTTAAAGTCAACGTAGTGTCAATATACGTAGTATCTTTAAGGAGAGAGATGATTTTATAATCTGTGTATTTTGTTTTACCGGTGAGTTTTACTTTTACTGATTTCTGATTTCTGAGGCTATCATTTCCATTGAGATTTGTTATTCCATTTCTTTCTTTTACTTGTGAAAAGAGAGATGCAGACAGAAATAAAAACAAAAAAGTAAAAGCGAAAAGTATTCTTTTCATTGAACAAAATTAATAAGAGCAAAAGTAAACTTTTAAACGTAAATGAATTCAATTAATTATTTTGAAAATGTTAATTTAGTCGGATGCTAAAAAGTAATTACAGTGGTTGTGAACTAGAGGTAGGAACTGATGAGGCAGGAAGAGGCTGTTTGTCTGGCCCTGTGGTAGCAGCAGCTGTTATTTTGCCAGCAGATTTTCAGCATGAGTTTTTGAATGATTCCAAACAAATTTCTGAAGCAAAAAGAAAAGTGTTGCGACCCATTATAGAGAAAGAAGCATTGGCTTATGCAGTTGCTTTTGTAGATAATGAAGAGGTGGATAAGATAAATGTTTTACAAGCATCTATCACCGGAATGCATCGTTCAATAGACAACTTGGGTATGACTCCTGAATTTATTATTGTTGATGGAAATAAGTTTAGAAATTATAAAAGGATTCCTCATGAAACCATAGTAAAAGGTGATGCTAAGTATAAGAGTATTGCAGCTGCTTCAATTCTAGCAAAAACATATAGAGATGATTTTATGGAAAAAATTCATCTTGAATTTCCAGACTATAATTGGAAAAAAAACAAAGGGTATCCTACAAAAGAGCATAGAAGTGTCATTCAAAAGATTGGAGCTACTAAGTATCATAGAAAGTCATTTAAATTGTTTCCTACGCAATTACAACTTGATTTTTAAAAATGAAATACTAGATAAGAGAGTCAATCTTTGCAAATAGTTGGCTTAATTTTTTTTAAGGGTAAAATAGTATCTTTACGTCTTTGGTTAAGAAATATAAAGTTAATTTAAGTATGAAGTGTTTAAGGTTAATATCCGGAGTGTTATTTTTTATTTTAACTAGTTTAAATTTAACGGCACAAAATTCTTATTGGGAGTTAAATAAAGAAGACAAGATTGCTAATAAAAGCTTTAACAACGATAGTTATAAGTTATTTACACTAGACATAAATGCATTAAAGTCTGAGCTAAAAAAAGGGGTTTCTTCTAAATCGAGTTCCGTAATTAGTTTTCCAAATCAGCATGGAGAGTTAGAAATTTTTTCTGTTGTAGAGACTGAAGTTTTATCTCCTGAATTAGCAAAAAAATATCCAAATATTAAAACATATCGAGGATTCGGAATAGACAATCCTGGTTCTAGAATTCGTTTTAGTGTTATTCCTCAAGGGGTGCAAACGATGACTACTTATCTAGACAAACCAACTGTTTTTACAGTGCCAAGGGAGAAAAATACAACGACTTATATTTCTTATGACAAAGGAGTAAGAAATGTACAAGTAGAAAGCTTTGAATGTTTGACAGAAGATATCCTCAAGAATAATGGAAGTGGAAGAGATTTATCTAGCAGATCCGCTGACGACCAATTATTGAGGACTTTTCGTATTGCCGTTTCAGCAGCAGGAGAATATACAAATAGATGGGATGATGGAAATGATGCCAATGGAACTGCAATTGATGATGCATACGGTCAGATAGTATCGTCTATTAATAGAGTAAATGATGTTTATTCTGTTGATATGGCCATTAGATTTCAATTGGTTTCTGGTACTGAAATTGTATTTGGAAATCCTATTTCAGATCCTTATACTACTGACGAAAGAACAGAATGGAATGATGAACTACAAAGAACACTAACAGATAATATTGGGGAGGCTAATTATGATATAGGACATTTGTTTCAATTGTCTTCAGGAGGTTACGCTGGAAACGCAGGATGTATAGGATGTGTTTGTGAAGACGGAAGTAAAGGAAGTGGATATTCATCACACAATTTTGCAGGAATAGATGGTGCGCCTTATATGACAGATATTTTTGATTTGGATCTTTTACCTCATGAAATGGGGCATCAAATGGGTGCAAATCATACTTGGTCCTTTGCTAATGAGGGAACAGGAGTGAATGTAGAACCAGGAAGAGGTTCTACACTTATGGGATACGCTGGTAGTTCTAATGATGATATAGTAAGTAGATCGGATCCATATTTTCATTATGTGAGTATTGATCAAGTTCTTAATAATATAACTTCAGACCCTAATAATTGTTGGACATCGGTACAAATACCGAATACTCCTCCAATAGCAAATGCAGGTGATAATTATTTCATTCCTATAGGTACCGCTTTTGTTTTAAAAGGTTCAGTTACTGCTGCTAGTAATAGTAATTTGTCGTATACCTGGGAACAAGTAGATAATGGAGTTACTACTTCAGAGAGCTTTGGTCCTACAAAAGATGACGGAGCAATTTTTAGATCTAGACCTCCTACAGCTAGTCTAGATAGATATATGCCCAATTTATTTAGAGTTGTGGGTGGAAACCTCATAGAAAACGACCCGGTAGCAAATGATTTTTCTTGGGAAACAGTATCTACAGTGGAAAGAGTTTTAAACTTTGCTTTTACAGTTAGGGATCAAGCTACAGGAAAAGGGAAATATCCTCAAAACAGCTCAGATTTAATGTGGGTGTCTGTAAATGATGATGCAGGTCCTTTTGTGGTTACCTCACAAGCGAGTGTTGAAACTTGGGTAAAAGACGAAACAAAAACGGTAACATGGGATGTTGCAGGAACAGATACAGGACTTGTAAATACTCCAACAGTAAATATTCTATTGTCTATTGATGGTGGATTTACCTATCCTTATGCATTGGCATCTAATGTGGCGAACAGTGGAAGTTATGATATTACTGTTCCTGAAATATCATCTATGGAAACCACAACAGCTAGAGTAATGGTAGAAGGTAATGGAAACATTTTCTTTGCAATTAATAGTACTGATTTTATTGTGCAAAGCCCAACGGCCTCTTTAGATGAAAACTCTTTGAGTTCGTTTAGCATGTTCCCGAATCCTTCAAATGGATTATTTCATTTAAGTTTTGATACTACAGATAAAAATGTAAACATTCAAGTATCCGATTTGAAAGGTGCTGTGATTAAAAACTCAAACTATAGCAATGTAGGAGTAAGATTTGCTGAGAGAGTAGCGTTAGACGAAATTTCTAAAGGACTTTATATTATACGAATCACGAACGGAAGAAACTCAGTTTCTAAAAAAATCCTGATAGAATAATTATAAAAGGAATTTTTCTACTTGAAACTCATTTTTAAAATGTGTAAGAATTTTTTCTTTTATTTCATCTAAATTTACCTTCTTGTTAAGTTCAGCTTCCATAGAGGTGACTGCCTTTCCTCGAATACCACATGGAATTATATTGTCAAAATAGCCTAAATCTGTATTGACATTTAGTGCAAAACCATGCATGGTTACCCACCTGCTGCTACGAATTCCCATAGCGCATATCTTTCGAGCAAATGGAGTCCCTACATCTAACCATACGCCAGTCTCTCCAGGACTTCTTTCTCCTTTCAAACCGTACTCGGCAATGGTTTTTATAATCACTTCTTCAAGCAGTCGAAGGTATTTGTGAATATCTGTGAAAAAATTCTCTAAATCGAGAATAGGATAGCCTACAATTTGTCCTGGTCCATGATAAGTGATATCACCTCCACGGTTAATTTTATAGTAAGTAGCTCCTTTTTCAATCAATTGTTTTTCATTGAGCAGCAAGTTGTTAAAGTCGCCACTTTTACCTAAAGTATACACATGAGGGTGTTCAACAAAAAGAAAATAATTGTCTGTTTCAGTAGCTGTGTTTAGCTTTCTGTTTTCTCTTTTAACATGAATTGTTTCATCCAAAAGAGAAGTCTGATAATCCCAAGTCTCCTTATAATCTTTAGATCTTAAATCCTGTACTATTATTTTTCTGTTCATACGAATATTGCAAAGGTAAATATTTCGTTATATTTGGGGGTTATATAATTAATCAATATTAAGACTGCTATATGAAATTTTCAAACCCCTTTAAAGTTGCACTACTTTCCTTATTTGTCAGTTTTTCTTTGAGTGCTCAGGATTCTTATTGGACTTTGGATACTGATAAAGAGACTAAAATAGGTAAGAAATCTACTCAAAATAACACAAATCTAGATGCAGAAAAGTATCAAATTTTCACTTTAGATGTGAATGCATTAAAAACAGAATTGAAAAAGGGAGTTACATCTAAATCGAGCCCAGTGATTAGTTTTCCTAATCAGTATGGAGAGCTAGAGACTTTTTCTGTAGTGGAAACTCATGTATTAGCTCCGCATGTAGCAGCAAAATTTCCAAATATAAAAACATATATAGGATATGGAATTGATAATCCAGGTTCTAGAATTCGTTTTAGTGTGAGTCCACAAGGAGTGCAAACAATGACTTCTTATATAGATAAACCAGCTGTTTTTACAGTTCCACAAGGGAAAAACACCACATCATATATTTCTTATGATAAAAGTGCTAGAAAAGAATATGTAAAAGATTTTCAGTGTTTAACGGATGATTTAACAAGCAATAATGGAGACTCTGGTAGAGACATGATAAGCCGGCCTCCAAATGATCAACTACTTCGTACGTTTCGCCTAGCCGTTTCAACGACAGGAGAATATACCACTAGATGGGATGATGGAGATAACACAAATGGAGATGCAAAGGTAGATGCTCTAGCTCAGATTGTATCTACTGTAAATAGAATGAATGAAGTTTTTGAACTCGATATGGCCATCACTTTTCAGTTAGTTACTGGAACAGAAGTTGTATTTGATGATGCTGTATCAGATCCATATACGGGAGACTTAAATAGTGAAGTGCAATCTACTTTAACCAGTAATGTGGGTGAAGCGAATTATGATATAGGTCATTTATTTCATCAAGGAGGTAATAATGGAAATGCAGGATGTATAGGGTGTGTTTGCGAAGATGGAAACAAAGGAAGTGCTTTTTCCTCACACACTTTTGCACCAGATATTGATGGAAATCCTTATATGACAGATTATTTTGATATCGATTATGTTCCGCATGAAGTGGGTCATCAAATGGGAGGAAATCATACTTGGTCATTTGGTAGCGAAGGTACAGGAGTAAATGTAGAGCCAGGAAGTGGAACAACTATTATGGGATACGCAGGAATTACTGGTCTAGATGATGTTCAATTCCATTCAGATCCGTATTTTCATTATTCTAGTGTTGAACAAATTTTAAATAATATCTTAGGAAGCCCAAATAACTGTTGGACATCATCACCAATAGGAAATGTTGCTCCAGTAGCAAATGCAGGGAGTGATTATACGATTCCAGCGGGTACTGCTTTTGTGTTAAAAGGTGCTGCTACCACAACTGGAAATATTGATAATATAAGATATATTTGGGAACAAATAGATGATGGAGTTAGTACTTCTGAAAATTTTGGACCAACAAAAGCCGATGGAGCTACTTTTAGATCTAGACCTCCTTCGACCAACCCAAATAGATATATGCCTACATTATCTAGAATAATAGCGGGAAAACTTACCGAAGAAGACCCTAGAATATCAATACTTAACGATTCATGGGAAACGGTATCTACTGTGACTAGACAGTTGAATTTTGCTTTAACCGTAAGAGATCAAATAAGAGGAAAAGGAAATCTTCCTCAAACAGATTCTGATCTTATGAGGATTCTTGTATTTGATACAGCAGGTCCTTTTGTGGTTACTTCACAAACTACTGCTGTAACTTGGACGGAAAACGAGACAAAAACCGTAGCATGGGATGTTGCTGGAACTGATACAGGAAACGTAAATACACCAACAGTAAATATTTTATTGTCTATTGATGGAGGAAATACATATCCATACACACTAGCATCTAATGTTGCTAATGATGGAAGTCATGATGTTACTGTCCCAAATATTTCAACGATGTCAGTGGGTAATGCCAGAGTTATGGTGGAAGGAAATGGAAATATTTTCTTTGCAATTAATAGCAGTGATTTTACTGTTCAAAATGCAACGGCTTCTGTAGATGAAGATGTTTTAAGCTCGTTCAGTATGTATCCTAATCCTTCTAATGGATTATTTAACGTAAGTTTTGATACAACTGACAAAGATGTTAGTATTCAGGTCTCTGATTTAAAAGGAGCTGTGATTAAAAATGTAAACTATAGAAATGTAGGAGGAAGGTTCTCTGAGAAAGTAGAGTTAAATGCACTTTCAAAAGGACTTTATATTTTACGAATTACAAACGGAGAAAAATCAGTTGCTAAAAAAATAATTATAGAATAACGATTCTATATAAACTAAGATAGAATTCGGTTCGTTATAGAAGGAATTCATCTATTTTTTTTATGTCTATAGAAGTACAATCCATTTCCAAATCTTATGGAGAACAGTTAGCGTTGAATGAGGTTTCATTTTCCGCTAAGAAAGGAGAAATCATTGGGTTTTTAGGGCCTAATGGTGCTGGGAAGTCTACTATGATGAAGATCTTAACAGGTTATATTTCTCCAAACCAAGGAGAAGTTTCTATAGGAGAAATCAATGTGCTTTTAAATCCTATTGAAGCGCAAGCCAAAATAGGGTACTTACCTGAACAAAATCCTTTGTATGCAGATATGTATGTTCGTGAATACCTGCAATTTCAAGCATCTATTTTTAGAGTTAATAAAGAGGAGATTGAAGTTGTGATTCAGAAAGTTGGATTAATACCTGAGGTTCATAAAAAGATCGGTCAACTTTCAAAAGGATACCAACAACGAGTTGGAATTGCAGCAGCAATTTTACACAACCCAGAAGTGTTAATATTGGATGAGCCTACTACAGGATTAGATCCAAATCAATTGCAAGAAATTAGAGCATTGATTAAAGAGTTAGGAAAAGAAAAAACGATTTTGTTTTCTACACATATCATGCAAGAGGTTGAGGCAGTTTGCGATCGTGTGATTATCATTAAAAAAGGGGAATTGCTACTTGACAAACCCATCAATGAATTAAAAGAAAGTAATATTCAGACTATTGAAGTTACATTTGACTATAAGTTAGAAGAACAGTTTATTCAAAAACTACCTAACATCAAATCCTATAAAAATAACTACGACAATACATGGTATATTACATTTGATTCTGAAGATGATATGCGTCCTGTCATTTTTGATTTCGCTCAAGAAAATGGATTAAAGATTCTAGAATTAAATTCACAGAATCAGAGTTTGGAAACCTTGTTTAAAGAGGTGACGGGATAATTTAAATTGAGTGAGAAAATCTAATTTAATTTAAAGTTAACATGCTGTTCTTCTAAAGTAGATAACAGTTCTCCTGTAATTTTAATTTTTGTATTTCTACTCGGCACATCCAGTTCTATCTCCTCTTCTACATCGTAAATAACAAAGCGTAGAGATTGTTTTCCTGCATTGTCTTTGAATAAACTTTCAAAACCCTGAATTGAATTTTCATTCACTTGCTCTATAGGAAGCTTAATAGTTACTTTCTTGCACAGATCATCCATGACATCATGAAGTAATTTAAACTCAGTAAATTTCATTCTAGGATCACTTTGAACACCTTCTTTGTTTGTCCAACCCGGTTGAATAGTAATTCGTATAAACAGAAAGGAATTAGGAACTAAGAAGTGTTTGAATTTTAAGTAATCTTCTCCAAAAACCCGAAACTCAAAACTATCGGAATAGTCTTCTATAAAGAAAGAAGCCCAACCTTTTCCTGCTTTAGAGACTCTATGTTGTACATCAGTAATAATTCCAGCAAAGACTAGGTTTGCTCCAACATATTTGTTTAAGTCTTGTTTAAAATGTGCAACACTTGCATTGCAAAATTTCAACTCATTTTTAAAATCATCCAAAGGATGTGCAGAAATATAAATACCAACAACTTCTTTTTCTTTGGCTAATTCTTCCATGGTTCCCCATACTTCACATTCTGGAATATCTGGCTCGGGAAATTGTACATCAGATGCTTCACCAAATAAAGAAACTTGAGAGGAGTTTAAATTCTCTTGATATTTATTACCAAAACGAATGGCTCTTTCTATAAAGGTTTGTCCTTTTTCATCTAACGAAAAATATTGTGCGCGATGGGTGTCAAAAGAATCAAAACCACCAGCCAAGATTAAACCGTCAAATGCCTTTTTATTAGCAGATCGTAAGTCAACCCTTTTGGTTACATCAAAAATAGAATTGTAGTTTCCATTCTCTTTTCGTTCTTTAATAATAGCACTTACTGCGGAACTTCCTACTCCTTTAATAGCAGCCATTCCAAAACGAACAGCACCATCTTTGTTTACAGAGAATTTTAAATAAGATTCGTTTACATCAGGACCAAGTACTTCTAATCCCATCCGTTTACATTCTTCCATAAAGAAAGAAACGGACTTAATATCATTCATGTTATTTGATAACACAGAAGCCATGTATTCTGCTGGATAATGTGCTTTTAGATAGGCAGTTTGATAAGCAATCCAAGCATAACAAGTAGAGTGCGATTTGTTAAAGGCATAGGATGCAAAAGCTTCCCAGTCTTTCCAGATTTTTTCCAATTTATCAGCTTCATGACCATTTTCACCTGCTTGTTCTATAAACTTAGGTTTCATTTTAGCCAAAACAGCAGCTTGCTTTTTACCCATGGCTTTACGAAGTACATCGGCCTCACCTTTGGTGAAATTTGCTAACTTTTGAGAAAGTAACATTACTTGCTCTTGGTAGACTGTAATTCCATAAGTTTCTGCCAGATATTCTTCCATGGCAGGTAAGTCATACTCAATGTCTTCCTTTCCGTGTTTCCGATTAATAAAAGACGGAATATATTCCATGGGACCTGGACGGTAAAGCGCATTCATGGCAATTAAATCTCCAAAAACTGTTGGTTTTAGAGATCGCATGTGCTTTTGCATTCCAGGAGATTCGTATTGAAAGATCCCGACAGTTTCACCACGTTGGAAAAGCTCGTAAGTTTTTTCATCATCCAAAGGAAAAGTCTCAGGATCTAATACAACGTTATGACGCGCTTTTACAATTTTTACCGTATCCTTGATTAAAGTTAGAGTCTTTAATCCTAGGAAATCCATTTTTAATAATCCTGCATTTTCTACCACTGAGTTGTCAAACTGAGTGACATACATGTCAGAATCTTTTGCCAATGCAACAGGGACAAAATTGGTAATGTCTGAAGGTGTAATAATCACACCACAGGCATGAATACCCGTATTTCTAACTGAACCTTCTAAGATTGTTGCTTTGTTAATGGTTTCTGCCTCAATGCCGCTTCCATCAGCCATGGCTCTAAGTTCATTTACCATGTCCCTTTCTTCGGAACGCAAACCAGCAACTTTTCCTTTGCTTTTGTCATCTGTTCCGAAAATATTATTCAGTTTAATATTCGGAATCAGTTTAGAAATTCTATCGGCTTCAAATAACGGTAAATCAAGAACTCTTGCTGTATCACGAATCGATGATTTTGCAGCCATCGTTCCATAGGTGATAATCTGTGCAACTTGATTAGAGCCGTATTTATTGATCACATAATCCATCACACGACCTCTTCCTTCATCATCAAAATCAATATCAATATCGGGCATCGATACACGTTCTGGATTTAAGAAACGCTCAAAAAGTAAATCGTACTTAATAGGGTCTATGTTGGTAATCCACAAACAGTAGGCAACAACAGATCCTGCGGCAGAACCACGCCCGGGCCCTACAGATACATCCATGTTTCTGGCTTCTCGAATAAAATCTTCAACAATTAAGAAGTATCCAGGATATCCAGTATTTTCAATGACTTCTAGTTCAAAATCTAAACGTTCTTTTATCGCTTCAGTAATCTCTCCGTATCTTTTTTTAGCTCCAAGAAAGGTGATGTGCTTCAAGTAATTATTCTCTCCTCGCTTCCCCCCATCTTCTTCATCTTCTTTGGATTGAAATTCATCAGGAATATCAAAAGCAGGTAATAAAACATCACGTGCTAAGGTGAAAACTTCAATCTTATCAACGATTTCTTGAACATTGCTAATTGCTTCAGGTAAATCGACAAAAAGCAGTTTCATTTCCTCGGAAGTCTTGAAGTAGTATTCGTCATTAGGTAAGCCATAACGATACCCACGACCTCTTCCAATAGGAGTTGCTTGTTTTTCACCATCTTTAACACACAACAAAATATCATGTGCATTCGCGTCTTCTTTGTTTAGGTAAAAGGTGTTGTTGGTGGCAACTGTTTTTATATCATGCTTCTTGGAGAATTTTAATAGTGTTTCATTTACAACGCGCTCATCATCTTGATTGTGACGCATGAGTTCTATATAAAAGTCGTCTTGAAACTGCTCTTTCCACCAAAGCAATGCTTCTTCAGCTTGTTTCTCTCCAATATTTAAAATCTTATTAGGAACTTCGCCATAGGTATTTCCAGTAAGCACAATGATGTCTTCTTTGTATTGCTCGATTACTTTTCTGTCAATTCTAGGGACATAATAGAATCCATTCACAAAGGCAATAGAAGACATTTTTGCCAAGTTGTGATACCCTTTTTTGGTTTTTGCTAGTAAAACAACCTGATATCCGTTGTCTTTTCTTGATTTGTCTAAATGATCTTCACAAACATAAAATTCGCAACCTACTATGGGTTTTAAAATAGTTTCTGAAGGATCTTCTCCATTCTCTTCTGCCAATTCATTTTTGATAGAAGCTTGCTTATTATGATTGAGAATTGCAGAAACAAAATGGAAAGAAGCCATCATGTTTCCAGTATCTGTTAAGGCAACGGCAGACATATTATCTTTTGCTGCGGCTTTTACAAGGTTTCCAATCTGAATGGTAGATTGGAGGACTGAATATTGAGTGTGATTGTGTAAATGTGCAAACCGAATGTTTTCCAATTCAGACAATCCAGAAGTATTGATTTCTGTAGTTTCAACTTCTTTTGAGGATTCAATTCTCTTTCGAATTTTATCACTCTCTTTTTTAAGGTTGATGTGCTTCAAGCCAATGACTTGAATTGGCTTAGGATTGGCTTCAGAGAAGTTTTTAAAATAACTCTCGTCTACATCTAATTTCTCTTTGGTGAATTCTTTTAATCTAATTAACTCTAAAAAACAACGCGTTGTTGCTTCCACATCGGCAGTAGCGTTATGTGCTTCACCAAAACCAGTTCCGAAAAGGTGATTGTGTAATTCTGTTAGAGTTGGTAATTTAAATTTTCCTCCACGACCTCCAGGAATTTGACACATAAGTGCTGTTTTCTCAGTACAAGTGTCTAACACAGGAAGTTCAGTGAGGTTGCTTTCTACACCCAAACGATGGAATTCACATCCCATAATGTTTAAATCAAAGGCAAGATTCTGACCGACAATAAATTTTGTTTTTTGTAACGCTTCATTAAATAATTCCAATCCTTGATCTAATGGAATTCCTTGCTCAACTGCTAGGTCTGTAGAGATTCCATGAATACGCTCTGCATCATACGGAATATTAAATCCATCAGGCTGTACTAAAAAATCGTTGTGCTCTACGAGATTTCCCATCTCGTCATGCAACTGCCATGCAATCTGTATGCACCTTGGCCAGTTGTCTGTGTCGGTAATGGGAGCATTCCAACTCTTTGGTAAACCTGTAGTTTCCGTATCAAAAATCAAGTACATAGTTGCGGACTTCTCGTGTAGAAATTAATAGCATAAAAGTACTAAAAAGGGATAGAAAAAGGAAGAGAGAGTTATGCGGTTTTATTAACAATACTAAATGTGTAAATAGATGTTAGTTCGAGTGAATTCAACTTTGTTGAATTTGTATCGAGAACAGATAGCTTCTCGATACGATTTTTTTGACTTCGTCAGGCTCAGTCTGACAAAAATCACTCGAAGTGACATTATTGCAATTTCAAAAACTCAATTGTTTTCTCCAAAACCATCAAAAAATCTGCAGGAAACTCTTTGTCTGTCCATGGCTGTTTAGCGCCAAACACATGATTTGCATTCGGAATAATTACCAGGTCGCTATTTGGATTCCAAGAGTGTAAGTTTTTTCCATGATTAACAGGAACAGCTAAATCTCCATCGCCATGAAAAATAAGATGCGGAATGATGAGTTTCTTTGTTGCTGTTTCAACATTTAAACGTTCCTTATTTTCGATGAAATTATGGTAAAACTGAATATAATGTGGCATCTCTTGTTTTGTTCTGCCATTTATAACATAAAAAACACCTTCTTTTTTCCACTGCTCTAATTCAGATCCTTCATGAAACATCGATCGATTCAAATCGCAAACGGCAGCCCAAGTAACCACCTTTTTAATTCGAGAATCTTCAGCAGCTTTTAAGGTGGCAATTGCACCTCCTCTAGAATGACCAATTAAGGTGATGTTATTGTAGTCAATTTCATCAATCAAACCTTCGTTTGTCGTGATCCAATCAATCACAGAATGTAGATCGTCTAATTCCATTGTATAATTGTTGTTTCCGAAAGCTTCCAAATCTGGAAAATCGATGGGTTGTTCTATCGTTCCTCCGTTGTGAGAAAAATTGAATTTCAACAAAGCAAAACCATGTTCTAAAAACAAAGAAGACATTTTATCGAAAGCACCCCAATCTTTATAGCCTTTGTAACCATGACAAAAAATGACTAACGGTTTTTTAGTCTTAGTTTCTTGATAGTATACATCAGTTACAATAGGCTTCTGGTTGTTGCCTTTTAGAGGAATGTTTTTCAGTTGAATCATCTTTCAAAAGTATTAGAAAAAAGGGAATATATTTAAGGAATTGTTATGCTTTTAGTTATGAAAGAATTTTGTACATTTGCGCCCACTTATCACGAGATGGTAAGATTATTAATAATCAAGGTCGAGTACCTTAAAAAATTAAAAGAATGTCAGTAAAAATTAGATTACAAAGACACGGTAAAAAAGGAAAACCATTTTATTGGATCGTTGCAGCAGATGCAAGAGCAAAAAGAGATGGTCGTTACTTAGAAAAATTAGGAACGTATAATCCTAACACAAATCCAGCAATTATCAATTTAGATGTTGATGGTGCTGTAAAATGGTTACAAGACGGAGCGCAACCTACAGATACTGCAAAAGCAATTTTGTCGTACAAAGGAGCAATGTTAAAAAACCATTTAGTTGGAGGAGTAAGAAAAGGTGCTTTAACTGAAGAGCAAGCTGAAGAGAAATTCCAAGCTTGGTTAGAAGAAAAAGCAGGAAAGGTATCTTCTAAAGAAGGTGACTTAGCAAAAGCGAAAGCAGAAGCAAAAGCAAAAGCATTAGAAGCTGAAAGAGCGGTTAATGAAGCTAGAGTTGCTGCAGCTGTTGAAGAGGTTGCTGAAGAAGTAGAAGTTGTTGAAGAAGCTGAAGCTGTTGCTGAAACTACTGAAGAAGTAGTAGAAGAAGCTAAAGAAGAAGTTGCTGAAGTAAAAGCGGCTACTGAAGAAGCTCCTGAAACTAAAGAAGAAGAAACTAAAGAAAAGACTGCAGAGTAGTCTTTGTTATAACGATGCGTAAAGAAGATTGTTTTTATTTAGGCAGAATCGTTAAAAAACACAGTTTTAAAGGTGAGGTTGTTATCAAGTTAGATACAGACGAACCTGAATTGTATGGAAATATGGAATCAGTTTTTGTCGACATCGGCAATAATCTGGTTCCATTTTTTATTAAAAAAAGTTCCTTGAGTAAAGGAACCATGCTCCGTGTTCGTTTTGATGATGTGAATTCTGAAGAAGAAGCAGATTTCTTAATGAAGGCTGGAATTTATCTTCCTATAGATTTATTGCCAAAATTAGAAGGGAATCAATTTTACTTTCATGAAGTTATTGGTTTTAAAGTAGTGGATGCAAATCATGGAGATGTAGGTGTGTTGGTTTATATTAATGACAAAGCTGCACAACCGATGTTTGAAATTGAAAAAGGAGACCAGGAAATTTTTATTCCAATGATCGATGATTTCATTAAGAAGATCGATAGAAAGAATAAAGAAATACATGTCGAGGCGCCAGAAGGGTTAATTGACTTGTATTTATCTGAATAAAGAGAGGTGGCCGAGTGGTCGAAGGCGCACGCTTGGAAAGCGTGTATACTCCAAAAGGGTATCGAGGGTTCGAATCCCTTCCTCTCTGCAAAAGAAAACCGCGACGAATGTCGCGGTTTTTTGTTTTCCAAGAACCGCCAAAAGCTCGCTTTTGGAGGGCTCTGAAAACAAAAAACAACAAGCTTTAGCTTGGAGTAGGTTTTTATGCTTGCTCCAGATTCCCTTCTGGGATCAAAGAAGTTAATCCAAACAAAATACTCTTTAATAAGAGCTCTAAGATTCTTGTCTGCCGTAACTGTAAGCTATAATTCCATATATTTATTGATCTATAATTAGAAACTATGATTAAGTTTTTTAGAAAAATCAGATTTGACCTTATGGAGAAAAATAAAACTGGTAAATACTTAAAGTATGCTGTTGGAGAAATTGTTCTTGTAGTTATTGGAATTTTAATAGCACTCTCTATCAATAATTGGAATGAAAATAGACTTAGTAAAAATTTATCTATTGAGTTCCATGAAAGAATGGCAGATGAATTAGATGCCGTAATTAAAAGATCAAATTCAGATAATAAAAGATCTGAGCAGTTGGTAGAATATATTGGGAAAACAGTTGGTATTTTAAAAAAAGGTGTGTTAACAGAAACTGGAAGAGATACGTTAAACTATACTCTTCAAAATTTCTTTCAATTTGTTAGAATTGATGGAAAACTTAAAGCTTTTCAAGAAATGGAAAGCACTGGTCAATTAGGGTTGATTTATAATAAAGATTTAAAAAGTCATTTGCTAGAATATCTAGCTACTCTTGAAGCAATTAGTAAGATGTTTGATCAAATGGCAAGTCAAGTTAATAACACTGATTTTGTAGACAAACATGTTACTGTTCAAATAATTGCTGGAACCCATAAAAGCAAATTGGATTATAATTTTAAAGATTTAGTCAATGATAGTTATGTAATAAATAAAATGTCAAGATTTGGATATTTATGGCAAACTAAACAGTACTTCTCTGATGCAATTTCAAAAACTTCTAGTGATTTAAAACAAGCTATCATAGAAGAATTAAAATCGAATAAATAAAATACTGATGAAATTTAATTAATTGCTTTAGACTTCCTTCTGGGATCAGCGAAGTTAATCTTCAAAGCAAGAGTCTATAATTCCATATATTTGTTGTTATATAACTGGTTAGGTGTAATTAAACTATATGAAAAAGATACTATTAATATTAATAATTGGAATTTCTAATTCAATATTTTCACAATCTATAACTGAAATTGATTCTGTTTCCAATTCAATGTGTAATTACTTGAAAAAGTTGGAAATTAAAAATGACACGTTGAAAATAAATACATTATATGAAAAAAATTTTTATCCATATCTAGGAAAATTTGAACAATCAAAAGCTCAAAAAGTTGGTCGACAAGTTTATTATAGACTTCAAAGGGATTGTGTGGAATTTCGAAATTTGTTAGACCGATTAGAACCACCAAAAGAAGTAGTTGCCAGAATAGTTGAAAAACCAAAACCAGAAATTTCTAAAAACCAACTCAAGGAATTTAAAAACCGAAAAGAGTTTCATTATTTCGAAGTTGCTGGAGATACAACTAAGGTGTTAATGGAAAACGGAGTATGGACGGATTCATTTTCTGATAAAACATTTTCTAAACTGAAATATAATTGGATTAATGAAACTGAATTCGAATTAGTTTTCATAGAAAGCAACAATGAAACAAGGTCGAATTTTAGTATCAAAGGAGATAAGTATATTTATCAAGTTTTATCAAAAAAAGATGGGTTTTATTATATGAGTTTTAATATTCCAGGCCAAAAAACTTTTGAGACATTTAAAATGTATTACTAATAAAAACTATGCACAACAAGATGTGTAGCTCTTTTTCTTTTTAAACTCAAGGATAAATGTAGTTAATCCAAACAAGATACTTTTTACCAAAACAAAACCCACAACAAATAGTTGTGGGTTTTCTCATTTAAAAAAATGATTAAAAGGAAAAAGAATTTTTTATGTGGTAAGTCAAGGTGGATGCGGTAGCTTCCACCTCAACGTTACCAGAGTATTACCCCAACACTCTATATTGTTCTCTTTAAAATTTGTTGTTTTTGCAGCTTTTGTTGTTCTAATTCTTTTTTTCTTTTACTAGCCAACTGCCAAACAGCAGTTTCAATATCTTGATTTTTTCTTACTCCCTGAAAAACAAGTCTAATATATTGAATATTATGTGATTTTCCGTTTCTATTGGTGATCTTTTTCTCTTCTAAAATTTCTAGGACATCTTCAGCATAATATCCTTGAAAAAGTAGCCGCAGTTCTTTTCTTTCGATTTCTGTAATCATAGCGATTATTTGTTGATTTTAACATATTTGTTATTATATTGTTATAGTTTTGTGATATACAAGATACGTAAATATATTTACAGAACAGCAATAAATGGAAAATAAATTCACTACCATAAAAGAAAGAGTTGTTCAGGTTGCTGAAAAGCAATCCATTACTAAAGAGAAGTTTTTTGCTAGCATTGGCATGACCTCTGCTAACTTTAGAGGGAGGGCAAGAGAGACTCCTTTGAACTCTAGTGCTATTGTAAATATAATTACGAAATATCCTGAGACAGATTTGCATTGGTTGCTGGTAGGAGAAACAAAAACAGGGTCTTCTTACGTTAACGAACCTCCACTAGAATACAAGACTTCGTCTAAAGATTATAAAGAAAAAGATGAGATCATCCGAATGCTAAAGAATCAAATTAAAGACTTAAAAGCTGATAAGCAAGACTTGAAAAAGTTATTAGGATTGGCCAAAGGAAAGTAATACTTTTCTCTCTTCATTTTAAACCTAGAAATCATCAGTCAAAAACCATTTCGTTTTAAAGAATTTACCATTCATCAAGATAAAACTGCTATGAAGGTTGGCACTGATGGTGTTCTCTTAGGTGCCTGGTGTTCTGTAGATGATTATCCGGATAGTATTTTAGATATTGGTTCTGGAACAGGCTTGATTGGCTTGATGTTAGCACAACGTTGTGATGCCATGACCATTGATGCTGTAGAAGTAGATGAACAAGCTTATGAGCAGACCGTAGAGAACTTTGAGCAATCCGATTGGGGAGACCGCTTGTTTTGTTATCATAGTTCTTTTCAGGATTTTGCTGAAGAAATGAAAGAAGAAGAGGAGCAGTACGACCTCATCATTTCCAATCCGCCTTTTTATACCGATGAATTTGAAACGGATGACGCTGCAAGAAACAAAGCACGATTCACCTCATCATTATCATTTAAAGAATTGATAGAAGGAGCGACCAACTTGCTTTCTTCAGCAGGAAGGTTAGCTATTGTCATTCCTTTTAAAGAGGAGCAAACCGTTATTTCCTTGGCTTCAGAAAGCAAGTTGGTCCTAAATCGTGTTTGTAGAGTAAAAGGAACAGCTACTTCTGAAGTAAAACGTAGTTTGTTAGAATTCTCTTTTAAGGAAAAAGAATTAATAGAAGAGGAGCTAATCATAGAAATCTCCCGCCACAACTATACTGAAGATTATAAAGAGTTGACGAGAGATTTTTATTTGAGGATGTGACCTTGTTTATTCTGTTTCCAATCGGTCAATAAATTGCTCGAAAGAATTACATAGTTTTAATGGTTCGATACTGTCAGAGTAGTTTATAAACACAGAACCAAAATCTTCATTCCTCATCGATAATAAGTATTGCCCCGATCCACTATCTCTTGCAAATGGTAGAAAAGATGTAGATATATAATCATCTTCATGTAAATCTTTTATTACCTCCTCTAAAGGATAATTCCCATATTTCAACGGTCTAAATAAGGCTATATCTATTTCTAACCTATTTTCTTCATCATAATATAAGTTTTCTTTTGGAACGCCGCCGTTGTTTGAAAGTAAGAAAAGCTTATAATCTATCGGAAATTTGAAACCATTTTCTTGCTCAAAAGTATTAATGTCATCCATAGATACTTTTCTTTGCTGAGCGGTTAATTTTATTTTTTCATAATGTTTATTTTCTATTTGGATATCCTATTTTCATATGCTTCTTATACATAGTAGCACCACCAAGATGTGATTTGGATTTTGTATGTATTTTGTCAAGAACAAGCTGCATAGTACATTCATTAGTAATTGGATTGTAATCATCCAAGTGATGCCAAACCCAATCTCCAGATTCTTTTATTTTTTTTATATCTTTATCTGATAGACCAGCTTTTTTAAATGCCATATCAAAATCTTTACCCCCCGCTGCCGCACGATTCCATCGTGTGGTTTTCTGTTTTATCAATTAAGCAAGCGAAACACAGTTATATTTTCCAGTAAACCTTTTTCTCCTGCCCCGCACGATTCCATCGTGTGGTATTTATAAATCATATCTCAACCATAATAATTAAAAACTACTATATTTTCTAACAAACCTTTCTCTCCAGAATAGTCAATAGCACTGCTATAGACATACTCTTCAGGTTTAAAAACCAATCCACCTGTAACAGGGTTGTTGTGAATGTAATTGATTTTTTCTTGAATAACTTTGTTACTCCATAGTTCAATGGGTTTATTATCGTGCCTCCAAAATTGATAATGGGTTACATTGGATGAATCGTCTGCTGCCTTTTTAAATTGTTCTAGTAAAAATTCTTTTCTACTTTCTCTATCATTTTCTTTGATGGCTTTTACAATAGCCTTACTTGTAAAACGTTTAAAATCTCCAAGTACCGATTCTGGTTTGCCCTCATCTGTAATTCTAAAGATTAAATGAACATGATTGGTCATAATACACCAAGCAACGATTTCCATTCCTTTCTCTTTTTGACAAAAAGATAAGCTATCTAAAAGAATATCTTTGTATTGATTTCGAGTAAAAACATCTAACCAATATACAACGGCAAAACTTACAAAATATAGACCATCTGGATTGTGAAATTTATAATTACGACTCATAGCTTTTTAATCAAAGCTACAAAAAACTATAAATAAATTTCTGTGGGATAGTTTGTTGTTTAATAGATCACACGATGGAATCGTGCGGTAGCGGGGCTTTTTCTTTTATTTTCTTTTTAATGTTAATATTTAGCTCAAGCTTTTGATATGCTTCAATTAAATCATCAGGGTTTTTCCCTCCAACTAATTTTTTATCTGCGTTAAATAGTAAGTACATCTTCTATTTTATAATATTTGCCATCTAAAGTTAAAGATAGTAAAAGAGGTTTTTATTTGAAGATGTGATGAATTTATCACCCAATTACATTCTCAGGATTGTAACCCAAATACGGAACTTTCTTTTCAGAAAACTTAATACCATATTCTTCCAATTCCTTTAAGATAGGTTCATACACTTCTTTGGTAATTGGTCTTTGAACACCAGGAGTGTTAATCTCTCCGTTTAAGATTTTTACGGTAGCAATGGCAACAGGCAATCCTACCGTTTTTGCCATGGCGGTGAAAGTTTGATTTTCTCCTTTTACGACCAAGCTACTTTCAATCTGACGCTTTTCACCGTTAATTTCATATCCAAACTTATGATGCATGATAATCATGTCTTTGTCGTCTTCCTCCAAAGTCCAAGAATCCATAAGAATCTTTTGTAAGATTTGAGCAGGCGTCGCATTCTTTAATCCAACTTTTTTATTCGGATTAAAAATATCTAACTCTACCAATTTATCCCACATTACATCATCTTGATCTATCTTTAAATAAGAACGTAATTTCAATTCAACAGAATCACTTGGTGAGTAGGCTAAGAACAGATTCACAAAATCGCGATAACTCATATTCTCAGAATCTTCGATTGTATACGAATCATCTGTCATGCCTAATTGAACAAAGGTGTTCCACGCTCTAGAAAAACCAACTTTTCTGATAGTTCCTCTGTACATGGTCGGAATATCTTCCAAACCATAGACACTTCTATATTTTAAAGAATCTCTATTGGCATAGGCTTCAAACTTGCCATCACCATTTAAGGTTAAGAATTCTGTTCTTCTAAACAGTTTGCTATAAGGAATGTATTTATAGGTTCCTTCTTGTATAAACATCGCAGCGCCTCCTTGTCCTGCTAAGACCACATTTCTAGGATTCCATGTAAACTTATAGTTCCAAAGGTTGTTGTCGCTTTCTGGAGCAACCAAACCACCCGTAAAGGATTCAAACAATAAAATTTTTGCGTCATTCTCACGAATCCGATCAATTACCTGCATGGCACTCATATGATCAATTCCTGGATCTACACCAATCTCATTCATAAACACCAATCCTTTCTCTTTGGCTTTCGCATCTAGCTCTTGCATTTCAGGTGAAATATAAGAAGCGGTAACCATGTGTTTTCCGAATTCAACACAGTCTTTGGCCACGTCAACATGAAAACGAGCAGGCAACATAGAAACTACAATGTCTGCTTTCTGAATTTCACTTCGTCGCTGTTCTTCATTAAAAACATCGAACTCTAAAGGAGTCGAATTTGAATGATCTCCAGCTCTGCTCTGAATACTTTCTACAGAAACATCTGCAATGGTAATATGTAAATTCTCTGAATCGGATTTCTTTTGAAGATAATCGATCAAGTAAGAACTTGATTTTCCGGCGCCGATAACTAAAACGTTTCTCATTCTAGAATTATGATTAATTTTGATTGTTTGAAAAACGAAATTAAAAAAAATCAGAAGCCTCACACTTCTTTTTCCAATTAGATATGAACAAAAATTTAAGTATTACAGCACTCCTTGGGATAACTGCCATTGTATTAGGTGCTTTTGCAACACACAGTTTAAAAGAAAGTTTAACAACTGATGCAATGAATAGTATAGAAACTGCTATTCGGTATCAAATGTACCACGTTATTGTTCTTTTGTTTGTAAACACTTATAAGGAGTTTTCGGAGAGATTTAAAAAGAGTGTCAGTATTTTGTTTTTTATTGGAATTTTCTTTTTCTCAGGATCTATTTATACGATTTACTTTTTGGACGTTCCAGCCAAAAGTATCTGGTTTATAACTCCATTAGGAGGACTGCTATTTATTTTAGGATGGTCGTTGATTTTCATCCATTTTGCACGAAAAGTAATGAACAATAAAAAGTGAATAAAAAAACAGTAGAGGTAATGTTGTGTTGAAAATATCCTTAATTTTGCATAGAATCTAACACAACTAAAAAATAAGAAATGGTAGATGTAAATGCGAAATCGATTTCGTTAAACGACTTAGGAATTGAAAATGCTACAGTTCGTTATCAATTGTCTTCTAGTGACTTACATAAAATAACATTAGAGAAAGGACAAGGAAAAGAATCTTCTTTAGGCGCAATTGCCATCGACACAGGAGAGTTTACAGGAAGGTCTCCAATGGATCGTTTTATTGTTAAAGATGACGTGACAAAAGACAAAGTTTGGTGGGGAAAGATTAACATTCCTTTCGAAGAAGATAAATTCGACAAACTTTATGACAAAGTAGTTTCTTATTTATCGAACAAAGAAGTTTTTGTTCGCGATAGTTATGCTTGTGCTGATGAAAATTACAAATTAAATATTCGTGTTGTAAACGAATATCCTTGGAGTAACATGTTTGCTTATAATATGTTTTTACGTCCAACGGAAGAAGAACTAAAAGGATTTACTCCAGAATGGACTGTAATCAATGCTCCAGGTTTTATGGCTGATGCAGAAGCTGATGGTACTCGTCAACATAACTTTGCAATCTTAAACTTTAGTAAAAAGATAGCCTTAATTGGTGGGACTGGTTATACAGGAGAAATCAAAAAAGGAATATTTTCTGCATTGAATTTTATTCTTCCAGTATTTAAAAACACTTTACCAATGCACTGCTCTGCAAATGTTGGTAAAGATGGTGATACAGCAATCTTCTTTGGATTGTCTGGAACTGGAAAAACAACATTATCAGCAGATCCAAATAGAAGATTAATAGGGGATGATGAGCATGGTTGGACCAATGAAAATACTGTCTTCAATTTTGAAGGAGGTTGTTATGCAAAAGCAATCGATCTAACAGAAGAAAAAGAACCTGAGATTTATCAAGCAATCAAAAAAGGAGCAATCCTTGAGAACATTGTGATGGATGAAAATGGTGTGGTAGATTTCTCTGATGTTTCTGTTACTCAAAATACAAGAGTTAGTTATCCTATTTATCATATCGATAATATTCAACCAGGATCGATTGGAAAAAACCCAAAAAATATATTCTTCTTAACAGCAGATGCTTTTGGAGTACTGCCTCCAATTTCTAAACTGACTCCAGGTCAGGCTGCTTACCATTTCATTTCTGGATATACTGCGAAAGTAGCAGGTACAGAAGCTGGAGTTACTGAACCATTACCAAGTTTTTCTGCTTGTTTTGGAGCACCTTTTATGCCGTTGCACCCAACTGAATATGCAGAGATGCTAAGCAATAAAATGCAAGAAGCTGGAGTAACAGTATGGTTGGTAAATACAGGTTGGACAGGTGGTCCTTACGGAGTAGGTCATAGAATGGCGTTAAAACATACACGTGCTATGATTACTGCTGCAATGGACGGAAGCTTAGAAGAAGCAAATAAAGACAATTATCATGTTCATTCTGTTTTTGGATTACATCAACCTAGAACGTGTCCGAATGTGCCAACAGAGGCATTGAGTCCAAGGAAATCATGGAATAATGATAAAGGATATTATGAGACTGCACAAAAATTAGCCGATTCATTTAAAGAGAACTTTAAAAAGTTTGAAGACTATGCGAGTGAAGAGATTCTATCAGGTGGTCCGTTAGTTTAAATTTAGAATCACATTTATAGTAAAAAGCACCGTTTATCGGTGCTTTTTTTATGGATTCTTTTTTCTACATTTAGAGGATATTATAATGTATTATGAGATATCTATCCATTTTATTATGTCTACTCTTATGTATGGCGTGCAATAACAACGAAAAGAAAAAAGAAGTAGTTGTGAAAAAAGAAGTAAAAGCACCAGAATTAACGCTAGAACAAGCCCAACGATTGGCTCAATTGCCAATTAGTTGTATCAATGTAGAATATCCAAACAAGTTAAATCAGACCATTGGAAGCGGTGAAGATCTGCAATCGCCTAAAGAATTGCATCCTGCCTTTTATGGATGTTTCGATTGGCATTCGTCAGTTCATGGACACTGGAGTATGGTGTCGCTTTTGAGGCAATTTCCAACATTGTCCAATGCTGATGAAATGAAAAAGATGTTGCTTCACAATATTTCAAAAGAAAACATAGAGAAGGAAGTTGCTTATTTTGATGGAAAACACAATAAGAGTTACGAACGTACATACGGTTGGGCTTGGGTGTTGAAACTAGCAGAAGAAATCCATACTTGGAATGATGAAACCGCTCGTCAATTAGAAAAGAACTTACAGCCCTTGACAGATTTAATGGTTGAAAAATATATAGAATTCTTACCAAAGCTCAACTATCCAATTCGAGTTGGAGAACATACCAATACAGCTTTTGGGCTCACCTTTGCTTGGGATTATGCCAATACAGTCGGTCATAAACCTTTGAAAGAAATCATTGAAAAAAGAGCAAAGCAATTTTACACAAATGATGCCGATTGCCCAATTTCTTGGGAACCTAGTGGTTATGATTTTCTATCGCCTTGCTTACAAGAAGCAGCGATTATGAAACGTGTATTGCCAACATCAGAATTTAAAACATGGTTTGGTAATTTCTTACCTCAAATGAAGGATGAAAACTATCAACTTCCTATGGGAGAGGTGTCGGATAGAATCGATGGGAAATTAGTGCATTTAGATGGAGTTAATTTTTCTAGAGCTTGGGCTTTGTATAGGATCATCAAAGATTTACCAGAATACAATCATTTAAGAAACATGGCAAATGAACATATCAATTATTCACTGCCCAATGTTGTTGGAGATAGTTATGAAGGAGGTCACTGGTTAGGAAGCTTTGCGATTTATGCCTTAAACTCTATCGATAATGATTAAGAACTTGTTTAAAAACATTGGTCCAGGAACTCTAGTTGCAGCGGCTTTTATTGGTCCGGGTACAGTAACATTGTGTACGTTAGCGGGAGTCAATTTTGGATTCAATTTACTGTGGGCAATGGTATTGTCTATCGTAGCAACCATTGTGTTACAAGAGATGGCAGCTCGATTGGGAATTATTTCTCAAAAAAGCTTGTCTGAAGTCATCAAATCAGAAATCAAAAACCCAATACTGAACAAGTTCATGATGGTTCTGATTCTTTCAGCCATTGTTGTTGGAAATGCATCCTATGAAGCAGGAAACATAAGTGGAGGTATTCTAGGACTGGAAACTGTTTTTGGTCAGACTATTTTTGATGTTTCTGGATTCTCTGTAAACCTTATGAGTTTGGTCATTGGAATCATTGCTTTTGCTCTACTGTATATTGGAAATTATAAATTCTTAGAGAGGGCTTTAATTACTTTGGTGCTTTTAATGAGTGTGTCTTTTATTGTGACGGCTATTGTTACCAAACCCAACTTATTAGAAATCTTAAAAGGGGCATTCATTCCAAAATCACCAGAGGGAAGCTTGCTTACCATCATTGGTTTGATAGGAACTACTGTAGTTCCTTATAATCTCTTTTTGCATGCATCTTTGGTGAAAGAACGATGGAAAGAGAAAGGCGATTTAAAAGCAGCCAGAAAAGATACAATCGTCTCCATTATTTTAGGAGGATTGGTCTCGATGGCTATTATTGTTTCTGCGGCATCTATTTCTACAGGTGAAGTTTCTAACGCATCAGATCTGGCAAAAAGCTTGGCTCCGTTGTATGGCGATTTTGCGAAGTATTTTCTAGCAATCGGATTGTTCTCAGCGGGGATTACTTCAGCAATTACAGCACCTTTGGCAGCTGCTTATGTAGCGAGAGGATGTTTTGGATGGAAAGGTGGTTTGCAATCGAAAAAGTTTAGAGCGGTTTGGATTTTTATCTTAGCGCTAGGTGTTATTTTTTCTTCATTAGGTATTAAGCCTATTGAAATTATAAAGTTTGCACAAGTAGCAAATGGAATTTTACTTCCTGTTATTGCAGGAGTCTTGTTATGGGTGGTGAATAGAAAAGGAGTATTAGGGAGTTTTGTGAATTCAAAAACTCAAAATATGTTAGGAATTGCTATTGTATTGATTACCATTTTCTTGGGATTAAAAGGAGTTTTTAAAGTGTTTGGATTTAATTTATTCTAATATGATTGATATTAACTGTGATTTAGGAGAAGGGTTGGATAATGAGCATCTGTTGATGCCTTTGATTTCTTCCTGCAATATTTCCTGTGGAGCTCATGCGGGTTCCGTGGATGTTATTGACAAAGTAATGGCATTGGCTATTCAACATCAAGTAAAAATTGGAGCACATCCTTCGTTTCCAGATCGAGAGAATTTTGGACGAGAAGTGATGGAAATGTCCAATGACGAATTGCAAGAAAGCTTAGAAGCGCAATTGCAATTGTTTAAAGAAAGGGCAGTTATACAAAATGCAACAATTCATCATGTAAAACCTCATGGAGCTTTGTATAATTTAATTGCTGTGAATGAAGAAAAAGCAGACGTGGTGGTAAAAGCCATTCAGAATACTTTTGAAAAAGTGAAACTGTATGTTCCTTGCAACTCGGTGATAGAAGCAGTTGCTCAAGCAAACGGACTTAAAATTGTGTACGAAGCTTTTGCCGATAGAAATTATAATGACAATTTAACCTTGGTGTCAAGAGCATTGCCTTATGCGGTTATTACTGATAAAGAGAAAGTGTTAAGACATGCTAAAAGGATGTTTGAAGAATCGAAAGTAAGAACGGTTCAAGACAAGGAGGTAGAGATTAAAGCTCAGACTTTTTGTGTGCATGGTGATAATAAAAAAGTGATAGAGATTTTGGAGTGCTTGAATGAAGAATTTATGTCAGATTGAGTGGTTTTCTGTCAAGCTGAGTCTGTCTTGTCAACAGGCTTGTCGAAGTTCAGAAAATTGTATCGAAATCAAATAAATTTTCAATTGAATGACTTCTCGATACAAAATTCTTTCAGAATTTCACTCGAAGTGACAACTAGGTAACAATTTGAAAAAATACAACCCAACATACAAACCCTTTGGAGATTCGGCAATTCTCATTGAATGGCCTGCTAGAATTGATGAAGATATCATTGAAGATATTGTCAGTTTTGAAAGGATGATTTCTGATGGTTCGGATGTTTTAGATACCATTATTGCTTACAACTCTTTGACGATTCGATATGGAAATGAAGTCGATTTTAATTTGGAAGTTCTTCGATTGAAAGCGCTATATGAAAGAAGGCAGGACTATGAGAAACAAGAGGCAAGATGTTGGCAAATTCCAGTGTGCTATGATGTGAAATTTGGGGTGGACTTAGCCGAAATTGCTAGTTCAAAGAACTTATCTATAGAAGAGGTGGTTCGATTGCATTCAGAGCCAACGTATTTAATTTATTTTCTCGGTTTTCAGCCTGGATTTTTATACTTAGGAGGTTTGAATGAGCAAATCCATATGCCTAGAAAATCGAATCCAAGATTACGAGTGCAAAAAGGGTCTGTTGGAATAGGAGGTGAGCAAACAGGTGTATATCCATCGGATAGTTCAGGAGGTTGGAATCTCATAGGGAAATCTCCCATTGATTTTTTTGATATATCGAAACCCCAACCTTGTTTTGCTAAGGCAGGAGATCGGGTTCAGTTCGTGCCGATTAAACTTGATACGTTTTATGAGATTGAAAAAGAAGTAAAGTTAGGATCATATAAAATGAAAAGTCTATGAAAAAGTTGATTTGGAAATTAGTGATACCATTGACAGTAATTTCGTTTGGACTATTGTTTACAAAATCATGGTATGTTTTTGTCGTTGATGGACCAAATGTATACATGAACGGTTTTCCATTAATATGGGAGAGCCCTGGATTTCACACTTCAATGTCTTCACAAATATTTGTAGTTGAGCTTTTATTTGACTTTTTGATTTATTTTTTGTTTTGGTATACAATGGTATTTCTTTTCAATCGGTTCTTGTTTAAAATAAAGATTCATACCATTGTACATGCTCTTCTAATACTAGCTACTCTTTTTACCTTGGTTTTATATGCGGCAATTCCTGGCGAAGTAGAATTTAAATTGAGTAGAGATTTCGATATTGAGGTGAAATCTACAACGATTGATATTTTAGGCTTATGATCAAAGTTCTACATCCTGGAGTTTATACTTCTGTTCAAGATAAAGGCCGCGTTGGATATGCAAAAATAGGCATTCCCACTGCTGGGGTTATGGATGGCTATTCTGCTGAGTTGGGAAATGCCTTATTGCATAATGATGAGAATGCAGCCCTTATAGAAATCACATTCGGACAAGGAAAATTTGAGTTTACGAGTACTACTCATATCTGTATTACAGGAGGTGATTTTTCTCCAAGGATAGATGGTGTAGCTATTGATATGAACCTAGTTTTTCATGCAAAAAAAGGAGCAATCTTGTCTTTTGGAAAACGTATGTATGGAGCAAGAACCTATCTAGCGATTCAAGGAGGGATTCAATCTGAAACGATTTTAGGAAGTCAGAGTTTTTGTTTGGGAATTACCAAGCCAAGAGTAGAGAAAGGTGATGAGTTGAAAGTTTTGAAACAAAATTTTCATGAAGCAGGACATGCTAGAATCAAAATTCAAGAGGAGTACTTTACATCCCCAGAATTAGCATGTTTCTCTGGACCTGAATTTGATCAACTCAATACGCAACAGAAGGAAAGATTGCTAGAACCATTTACCATTTCTGAAGACAACAATCGAGTAGGCTACCGACTAAATGAATTGATTGAAAATAATCTGAAACCTATTTTAACGTCTGCTGTCTTACCCGGAACTGTTCAATTGACTCCCTCAGGAAAACTCATTGTTTTGATGCGGGATTGTCAAGTAACAGGTGGATATCCAAGAGTGTTGAAATTATCTGAAACTGCCATTTCTAGATTGAGTCAGAAGGTAGCTGGGGAAGAGGTTAGGTTTGAGTTAGAGGAATGAATTATAGCCATTGTTGTAAATGGTTTATGTCTTCTTGAGATCCAATATTTTTGAGTTCAATAATCTCTCCATTTTTCTTATAAATGGTAATAATAGATTCCTTATTTGAATTTGTACCGGATCTAATAATCATATTTAGAATAAATAAAGTAAAAGAGAATTTAGCAGGAGTAAATTCAATACAGTCAATTTCATCATATCGAACGGATTCTTTTGAAGCTGAAATTTTAAGAATATTTGAATATGTTATTTCAATTCGTTTGCTATCAGATTTTATTTTATATGATTCATCCTTAACTAGCAGAAAAAAAGATATTATGAATATAGATATTCCATAAATTTCTTGATTGTCATTAAAGTTGATACCCAAATAAAGAATAACACAGATTCCAATTGATCTCAAAATGAAGCGGACTGAAGAGTTTTCTTCAATTTTAAATTGATTTTTTTTCTTTTCCATACTTGTTTTAAAGTTCTTTTTATAAATTATTTACAACGGTTTGTGTTATAAAAACCAAGTATTTATATCCGATTAGCTTTTAGAAATAATATTTCGCTGCCATAGAGCTTTTTTTAATCAACTTTCTCAAAACTTCTAAATTGATATCTGCTAATTTATTGACATACAAGCAACCTTTTCCCCATTTACATTTGCCTAGTTGGTCTAGCAATTCTTGTTCTTGGGTGATATCCATGGTTAGATACAATGTGATTTTTGCTTTTCTAGCGGCAAAACCTGTATTGAACCATTCAAATTCTTCTTTTCCATTTTTCCGTTTGTAGGTAAATTTCCCAAAACCAATCATCAAATTGCTTCCCCAGATTTTAGGTTGGTATCCAGTAATTTCTTGCATCATGGTAGCAATTGTTTTTGCATCTTCTTTTTTTGAAGTGTCAGTTATGTTGTTGATGAATTCCCATGCATCTTTGTCGGTTTCTTGAGTGGCTAGCCCCATTAGTTTAGTTTTTAGATGTATTAAAGATATAAAATAAAAAAGCACCCAACTTGGGTGCTTGTATTTTGTGTAGAAAGATGTTATTATGCTAAATCATCTTTTCCTTCAATCAAATAATGATTGCTTACTGAACCTTCAGTACGTGCTTTTAGATGCGGAACATATTCTGGGTCGTTCATAAAAGCCATGGCTGCTTCTTTAGAAGGCCATTCTATCACAACACGAAGTCCTGTTTCTCCACCTTCGCCTTCTACTTGTTCGTGACTTGCAGTTCTTGCTAAATATTGTCCTCCATGTTTGGCAACCAATTTGGTGGCTACAGGTACGTACCCTGGAATCCAACTATCTCCTGTTGGTGCTACGTCTAAAACTGAATAATATGTCATACTTTTATGTGTTTACTAATTGTTTTAAAATGATATTTATTATGTTATGCAATTTAGATAAAAAAGATGAAATCATATAAAATAAAAAAGCACCCAATTTGGGTGCTTTTTATATTCTATTAAAACGAAAAAATCTATTTAGACTTTTTCATTTCAATTTTTACCATTTTTGTCTTTTCTCCTTTAGAGGCATCAATTTTAAAATGAGGTTTTCCATGAACACCTTCACCTTTTAAAGCATTTACTTTCGCTTCAACTTCTTCTAAAGTACCTTCAATTATTTCATCCTTGGTAGACTCAACACCATTCACTACATAAGTAGTTGTTATGGTTGCTTTGGCCATATCGTTAGAATCTGCGTTCACTTCAATATGAATTCCTTCATTCACGTCATGGCTTGCATGTTCATCAGAAGCGTGACCTCCTAAGATAGGAGCGATTACCAATCCGATTAAACAAGTCAATTTAATTAAGATGTTCATAGATGGTCCAGAGGTATCTTTAAAAGGATCTCCAACTGTATCTCCAGTTACCGCTGCCTTATGAGCTTCAGAACCTTTGTAAGTCATTTCTCCATCGATTTCAACTCCTGCTTCAAAAGATTTCTTAGCGTTATCCCAAGCGCCTCCAGCATTGTTTTGGAAGATTGCCCATAATACACCACTTACTGTTACACCAGCCATATAACCACCTAACATTTCAGCAATTGCTAAATTATCCAT
>TARA_R110002073_G_scaffold329303_2_pt1 | contig 53518 bp, 39 predicted proteins | sample TARA_R110002073 | Tara Oceans TARA_R110002073 (sample SAMEA4397174) | marine metagenome | biome: Polar Biome; feature: [DCM] deep chlorophyll maximum layer (ENVO:01000326); material: water (ENVO:00002006), including particulate matter (ENVO:01000060) such as... | depth 40 m
AATCCGGTCTTTTTCGGTGAACGAGTTCGCGTGATCACGACCGTCGAATCCACCGAAGCCCACGGACGTCGAGCGGCAAAGGTCACATGGCATCGCCAATTGATCAGCGACGATGGCAGAACTTTGCAACAAGGCAAATTTGTGACCTTGGTCGCATCGAACAAACGCTACCGTCGACAACCTCGCTGATACATATCACCGGCGACACTTCTACCTGCCGGACAACCAGCCGAGCTATTCACGGCTGAATCGGTCCGCGGCGAAGCAAGCCAGCGTTGCAAGCGTGGCGGTCGGATTACCGGTCGTGGGCTCTGCCAAGACCGACGCATCCACGATTCGCAAGTTGGACATTCCGCGAACATAGAAGTCGGAGTCCACGACGCTTCCCAGGGCACAAGTTCCGGCGGGGTGATAAAGCGTTTGTGAATAGCGGGCCATCGCCGCACAAATCGCATCGTCGGTTTGTCGCTTTGCCCCCGGAATCATCTCGGATCGAAGCCACTGGTCGAGTCCCGATTGCTTCACCAGCCCACGGACCCAGCGAACTCCTTCGAGCAACTCGACTCGATCACGATCATGGTTCCAATACCCAGCATCGATGATCGTCTCATCGGCACTCCACTGGATGCGACCTCTTGATCGCGGACGCGTCACGTTGACGCCGATCGTCATCGCCGCGCGGCGAGTGTCTTTGGGGAACCGAAGGTAATCGGTTGGTGTCACGTGCAATTGCAACCGTTGCTCCGCATCCAGGCCACCACACTCGGCAATATTGCAAGCGATCGGACCGCCGCCGGTGTGTTGCCACTGCGCCAAAGCCGACATTTCAGGCATTGCGTCGGAGAACACGCAACCATCGTGCGAATAAACAACGGGCATGATCAGATGGTCGTGCAGGTTGTCACCGACATTTGAATCATCGACCCCACTTCGATGCAGCAAAGTTGGCGATCCGATCGCGCCGAGCGCCGAAACAACTTCGACATCCTTCGCGACTGAACTCGTCCCTCCGTCAGCCCATTCAATCCCGGTGACCGTGCCATCCTCGATTCGCAGCGACGACACGCCTGCGCGGACGATTCGAATCAGATTCGCCGCATCGGGATTGGTGCGTTGCAAGTCCGCGATTGCATTGGCCGCCGTCCATCGCCGTCCGTTTCGATTCAGCCGATCGTAGACGTGGAAGTCTTGATCCGAATCATCCGAAACGGAATCCAAAAACGCCCGGCTGGTCGGACTGATCCAACGAGCACGCTCGGGCCGAACGATTTCAAGAGCCTGCTCGAAAGCCGCACGAAGTTGTCGCTCCGTGTCATCTTTCGCGCCGTCGTTCGGTAGTCGTTCCGCAACAAGCGACTGGGCCAACGATCGGAAGTCGGAATCGGTTGGCGGGAACCAAATCATCGAGTTGATCCGGCCGCTGCCACCCAAACCTTTTCCGCGTGGCCAGGGAATCGACCGACCAGCCAACTCGGCCGAGGGCTGAGTTTGGTATTGGTAGTCCGCTTCTCCGCCAAGCAAACGCAACCAACGAATCGGGCGTTGCTCGTCGCATTGAGGAACATCACCGCATGGAGCTTCGATAACCCACACGCGTGGAGCGTCGGAACCCAACCGAGATTGGAGTGATTTCGCGAGCTCATGAGCCAGGACCAGGCCGCACAAACCGCCGCCCAGAATCACGGTTCCGTCAGAAAACTGATCCGGTCGTTCCACCTCCATCGGTTTCATTCCGTTGGAGTTTGCAAACCCTCGGGCAGGATGCCTTGCTCGACTTCATCATCCCACTCGTTCATCAACGGCCAGTCTTCCGCGAGCGTTCCGAAATCGGCCATGTGCAGGTAGCCACTGACCCGCTCGATAACTTTGTCCAGCATCGCGTTGTCTTTCGCGAACACTGGGCCGTGGCTGGGTGCCAACCACTTCACATCGCTATCGCGGATGCGGGTGAGCGATTTGATGAACGAACGGATGTCGCTTCCGTGGTGAGCATCGATCGCGCCGATGCAACCGTCGCGGTACAGGTTGTCACCGGACAACAGCACGTCGCCAATTCGGAACGCCAGTTGGCTGTCGGTATGTCCGGGCGTGTGCCAGACTTCGATTTCCTTTTTGCCGACGGTGATGATGTCTCCGTCGTTGATTTGGTTTTCGATCTCAACGGGCGGCATCGCCATCTTTAGGTTTTGTGCTTCGATCACCGCCAACGTTTTGAGGGTGTCACCCGTTGTCAGTGGCTCCACCGCGTTGGGATGCGCCGAGATGGTCGTCTTCAGGATTTGCTTGGCTTTGGCCAAACCCTGGATGTGGTCGACGTCGGCATGGGTAGCGACCAGCGTTTTGCAACGCGAAAGCGGAAAGTCCAATCCGCGAATGATTTCGACGAAGTCATCGACGGTCTCTTCGTAACCAATGTCGATCAGGATCCATTCATCAAAATCATGGACCAAGTAGACGTTGCAACCAAGCACTTCGCCGGCTTGGAAGTTCAACTCGATCACGCCGGGAAACAGGGGTTTTCTTGCGAGCATGTTGGGTTGCGAAAAGACGGAGCGGACGGAGAAAAGCAGTCGCCGAGGCGGACTCCGGAGCGAATGTTGTAGGGCTAATCCCGGATTTTGTCACTGCCCATCTCGCACCCCAAATCGGTTCGAGTCACCTTGCGTGCACTCCGTTACCAGCGACACTGGGGCGACGCCTTCGGTGCGAGCCATGGTCGAGGGCCAGCGGTGCAAAACACACGCACGCGGCATCGGTGTCGACCGAGCCCGAAACTACCGGATTGAGGACCATGCTTCACGCCATCGTTTTTGTTTGCGCATTGTTGCTTGTTGGCGTTTGGTTGCGTCAACAAGTCGCATGGTTTCGGCTGGGATTGATCCCCGCATCCTTGATCGCCGGCTTTCTCGGTTTGGCGGTCATCCAGTGGTTTCGCTGGAATGAACGCGACACGATGGAGCCCATAGCATCCGCCCTGGGGCCTTGGCCTTCGACGCTGATCGCCGTCGTTTTCGCCGCGATGTTGCTAGGGAAAAGCGACAAGGATTCATCGTCGACCAACCGGCATTTGGTTCGAGACGTCATGCAACAAGGCCTGATGGTTTGGATCATCGTGCTCGGCCAAACCGTGGTGGGACTTTGGGTGACTTGGTTGTGGGTCGGACCGCAGTTCGATTTGCCATCTTCCGCTGGCATGTTGATCGAAACCGGCTTCGCTGGCGGTCATGGCACCGCCGCGGCGATGGGCGACGTATTCAACCACGCTTCAATCGCTTGGGACGAAGGACTGGATTTGGGCGTCATGATGGCGACCGGTGGTCTGGTCTACGGATTGGTTTCCGGCATCATTTGGATTCAATTGGCCGTCCGACTGGGATGGATCCAAGTTGAAAGTTCCACCGAAGAATCGAACGCGGACACACCCCGAACCGAAAACGAATCCAACGAGCCACGGCCGAAAACACAATCCGAACCAGCTTCGCTAGGCCGGGCACGGATCGACGGGAGCGTGATTGATCCGCTGCTGTTGCAAATCATTTGGCTGGCACTCGCGATGGGCATCGGCGTCGCGATGCAGTCCGGCGTCGGCTGGGTCGCTGAAGCTTTCGGCACCGATTCGGCCGTCCAAGCCGCTGATCTGCCCCCGACTGAGCTGAACACGCCTGAGCTGTCTGCAGCTGAAACCGGCGAACCTGCTGATGCGGGTGAGTCTCAACTGCGATCTCGATTGACATTGGCCAGCATCGTTGGGTCTTTTCCTTTATTCATTTACACTTTGTTCGGTGGTTTGGTCGTCCGGTTGCTGCTCCGAGCGATCGGGCAAGTCCGTTTGATTGACGAGACGACGATCCACCGGATATCCGGCACATCGATGGACTTGTTGGTCGTCGCCGCCGTCGCGACTCTGAATTTGGCCGCCGTGGCGTCTTTGTGGGTGCCTTTGGCCATTCTCTTTGTGGCCGGATCGATCTGGTCAACGTTTTGCCTGCTGTTTCTTTCCAGAAAAATCCTGCCCGCCGAAAAGTGGTTTCCTCTGGGGCTGATCAACTTTGGAATGTCGACCGGCACGACGGCGACCGGATTTGTGCTGTTGCGAGTCGTCGACCCCGATCTGAAGTCCGGAGCGGCCGAGGATTACGCGTTGGCGGCTCCTTTGTCAGCACCCTTCGTTGGCGGTGGCATGATCACCGTTGCGATGCCATTGGTTGTCCTTTCCCGAGTTTCCATTGTTTGGCCAGCCCTATTGCTGGCGACTTTGCTGGTGGTGCTGATCGTTCTGGGGATTCGATCGAGACGATCCCGCTGACCCTTCGAAACCGTCGTTTGACCCGCCCGATTGGTGGCGGGTTTGGCAAACCAGGCAGTTCAGCGAATTGCGTTCTCGCCTCTCATCGGTAGACTGTAGTTTCCTCGCCCCAGCGATCACCTCATTGCAGATTTCATGGCTGAATTGAATCACGAATGCGGCGTTGCCGCGATCTACCACCTTTCTGGTCGCGGGCGCAGCCCGGTGTGCACGGACGATGGACCGCGACAAATTTCGCGTCTGTTGCCCCGCATGTTGCTGGACATCCAAAATCGCGGGCAACTTGCCGCTGGAATGTCGACCTTCGACCCTGATCGTCCCGCGCTACTGAAAACGCGTCGCGACGTCGGAACGGTGACCGAAGTCTTCCGCCTGAACCATCGGGCCAAAGCCGAATCGCTGATGAAATCGCTGGCGGGACGCGCCGCGATCGGACACGTTCGCTACGCCACCTGTGGTGCCGATGACCGAAACTACGCTCAACCATTCGAGCGACGGCACATCCACAAACGCAAATGGTTCAGCTTCTGCTTCAATGGCCAACTGGCCAACTACACGCTTCTGAAGCAACGGTTGCTCGCCGATGGCGACCACCACCTGGCGCTCGACACCGACACGGAGATCATTCTCCACGAGATCGCTCGTTTGCTTTCTCAGTCGCAAGAACGAGTCGACTGGATCGACGTGCTGAAACAAGTCACTGCCGGTTTCGACGGTGCCTACTCAATGGCCTTGTTGACCGCAGAAGGCGAGATGTTGGTCGCTCGCGACCCGCTGGGCATCAAACCCATGTGCTACATCCACGAAGGCCCGCTGTTTGCCTGTGCCAGCGAAAGCGTCGCACTTTTGAACCTCGGGTTTGAACCGGATCAAATTCAATCGTTGCCACCCGGTCACGCGATCTTGATCGATCCGGACGAAGGTTTCCGAATGGAACGATTCGCGGAACCGGAAACACCCAAGCATTGCTTCTTTGAGTGGATCTACTTCGCCAACGTCGCCAGCACACTGGATGACCGAAGCGTCTACCTTTCGCGAACCAACTTGGGACGTGAGCTGGCTACTGCGGAACGTGAGTTTGGTCGTGTTCCATTGGACGATCCGGACACGATCATCGTTCCGGTTCCTGACACCAGCAAAGCTGCTGCGGACTCGATGGCCTATGAGTTGTCGATCCCATGCCGCGAAGGATTGATCCGCAACCGATATGCCGGTCGGACGTTCATCGAAGGCGGCCGCGCTCGCAAAGCCAAGGCGGCTGCCAAGTACACGCCGCTTCGCGAAGTCTTGCAAGGCAAACGCGTCATCCTGGTCGAGGACTCAATCGTCCGAAGCACGACGATGAATGCACTCTTGGATCGAATCCGTGACGTTGGCGGTGCAAAGGAAATCCACGTTCGTGTGGCTTGCCCACCAATTGTTGCTCCGTGTTTCTACGGCATCGACATGAGCACGATCGATCAATTGATCGCACCGAAGTACTTCTCGTTGACCGGCGAGTTGGACGAAGAATCACAGCAACGAATGGCTGACGATCTCGGTGCGGATTCGCTGCAATACTTGCCAGTGTCCGCGATCGCACGAGCCATCAATTTGCCGGAGGAACACCTCTGTCAGGCCTGCGTGACCGGAAAATACCCAACGCCGATCGGCCAGCATCTGTACCAGATCGCTTGCGACAATCGTGGGGCTCGAGTCAACAACCAACGCACGTACGAACAACTCGCTGCCGCGGTCGCGGGCCAGTGAGTGAGGCTGCTTGCGAATCAGCTTGGTTGCGAGCCGGGCTGATTGCAGGGCATAGAATTCGATCGAGAGCTTGATCGAAGAAGATCAGCTCTCGGGGTTCATCTCAATCTGACGGTTCAACTCAGGCGACGCCGATGGCTTCGCCTGCGACGTTGCCTGAGTGTTGCGACTGCCGATACCATACTCCAAAAGGTGCTTGGTGATCTTCGCCGCATGCACGTGGCAATTTTCCAAGAACACTTGGTACTTGCTGCTCTGCGTGCCACCGACGGCGGTTCCAGCGACGTAGACTCCCGGCAATTCGGTTTCCATTGTCTCGTCGTCGTAAATTGGCTTGCCACCGGGATCTTCCATTCGGATCCCCAATTGCTTGAACAAGGTCTTGTCTTGTTCGTAGCCAATCAGCGTTAGCACGTCGTCAAAATGCATGTGCAACGTGTGATGCCGACCGTCAGGCAACGTCTGGTCCAAGTCGACTCGGTCGGGTGTGATCGCGGTCACACGACTCTCAAACAACGCTTCGATCGCTTTGCTTCGAATCAGTCCATCGATCTCCGGCCGCAGCCAGTACTTGATGCTCGTCTCAGGCAATTCCTCTCGGTGATAGCTCAGCGTGACTTTCGCGCCGACGCGGTGCAATCGGATCGCCGCTTCGACCGCACTGTTGCGACCGCCGACGATCAACACTCGGCGTCCGTGATAGTGGTGAGCCTCTCGCAAGTAACCATCGACGTGCGGTAAATCTTCGCCGGGAACGTTCAATCGATTGGGATGGTCCGTTCCACCGATTGCCAGCACCACCGCCGACGCTTCGATCCATTTCGAGCGAACTTGGACCTGCCAACGACGAGGGTCATCCGGGCGGGCTTCGATCTTGTCGACCTTTGAAAACGTTTCCACCGGAACTCGAAACTGGTCAACGACACTTCGTAAGTAAGTGAGATACTCTTCCCGACTCGCCTTCGCCTGGTCAATTGTGTTCAGCGGAACGCCGGCGATAGAGATACGGTCGTTGCTGCTGAACCATCGTGTTTGAGGTGCCCACCACGAGATCGTGTGTCCGAGCGGGCCGGCTTCAAACACCACCGCGTCGATTCCGTTTCGACGCATCTCGATCGCCGTTTCGATTCCGATGGGCCCGCCACCAACCACCACCACGTCGCAAACGCGATTGGGTTCATGCGGTGCAGGATCGATGGATTCAGATGGTTTCACGAGTCAGTCTGTGGTTGAACAATTGAATTGATTTCGCGAGATCACAATTTCAAACTCGCGAATCTCATTTTCGTGACGTGGCAACCGTCCGGAACGCGATGAATCCGATGACGATCAAACCCGCTATAGTTTAGCAAAATTCGGGTTGGTTCGAATCGTTTTTTGAATCACCGCTTGTTTCAACTCTCTGCCACCTGCACGAGCGATTCTCATGATGCAACTTGGTTTTGTCAGCGCCATCTTGCCGGAATACGATCTGGAAGAAGTCTTCGCCGTCGCGAGCCAGTGCGGCTACGAATGCGTCGAGGTCATGTGTTGGCCGCCCGGGAAAGCCGAACGGCGGTACGCGGGCACGACGCACATCGACGTCAGTGACTTGACCGACAAACGCATCGAAGAGATCCAGTCGCTTTGCCAGCGGTACGATGTCGCGATTAGTTCTCTGGGCTACTACCCCAACCCATTGTCGCCTGACGAATCCGAGTCAAACGTCGCAGCGGAACATTTGATCCGGCTGATCGAGGCATCTTCTCAACTGGGAATTGGCCGAGTGACCACTTTCGTCGGCCGCGACCCGAAGAAAACGATCGATGACAACTGGCCCCGATTTGAAAACGTGTGGGGACCAATCATCGAAGCAGCCGAAAAGTTCGATGTTCGCATCGGCATCGAAAACTGCCCCATGTTCTTCGGTGACGACGAATGGCCTGGCGGAAAGAACTTGGCGATCAGTCCGGCGGTGTGGCGACGAATGTTTGAGACGTTCCCAAGTGAGCACTTCGGCCTGAACTACGATCCGTCCCATCCTGTGTTCATGCACATGGATTACCTGACACCAATGCGGGCCTTCGCCGATCGATTGGTTCATGTCCACGCGAAAGATGTTCGCGTTGACCAAGTCATGCTCGACCAAGTCGGAGTGTTTGCCAATCCAAATGAGTGGCACACTCCGAAGCTACCGGGCCTTGGTCAAGTCGACTGGGGTCAGTTCTTTTCGATTCTGACCGACACCGGGTACAGCGGACCGGTCTGCGTCGAAGTCGAAGACCGGTCCTACGAAGGTTCGATCGAGAACCGAATTCGAGCCCTCAAACAAAGCCACGACTACCTGCGGAATTACTTGCCGAGGATGTAGCCTGTCGCCCCGGGCGGGTCCGTCGTGAGGATGCGGTGGGTGGATTGCAAAGTGCAAATTGATCAATGCGAATTGCAAAGTATTTCCGGTCTGGCAAGCCACCTGTTTCACCGACCTGCGATTGCCATTTTGCAATGTCCATTTTGCAATTTGCAATCACCTCGCCCCACATTGCGATCACGCCACATCGCCCCGGATAAGGCCGTCGTGGGAGATGCAGCGTTGTTGCGCCGCGTACGCGATCGCTTGAAAGTGAACTCGGTGCGAGAGGGCTTGGCGAGTGAACGCTGCCCGACGGAACAGTTGGGGACAACTGTTCTACTCTGGTGCTGCGTTTGTGCTCAATGACCTTCAAGAGCTTCCCAACGCTCATACGCCTGAGCGAGTTCCTCTTCCTTCGCCTTCAACTCTTCGCTCTTTTGGGCGATCACATCGCCACCGGATTGATAGAACTCCGGAGCCGCCATCTCTTCGTGGATCGCGGCGATCTCGGCCTCAAGTTTCTCGATCTTCCCTGGCAACAACTTCAATTCGCGTTGATCGTTGTACGAAAGCTTGACCGCCTTGGCGGCAGGCTTCGCAGCGGCACTTTTCTTGGCGTCCGGATTTGAAGTCGCCTTCTTGCCGCTCGCTTTTCCCGCACCCGATTCAGCGCGTCGTCGTTTGGCAACGGCTTCCCATTCGTCGTAACCGCCAACGTATTCGTTGACGATTCCCGGATCGGAATCGTCATCGAACACTAGCGTGCTGGTCACGACATTGTTCAAGAACGTCCGGTCGTGGCTGACCATCAACAACGTGCCATCGAATCCAACCAATTGCTCTTCGAGCAACTCCAGCGTTTCGGCATCCAAGTCGTTTGTCGGTTCGTCCAGCACGATGACATTGGCGGGCTGAGTCATCAGCTTGGCCAACAAAGCGCGGTTGCGTTCTCCACCGGACAAAAACTTGACCTGAGTCCGAGCTCGCTCGGGCGTGAACAGGTAATCCTGCAAATATCCCATGATGTGCTTGGTCGCGTTACCAACTTGGATCTTGTCACTGCCCTCGCCGACGTTCTCTTGAACGGTGAGCTCTGGATCCAGCGTGTCTCGTAATTGATCAAAGTAGGCGATCTTCAGATTGGTTCCCAATCGCACTGAACCCGACGTTGGTTCCAGCTTGCCCAAAATCAACTTCAACAACGTCGACTTACCAGCTCCGTTGGGCCCGATGATTCCGATCTTGTCTCCACGCATGATCAACGACGTGAAGTCGCGAATGATCACTCGGTCGGTTCCGGGATAAGTGAACGAGACATCGTCGAGCTTGGTGACCAACGCACCGCCGCGCTCAGCGACTTGCAGATTGAGTTTGGCTTTGCCCTCGACGCTGCGCCGTTGATTGGCCTCGTTCCGCATCGCCTTCAGAGCCCGCACACGGCCTTCGTTGCGTGTCCGGCGAGCCTTGATGCCCTGACGAATCCAGACTTCTTCTTCAGCGAGACGTTTGTCGAACAGAGCGTTTTGTTTCTCTTCCGCATCCAAGGCGGCAGCTTTGCGTTGCAGAAACGTTTGGTAGTCGCATGTCCAATCGAACAAACGTCCGCGATCGATTTCCCAAATTCGGTTGGCGAGCGATTGCAGAAACGACCGGTCGTGAGTGATGAACATCAGCGTGCCCGACCATCGACTCAGAAAGTCTTCGAGCCAAATGATGGACTGGATGTCCAAGTGGTTCGTCGGCTCGTCGAGCAACAGCATGTCAGGTTCACTGGCGATGGCACGCGCCAACAACACTCGTCGCCGCATACCACTGGACAAACTTTCGAACGCCGTCGACGGATTCAGATTCATCCGCGAAAGCGTTTCTTCGATCTTTTGCTCGATCTCCCATGGTTCCCACGTGCCATGGTCGGTCGGTCCGAGCGCCGTCCCTAACCCGGCGGTCGTTCCCATTTTCGAGAACTCTTCCGCTGGCAACGTCATGATGTCTTGGACGGTCCCTTTGACATTTTGCGGAACGTCCTGAGTCAGCCGAGCCAAGCGAACATTCGGGTCCAAAATCACTTGCCCGTTGTCCGGCGTGACGTCGCCCGACAACATCTTCAGCAACGTCGTCTTGCCCGCTCCATTGCGACCGAGCAAACCAATCCGCTGCCCTCGTTCGATACGTGCGGAAACCCCGTCCAGCAAAGCCGGACCGCGAAAACCGATTGTCAAATCATCCAGTGAAATCATACTGTCGCGGTGCTTTCGGTAGCGTCGTTGGTGGAATCGTCCATGGATTCACGGAAGAGGTCTGCGATCACGTCTTCGAGTGGCGGGTCTTCGACGACCACGTCCTCGATTGCATGATCTCGCAATGTTTCAGCCAGCAGCTTGGGCACGTCGGCCCGCGGAACGCGATAGGTCAACTTCGGCCAATTTTCGTCGACTACTTCGCCGAGACGTTCAGGTCGGGTCAAGTTCTCCGACGCCGCGAATTGCAGCGTGACCAGTTTGTAACCGCTGAATTTGTCGACGATGCCTGACAGCGAACCGTCGTACTGAATCGTGCCTTGAGCAATCACGACGACACGACGGCACAATGCCGCGACGTCCTTCATGTAGTGGCTGGTCAGTAGGATCGTGATCTTGCGTTTCTCTTGGTAGTACCGCAGGAACTTCTGAATGTTGTGTTGGGCGATCACGTCCAGGCCGATCGTCGGCTCGTCCAGGAACAACACCTCGGGACTGTGCAGCAACGCCGCGATCAGTTCCATCTTCATGCGTTCCCCGAGCGACAATTCTCGAACGGGTTGATCCAGCAAACGAGTCACGTCGAGCAGATCGCTGATCTCATCCAAACGCGTTTTGAATTCGCCTTCGGGAATCCCATAGATGTGCTGATGCAACCGATAAGATTCGCGGGCCGGCAAATCCCACCACAGTTGATTTTTTTGGCCCATCACCAAAGCAAACCGGCGGCGGTATCCGTCCTTGCGTTCCCACGGGACATAGCCCATGACGCTGGCGGTGCCCGAGGTCGGTTGAATGACTCCGCTCAACAATTTCAGCGTCGTTGTTTTGCCAGCACCGTTGGGTCCCAAGAAGGCGACAAACTCGCCTTGTTCGACCTGCAGATCGATCCCACGAACAGCGGTGACTTCTCGGAATTCTCGCTTGAACAATCCGCGTATGCTGCCGCCGATCCCTTCGCGTTTTTGGTAAACGCGGTACTTCTTTGTCAAATCGCGGACTTCAATGATCGACATGAGTTGGACTTGCAGGAAGAGGTGCGATTGCGGTCGCAAAAACCGGCCATTGTAAGGACAGTTTGCAATCCCGCGAGGCGGCACCCACCCTCAGTGAACACGCTTTTGCGATTCCCCCGCAAATTGGGTGAATCAGTCCCAAACCATCTCGATTCGCGACGTTTTGCTCGACAAGCGATCAAACAATTCGCTGGCGATTGGACGCGGCAACATGGGCAGTCTGTAAACGTGGTCCGCTGGACCAGCCGCCGCGGTGTCGATTCGAAGCGTTTGCATGTCCCAGCGGCGATCAAATGGCGTTTCCGAACAACTGACGGATTGGATTCGATCGTAGAACGTGCAGCTCACCTTTCGATCCCAAAATCCTTCGCGAATGACGACGCCTTCTCCCGATGGCAATTCAGCGAATCCAAAGTGACGATGTCGACGCTGAGCAACCCAAATGTTCAGCGGGATCAGAACCACGGCGACCAGCACCCCCAGCGTCCAAGCATACGGAAAATCAAACAATAGAAATGCCAGACCACCGGCGAGGATGCTGATGCCCTGAGCCCGTAGACTGGATTTCCGCCGCATCCGTTTGAGTGCCCGTCGGTCGAGCGATTGCCACTCAAGCGAACTCTCCGACCATTCCAGTCCCGGTCGCAGTTGCTCCACCAATTCATCCAGAAGTGACTCGGGGATGACTGGTACGAACCAGCGACGAGTGACCGTCGTCGCCGCGTCTTCGTTTTGCTTGCCGGCACCTCCGGCGGTTTCAATTCGGATCGACGCGAGTTTCATCCATCGCAGCAACGGCGAGCGATGGATGCTGATCCACTGAATGCGACGTCGCGGAACCGTGGCCGAAACTTTCGTCAGCAAGCCACATGACAGATGCAAGTTTTCGTCTCGCAGTTCTAAACGGTACCCATGGAACCGAAGCACATACCAGGCGATCCCCAGCAAACGGATCAACACGAGGACGAGAACCAACGCTCCAACCCAAACCAGCCAAGATTCCCACCAGTTCGCCTGTGATCGAGCGATCTCCATTTCGCGACTGGACGGTATGTTTCTCACGATCCGGAGAACAAACTGGTTGTCATTGCCCATCTGCTGCGAAAGGATCCCGATGACGATCCCGACCATCACGAAACCGCGATTGCTGGCCAATCCCGCTTGAACCAACCACTTCAGCGGAATCTGCAGCAAGGTTGTCGATGCGGAGACTGGCGCCGTGATCGCTGGCGACGATCCGTTTGTCAAAGTCGCTGATTCGGGGATGGCGCCCGTCCCCATCGCAGCTTGGCTTGCCGCCTCAGAAGACACGCCTTTGCGAGCCGATTCGATTTGCTCTCGCAGCAATTCGACATCGTTTAGAGAAAGAACTTTCAAAATCGCTTCGGGTTCTGTGCCGCTGGCCGTTTCAACTCGAACCTCCGCCACGCCAAAGATGCGATGAAATAGGTTTTGGACGAGATCGACATTTTGTATGCGAGCGACCGGAACGTTGCGTTTGGATTTGAAGAACACACCCGACGTCACCACCAACTCTCCATCCGCCAACTGGTAACGATAGAACCAGTACCGAACGAATCCGATCACGGCGAACACCGCCATCGTCATGGCGAGAAAGCCCCAGCCACCAATGAACCCCAACCAATTCGATTGAGATCCATTCCAGGCGACAAGTGCGAGCGGGATGATGGTGTGCTTTGAGATTGCGACGGCTTGAAAAACAATCGAAATCGGATGCAGCGGTTTCGGTTCTGGACTCATGGTGTCACCGGCGATTCAGGCGGTGTGTGCATGGCCCAGCGACCGCCAGTCAAAGCGTCTCGCAATTGCTCGGCGGTTTCCGTTTTCAAGTTTCCAAGTTGGACCGATGAGTTCTTTGTTCCCGCTGTGTGAATGACCAGGGTCGCGAGCGAATACATCCGCTGCAGGGGGCCTTGCTCGATGTCACTGTGCTGCATTCGCGAATGCGGAATCACGATTCGGTGACGCCACCATACGCCTCGCCGGATTTCCAAGCCGTGTTCGCTGATTCTCCACGAAGCACACCGGTGCGCGGCCTTTGGATAAAACCATGCCGCGTAAACGACAAGGGCGAGAAGCAGCAGGCAACCAGCCACAGCCCACGCCCATACGCCAAGCGTGGCTGACGCAAAGAACATGGGAACGATCAAGCCAACAAGACACCCCACCAGCACGACGGCAATCACAATCCCGCCCTGGAACCGGTCCAACTTGAGTGCCTCGATCGGCAACGATTGATAAGACGTCGAATCAGTCGGCATCGGAGCTTGGGTGGCTGCTTCGTTGGTCGAGAGGACTTCTGTGGCGTTCGTTTCGGTCGAGCCAGACGCCTCGCTGAGAACAACTGGTTCGCCCTCAGTGATCGTTTCCTCGTTGGCGTTTGGAGAGGGCTCGGTGTTCATCGGTTGATGTCGCTTTCGGGGGGCGAGTCGCCTTCATGGCAACTCCGTGCGTTGATCTTCGTAGCAGTGTGCGTGAGAAAAAATCTTCGGGGGATTGTCGAATCGACGGGCTCATTCAAGTTGGACGTTGGGACCGGATTGGCTAGACTGAGCTTCCCGCCCGCGGACAATTCTACCAGTGCCGCGATTTGCCCCACCTCCAGCCGACTGAGCATCCCTCGATGTTCCCCGCGATGCCACTCGCCTGTTTTCTGTTCCGCTGCGTCGTTTTTGCCGCCTGTGTTGCTGCGCCCATTTTGTCGATCGCGGATGACGATCCATTCGCGGCCTGGCGAAAAGAATACGAAACCGCAATCTATCCGATTTTGGATCAGGCCTGTTCGGAGTGCCATCGGGGCGCGGATGCCGAAGGTTTTGACCTGGAACAATTCGGTGCGAGCGAAAAGCTGCAGAAAAATGCCACCGTTTGGGAAGAAGTCGCCAAACGCGTGCGACTGAACGAGATGCCACCTGAAGGCAGCCCGCAACTCAACGATGAACAAAAGGCACTCGTTCATCGATGGTTCGATTCACGACCGGATGACAACGAGTGCGAACGTCTGGCCAACGAAGAAACCCAGGCTTGGTACCGAGGCGTCGTGATGAGCCGCCGGCTGACTCGAACGGAATATCTCAACGCCATTCGAGACCTGGTGGGAATGCGCGTTGATGAATCGTTGCAAGTTCCTTCGGACGGGTCCGGCGGCGAAGGATTCGATACCGCTGGCGACGCACTCTTCACATCGGCGTTGCACATCGAACAGTACTTGGCAGTGTCCAACCAAGTCATCACAGATGCTTTGAATTCGGGCGGACAGTCTTCTTTAGCTGGCGGTTTGCTGACGGACATCGCCAGCGAGGCCGAAGCACGCGAGGCGATCAACCAATTCGCCCGCCGCGCTTGGCGACGCCCCATCGCTGGTTCTGAAGTCGACCGATTGATGACGTTGATGAACGCCTCCCAGCAATCGGGAATGCCAATCCGCGAAGCGACCGCTGATGCATTCAAAGCGATCTTGGTGTCACCCAATTTCTTATTTGTCGTCGAAACGGAATCCGACGCCGGTGGCGTTCAACCACTGACGCCGCATCAGATGGCAACTCGGTTGGCCCTGTTCCTGTGGTCATCCATCCCAGACGAAACATTGATGTTGGCTGCGGACGCAAACGAACTGGCAACCGACGAACAGATCATATCGCAAATGCACCGCATGCTCGCCGATGACCGTTCGCGGGCGTTGGGAGAGAACTTTGGTTTGCAATGGTTGGGGCTCTCGCAATTCGAAGGTGAGTCCAAACCCGATACGACACTCTTCCCGGACTTTGACGAACGCTTGGCCGAGGACATGCGTGAAGAAGCCGTGCGAACGGTCTGGAACGTGTTTCGAGACGATCGCCCGTTGATGGAATTGATCGATGCGGACTCCATCCATGCCAACTCGACTCTGGCTTCGTACTACGGTCTGGATGCTTCCGAACAAGGCCTGACGCAAACCGATGACTCGGAAACGTGGAAACGCATCCCACTCTCGGATCGTCGTCGTGGTGGCGTGATCACACTCGCCGCCGTCCTGACTCGGTCATCGTATGGACACCGAACCAGCCCCGTGTTGCGCGGCCGTTGGGTTTTGGAAGAAGTACTCGGCGGGCGAGTGCCTCCGCCACCTCCAGGCGTTCCCGCTTTGGAAGAGGCCGAAGCCGACCATGCGGCAACGCTTCGCGAACAACTCGAAATTCACCGCAAGGATCCTCAATGTGCCGCGTGCCACAACCGCATGGATCCAATCGGCTTTGGACTCGAGAACTTTGACGCGATCGGTCGCTGGCGAACTGAACAAGACGGCCAATCGATTGACTCCAGCGGTAAACTGCCTTCCGGTGAAACGTTCTCCGGTCCCGAAGAACTCAAACAATTGTTGTTGCGGCGCAGTGGTGAATTCAAAAAGCACTTCGTCAAGAAGTTGTACGGATTCGCTCTGGGCCGTTCGCTCAATAAGTTCGACAAGTGTGTCGTCGATGAATCGTTGGAAGCATTGGATGCCAACGACCAGCGTGCCACCGTGATCCTGGAAACAATCGTGACCAGTTATCCGTTTCGCAATCGTTATTTCAAACCTGCCAACCCATAGACCGTTAGGTTGATCATGCAAAAGCCCATTCCTCGTCGTCGCTTCCTGCGTGGCAGCGGAGTCTTGCTGGGGCTGCCGTGGATGGCATCCATGGCAGAAACCATGGCCGCTGCCAAACCGGACGCATCGGGTTCGCAAAATGGCGATCCGCAACCGCCGCTTCGCACCGCGTTCCTCTATTTCCCCAATGGAGTCTGGGAGAAGGATTGGGTTCCTGAGTCCGAAGGAACCGACTACGAACTGTCACCTTCGCTCGAACCGCTTGCGGATCTGAAGGATGATTTCCTTGTACTCTCTGGGCTCGACAAGAAACACTCCCACGGTGGCGACGGACACTACGCCAAAACAGCCAACTACCTGACGGGGATGCCGGTCGCAAAGACCACCGGCAAGGATATCAGCAGTGGCGGAATTTCCATTGACCAATTGATTGCGGCAAAAGTCGGCAATCAGACACCGCTGCCATCATTGGAATTGGGCATCGATCCCGTGATCAGTGGCATCGACAGCAACGTCGGATACACGCGTTTGTATGGATCGCATATCTCGTGGCAATCACCAACGCGGCCAATCGCGAAAGCCATCAACCCTCGCGTGGTCTACGAGCGTCTGTTTGGCAAACGGATGAAGACCAGCACTCCGGAAGCAAAGTCCTACCAGAACTTGCTGGACTACGTTTTGGAAGACGCTCGTTTGGTTCGCGGCAAACTCAGCCGCGACGATCAGTTCAAAATGGACGAGTACCTGGATTCAGTCCGCGAAGTCGAGAAGCGAATCGAGTTTGCCACGCGCGACCAAAGTCACCGAGAACGCTACGAAGCGGAACGCGATCGCATTGCCAGCGGTCACGCACTTGAGATTCCCGAGACCGGAACTCCGGGCGACTTTCGCCAGCACATTGATCTGATGCTGGACATGATGGTGCTCGCGTTCCAAACCGATTCGACTCGCGTCGCGACGTTCATGTTCGCAAACGATGTGTCCGGTCGCTCGTTCAGCTTCCTCGACGGCGTTCATGGCGGGCACCATGAGCTTTCGCACCACGAGAACAAAGAAGAAAAGATCGCTCAGTATCAACTCATCAACCGTTGGCACACCGCACAATTCGCTCGGATGCTGCGGAAGATGAAAGCGGTCAAGGAAGGCGAGTCAACGCTGCTCGACAACAGCATGATCATGTTCGGGAGCAGCTTCTCCGACGGCAACCGTCACGACCCAGACAACCTGCCATTGTTGCTGGCCGGTCGCGGCGGCGGCACGATCCAGCCCGGTCGTCACATCGCTGCCAAAGGCCAAGTCCCCGTCTGCAACTTGTATCTGTCGATGGCCAAACGCTACGGATTGGATCTCGAACGATTCGGCGACAGCGAAGCAGAACTCACCGAATTGGCAGATGTCTGATTCAGTGATATCAACGCTCCTACCTATAGCCACGTAGGCTAGGTTGTACCTGGCATCCCGCCGATGCTTTGGCACAAAGCGAGGCGGTTTGACCAGCGTTCTCGAGGCCACGGTGCACCGGCCAGCCACCTCGCCAGGTGGAACCTGGCCTACGTCGATGTCGACTGAACGCTGCCACGCACCGTAGCCGGATTCGCCAAGAATTCGGATGCGTCCCAACTGAAACTTCTGAATTCTGCCGAATCCGGCTACGGACTGGCTAGCCACGTAGGCCAGGTTATCACCTGGCATCCCGCCGATGCTTTGGAACAAAGCGAGGCGGTTTGACCAGCGTTCTCGAGTTCGCGGTGCACCGGCCAGTCACCTCGCCAGGTGGAACCTGGCCTACGTCGATGTCCACTGAACGCCGCCACGCACCGTCGCCGGATTCGCCAAGAATTCGGTCGAGAAGAATCTGGAACGTCTGAATTCTGGCGAATTCAGCGACAGGCGATGGACACCAAGCGACTTCAGTTCGAGACCGTTTGCTTGACGTGCAATCGCAGGGTTGGCGGGCTGGCGGTTGGGTGGGTTCGGCTGGCGAATCCATGCACGTAGCTTTGGGTCTGATTCACGGAAGTCAGCCGGGTGATCACCAGCGTCGGTGTGGATCCTAAGTTGTCCTGCACAAACTGCAGCAACCGCGGGTCGGCGATCACAAATTGTCCTTGCGGTTTTGATTGTGGAATCACGAACTCACCAAGCAACTCGACTTTGTCCGGATCAAGTTGATGAGTCTCTGGTTTCCTGCCGGGAAAGTTGTTTCGATCGAGCGTTTTGGAACTCCAATCCGTGTTGTATTCCGGCTTCACACCGTGAACGCGAAAGGTGGAATCAGGCAACAAGGACGTGTACCCCATCCCCGTGTGGACACCTTCCAGCCGAAGCTCCACGCTCGATAGCTCCGAAATGTCAAAGCCTGTGAGATCAAAACGAATGAACGCTTTTCGGTTCCAATGAGGTTCGCTGTCCGCACGCTTGACCAGCAGCACATGATCAGGTGTGGGAAAGGACTCACCTTCTCGCCGATCCCCAGAGGTGACATCGCCCTCGTCACCATCGCCGTAAGCAGAGCTGATGTGAATGACTTTGTCGGAAGATACAGACGCCACGTCGTTCTGCTCGCGCCCACTTTTCTGCTTTGGCGCAAACGTTTCCAACGCATGAACGGAAGCAAACGCTCGACTGGTTCCCTCCAAAGTCATTTGCCGTCCCGTTCCCAAATGTTTGACATCGACCTTGCCTTCCATCACATCCAAACGAGCGTCACCGACGTTGTCGACAAAGACACCGAATTTGGTTCCACGATCGGTGATCTCCGCCCGAGGTGTTTCGACCACGAAGCCTTCACCGCCTTCGCTGACCGACCCGACAATGCTGCCCGAATGCAGGCGGCAACGTTCGGCTGAAATCAGTTCGATATCGACTGGTCCTTCCATCGAAACAGTCGCACGAGGGAACTGCAATTCCGCGATGCCTGAAATCAAACGCAAGCGTCCTGACGTGAGTTCTTGTCCCACCGTTGTCGGCAAAGTCCCAGTGCCCCAATGGCAGTCGGTTGACGAAAGGATCGTGGCAACGGATCGCGGCTGCATCGTCATCCATTCCCAGCCCGCCGCCACAACAAACAGAAGACAGGCGGCAATCAAAGGCAGGTAGCGGTTCAGCCGTGACAAACCAGCGGCTGGTTCGGCGGGGCAAACAGGGGGCAACGGGTGCTCCGGAATGCCATTCCAAATCAACGCTGCGTCTTGGTTGGCGTGTTCGATGTAGTCATCGAGCAAATCATCCGAGGCGTGCAGCATTGTTTGCAGCTCCTCCGTTTCCGCTTGAGTCGCCACACCATCCAAAAACGCGTCTCGCAACTGATCAAATCGTTCACGCTGGGTCATTGGAGCGAATTCCTTCGAGGGAAAGAGTGCGGTCAACACATGCGTGAAGTGCCTCACGTATACGGCTTAACATTTTGTAAACGGCATCCACGCTGGAGCCCATCTCCTCTGCGATATTTTCCACTGGCACGCCCTGCCGGTAACGTTGTTCCACAAACACTCGTTTGCGTTCAGGTAGCTTCTGAACACAACCTTCCAACGCATCCAACCGACGCTGCAAATAGGCCGATCGTTTCTCTTGCCGCTCGGAAATCAACATCACGGTCTCGGTATCGAAGTGGGGGCGTTTGGCCCGCCGCTTCGACGTGAAAGCTCGGACTTGATTGAGCGTCACCGTGCACGCCCACGCCCGAAAATTAGTCCCTGGTTCGAATCGTTCGTACTCTCGCCAAAGCACGAGGTTGGTTTCCTGCAGCACTTCATCCGCGTCCGTTCGATTGGGGATGAGCGAATGGATGTAGTAAAACAGCGAGCGTTGAGACTCGGTCAGTAGCTGAATGAATTCGGTCGTTGCCTGGTCGTTGTTACTCATCAGTTGTTGCGTTGATTCCTTCACAGCGTCGTTTGCTTGGAAGCTCATTCCTTTGTTTCGGTTGCCATTGAGTGTGGCAGATCCAGTTTCGCTAGAAACAGGTCTGCAATCTTGCGAGCGGTGGTGATGCTTTCCAAGTCATAGCGAATGTTGCCGTCGCCTTCGGATCCCCCGCCGTGCCCGGTCAATTCCAAGATCGCATGAGGACTCTCACGATCGACGTCAATCAGCGCCGTGTACAGCAACGATGGTTGCCCCCACTCGCGTTCTTGCCACTCATCGTTTGAATCGCCCGGCAGATTGAATTCCACACAAACGACAAACCGATTGCCTTTCCCCGGCTGAAGATATTCATCCAGTTCGAAACTGTGATTCTTGGTGGCCCCCGTCAATCCATCGACGTCCCCATTAGGATCGACGCCAGAGACCATTGTGTAGGAGTGCCGCCAAATCGGAAGCACATCGCTTCGGCGAAGCAATGATCCATCGCTGGAAGAAGTGCTGCGTGGAACGACTTCACTGTAGGCAAGCCCTTCGTCCAAATACAGCGTCTCAATCATGGTCCCGGTTGTGGATTCCACCCAAACCGCCGTCGCAGGCAGGCGATCCAGCGACGTCGAATAACCAAGATGAATCGAAAGCATCACGTCCGATTCTCGTTTGGGTTTTCTCACGACAATCCGCTGATGCGGCGACAATTCGCCAAAGCCCACCAGCGAAGACGCCCGCACAATCTGGCTTCGCTGGCGAGTCTCATAGCTTTGATCCATCAACCAATTGGTAGGCGGGACCGCGGCAACCGAGGCCACCAGAACCACCGCCCAAAATGCAAGCACGCTTGCCTTGCGCATCAGCCCCATCGCTTTTGACTGCCTCGATGCAATGGATCGAAAGTAGGTGAGTCGGCTCAACACATGCTTTGCCACCAAGGCGACACACACGACCCCGGAGACCACATGCAATCGCGTGTTGGTCTGCGAAAACGGCAGCGTGAACGCCAGCACCCCGGTGACCATCAGGGTGCTGAACGAAAACAGCAAGGCAAGATTGACCCAGTGTCTCATCAGGACGAGCGATCCTCAAAGCCGATCAGACTGCGGAGTTCTCGGACATGTTTCTGCCCGACTTCTCGAGGCGTTGTTTGGTAGGCCTTGCACAACGAAGCGGCGTACCCGGTCGCAACTCCCATTTGCCCGCAAGTGTTCATGACGCGAGGTCCAGCCAATCCAATGTGGGAACAACTGAAACAGCGTCCGGCCATCATCAGATTGTCGATGTCCTTCGAATACAGACTTCGGAACGGAACGAAGTATTCACCACCGGTTTTGTAGAACAACGCCTTGGACAAGAAGTCGACCGGATTGCCCTGCAAGACTTGTTGGTAGTGTGAGTCAATCTCGCGCGTTTCCACCACCACCGCATCCTCAAATTCGCGTCGTTCAGCGGCATCTTTCATCGTGTAGATATGATCGCCCATCAGACGCCGTGATTCGCGTTTGCCACCAACGAACGAAACCCATTTCAAGGTCCAGGGTGCGTTCTTGGGATGGCGTTTGGCATTTGCAAACGATCCGTAGATCGCACGCAACATGTGGTCACGGATGGTTTCCGAATCGTCGATTTGGTCTAAATCGTTGTTGGAGTATTCCCAGTACCATTCCCCCGCGGTCGCTTCGTGATCCTTTGCCACCGGCATGGCCCAAGGCACATCGGGAAAAGTGCTGCGTTGGTTTGTTTTCTCGGCATTCCACAGCACCGACGTTCCCATCACACGTTTATCGGGAATCTCAGGACTCCAAAGATCGCCGTGTTTCTCCCAAGCTTCACCGAACTCTGTGTGCGATTCGCGGCCGATTCGGTATTCGGCTCCTGCCCAATATCCCAGCCAACCGTCACCGGTCGCATCGACAAAGACGGGAGCAAAAAAACGTTGCAAACGACCGGAGGACGCGTCTCTGGCTTCCACGCTTTCGATGCGTCCATCGCTCTTGGACAATCCACATGCGATGTGTCCTGCGAAAAGTTCGACGCCCGATGCGGCCATGGCGGCTTCTCGCTTCTTTTGGTCCTTGCGAGCCAGTGCGCTGCCGTTGGGATAGTGTTCCGTATCGATCTTTTTCAGGATCCCAGCGGCACGACCGTGGATTCCCAACGTATGGACACGAACTTCCTCGGACGCATTGCCCCCAAAGATCGGCCGGTCCTGGATCAACGCCACTTTCAATCCTTGCGAACGCGCCGCGAGGGCCGCACCACAACCTGAAATGCCGCCGCCGACAACGACCAAGTCGAACTCGAGTTCATTGACTTCCAATTCGGCACGACCGGTGAGTTGATCTTTCCAAGCCACCACTTCCGCGGCGTCTTTGGGCAGCGTTGGCGAGGACGACTTGGAGAAATAGACCGCATCACAGCGACCATCAAAACCGGTGAGGTCAGCGAGCTCGATCTTCACCTTGGCCGGGTCATCGATTTGGACGGCACCACCTTTTTGCCAATGCCATTTTGTGTCTTCCGTCCCAAATTCCGGCGTCAGCTTTTTATCGTTGACCGATACATTGAACCGCCCCGGAGATTTCCATTCGCCCTGGCACCAATCTCGAGTTCTAACCCAAACATGCCAGGTTCCAGCGGCAGGAAGAGCCACATGAGTGCTCGCGTTGGCAACCGGCTTTCCCATGCCATGGGCCAGCAGATAACAGCCGCCCATTTGCTGGTAGTGCTGAGTATCCAGTTTCCAGCCACCCAAATCGTCGAATTGGCTGGCCTCGACCAAGACGCCTTCGGCCGCTGAACTCGCCTCCAAAGACAAACGTTCACTTCCGATGATGTAACCGGGAGCCGTGGCGGAAAGCACGCCCGCTCCTCCGACCACTCGCAAGAAGCCACGTCGTCCAATTTGGTTGTTTTTCATCGTTTCTCTGGTGTCGCAAGATGGAAATCAATGGATCGAATCAGCGACGTTGTTCGTCGGATTCATGCAACCACAGAGTCCAAGCCGGCTCCTTTTGGACAACTAAAACAACCTATTCGGTCTTTTATGCGAAAATTGTGTCCAAAACGAAGATTCCCCCCCTCTATCTGAGCAAAAGCACGAGTTTCGTCGTGTATCTGGTGCCGCGTTCCAGGTGGCACGGTCATTGTTCGTTTATTGAAAGGAAGCGTATTGTGAAAACAGACATGAAGCGTCATGCGTTTACGCTCGTCGAGCTGTTGGTTGTCATTGCGATCATCGGTGTTTTGGTTGGGCTGTTGCTGCCCGCCGTTCAATCGGCTCGAGAAGCTGCTCGGCGGATGTCTTGCAGCAACAATTTCAAGCAGATCGGGTTGTCTCTGCACAACTACCACGCAGCTTTCAATCGGTTGCCACCCAATGGCACCGGCCCTCAGCAAGCAGCTCTGAAACAGCTTAGTGCCAACATTGGTCTGCTGCCGTTCCTAGAGCAGCAGGGCTTGTGGGAAATGATGTCCAATCCGTTGATGCCCGAACCCGGCGAAACTGCAACGGATGCTACTTCCGCTGGTTTGTGGCCGCCCTTCGGTCCACGTCCTTGGGTCGACTTGAACGAGTACGATCCGTACCAAATGCAAACCCCGGCGTTCCGATGCCCATCGGATCCAGGCATGTCACCACTGGGGACCGGAATGTCGAACTACGCGTTCTGCCATGGCGACGCCACCCTGCGGATCGGCTATCCACCGTCGAACCAGTACGCTGACCGGGGAGTGTTTCGCGGGATGTTCATGCGAGACACTCCACGCAAGTTCCGTGATGTACTTGATGGACTATCGAACACCATTGCGATGGCTGAGATCATGACCGATCTTGGCGACCGCAGCGTGGGTGGATCCGTCGTCAATCGCACATACTTTCCGAACGATGACTCGATGGGATCCGACTTGACCATCTGCACCGCAGTGGTTGATCCGCAACGCCCTCAATTCATCGAGAGCAGTGTCACACTATGGAACAGCGGCGGAACTTCTCGCGGCGGACGTTGGTGGAATTACCACCTGATGATCACGGGCATGAACACCGTCCTGCCACCCAATTCCCCAACCTGTGCGATGCAATGGGGAACCTCGTGGCAATCTGGTGTCTTCAGTTCCGCCAGTCACCATCAAGGCGGCGTGCATGTCTTGTTGGCGGACGGTGCGGTGAAGTTCGTCACCGATTCGATCGAAGCGGGCAACCAACAGGCGCAGAGCATTTCAAAGAACTATGGCACCGTTGGACAAAAGAGCCCCTACGGATTGTGGGGAGCTTTGGGATCCATTTCCTCGAAAGAAACGATTGAAGGATTCGAATGATGAAGTTGACAAGAACGATCGCAATGTTGTGTTTCGCTTTGGGCATGTTGAGTTTGCCCGCATGCTCACCCGAGAGCGGTGAAGCACAGAAGTTGACGGCCCCCGATGACATCGACTGGGCCGCAATTGAAGCGCAAGACGAAGCCATTGCTGAAGCGCAAAGCAAAGGCGAATAGAAACGTCTGCTTCGAATCGGCGATCATCTCGGTGCTTTGTGAACGAGATGACCGCTGGTTCGATGGAGAAGCAATCTTGCCGTAGCCGGATTCGCCAAGAATTCGGATGCGACGCAACTGGAACATCTGAATTCTGGCGAAACCAGCCACATGCATTCGCGTAGGCCAGGTCACACCTGGCAACCAAGCCGATGCTTTGGAACAAAGCGAGGCGACTAGTCATTCATCCGCGAGTTCGCGTGGCTCCGTCCGGTCACGTCGCCAGGTGGAACCTGGCCTACGTCGACAGAGAACCACCACGCAACAGGCCCAGACGCCCCAACCGGAACATCTGAATTCTGGCAAATCCAGCCACATGCATTCGCGTAGGCCAGGTCTCACCTGGCAACCAAGCCGATGCTTTGGAACAAAGCGAGGCGATTAGTCATTCATCCGCGAGTTCGCGGAACTCCGGCCAGTCACCCAGCCAGGTGGAACCTGGCCTACGTCGACGCCTGCTGAATGCCGTCACGTATCGGCGATGAATGGGATGTGGGACGGATCAGGGCTTGTTCCACGTCACCGGCTTTCGCCGATTGGGATACAGCTCGCGGCATAGATCGCACACCCGTCCGTCACAGCCTCGCGCGGTGCAGAACTCTCGACCGTAGAAAATGATCTGCAGATGCAACTTGTTCCAGGACGACTCGGGGAACAAGCTCTTTAGGTCTCGCTCGGTTTGCACAACGCTTTTGCCGCTGGACAATCCCCATCGCTGGGCCAAACGATGAATGTGCGTATCAACCGGAAACGCGGGAAAACCAAACGCTTGCGACATCACCACGCTGGCCGTTTTATGCCCGACGCCGGGCAACGCTTCCAGCTCGTCGAATGTGCTGGGCACCTGGCCTTCGTGCAGATCGATCAGCATCCCCGATAGCTTCGCGAGCGCCTTGGCTTTCTGCTTTGAAAGTCCCAGCGGACGAATGATTTCGAGGATTCCCTCTTCGCCAAGCTCACGCATCTTCGATGGCGTTCCGGCAACCGAAAACAACTCTGGCGTAATCTCATTGACCTTTTTGTCGGTGCACTGCGCACTCAACAAAACAGCGACCAACAACGTGAATTCGTCGGTGTGGTCCAGCGGAATTGGCGGGTCGGGATAGAGCGTGTTCAGACGCTCAAGGACAATGGCGGCGCGTTCTTTCTTCAACATCGCCACACTATACCGAATCGCCTGGGGATACCCAGTGATCAGATTTGGTAATTCACCTCGGGACGCAATTCATCGGCGGGCTCATCCGAGCCACGTACCTTCAGTTGCGGTTTTTCAAGGACCACCGTCGTGCCGGGCGAGACACTGCGAGTGATCCAAACACTGGAACCAATCACCGATTCGCGACCAATCACCGTGCGACCACCGAGGATCGTTGCGTTGGCGTATACCACCACTTCGTCTTCGATCGTTGGATGACGTTTCTGGCCGCGGATCAACTGTCCATCGGCGTCAGTTGGGAAACTCAATGCGCCCAACGTGACCCCCTGATACAGCTTGACGTGCTTTCCAATGTGGCACGTCTCACCGATCACCACACCGGTTCCGTGATCGATGAAGAAGTACTCACCGATCGTCGCACCAGGGTGAATGTCGATGCCCGTTTCTTTGTGCGCCCATTCCGTCATCATTCGAGGAATGAAGGGCACGTTGAGCTGCACCAGTTCATGAGCGATTCGATAGACCGTGATCGCTTCGAAACCCGGGTAGCAAAAGACGACTTCATCGGTTGTTTGGCAAGCCGGGTCGCCGTCATGAGCGGCTTGCACATCGGTCGCGAGCATCTCTCGAAGCTTGACGATGCGTTTCAGCATCTCGATCGCCATGGCTTGGCCTTTGGCTTCGAAGTCGATGTCCGTCTCACAATCCTTGTGGTTCTGCAGCACCCGGTGCTCGTGCCGTAGGGCGCGAGCGATTTGAGTGGTCAGCTGATCGTGTAAGGAATCGATCAACCCGCCAACGTGGTAGCAGATGTTGCCAGCATGCAAGTTTGTGCGCCGCTTGTACCCCGGGTAAAGGATGTCCTTGAGATCCAGAAGGATGTCAACAACAGCGGTGTAGCTAGGCAATGGGCAGTGCCCCAGATGATTGATTGAATCATCGGAGGTGTACGTGCTGACGATCTGCTCGGTCAGCTCTGGTAACTGCTCTTTCAGCCGAAAATCGGATGCCACGCCTAAACTCCCTCGGGCGACTGCGGAACACTCTTCACAGACGGAATCAATTCGAGAGACTCAGGCCCAACGGCCTGAGCAGACTCGAAATTCAAACCCCAGTGCGATCAGGGACCGATGCTGGGCGGATTGTCCAGCAAGAAGTCGCGAGGACCGCGGTGGGTATAGTAAGGATACGCGACTTGGGCAGACGGCGCACCTGGTGTGAATGGCTGGCCCTGCATTTGAGCCGCCGCTCCGTGACCCAACAAACCTGGGTTCAGGTGCGAGCTATAGTCCAAGCCACCTTGTTGCCAACCGAGTGGTCCGGCTTCGCAGCCATTCCGACATCCGGTTTTGCAGCCCATCAGGCGACCGCGAGTTTTGCCCAACAGTCCGCCGCCACCGACACGACCGCACGAGCCATTGCTGCATGCGCCGTTGCCGCACGACGAGTCACCACATCCGCAATCGCTAGACGCGACGCCGCAGTTGCCGGTCGAGCATCCGCCGCGAGTGTTGTGGTGAAGGCATCCGGTGCTGATCATCAGCATTCCGGCCATCGATCCGAGTAAAAGCCAACGATTCATTCCGAATCCTTCCATCCAATATGAATTGGGTGCCGAGGAGAAACGCCTCGACACGTGATACGAGTCTTTCTTTCACCCTTCGTTTCGGCCGTTGACACCGATTCGATGCACACAATCGCACCAACCGCGCCAGAAGTCGGAAGTGGTCGGCGGCAAGGTTTACCTAATTTGACAATCGCGGATATCGACGAGGCCGGCCCATCGGGGCAGGTCCTTCTGCGAGAGCGTGTCAATTGGTTGTTATCGCCGCGAAAACAGCCGTGCTGCGGTGTTTGGCCATCCAGCACAACAAGGCGGCAACAAACTAGCGACAACGCCTTTTCGTGACAGGTTCGGAGAAGCGTTTGCGGCAGACCGCTTGAGCTGCCGCGGATATGGCCTGTTTTCCGTCGGGAATCAGCGTGCAAAGATCGCGAATCCGCGTTACTCTGAGACGTCCAGCACTACCGGCACCGACGAGGTTGCGACGAATCAGTGTCGAGGATCAGCAAGTAGCAAGAGCCACCATTTGCAGGCGAGGATCATGACCTTCCAGACGCCCGCCTCCGTGCCATCGACTTCCCAGCAGTCCGCCGCAGAACAATCGAACGTTTCGCCAACCGAAGCGATGGCGGACCACTTCGCTTCGATCCAATCATTTGGTTCGGATCTGCCTGACGAAGCCCCAGGCCGTGTGCTGAATTGGTTTCGTCAAATGGTGACTTTGTTGGGCATCACAGCATTTCATGGCACGCTCAGTTTCGTTGCCAGCCTGTGCCTGCTGCTGACCATTCGTTTTGTGTTCTTCACCTCACGACCGGGCATCGAAGGCATTCTCTTATTCGTCGCCGCGGTGATCGTCGGCGGCTTGATCGCAGCGACACAACTGATGATTGTTTGCCGCTACGAAGAGTATCCGTTTCACCTCTTGCTGGCTCGCCGACTCCGCCGTGTCATTGCCGGACGTCGCAACCCGGTGGTTCACCCCAACGAAGAAGGCTCCAGATTCTGCGAGATCGTTCCGCAAGAACGTTGGAACCGCCTGCGACTGGAAACCGCGACGGACTTGGTCTGGGTACGCATCGACGGGGATGGTGTTTGGATGGAAGGCGATCGCCATCGCTATCACTTTGGGCCCAGTTCCATACTAGGTGCGATCCCGCAATCGTTCACACCCGCCGGCGGATGGACTCAATTGCACGCCGCCTTGATTTACGTCCGCACGCCGGACGGTCCAGAAGAGATCCCGTTGGTCTACCGCGACTTCCGATTTGCAAACATGAATTCATCCGACCGACGTCTTCAACGTGACGCGATGGTCGACGCAATCTGCGAAATCGCCCGAGGCAGCGAATACGAACCGATCTATGTTCCAACCGCGACGAACCCATCGCAGGCGCCCGACACATCGGCCAGCAACAATCCCTATGCGCCACCGCGGATGACATCACACACCGGAGCGTGAGAACGGTCATCGACATCGCCCCGGTCGGGGCCGTTGCGACGATGCGGTGAGGAAATTGCAAAGTGCAAATTGATCAATGCAAATTGCAAAGTGTTTCTGCTCTGGCGAGGCACGTGATTTCACCGACCTAAAATTACCAATTTGCGATGTCCATTTTGCAATTTGCAATCACCCCGTCCCGCCCCGCATCACGTCGCAACCACATCAAATCGCCCCGGATGGGGCCGGCGTTGTCGATGCCGCGTTGTTGAACCGCGTGACGCAAACGGTTGAAAATGAATCCGGATGCAATGTGGCTTGGCATTCGAACGCTGTCCAACGGAACAGTTGGGGGCAACTGTTCTACTCTGATCTTCAATCGGAAACTCTGTAGCACGACAAAAACATCTCGACGGTGGACTCGATGATGCTGGCCCGTTTCTTTTTACTCGGTGGTGACTCGCCATTGACGATGGTTGGCCAGAACGCAAACGTCATCAGCATTCCGACAAACTGCTTGGCCGCGAATTCTGTGTTGGTGTGATTCAGGCAACCCGCCGCAAGAGCATCATCCAGCCAGCTTTCCACGCGTTTGTGAAAGCGACGATGATCGATCTTCTTACCCACCTCGGGCTCGGCCAAGACTCGCGAGATACCGGCACGCGCGAGCGCGACAACCGATGTCGATGTCATGAACTGAACTTCGGCCTCGGCCAGTTCAACCAACTGTTCTCGTAAATCGCGTGATGGATCGAACGAGCACTCGGGCAGCAACTCTGCCTTCTGGGCCAACTCCTCGATGATCGCGTCGAAGAGAGCCTCTTTGCTGTCGAAATGGTTGTAAAGCGTCCGCTTGCTCACATTCGCGGTCGCTGCGATCACATTCATGCTGGTCGAAAAGTAGCCGCGAGTTTGAAACTCCGTTGCCGCGGCCTGCACAATCGCAATCCGCTTGCGATCAGTCAGCCGGCGTGGGGCGGCATCGTCGGGCTCGGTTGGACGGACTGGCAAAACTTGCTCCGTGCGGTTTACTTTTGAAAAGCGTGATGTAGAGTACACCGATGGGTTTACTTATTGCAGTTTTGCGAACTGAACGCCAGGGGCAATCTCGCCGCCAACGTGGATGACCTCATCACCGTCCATCGAATCGGCTTGTGTTTTCCCCGTCGCCGCCCCAGTGACTCGAGCTGTTCCACATCGCGGCAACGCATCACAGCGACTCTTTTCTCGTTGACCTCTCATCGCGTCCACCTAACGAAACGAACCACTGTGCCTATTCGTTTTCAACCGTTTCGGTTTTTCGTGGCCTTCAGCACGTCCTGTTGTTTGATCGGAATGCTTGGATGTTCCAGCGAATCCGCACCCGACATCAATGAGGTCGACAAGCCGCCCAAAACCGTGACCGTCATGACGCTGCATCCGAGCAGCCCGTCTTACCAACATCACACCACCGCGTCCGTCGCACCTTGGAAAGCGGAACGAATTGCGTTTGAACAGGCCGGACGTGTGGTGCAGGTGATCGAGCCCAACGAAATGGTGACTGGCGTTGGGAACGGTCGCATTGGTATTCCACTCGCTCGGTTGAACGAAGAACAGTTTCGAATCGCCGTTGATGCCGCGCGTGCCGACCTGGCAGTTGCCGAACGCCGGCGACAAGCGAACTTGATCTCGATCGAACAACGATTGCCAAGTCGAATCCGTACCGCGGAGGCCGAACTGCAATTGGCTCGGCGAGAACTGGAACGGGCGCAGAAATTGTCACGCTCCAATGCAATGTCAGGATCGGAGCTGGACACCACTCGTACGCGAGCATCGACCGCACAACTTCAGGTCGACAGTGCGACCGCTGATCTGGCTCAAGCCAATGCGGAACAACTAGCATTGGACGCCCAGGTGCAACAGGCCAGCCAGAGGTTGGCCGAAGCTGAACGCAATTTGCGAAACACAACGCTCTACAGTTCCTTCCCTGGCCAAGTCACGGAGATCCACGCGGTACCTGGGACTTATGTCAAAGAAGGCGATCCGATCGTGACAGTGCAAATGGTCGACCCAATGCTGGTCGAGTTTGAAGTCACCGCAGCGAATTCTCGTCGCTACCAACGCGGCGACACCCTTGGTGTGACAGTCACCGATCATGACGGCAGTCAACATCGTGCGACAGGAATGGTTTACACGGTCGACTCCATCGCGGATGCCAACACTCGAACGTTCACAGTATCGCTGCACGTTCGCAATCAACAAGAAAGCAGCGTTGACTTGCACGAGTCTTCGGAAGCTCAATTGAAAACCAAGGACATCTTCCCTCTCAACATCGGACCAATCGTCACGGGCGATCAGCGTCTGCTGGTGGAGCAACGCTGCATCCATCGGATTGGTGAAGAGACGTTTGTGTGGAAGGTCACCAATCGTTCCTGGAACCAACTTTCAAACACAAGCGATCGAGGATTGACGGTCCAGCGATTGAAAGTGAACCTCGCCAGTGATGTGATTCCGTTCCTGGGCACATGGAACTTCGTCGCCATCGAGTTCGCGGATCCTTCGTCAATCAATATTGAAAACGACTTGATCACGGGCCAATTGCTCGCCCTCGATGGTTCGCCACTGGAACCTGAAGCTCTGCTTCGCAAGCAAAATGAACGCGTGTATCTGGAGCAAACGCGTTGGATGCTCCGTGCCGGCGATACCGTTCGAGTTGCATTGATCCCCGACAATTCCAACATCGGCTTTTATGTTCCCATGAAGGCCGTCCGTCGAGAGAACGGCGAAACGTTCGTGCATGTCGTGGACGACATGCGGTCAGAGCCAACGGCGAGACGTGTTCGAATCAATGTCAAAGAAGAAGACTCGTTAGACGAAGACTCATTGATTCTCTGCATCGAACCGGTCGATTCGGATGACTTGGTCGACGGTGCCCATGTCGTCGTCCGCGGCACGCACTACCTCGACGACGGCGATCGGGTTCGGGTTGTTCCAACGCAATCAGCATCGGTGAGCGTTCAATGAATCGTCTACCAGCTTTTGCCGTGGCACGTCCGACGGTTGTGATCGCCTTTGTGATGATGTTCGTCTGTTGGGGCATCATCGCCGCGCTGACGATGCCTCGACGTGAAGACCCCGAATTCACGTTAAAAATCTGTGTCGTCTCGGCACGCTGGCCGGGTGCGTCGGCGGAAAAGATGGAAGAGCTGGTCACGGATCCTCTCGAAGAAGCCATCGATGGGATGGAGGAAGTGCGTCTGATCCGGTCCACCTCCAGCAGCGAACAAACGGTCATCTTTGTCGAGCTGGAAGAGTGGTTGCCCGCAGCGAAGATTGACGACGCGTGGGATCGCGTTCGAGCAAGGGTCGAGAACGTCCCGATGCCCGATCCAGCTGTGGTTCCGTTCGTGAACGATGAATTCGCGGACACGAGCGTCATCTTGTTTGCCGTCCATCAGCAACCCGCCGACGGCAGCGATACGATTGAACCGCGATTTGCTTACTCTGATCGCGAATTGGATGTCTATTCCGAACGAATTCGTGATGCCCTGCGACTGTTGCCCGGGGTTGCCAAGGTTGAACGTCACGGCGTCCGTGAAGAAGCCATCTATGTCGAGACCGACGAACGCAATTGGTCTCAGCTGGAACTGACGATCGATCAAATTGCCGATTTGGCGCAGGCTCAAAACATCGTTGAACCAGGCGGCCGAATTGATGCTGGTGATGGACGGTTCTTCGTCAAACCAGCCGGGGAGGTCAATGCGCTCGCGGAAATCAATCGATTGGTCGTCAGCGGCGTGCCGTCACGCGGTGGAGTCAATCCCATTCACTTGGAAGACTTGGGGCTTCGCGTCCGACGAGGCTACGTGGACCCGCCCACGCGAATTTGCCGTTATGGCGACGTCAATTTGGAAGCGACCGCAAACGTGGTTGCCGTTCAAATGAAATCGGGTGCCAACATCGTCGACATTTGCAGCAGTGCGAAACAACGGATCGTCGAGCTTCGCAACAGCGGTGAACTGCCGCCGGACTTGGCCGTCCCAATCATCTCCGACCAATCCGACAGCGTGAATCAAAGGCTTCGCGAAGTCGTGATGAATATCATCTCGGCGATCGTGATTGTGGTCGTGGTGGTTTACCTCGTGGTGGGGTTCCGTACCGCGGCGGTCATGGCGGCAAACATTCCTTTTGTCGTGCTCACATCCCTCGCGATTGTGACGCTGTTTGGTGTTCAATTGGAACAAATGTCGCTGGCCTCGATGATCATTTCGCTCGGCTTGCTAGTCGACAATGCCGTTCAGATTTGCGACCAAGCGAGAACGAATCAAATCGCAGGCATGCCACCAAAAAAAGCGGCGGTCCAAGGGGCCCAAACTCTCGGCAAATCGATGCTGAACGGGACGCTGACAACCATCGCCGCGTTTGTACCGATGCTGATCGCGATGGACGGAGTCAACCGAGAATTCATCTACAGTTTGCCGACAACACTGTCCGTGATGTTGGCCGTCAGCTGGGTGCTGGCAATGACGTTTTGTGTGATCTTGGCGGCCTGGTTCATTCGTCCGCCAAAAGACCCGAGCAAGCCGACTGCGCCCTTGCCATGGTTGATGGGCAAACTGGGTTCATCCAAATGGGTTCGCCGGTTCGGAAGCGGTCGCGCATCCGCGTCTTCGCCAGAGATGCCCGAGGGACCATCCCATCTCGCTCCTCAAACCGCGGCAACCGACGGAATCTTCTTTCGTTTGTACGGTTCTTCACTGCGATGGGCGTTGAGGCATCGCTTCATCACAATCGCTGCCGCGTTTGGTGCATTGCTCGCAACGACTCAACTACCGATCTCGGCAGAGTTTTTCCCGTTGACTCAAAGGAATCAATTCGCCGTTGAAGTCTGGCTCCCCGAATCATCTTCGATTGCTCAAACCAACGAGCTAGCTCGTGAAGTCGAAGAGATGATTCGCCGCTGCAGTGCCTTCATTGACGAGGACGGGAACGAAGAAGAACGTCTCTTGAACATGCGCACGATGGTTGGTGGCGGCGGGGCAAGGTGGTATTTGTCCTGGGAACCCGAGGCCTTGAAACCAAACTTCGCCGAGATCCTGATTCAGACAACCGATGGGAAGTTGACTCACGAGTTTGCAGAAAAACTGCGTCACGTCATTGCCAACGGAGATCCCGATTTAGGATTGCAGCCAATCGTCGGAGCCCGAGTCGTGCCGATCGAATTGCTGCTGGGACCGCCCGCCGATCCCGTCGTGTTGCGGGTTGTCGGCAACGGTTTCGCAAACATGAAAACGCTGCGAGACGCCGCCGACCGCATCAAAAAGATGGTGAACGCGGATCCGGACACAATCTCACTCAGCGATTCATGGGGTGTCAGCAGCCAAGAATTGTATGTTGACGTTGAATCTGATCTCGCAAATTTGGCACGAGTGAGCAACGCCGAAGTTGCGACGACGTTGGACACCTATTTCTCTGGGCGTTTGCTGACCTACTATCGCGAAGGAGAACATCAGATCCCGGTCTATTTCCGACTCGAACCGGAGAGTCGATCTCTGTCGGCGATTTCAAACGCCCATGTCGAAACCAGCCAGGGCAAGTTGCCGCTCGCGTCGATCGCGAGCATCGTGCCGCAGTGGCGTCCCGCCTTGATCGATCGCCGCGACGGCAACCGAACCATCGAAGTTCGATCACAAGTCAAAGTGGGTGCCTCAGGAAACGACATCACAATGGGCGTTTTCAATTCGCCCGAAATGAAGGCCCTGCAAGCTGAACTGCCCGACGGATACAAAGTCGAAGTGGGCGGGGCACTCGAAGAATCTCAAAAGGCCCAGATCAAAATGCTGAAATCGTTCGGCATGTCTTTTGTCGCGATCATCATTTTGTTGATCGTGCAGTTCAACAGTCTCTTCCGAACTTCCATCATCATCGCGACGTTGCCGCTCGCTCTCGCCGGTGCTTTGCTAGGCTTGTGGCTCACCAACAGTGCCTTCGGCTTCATGCCTCAACTGGGCGTCTTGGCTTTGTTTGGCATCGTGCTCAATGCCGCCATCTTGTTTGTCGAATTCGCGGACATGTCGGTAGCTGAAAGCAATTCAAAGGAATCAATCAGTTCCAATGCGACCGAGGATTTTCAATACGCGATTGTCTTGGCCGGGCAGCAGCGTCTGACCGCCATTTTTCTCACCACGGCAACCACGGTTGGAGGCTTGGTGCCGCTCGCCCTCGACGGCGGACCGCTTTGGGAAGGCATGGCGTGGTTGCTGGTTTCGGGGCTCAGCTTTGCAACCCTTCTCACTTTGATCGTTGTGCCGGTACTGTATTCGTTCGGTAGACGGTGGAGCCCTTCCTGAGATTCTCACCCATCAAATCTCAGCCGTCGTCCGTGTTGATCCGGTCATCATCCTGCACCGCAAAGAAACCCCAGCAATAGGCCGGAACAAGCCGCCCGTAAATCTTGCTGTGGACAATCATCGCGATCAACCAAATCAGAATGAAGGTACCGATCGGTGGCGTGAACGTAATGAACCGATATGCCCGAAGACTGATTGGGACCACGATGATCCCAAGCAAGCCAAGCGTCCACGCCCAAGTGCGGCGATCCCAGTGACGGATCGTGAGATAGTTGCGGCAGTGCTGGCAATATCCCAATGGGAATGCAAAACGCCAAAAGCCAATCGGCCCCTTACAAACCGGACAATTGTGTGTTTGATTGGCGGGTGCCGATTCAGGTGGTTGGTAAGGGTTGATCATGGCGAAGCAAGCGAACTGAACACGGATGGTGCTCGGCAATCATAGCAAGATGAACTGATCTATCTCGCCGCGAAGCCTCAACCTCATTCGTCGCTCTTGGGAGCCGGCAATCCGAGTGAACCTGACGTCAGGTACGTGGACCAGAACAGCGGCTGATTGCCGGTGATGTTCTGAGAATCCTCATCCGCTTTTCCGAGCAACGGTTCGCCAGCGACCGCCAGTTCCGCTTGCCGAAGCAACGACACACCACGGCGTGTCGCGGATGCGAGCGAAGTGTGAGGCGTTTCGTTGATCAGTTCGCCAATCACCGTCGCGGCTGAATGACCGCCAGTGACCCACCGGCTCAGCGTGATCTCTTTCACACCACTGCATCGAAGTGCGGCCAAAGGAAAGAAAAGCTCCGATCCATCGCCGAGCTTTGCTGCTCCCGCTGCCGTACGGTACCCGGGAAGTGCCACCGTACGCGGACCACTGGCCGGAAGCCGAACCCAACCGAACAATTGATCCCATTGACCGCTCGCATCCGCCCGCGGCGTGGAGGACGTGCTGGGGATGGTTGTCGTTGCCATCGGCGACGCGATGTTTGGTGTCAGTGGCGATGCGACAACTAAGTGTGCCACCCCCAACCCGACTCGGTCAGTCGGTGGTGCCGATCCGATGGTCCATTGCAAAGGATCATCCGCCGCAGCCAGCATCTCCTCGATCATTTGATCGTTCAGTTCCTTTTGCCGAGGCGCGAAGAACGTTCCTGCCATCACCGCCACACGATTCGCTTCGCTAGCCGCACCGACTTCTCGAAGCGCTAACCCCGGCGTGGGCGCGTAACTGAGTTTGATCGTGTCCGCCCAAAGTTGCCCGAGCGAAACCGGATCGAGATCAGCGTCGCCACCATCCAACGCGTCATCATTCTCATCGGCCGTCACATTGGGACCATCACTGGCGGGCAGCAATTCAAACGGCAAATACCAAAGAGGCCCATCGGGAACAATCACCAAGTTCTCCAGCCCAGTTTCGTTCCACCCCGAGTTGGGCGGAAACAAAATCTCTTTCAGTTTCGCAGCCGTTTCTCGCCACGACTCATCATCAGGCAATCGCTTGCCGCGACTCCGGTTGGCACCAATATCGGCCAACAATTTCGAGATCATTGTCGGGATGCGTCGCCCGGCGGGTGAAATCCAACCGGTCGTTTCACCATCTCGTGAAAGCGTGGCGACCAAGCGATTTCCATCCACCACAAAGGTCAGCAGTCCAGTCCCCGGTGGCAACGCCGCCGCATCCTCCGATGCGACTGGCGGTGGACAGATCGAAGGAATCCGCAGCCGCTGAAGTGCGATCTGCGTGACAAGCGATTCTTGCATGCTCGCGACGGCGGCGTCTCGTGGCTCGGTATTGTCCGCTCCTTCGCGAAGAGACGCTTGGACTCTCTGACGCAGCTCAGCGACCATCGGCGGCGGTTGCACGACCATGTCTTTGGTTGAGGGCCAAAACGATTCAACCGGGTCGGTCACCAACGACCGAACGTCCATCAAACGACCTCGCAGCGGCAAAGCGGAAGCCAAACGCGCCGCGTGAATTCGGTCGGTGGACTTCAGCACATCGAGTCCGTTGTTTTCCGCCACGGCCAATTCCAACCGACCACGATGCAATGGCGTCGAGTCGAGACCGATCAATGCGATCGCGTCCACTGGATCTCGTCGCCATGTCGTCATCGAAACGGGTGAGGTGAAGTAATCCAACAAGCTCTTAGTCGACTGATTGCCGATCGATCGTCCCATCATCGACTGCACCAAACTCAATTGGTAATGCGACGGCATCGAGATGACCGGCCGGCTCCGATCTCGTCGATTGTTGACGAACTCATTCAACGATCCCATCGCGTTGGAAAGCTTGCCTTCCGGGCCGCCGAGTGATTCGCCACGCGCCGCCGCAATCCGAGCCGCGACATAGGCACCGTAGGCTTCCAAACGCGGGAAATCCACATCGCGTCGGGATGCGATTTCGATCGCCAGTGTCATCGATTCCGCGGCCGCATCGACTCGTCCTGCACTGATCGCAGCGTCCGCCGCAACCAGATAGCAATGCAGCGAAGCCAGCCGAGATTCGCGAATCAATGTGCGTCCGGCGAGCAACGCGGTCTGCTCAACCTTTCCGTATTGTTGTGGTCCGGCCGCACCAACCGCCAACTGCAGAGCTTCACCGATGAATTCGTATTGCTCCAGCGCCGCCGCGGAATTGACCGCTTGTTGGCTGGTCGCTACCAAGCCCGCTGCAATGTTTGGATCCAGCTTGCCAGTTGCGTCGCCAGAAACGCCGACTGTCATTCCCGCCAACAACATCAACGGAGTGATCGGATGCACGGCTCCACCGAGCGTCGCGTATTTGCCAACACGATCGACTACTGTTGAATCTTCTGCAACGGCGAGCTGCCCAACACCTCGCATTGCACCGATCAGCGACCGACCGCCGGGCGAGTTCAGTCCACTTGGGTATTTGGTCGACTCCATCAGCTCCGCGGCCAACGGTTCTTGCGCGGACAATTCGCCCATCACAACTCGGCGTCGATACATCATCAACGCAATCGATCGCATGATCTCAATCGCATCGACGCGTTTTAGATTCTGATTCTCAATGCGGCCGCCTTGTTGCAACCGTTGTTCGGTCAGGACTTCACCGCTGTGCAGCATAAGTCCTCTAGGAACCGGCGCCAGTCGCACCGAGTTAGCTTCCGGCCACAGGTTGGTCGCTCCGGCTCTGATCGCGGCGCCTTGATTCAGACCGTTCCAATCAATCGCACCCAACCAGCCTCGGTTGCGGATCGTGATCTGCATCCCAGCGTCCAAGTGCGTTCGGCAAAGCGGCAGGTGACCAAGATGCCAATAGCACTCGGCCAACATCGCATGCACCGGAATCGCATCGATCCACTTGCCGTTGATGTCCGTTCGCGAACTGCGAAGCGCCGACTCAAACGCATTGATGGCGTTCTTCATGTCCCCATCGCGATAGATGTCCAGCGCCGTGTAATAGGTTTGGGGCGGATACTGGTTGCCAGTGTTTCCTCCGCCGACGACTTGAGCCTCAGCGTAACTCGCTGCACCAAAGGTCAACAACGCAGCGATCGCAATCGAGAAAAGCGTCCAAGTTCTTTGTGGTTTGGGTGATGGGTGCACGGTCATGCCAGCAAAGCGATAGGAAGGGAACAAGGGTTCCATTCTATCCGCGAGCTCGGATCAGGACGAATGAAACGTTTGCCGCGACGCCAGAGAATTGGCGAGCACTTCCGTGTAAAGCAGCCGAACGGGTTATGCTGGTTGCATGAATCCCGACGCTGACAATGCCGCCCAGCCCGAACTTGCTGACCAACCCAACCCCTATGCGACGGGCCCTCTGAAAGAGGGAGGGAAGGACGATCAAGAGCTGTTGCTGGACATTCCGCTTGAGGAAAAGCCTTTTCCGACGCTGCCTCTCACCGTTCTGCGGTGGACATTGGTCTGCAGCATCGCAGCGGTCCCCAGCTTCGTCATCGGGCTAAACGTCACCGAAGGACAGTTCCTGGGGATGGTCACCGGGATTGCGATCTTCGTCGCCGGCTACGTTTGGGCCGATCTGGTCACACGAAATCGGCCGTGGCGACGGTACCGGAACATCAGAATCACCTTGCGGACGGTCTACGTACTCCGCCTGATTGTTTCGATCATTCTTCCCGCCGGCATGATCGTCGACATGTTCACCGGAATGATCGCGGTCGTGACCGTCACCTCCGTCGCACGACTCGATGACGGCACGGGGTTGGGATTCATTTCAACCGTCTTTACCACACTCATCCAAGGTGTCCTACTCAACATCCTATTGATGGTGCTGGCACTGTGCGTCTACCCCATCGTGAGACTGACGGGGCGAACACGCCAAAGCGGACAACTTCGGAAACAAAGCGGTGACGATCAGACTCCGTCGGATTCTTCCTCGGAGTCGCTGACGAATCCATTGCTTTCCTCGTCCGAGTCGCCTTCCTCAGACCCTTCGTTGCGATAATAAGTTCGCAAGTTCTTTGGCAGCGGATCGAAGGCCAACTGATCGGGCAGGATGCCTTGCGTCTTGGCCATTCGCAACATCGAAACCGCATCGCCATAGCCTCCGCCGACTTCCGTCAAACCTTCCAACACACCAGCCAGCGTGTTGTCGACTTCTGCAAAGGCATCGTCTTTGCCCGCTTGGAAACGGCTGATCCGAAGCTGTCCCGTTTCAGGAACCGAACGAATCATGATCCCAGATGGGCCTAAGAAGAACGTTTCGATCTGCAGCGGTTGCACATCGCCAAACAAAACGATTTCTGGCTTTCGACGCAGCGAAACCACAACGGCGGGTTTCGCGTTCGATGAGACTTGATAGAGCCGGTAGGTTCCACGAAGGTTTTGTCCCGCGAGTTTTTGTCGGCCATCTTCACGATTTCGCAGTGCGCTGAATCCGCCATAACGAGTCTCCAAGCTGGGCGAATCCATCAAACGCTGCAGTCCCTCGACAACGTTGTGATGCTGCATGTCTTCGAGTGCTTTGAGCGCCGGAGCACGGAACGCTGGCTCAGAACGAATTGCCGTGATCAAAGGATCCACCGCTTCTTCGCGATCCAAGTACGCCAATGCTTCTGCGGCATAGAATCGCAATTCGGGGTTGGATGACTGAACCGCTTCCAGCAACGTTGGAATGGCTGGTTCGCCGAGCCCTTCCAATTGCAATGCCGCGTCGGCTGCCTTCGCAGGTTGCTTCATGCGCTCGCCAAGTTCAGTGAGGCGAACCTGGGTGTTGGAAGATTCGGGTGCCACTCCGATCGCTCGAACAACCGCCATCAAACGGGCGACGCTGTTGCGATACCGTGGATGGACATCCAATTGAATGAAGTCGTCTTCGATCGGCTCGGCGATGCCGCGACGAGTTGATCCGTCGAAGAAGTAAAAGCGATGGTTGATGGCTTGCGCGATCGCCGCTGACATTTTGACGTGTTGAAAATCAGGCCGCAAAACCAATCCCAGCTTGCGATCGTTCTGCACGACTCCGCCGGACAAGACCGCACCTTGGACTCGCAACGCGCCGTCGGCTTCGCCTTCGTGATCGCCTCGCGTGAGCACGGGTCCGGTACCAACCGCCAGCACATCACTGCTGCGGACGGCACTGTCGAGAACCTTTTGGTGACGCATTCGCGTGTCAAGCAGCCAACCGCCGTGCAGGTCGGTCGCTTCGGTTTTGGTGGGAGTCAAAATTTCCAAATCGATCGTGTCGCCACGACGTGAACCTGGTGGGATCGTGCCGAGCACTTGAACAAGCGCCGTGGTGTTGAGCTCCAAGAAATCGTTTGGATTTGGAATCTCTTTGCGTTTCATTTCCTCCAACAACATGTCGCGAAAACCCGAAGGCAACGCCGGGCCGCCGGTATCGGGCAACCCGTTGACGATTGCGACGCCGTTGACGCGGACGCTTTGCATACCGTGAGGAATGGCCGCTTCACGAACCAAATCTGGCGGATCAGGAACCTTCAGCAATTTGGCCAGCTTTGGATTGTTCGACGGGTCGTCCTGATCCCGTTTCCAAAACGAAGTGCATCCGCCAGCAGCGGTCAGCGACAGCGTGATCCACACCAAACCGAATCGGCAGCGTTGGAGAGCGGTAGTTGCGTTCATGAGCGTACGAATGCGTTCGACGTAAGTTGGTTGGCCACGATCACTTCAGGAAGTAGCCAATCAAGAGAACCCGACACAAGAGCAGACCGACACTGGAGTTCAACGTTCAACGCGATCAAACCGTTCCGCATCTTGGGAATCGCACAATGAGTTGGACTGCGACGGTGGACGCACTGTTAAACTGACATGGGGACCACGGTCCCTTTCCCGTTGTGCGAATTGCTTTCAATTTGATTCCCGCACGTTGAATTCCCGGTCGCATCCATCCTTCCAGCGATTTGAATCGATGATTCGTTGTTGTTTTCCCTCTGATCGCCGCCACTTCGCAACGCTGCTTCGACTGATCGCCGGTTGCGTTCTGCTGTTAGCGTTGCCTGCCACTTGCCCGGGTGTTTTCGCCACCGAGCTCGGGAAAACTTCGGCGGATTCTGGCGGCAACGTTTCCCAGTCAGAAGCTCGTGCGATCGAGCTCGGCTGGGAAGTGCTGACTCAAAAGGCTTTGTTGCCCAGCGACTTTTCTCAGGATGTGATCGATGACATTTGGCGAAGCTGGCCCGAAGAAGCTCGTGCAAAGGTTGAGAATGCTTCACCGGAAGACCGACTGCGAGCGATCTATCATCGCTACGGATTGTCTCAACGCCCCGAATTGATTGTGCGAAACGACGGCGTCGCCACGTTTGAGTCTCATGAAGAAACAGGTTCAGTCGGCCCGCCGATGCAGTACGTCGTCGATGAAGATGGTAACTGGACGATGAACTGCCTTTCCTGCCACGGTGCCTCCGTCTATGGAGTCCCGACGCCGGGAGCCCCGAACAACCGTTACGCCCTTCAAACGCTCACCGAAGAGGTCCGCAGCACCAAGTTTCGACTGGGCAAATCACTGGGACGAATGGAGTTGGGTTCGCTGGTCATTCCCCTGGGCACAACGAACGGAACCACCAACGCCGTGGTCTTCGGCATGGGGCTGATGCAGTATCGGGATTCGCAACTGAACGTCGTTCCCAATACGCCTCAGACCTTCGTTCATCACGACATGGACGCCCCACCGTGGTGGCACTTCTACAAACGACCTTACCTTTACATCGATGGGTTCGCGCAAAAGGGCCATCGCGGGTTGATGCAGTTCACGCTGGTCCCTGAAAACGGCCCCGATTTCTATCGCGACCACGAAGACGACTTCCGAAACGTTTTCGCGTTTTTGTCCTCGTTGCGAGCCCCGAAGTACGACGGTCTGATCGATGAAGATCTTGCCGAAACCGGGCGTCATTTGTTCGAACAAACCTGCTCACGCTGCCACGGAACCTACGGGGCAGACGGCGGAAGCTACCCAAATCAAATGGTGGCGATCGATGAAATCGGTACCGATCCCGTCCGCTTCGAAGCTCTTTCCAGCGAAGGTCGTCAGAAGTACGCCGATTCTTGGTTCGCTGAACTTGAACCGGGAAAATCGCAAGAAACGCTGGTCAGTCCCGAAGGCTACGTCGCGCCGCCCCTGGATGGCGTTTGGGCCAGCCCACCGTATTTTCACAACGGCAGCGTTCCGACTCTGTGGCACGTGCTGCATCCCGAGGAACGTCCCACCGTTTGGCGACGATCCGAAGAAGCGATCGATCGCGACCGCGTCGGCTTTCAGATTGAACTGGCTGAGAAAGTCCCATTATTCCAGCCCGATGTTCAAATTCGACGCAGCTACTTTGACACCCGTCGGTTTGGAAAAAGTGCCGCTGGCCACGATTATCCCAACGAACTAAACGAAGCGGAGAAGCGAGCGGTTTTGGAATATCTCAAAACGCTTTGACACTCTTGCTGCGAATCCAATGAATCTGCTAATGACGAGTCAAACAACTCGCTCGTATCGTTTCGATTCAGGATTTGGTTCCGATGAACAGTTCGCTTCGCCTCGGATTGATCGCAATCCTCGCCGTGGCCGCCTCCGGCCTCGTTTCACCTTCGCCCGCAGTCGCACAGAACTCGCCGTTCTTGCGGATGTTTAAACGCGGGAACAAAGTCGAAGTCGATACGACCAAGACTTACGAACTGACTCAAGAGGATGGGCCTTGGTTGATCCTGGCTCACACTTTTGTCGGTGCGGGATCGAAAGAACGAGCCGAACGATTGGCACTTGAAATTCGCCAAGAACTCAACCTGCCCTCGTATGTCTACGAAGAGAACTTCGACTTCTCAGGCGAAGTCGAGACCCCAACCACAACCATTCAAGTCGCTGGCGGAACCACTCGTTCCAACCATCGCCGAATGCGATACGCGAACAGCATTCAGTATGACGCTCACGCGGTTTTGGTCGGTGAGTACGATCACGCGGAACACCCGCAAATCGCGGAAGACTTGAAACGCATCAAGTCTGCGAAGTTGCCTGTCTTTGGTGACAAGAAAGAAATGGAAGCCGAAACGGACTTCCGAAATCCAGTCACTGCGGTCAAAGCATTGCACCGTCAATTCGTTAGTCGCAGCGGCGACAAAGATCGTGGCGAAATGGGCAGTGCATTCCTGACCCGCAACCCGATGCTGCCCGAGGACTTCTCGCACGCACCCGAAGTCGATTCCTTTGTTCGCAAATTGAACGAAGACAAACAATTCAATTTGTTGGAATGCGATGGCAAATTCACCGTCGTCGTTCGCACCTTCGAAGGCTACAAAACCATCGTCGATGGCAAGAAGGAAAAGAACTTCCAACCCAACATCAATCGCTTGGACCGCATGGCAATGGACGCCAATAAAATGGTGGTCGCCCTACGCAAAGAAGGCCAAGAAGCCTACCAGTATCACGACCGAACTCGATCGATCGTGACAATCGGCAGCTTCGAAACGTTGGGCTACGAATTGCCCGATGGCGGATTTGAATACGCCCCCGAAATCAAGGCGATCATGTCAAACTACCGAGCATTCAACGTCGACCCGAGCATCGCGAATCAGGTCAAGACCAAGACCAGCGATGGATTGGCGGCCAAGCACATCGAAAACATTCCCTTCGATGTTCAGCCAACACCGATTCGTATTCCAAAGGCTAGCAAACGCAGCTTCTACAGTGCAGCAGTTGGACGCTGAATCGAATGTTTGATCTCGTTCTCGGAACCGGCAACGCAAAGAAGCTCGTTGAACTTCGGATGATGTTGCCAGAAGAAACCATCGCCCTGACCGCGTTGTCAGAAATTGAAAACGCGATCGAAGTCGTAGAAGACGGCGAAACGTTTTCCGCGAACGCTGCGAAGAAAGCGACCGAACAAGCCAAGCATCTTGGACGCTGGGTGTTGGCCGAAGACAGCGGATTATCCGTCGATGCGTTGAAGGGTGCACCGGGCGTTTACTCCGCTCGGTACGCCGGAACACATGGCGACGACGAAGCCAACAATGAAAAACTCCTGAGCGAATTGGCTAACGTGCCAATGGATCGCCGCGGGGCTCAGTTCAATTGCCACCTGTGCCTGTCTGATCCCGATGGAAACGTCCGACTCGCCGAGTCAGGCATTTGCCGAGGCCGAATCGCGATGGAACGAAGCGGCGGTGCTGGATTTGGATACGACCCGCTGTTTGTGATCCCCGAATATCACAAAACGTTCGGGGAGCTGAACCTGACCGTGAAGCGTGCTCTTAGCCATCGATCCCGAGCACTGCGTCTTTTCATCCCGCAATTGCTGCGATTGGTTCAGTCCAACTCGACTTCCGCGTAAGTCTCTTCGCTTTCCCAAAGGCGAACCTTGTACGCGGTCGCCCCGGAATCACCCAAAATGGAAGGGCAGATCTGCTCCAAGAAGTGCTTGGCCATGTTCTCTGCGGTGGGATTGCTGTCCAGTTCGTAGATCCGGTGAGGCTCTGAGCTGCGAATCGCGTCCAGTCCGTTCTGGTCCTTTTCCCACAGCACAAACGTGTGGTCCCAATTCTCATCGATCCAGTTCTTGCAGCGGGTCTTGAGCTGTTTGAAATCAAGGATCCGCCCGACCGCATCCTGCTCCGCACCGGTCACGTAAACCTCCAGCACGTAATTGTGCCCGTGCAGGTTTTGGCACTTCCCCTCGTGGCCAACCAATCGGTGCCCAGCGCAGAACGTGAAGCGACGCATAATTCGAATGGACAAGGGAACATTTCCTGAGTTGAGAAGTTGTCAGATAAACGGATCGCGGGGCAATTGGCGGCTGCCGATCGCTGGGACGCCTTGGCACGAATCGCCTCAACACCGGGCCCCTTAACAGGTAGACGCCTCAGCAAACCGCGCGAGTCGACAGGTTGCTGGCGGGAAAAACGCATTTTCGCCGTCAAACATCCCACCGGCTGATCCGTCGTGGAACCAAGACGCTCCGGCAGCCCCAGCACGCGATATTTTCTGCGCTGGTCAATCTCTCGCGAAACGCCTCCTCTCGCGAAACGCCTCGCTTGCAAAGCCGATCACGCCTCGGAGTGCCGTCAGACTATTGGTGCCGTCGAACTTGTGCTTCCCCGCCGTCGGCAAAGGGTTTCTGATCCAAACGACTTTGTCGACCCCCACAATCAGATCGAGGAGAGGAATGCGATTCCAACCAACGACCGATTCGGGCGATTCTGTATACACTCGGTTGGCGAATGGTCACTTGGCTGCCATAATGAGCGTTCCCCCTTCACTGGACGTCCCTTGGCGTGAGCTGAACCAACCTTGAGCGTGTCAATCTTGTCACGCGTCGGTGGTCGCATTGTCGCCATGGAGTTCCATCCTTCCTGCCCATGACGGAGCCCATTCTCGGTGGCCAAGTATTTGCTTTCCCCTTTGCGTTTGGCTGTCGGATGGGGAATCTCACCCCGGCTGCTCGGAACGATCGCGGTGGTCATGCTGACCCTCCTTCGTCTCACTATCGGCTGGCACTTCATCAGCGAAGGTATCGACAAATACCAGGCTGGAAACTGGTCCGCCAAGCCATTCTTCGCCAACGCTCGCGGCCCGTTTGCTGGTCATTTCCGCCAAATGGTGTGGGATTACGACGGCACAATGCGTCTGGACGTCGACCAAACCGAACTCAACTGGGCTTACTACCGCGATCAAATTTCCGATCACTACGGATTTGACGAGAAGCAGAAGATCGAAGCTCACAACAACTACAGCCTCGCGGCCAAGCAATTGGCCATGGTGCTCGAACTCAACGCGAACGAAATTCAGGAATTCCAGCTTGGCCTCGGCCGGATTGAGGAATTGGATGGTGATGCGGTCGCTTCGGGAGTCAGCTCACTGAGCGGACAACGAGAAAGCGTCCGAAAAGAGCTGTCACAGAAGATCGCACCCGTGTTCGACCAAATCGATGCGATCTGGGAAAATTACGAAACCGCTCAAAACAAAGTCGCGACAGCGGAACAACAGGCCCGTCATCTTGCGTATCCACTGGTGCGGCCGCGTTTGAAAATGATGGACACCAGCGTGATTGATTCGATCGTGCCGTACTTCGACATGCTGGTGGGTTGGTGCCTGTTGCTTGGACTGTTCACACCCGTTGCCGCGTTAGCAGCAGCCGGTTTTCTCGGTTCTGTATTCTTGAGTCAGTACCCACCTTTGACTGGGCCGACATCCAGCAATTATCAGCTGATCGAGTGCATGGCTTGCCTCGTGCTTGCCGCCACGGGTGCTGGTCGTTTCGCCGGCCTCGATTTCTTTTTGCATCTCATTATTCGAAAATTCAACGGCGGCGACGCCGCAACTGCGTGACCGGGAGTCCTAGCAAATGGTAGATAAACTCAACGCCGATCAAAAAGAAGTCGGCTCACACAATTACTATTCCGCCGTTGGCAGTTACTACGACGTCAATCGTCGTGACTTCCTTCGCGGTATCGTCGCCACCGGAGCCGTCAGCGGCGCCGGCCTGGGTGCGGCGTACTTCGGCTACAGCAAAGTCACCGACCCGGTCCGCGTTGCGGTCATCGGAACCGGCGACGAAGGAAACGTGCTGATCGGTGGCTGCAACCCCGAGTACGTGGACGTCAAAGCGATCTGCGACATTCGTCCCTTTAGCCAATTTCGTGCTTTCCACGGTGACTGGTCCTCCTCATCGGCTCTGAAGCGTCGGCCGGGTTTGATCAGCGTTGCTGGCTACAAAGACGAAGCGGAAGCTCGCAAGAACGTCAAAGTTTATGACGGATCCAACGGCGGCATCATGGCCTGCCTAGACGATCCCGATATCGAAGCGGTGATCATTGCGTTGCCGCTTTGGTTGCACGCTCCCGTCGCCGCCCAAGCGATGGAACGTGGCCTTCACGTGCTGACCGAAAAATTGATGGCCCACAACGTGGCTCAGTGCAAAGTCATGTCGCGGATGGCCGGCAGCATGGAAGACAAGAACGGCAACCCGCTTCACTTGGCGACCGGTCACCAACGCCACTACAACGTGAAGTACCAAGACGCGATCAACCTGATCCGCTGGGGTTTGCTGGGCCAACTGCACCACATTCGTGCTCAATGGCACCGCAGCAACGTGCCGGGTGCTGATAGCTGGTCGATGCCGATCCCCGGTGGCGAGATGGTCAACGGTAAGAATTTCGATCGGATCGCGAAGGACATCGAGTACCGCAAAAAGAAGCTGGACGAGACGACCGATCCAGACGAAATGCTTCGTCTGAGTATGGAGATTGGTCAGTGGACTGCCTGGGACGCTGACAAGAATGTCGATCCAAAGGAGTTTGGCTACGAGAACTTCTCGGTCGGCGACAAAACGTTTAGCGCGATGGAAGAACTTCACCGTTGGCGATTGTTCGATCGCACCGGTGCCGGCCTGATGGCTGAGCTTGGCAGTCACCAACTGGATGCAGTCAGCATCTTCCTCAGCTCGTTGCGTGACGACAAGAAAAAGGTTCACCCACTGAGCGTTCATGCCGTTGGCGGGCGTCACATCATGCCACTGGATCGTGAAGTCGGTGACCACGTCTACTGCATGTTCGAATTCCCTGGACCAGAATACAGCAGCACATTCGACGTCGGTTACTACGACCGTGTCGAGCGTTATCCCAACCCGGAAAGCCCCGGAAACGGACCTGTTGCTGGCTACGAAACCGATCCGAACAAGAAGGTCGTTGTGACCTACTCGTCGATCAACGGCAATGGCTTTGGTGGCTGGGGCGAAGTCGTGATGGGCACCAAGGGAACGCTAATTCTGGACAAGGAAACCGACGTTTACCTGTACCGCAACAGCGACACCAGCAGCAAAGCTGGCGTTGTGAAGAAGGACGCCGGCTTCGCCTTGGACACATCTGCCAGTGGCGATTACGCCGCTCCGGTTGCCCAAGCCGCTTCGTCTGGCCCAGTCAGCCGCGGCTATCGTGAAGAGATCGAGCACTGGGCCTACTGCATCCGCAACCCGGACGGTGAAAACAAACCTCGCTGCTACCCCGAGGTCGCAATGGGCGACGCGGTCATCGCGCTAGGAACCAACGTGGCCTTGAAGCGATCGGCCAAGGGTGAAAGCGGTTACCTGCAGTTCAAAGAAGAATGGTTCGACATCGACAACGATGCGACTCCAGACGACAGCGACATCGCAGCGGAAACGAAGTTCATGAAGAAACCTGTGGCATAGTTCGCAGGACCCTCAGAATGACAAACGACACGGCGGCCAATTGGCCGCCGTGTTTTTTTATGTCCCCCGCCCTAGCTTGCTGTTGATTTAATGAGCCGTACCGCGATAGCAGCGGTTAGTCAAACGCCAACCGGAGCGAACGCCCATCGGCTAATTGTTGTCATTCGGTATACGGCTAAATCAACAGGCTGCTCGATCAGCCACTCCCCCACCGATACCCCGCCTCATCACGCTTGCGGTCTGCTTCACTCGCTCAGCGTGCTGCTGGTGAAGCACAGCCACATCGACAAAAGAACGGAGCCTTGAGGCTCGATGAGCGAACGGGCGTCTCCTACCCCGACAGTCAACAAAACGCGGACGGCGTCATTCATATCATCTACGACTACAATCGCACCAGAGGCCGGCGCATTCTCTTCGCCAGCTTTCGGGAAGAGGACGCCGCGAAAGGAAAGCCAATCAGAGACGCAGTGAAATTACGTCAAATGGTCAGCCATGCGTCCAACGAATGATTCAGCGAGCCCGCCCTCGCGGCGATGAAAATCACTCGTGGCGGAACCCGCCTGATTTCAAAAACGATTTGCGACACGGCGGCCTTTGGCCGCCGTTTTTTTATGTGCCCCGACCAGCCACTGCTTCGGCGATGCACCGGTGCTCGCTAGGATTGAACAAGGAACATTGAACAAGGAACGCAGCCAACCGGCAAAAGCTCTGCCGGTCCATCCAACCACCACGACAAGCCACTCGAGATTTTGAAACATGCTCTCAACAAATCGCCAGAGCTTTCCCGCCATCATGCGAGCCCGCATCACCGTCCTCTTTGCGATGGTGGTTGGCCTGAATTCCTTGCTCGCCGACTGGGCCATCGCCGCGGACAAACTGCCCAACATCCTGATCATCTACGCCGATGACCTCGGCTACGGCGACCTGTCGGCCTACAACGAAAACTGCGCCTACGAAACACCTCATCTGGATCAACTGGCGGCCGAAGGCATCCGTTTCACTGATGCTCACAGCCCTTCGACCATTTGCTCCCCGTCACGCTACGGATTGATGAGCGGCCAGTGCGTCTTCCGCACGGGACGCCGAACGACTGCGTTCGAAGGAGCCAGCGGCCCCAGCTACCTCCGACCAGATGACTTGACGATCGCCGAAATGCTTCAGCAGGCCGGCTACAAAACGGCCATCTTTGGCAAATGGCACCTCGGTTTGACTTGGTATGGCAGCGACGGCAAACAACTGCGAGGTGGATTCAAGGACGTCACCAAAATCGACTACGAACTCAGCACGCCGTTGATCGACGGCCCCAACAATCAAGGCTTTGATGAATCGTTTGTGACCCCCAACTGCCCCACCACAGATCCTTTGTATCTGTACATCGAAAACGGAATGGTTCCTGTGCCAGCGAACCAACGTCACAAACGCGACACGCTTCCCAATCCAGGCGGCAAGTGGCGATGGGACAACGACGAAGGCTGGAAAGCCCCCGGCTACAAATTTGTCGACGCCGACATTCTGTTTTTTGACAAGACCCGCGAATTTCTTGACCGCCACGTCGAGGAGGCTGCGGACCAACCCTTCTTCGCAGTGGTCTCCACCCAGATCGCTCACGCCCCCGTGCTCCCCGCCGACCAATACTCGGGATCAACTCAGGCCGGCGCTCGCGGTGACTTTGTTTGCGAACTCGATTCACTCACCGGTGATTTGCTCAATCACCTGAAAGAACTGGGAGTGGATGAAAACACGCTCGTCATCTTCAATTCCGACAACGGCCCCGAAACCATGCACACGGTTTGGATGCGTGAAGATCACCAGCATGACGCTGCCGGAGGATGGCGTGGGATGAAACGCGACGCATGGGAAGGCGGTCACCGCGTCCCCATGATGATGAAGTGGCCGGGCCACATTTCGCCCGGTCGCTTGTCGGACCAACTGATCAACACGACCGACATCTTCAAAACGCTCGCGGCCGTCGCAAACGTGGACTTGCCCGAAGACGTTGCCCTGGACAGTTTCAACATGCTTCCGGAACTGCTGGGACAAATCCCCGAGGGCGAGTCCGTTCGTCCTCACATGATCACGCAAAGTTTTCGCGGAGAATTCCAACTTCGGGTTGGCGACTGGAAGTACCTCGACCACGAAGGCTCAGGCGGCAACAACTACAACGACCCAACGCTTCAGCCCTATGCCAAAAAGGAACCCGAGCCAAACTTCCCCGGCCAGCTTTACAACTTGAAGCAAGACCCGATGGAAACAAACAACCTCTACGAACAAGAAGCTGAAAAACGAAAAGAGATGCAAGCCTTGCTCAAATCCATCGTCGAGTGAAACCGAACAGAGTGAGCTCCGCCACAAAACTCACTGTTCATCCGAGTGGATCTCAAACTTCTTGAGCCGAACGCTTGATTCACTGCCTGCACCTCCGCTGTGCAACATCACGATGACCCTGTTGATCGGAGCGTTCGAGTGGTCTGACATCGACACAATACGATCGTGCTGTTCACCTTCAGGACGCACCATCATGAAGAATCGCTTGTCCCGACGAGCGATTCGCAACGCCGTGGCGGAGGTCACGGTGTGTCGTTCGGTTCCGTTGAACCAGTCACTTCCATCCGGCATCCTCACTCTCGCGTAGCCTTCCGCTTGGATGATCCCGGGTGCATTCAACCCCAGCATCGAATCGACTCTGGTGATTGGTTCGGACGTCGGCTGAACCTCGATCGCAAAGATGGCCTGCTGGCCCTCTCCCGCGCTCGCCAAACGGAGTTCATCGAATTCCAGACGGAGATCGAAATCACCATCGAATGACATTCGCGAGACGAGAGCACTCGCACCCCAGTTGACCGTGCCGATGTTTTGCAATCGAAGACCGCCGTCAGCTTCATTCCAAGGTCTTGTATCACTCAGTCTTGCAAACATCTCCGGATCGGGTGCGGCTTTCGTGAAGTCATGCACATACGACTTCTTCAACTGCTTCCTTGAGTCGTCCAACTGGTTTCGCAACGCTTGCATGTCCGGCAGAGCAACTCCCGTGATCTGCTCTGCACGCACACTCACGCTCGTCCATGTCGTTGATGCAGAACCACCTTTCGATGCAAACGCTTTCAAGGTGATGCCTCCCGCGTTCAAAGGGCCACGGCCGACTGGATCAGTCGACAGAAGTCGGAAAGTTGCCGAATCGTTTTCAGCGAACAAGTAATGAACCGTGGTGCCCAAACGAACCATTCGAAACACTCCCGATGTCGCTTCGTTCGCCACCCAATGATCTTTTGCGCGTTGAGCTTGGTGGCCGGCATCCGTCATCGGAGAAAATCGGGTGCGTAACTTTTGCTCCTTGTTATCCCAACGGTGCCGAGCGACCCGAATTTTCTGACCGTCACTCGGCAAGTACGCAAGCATCTCGAGAGCCCCGTCTCCAACGTTTGCATGTTCAAAGTTCTCGAAACTTGCTCGCAGATCAAAGTCGCCGTGAACCTCAAGCCAAAGAGGCAGATCGGTGCTTTGGCGATCGCCCGCTGTCATCGCGATGCCGTTCTCCTCAACTGTGATCGAGCCGCCTCGCTGAATGAAATGGCTCGAGTCAAAATCCAGCTTGCGAAAATCCTGTTCGTACGACTGTGGCAGCTCAGACGCCAACTCTTCCATTTCCGCCGTATCCGGCCTCACGCGGTGATGCTCGCCAAACACTTCGTCTGCATTTGGCCAGTCACCTGACCATCGCAAGTTTCGAACTCGAACGTTGGTTTTGTCCGCGAAATGAAACAATCCGAACTGCCGCTGGTTCCATGGTTCCAGCGTTCGCTCGATGACCGGGACTCCATTCAGTAGCACCTGAACCTCGTCACCTCGAAGCTCCAATCGCACACGGTTCCACGAGTCGTTCTTCAAGGCAACCTGGGAACGCCTCTGATCTTGCTTTGCCACAACCGCTCGATTCGCGGGTGAAAGATTGCCCGGCTGAAACGCACCGTCCGTCACCCAGTGAACATTGACGCCATCGGGTTCGAGCATCAGAGCCATGCGATCGATCGTCGGGTGGACCGACGCTTCTCCCTTTGCGTAGAAGAACTCATATTCGATCGAGCCGTCTTCCATCATTGGCCGGTGATACACCAGCAGACTCTCCAAATTGGATCCCGCGAGTTCGCGTTGTGCTGCGTGTTGAACCTCGAACGATGATCCCGAATCTTGACCCGCAACGGATCGCCATGCAGCCGAGTCGCTGAGATTGTCAACAGGCTCATCGTAGTAGCTGTACCAACCAACCAATTTCGATGAATTGACCATCTCAATGGATGATGGAACTTCAGGCGTTCCTGTGATTGTCAGATTACGAACGGCTCCGCGGCTCAATCGATGTGCTCGCAGTGCCAACCAAGGGAACTGGCCATCCACCAACGTCCGCTGCAAGATGCGTCTTCCGTTGATGAAGTGACGACAAACACCATCACGAACTGAAATTCGACAACTCTGCCAATCGTCCGGCGGACTTACCGGTGGATCCAGCGACAACATTTCCTGGCTACGAATCCCGCCGATCTCGGCTTGATCTAAAGAGGAACGAGGTGACGCGAAAGTTCCTGCGTAAGCCACCTGCGTTTCGTGAAAAGGAGAACCAGTCACGTCACACTCGACTTCAAAATTCCCCGTCAGCGGAGAAGGGAAATACAGGTAATCGTTGTTGTGGCCAGAGACCTTGTGCACCGCATTGCCCAACGGACGCCATGTTGCAGCGGTGAATCCGTTGCCCCGAGAGTTAGGACCCGTCCGTAAATAAACTACCTGAAACGCTGGTTCAGTCTT
>TARA_R110002073_G_scaffold74578_6_pt1 | contig 53423 bp, 48 predicted proteins | sample TARA_R110002073 | Tara Oceans TARA_R110002073 (sample SAMEA4397174) | marine metagenome | biome: Polar Biome; feature: [DCM] deep chlorophyll maximum layer (ENVO:01000326); material: water (ENVO:00002006), including particulate matter (ENVO:01000060) such as... | depth 40 m
CAATCGGAATATACGCGGTTAGAAAGACGATCCCGGCAACCCGGTCTGGTCTTGCGTCCGCCGCCTGTGCGGCAATGGCGCCGCCCATGCTGTGGCCGACCAAGGTGATGGGGCCCGTCGCCGCATCAATAGCGTCGACAATACGCGCGGTGTAGCCGTCTAAGGTTTGATTGGACAGCCAGCCCGGATCGCCGCCATGTCCGGGCAGATTAGGCGCGACGGCATTCGGCAAAAGCCGTTGCACCGCCCCCCAGCACCATGCGCCATGATAGGCGCCATGAATAAGTACATACATCTTCCAAACGTAGACCACGCACCCGTGCGCGCCTAGAGTGTTCAGTGAATTTGCAGGAGATCGATATGCACGCCACTTGGTATTTCGACGTTATTTCGCCGTTTGCGTATTTGCAGGCGTGCCGGCTTTCGGCCCTAAACGACAAAGTGGACCTGACCCTCAAGCCGGTGTTGTTCGCCGGTCTGTTGAATGCACACGGTCAAAAAGGCCCGGCCGAGATTCCATCGAAAAAACTTTTCACCTATCGCTATGTCACCTGGGCGGCGGCAAAGCGGGGCGTGCCGTTTACGTTTCCGGACGCACATCCGTTCAATCCGATTCGCGCGCTTCGTTTGATCATCGCACTCGGTAACACACCGGACGCTGTCGCCAAGGTGTTTCATGCGATTTGGGGCGAAGGCTATTTGCCGGATAACAATATGGGTTGGCAGGCGATCCAGGCGGCGTGCGGGATCACCGACGGCGACGCGCTGGTCAGCGATCCCGCCGTGAAGGCCGAGCTTATTCAAAACGGTGAGGATGCGCTGAACGCCGATGTCTTCGGCGTGCCGAGTTTCGTCATCGATGGCGAGGTTTTTTGGGGCGACGATGCGCTCGACTTCTTTACGGATTATCTGGCCGATCCAACGCTTTTTGAGGGGCGAGAAATGGCGCGGCTGTCTGATCTGCCATCAAGTTCGGTGCGGAAATTCTGATGACCATATTCATCGTTGTCCCGGCGTTATCCTCCGCTACTTCCGCCATCTTTCCCGCGTCATCCTGAACTTGATTCAGGATCCATCGCCTTACAAAAGCTAAGCGCAGAGTGTTCGCACCGAAGTGGATCCTGAATCAAGTTCAGGATGACGCCGAGGGGGCGAGGGTGTGGACTAGAGCGCCGGTTTACCCGCAGCGCACGCCCGTGCCGCCGAGCCCGCAATAGCCGCGTGGGTTTTTATGCAGGTATTGCTGATGGTAATCCTCAGCGAAATAGAATTCGGGCGCTTCGATGATCTCGGTGGTGATCTTCGGGTATTTGTAATCGAAGAGCGCTTTTTGGAATTCTTTCTTGGTCTGCTCGGCAATCGCCAATTGGTCGTCGTTGTAGACGTATACGCCGGATCGATACTGCGTCCCGACGTCATTGCCTTGGCGCATGCCTTGGGTTGGGTTGTGGCCCTCCCAGAACGCCTTCATCAGTTGGCGAAACGCGATTTTCTTCGGATCGAAAACAACAAACACGACCTCGTTGTGGCCGGTGCGCCCAGAGCAGACTTCTTCATAGCTCGGGTTCGGTGTCGCGCCGCCGGCGTAGCCGACCGCCGTTACATAGACGCCGTCCAGGTTCCAAAACATTTTTTCGGCGCCCCAAAAACAGCCGAGCCCGAACATCGCGGTCTCCATCCCGTCGGGATAAGGCCCCTTCAGCGGGTTGCCGTTGACCGCGTGATGGCTGGCGGTCGCAAGTGCTGCGTCGCGGCCTGGCAAGGCGTCCTTAGCGGCGGGAATTTCGGTCGGTTTGCTAAAAAGCCCAAACATGGCGGTGTCCTCCAGTTTTCTCTTTTAAGCATATGGGTATTTCATACCGGTGTGCCAGCGCGCCGCGTTCACGATTTGGTGCGCTTGGAGACCTTAGCCACCTTCAATCGGTGGAAACACGACAATCTGGTCGCCATCGCTTAAGGCTTTTGCGGTTCGATTTTCGGGTGCCACGGGCTCGCCGTTGACCATGGTCATGAACGGCTGATCCGGCGGAAGGCCGATCATCTGCATGGCGTCGGCAAGCGTGCCGCCGTCTTTGACCGGGATGTCGCCAAGCCCGTCACGGCCCAGGCCTTTGACCTCGCTGGGGTCAATTGAGACCAGTTGAAAGCTGACCGTGATCACGGGTCAGCCGAGGCCCAGGCGTGCTTGGGTTTCTGATGACGGTTCACCGTCGGTGTTCCAGCCGCGCAGTTCGTAGTATTCGGGCAGCATCTTGCCGATTTCGGCGACATGGCCCTTGCCAGCGCCGGACGTGGCGGGCTCTTCCATGACGCGTTTCGGCAACGTGTCGTCGGCTGCTGTGAAACCGGCACGGTTGTTGAACATCCGCTCCATATTCCAAATCCGCTCACCGGCATCGAAGAAGCGGTCTACGGACCAATCACCCGGCAGCGCGCCGGCCAATTGGGCGACCAGATCGTCGACTTCCCAGGCGTTGCCGGCAAACAGGCACACACCCGTGGAATCCCAAGCTGCATTGCGATCTTGCGACTTTTTGACGATGGCGGCTTTGCCTTCGGTGCGTACGTGTGCGAAATCGTCTTGGAACGGGCTGGCACGTAGATGGCAGGCACCGCGGTTCGATGTCGCATAGGCAAGGCCCATGCCCTGCATGGCGCGTGGGTCGTAACCTGGGAATTCCTGACCTTTGACGACCATTGCCATTTCGGGATGACCGTATTTTTCACATAAACGCTTGGCGCCGAGGCCAATGTCCTTGCCGAACCCGGTTGCGGTGCCGACGACTTCAGCCGCCCAGCAGAGCGCTTCTGCAGAGCCGAATTCCAAAGCCATGCCGCCGGTGTGTTCTTTGGTGATGGCGCCTGCCTTATACAGGTCCATGGCGGCGGCAACGCTGACGCCGAACGAAATAGGGTCCATGCCGTGCTCGTTACAGAGCGCGCTGGCATAGGTCGCAGCGTCGATATCGTCGACGCCGCACATCGGGCCGACCGCATAAATGCTCTCGTATTCAAGCCCGCCCATGGAGGTCTTGTAGCGCGGCTTGTCCTTGATCGAAAAATGCTCCGGATCGATGGTTGCGATGCGCCCGCAGCCGATGGAGCACGCGAAGCACGCTTTGTTGGCTTGCAGGTTGGCGCGGCCATCGCTACGGCGCGGCGTATGCGCAGCTTTGACGTTGACCTTGTCGGCGCCGTCGAATTGCACGGCGTGGCAGTTCAAGGTCGGCAACGAGCCATATGAGTTGGTGACGTCCAGCATGGCGTGGGTGCCGATGGTCGACAGACGTTTGCGTGGTGCGCTCGGGTCGAGCTTGGCGCGGGCGGCTTCGTTCGCGGCGCGGAATGCGGCTGGGTTGGCGACTTTGGTGCCGACCGTGCCGTAGGCGGCAATCGCTTTCAGATTTTTTGAGCCCATCACGGCGCCGACGCCGGAGCGCCCGGCGGCCCGGTCGCGGTCGTTCATGATACACGCAAAGCGGCAGAGGTTTTCGCCTGAGATGCCGATGGAGGCGATCTTCAGATTTGGGTTTTGGTGCTTGGCGTGGATTTTGTCTTCGGTATCCCACACCGTTTCGCCCCATATAAAGTCGGTTGCCGGCAAAATCCGCACATCGTCGTCTTCGATGACCAGATAGCAGGGCTCGGGCGACTTGCCTTCCAAGATCAGCATGTCCCAACCGGCGAGCTTGAGATACGCACCGAATTGCCCGCCTGAGTTGGAGCATGCAATCGCGCCTGTCAGCGCGCCCTTGGTGATCACCGAGTAGCGGCCGCCGGTCGAGGCGCCGGTTGCGGTCAACGGGCCGGTTGCGAAAATCAGCTTGTTGCCGGGATCAAGCGCATCAAGGGTCGGGTCCATTTCTTCGGACAAGTACTTGGAGCCAAGCCCGCGTTGGCCGATGTAGGTTTCGGCCCATTCCATGTTGAGCGGTTCGGGTTTGATTTCGTGCGTCGAGAGGTCGATCCGAAGTACCTTACCTTGCCACCCCATGAGGCGTCTCCTGTCGTAGAAAAATGATGTTGATGGGCCGGTCAGCCCGTTCCCATGACGCTACGATATTCGACGCCGAATGGGAAGGCTGCCTTATGGCGTTTCTCGCTTTCACCCATGCGCCGGCGATTTTCTATATTTGGAACTTTGGCGTGGCGCCAGCTGACATCAAAGGCCCGTTATCGCAATCCGTGGAAAGTTTCTCACATTACTGAGAAACTTTGAATGTAGCCGGCTATCGCGCCGAAACCTGATGGCTTATCGCGGCATCGCCAATGTCCGCGATAAGCCAATAGCAGACTGGGTTGTCCGATAATCCAAAGCAGCTTTCAGCTTTGGCGTTCACATTAAACCGATGAGACTGGGTTGGTTCATCCATAGACGAACCAACCCTGCCAAACGGATATGCTTCTCACCTATTCTGAGCGAGAGAGCATTACGCTGGAACCGCCGAGACTCTTTTCTGCTTCATGGCTTCAAGCGAGAACAGGTGAAAGGCGATAAAAAGCGGCACGAAGAAAGCGGGGAACAGCGCCAGCGGGTACATATTGATGATGTTAGGCGCATCAAGGGCCATCAGGTGCAGGAACCCTTCCGACGTCATCAAGCCGGTGCTGACCGCCACCGCGAAATCAAGCAGCCCAATAACATTGGCCCGCATGACGAGCGCCTGCGCATCGGGAGCGCGACGGTGAAGCGCGCTCAACGCCTGCATGGCCGCGATCCCAGCCCAGATGTCGCCGATCCCGGCGGGCAGGGCAAACTGCCAGGGGATGTCCCCCATCAGCCAGCCGAACAAGAGGAGCGCGCCCATGACGCGGAACACTTGAAAGCCGATCAGGTGTCGCTGATTGAGCCCGCCGATGATCGTCCGGCCCGTGAGGGTAAACCGGCCAAGCGCCCAAAGAAACAGGGCGCCGCCGATGAGCGGTATCAGGATATAAGGTGGATCAACGAATGTCGCCGGCGGCATAAGGATGCCCATTTTTGCGAGCGGCACCATGCCCGTTGCCCAAGCACCGAGCAGGACCGCAACGGTGCCAATCGCCCAGGCTGCTCGAACAGGTGGGAGTTTGCCCCTAACGGCACCAACGGCAAGCAAGGCCAGCGCAGCGGCAGGAAGGAAAATCATGGAAAAACGAACAAACGCCGTCGCGATCTCAACGAACATTTTCAGGTCTCCTTTCGGTTGAATTTTATAGATGATGATTGTAATCTTAACTATAGATGATATATATAATCTAAATGGTCAAGTGAATTTTAAGGAGACAACGCAATGCCCCGCGTATCCAAAGAAGCTAAGGCCGAGAGCCATGCACGGATATTGAATGCCGCCGCCCGACTTTATCGTGAGCGAGGGATTGAGGCGACGAGCGTCGGCGAGGTCACCAAAGCTGCCGGTATGACCCATGGCGGGTTCTATCGGCACTTCGGCTCAAAAGACGATCTAACGGTGGCAGCCATCGAACATTCGGTCGGCGCTTTGGCGCGAACCTTGGAGGGGCTCATTGCCGAACATGGTGGCGATGCAGGGGTCCGGTCATATGTGGAAATGTACTTGTCGGAAGAGCATATTGCAGATCCAGGCAAGGGATGCCCTATTGCCGCTTTGGCGTCAGAGACGGCAAACGCTTCCGATGTCGTCAGAGAGGCTATGTCTGCTGGGTCGGACCGGATCGTCGGTCTGCTTGGATCAGCGCTCGATCTGTCGCCGCTGGATACCCGCCGCCAGGCCGCTGGACTGTTTGCCAATTTGGTTGGCGCCGTCGTTATGGCGCGGACGACAACTTCGAGGGAAGCTGCGCTGGACATTGTCGAAGGATGCCGACAGTCCATCAACCGTCTTCTCGGTCCTCCTACGGCCAGCAACTAAATTTGGTCACGTCTGGTATGGGTCAAAAGTGGTCGAAGGTCGTTAGCGAGCAACTCGTCCGGAACCAAACCTAAATCAGTCGAATAGATCATGTCGCCAAAGCGCGAAGAATTTATCATTATTTATGAGAATCCTGCTGGTCGAGCCACTTATTGTGAGAACGTTTCTGGCTTTTTCTACGAAATACATCCGCTTCCCGTGCCTATATGCCACGCATTAAGAGAAGCAAACTCAAAGGCGCCGGACCGCTGCGCGTCCGGGAAGTCGCGGATTACGGCAGGGGGCGGGCGAAGGGGAATAGGTGCAAAAAGTTACTGTTGCGGCGGTGGGGCGTTAATGGCGACGGGGGCGCGGGCGACGCGTTTGCGTTGCATCAGCATCAGATCCATCGTCGAGATATGTTTGAAGATCGGCCGAGACCCGTCGCGATATAGCCGTACCAACCCGTGTTCCATATCCGCGAACGAGCGTCGCAGGTCGTCGTAGTTGCGGACTTCGAGAATCATGGTGTCTTTACGATCTGCGCTGAGCGCCTTCCAGCGGAACGTGGTGTTCGGTAATCTCGGAGCTTCCATGACCGGCATCCAGACGATTTCCCGCTCGCTGGGGGCGCCGAAATTGCGCTGCATGTGCTTAACGACATCGGCAAAGTTTTGGCTGTCGAAGATGGCATAGACACGGCTGATGGTGCCGTTCTCGAACCGGATCAGCGCCTCGCCGGGGAGCGTGAACGCTGTATCAACGGCGAATTGCTCAACGATGTCGGCGGGCCAGTGCAGGGTGGCTAAGCAAAAGATGCTGCCGTGCAGCGGGCGTTCGATGCAGTCTTCGGGACCGAACTTTTTGGCGTCATAAGGCGTGCCGATGACGGTGTCTTTGCCGACGTAAAGGTCAATGTTGCCGAGCGCGGTTTCACGCAGCTGCTCGATTGTCGCATCCGGGGCATCGTCCGTACCGGGGGCAAGGTTGGCGAGGTCGGCGTCAGGTGCGGTGTAGCTCAGATCTAAGCGTTCTTCGGCGACGATACGGTGGGAAATCTTATTGGCCAGCGGCTCGGTAGTTTGCTCGGCGTTGACCATCGCGTCGACGTCATCACCGTCGGGGCCGAACATGCGGGCGAAAATATCACCGATTAAGTTCGGTTCGTCCGGGTCGGGGCTGACGGCCTTGTGATTATGACCGAGGCCGACGTGATTGCGCTCACCCGGACGCGAATCCGGCCGCTTTCTGATCTGCGGTGCAGGCGCGGCGAGGGTAGCGGTTTCAACGGCGTGTAGCGGGCGGGTGGCTGGGGCCGGTGCGGCGTTGCCTTCAATATCGAATAACGCAACTTGAGGGTCGAACATGTCGCGCCCGACCGGCTGTTGCCAAGGGGCGGGTGTCAGTATGGGGGCCTGCATTGAGGCTTCAGCGGTTTTGATGATGGTGGTCGGCACGATGGCGAAGCTGTGCGCGTCTGCATGCGCGCCGTGGTAGGGTGAAGACGGCGCCTTAGATGTGTCCGCTGACGTTACCTCAGCGCCGTTTTTGAACAACGCACCGATGTCGGCCAAAAGCCATGAAACGGGATCGCGTGGTGTGCCGGTTTCGAGCGCATCGCGGTTATCAACGACGCGTGCCGGCGGTGCTACGATAGGTTCAGGCTGCGCCGCGACTGCGGGCGGTGCGGGCGCCGGCGCGCTTTCGTTTTCAACAACCATGCTTGGCGGGTTTTCGGCAAAGAATGCGGCGATGGCGTCGAATATGGCGACGAAGGGGTTTTCGGTCTGTGCTGTCGCCGTTTGGGTCGATTCAACCGGCGCCACGTCTACGACAACGGGCTCATCTGACTTTGACGGCTTCGCTGAGGGGGCGGGCATGAGTTGTTCGACAACAGGCACCGATTTCGGGCTGGCGGTCAGGGATTCAGTGCCCAGCGTGACGGCTTTTTCGAATATCGCGCCCAAGTCGTCCAAAAGCCATTCGATGCTGCTGCGAGTCGGCTCTGCAGGCGTCGTGCCCGCAGCAATCGCGGGCGGCGTGCCGATTACAATCATGCTCAGCGCCACGGCGCCGAGAGATACTTTAACCATAGATTGACCTTCACCGAACACCGAATCCACTAATGACAGTATGCGAAGCCTTGCTTCGATACAACATACCGTCTTTTACCACTTATATGGTTAATATTATGTGTCTTTTCCGGTGAGCGGCAGTTCCGGCGCTTCAGTGTGGCCGAGGGTTTGCGAATCCAATACGGCAACGGCGCTCATGTTATAGATACCACGCGATGTCACAGCAGGCGTCAGGATGTGTGCAGGCTGCGCAGCCCCCACCAAAATCGGCCCGACTGAGAGCCCGTTACCGAGTTGCTTCAGCAAGTTGAACGAATTGTTCGCGCTGTCCAAATTCGGGAACACCATCATGTTGGCAGCGCCCTTAAAGCGGCTGTGCGGGAAAATCCGCGTGCGCAGCGCTTCATCAAGGGCCGTGTCGGCCTTCATTTCACCGTCGACTTCGAAGTCCAGGTTGGCCTCTATGATCAACTGCATGGCAGCGCGCATTTTTTCTGCAGACGGGTGCCCGGAACTGCCGAAGTTGGAATGAGACAGTAGGGCGACTTTCGGCTCGACTCCAAATCGGCGCACGGTTTCCGCGCAAAGTTCGGTCATTTCCAAGATTTCAGCAGGCGTCGGGTCGTGGGAGACGTGGGTGTCGCACATAAAATAGGTGCCGTTGTTGAGGATCAGTGCGCTCAACGCGGAAACATCCGACACGCCTTCGCGTTTGCCGATGATGTCGAGTACATATTTGAGGTGCCATTCATACTGGCCATAAGTGCCGCAGATCATCGCGTCGACTTCGCCACGTTTTACCATCATCGCCGCGATCACCGTGGTGTTGGTGCGGATGATGGTTTTCGCGTCGGCAATCGTGACGCCTTTGCGCTCCATCAACAAATGATACTGCGACCAGAATTCTTCGTAGCGGGGATCGTCCAGCGGGTTGGTGATGCTGAAGTGCACATCGGGTTCAATCCGAAGACCCAGCCGTTCGATCCGGCTTTTAATGACGTCGGGCCTGCCGATCAGGTGCGGGCGCGCAAGGCGGTCGTCGATCAGGGCCTGCACAGCACGCAGCACGCGTTCGTCCTCACCCTCAGCAAAGACGATGCTGCGGGGCTCTTGGCGGGCACGCTCTAAAATCGGCTTCATCAGCAGGCCCGACTTAAACACGAAGCTGGCCAGTCGCTCGCGGTATTCATCGAAGTCTTTAATCGGTCGGGTGGCGACGCCGGTGGCCATGGCGGCCTTGGCGACGGCTGGCGCGATTTCTGAAATCAAGCGGGGGTCAAACGGCTTGGGGATTAAGTATTCAGGTCCAAACACCAAGCGCTCGCCTGCATACGCATCGGCGACCCGTTCGGAGCTTTCGGCCATCGCCAGATCGGCAATCGCTTTTACGGCGGCCTGCTTCATTTCTTCGTTCACCGTGGTCGCACCGCAATCCAGCGCACCCCGGAAAATGAACGGGAAACACAGCACGTTGTTGACCTGATTGGGATAGTCGGAACGCCCGGTCGCCATGATCACGTTGGGGTTCGCAGCCTTGGCTTCATCCGGATTGATTTCCGGATTTGGGTTGGCCAGCGCCAGGATGAACGGTTTGTCGTCCATCTTTTTTACCATGTCAGGTGTCAGGATGCCCGCCGCGCTCAGTCCCAAAAACACGTCCGCGTCGTGGATCACGTCGTTCAGGGATTTGAGGTTGGTTTTCTGCGCATAGCGTGATTTGCGATCATTCATGAATTCTGTGCGGCCTTCATAGACGACGCCCAAATGATCACAGAGCCAGATGTTTTCGACTTTGACACCCATGCTGACCAACAGGTCCAAGCACGCGATGCCTGCCGCGCCGCCACCGGTCGAGACCAGTTTAATGTCTTCGAATTTCTTATTCTGCAGTCGAAGACCGTTCAGAATGGCCGCTGCACAGACAATCGCGGTGCCGTGTTGATCGTCGTGGAACACCGGAATGTTCATACGTTCGCGTAATTTTTCTTCGACGATGAAACAATCCGGCGCCTTGATGTCTTCAAGGTTGATGGCGCCGAACGTGGGCTCCAAAGGCGCGATGATCTCGACCAGTTTGTGCGGGTCCAATTCGTCAATTTCGATATCGAAGCAATCGATGTTGGCGAACTTTTTGAACAGCACCGCCTTGCCTTCCATCACCGGCTTAGACGCTAACGCGCCAATCGGCCCTAAACCCAGCACGGCGGTGCCGTTGGTAATGACCGCGACCAAGTTACCTTTGTTGGTCAGTTCGAACGACTGCATCGGGTCTTCGACGATGGCATCGCACGCGGCGGCGACGCCCGGCGAGTACGCCAGCGCCAAGTCGCGCTGCGTTGCCAGAGGCTTGGTCGGCTGAATCTGGAATTTACCCGCGGGCGCTTGGCGGTGATATTCGAGCGCGCGTTCGCGAAGTGATTTGTCTGACGTCGATGTCATAGATATGTCCCCCCAACCGGTTCATCATCGTATTTGTTTTGCATAGGTTGATCGCTCAGCACGGGCGGGGCAACCTGATTCCGAGGATTTTTATAAGGACACCTCTCGTATGATTAAGACGTTATCCGTTCCATTTGTTATCGGGCACCGTGGCGCCGCGGGATTGGCGCCGGAAAACACGCTGGCGTCGGTTCGCCGCGCCAAGGCGGAAGGGGCGACCTGGGTCGAATTCGACGTTATGCTCAGCGCCGACAAAGTGGCGATGCTGTTCCATGACGATAAGCTCGATCGGACCACGAATGGGCGCGGCGTCATGGCGAAGAAGACGGCTGATGCGCTGCAAACTTTGGATGCTGGGGCATCCTTCGACCTCGCTTTCAAAGGTGAGCCGATTCCGACGTTGATTGAGACCTTTGCGGTCTTGGCCGCCGAAGGCTTGGGCGCCAACATCGAGATCAAACCGGCACGTGGTGCAGACATTATAACCGCCGAGGTCACGAGCCGCCTCATCACAGAAGCTTGGCCGAAGACGTTGCCGCCACCCGTGGTCTCCAGCTTCAGCCGCACGGCGATGGAGGTTGCCCGCGATCTTATCCCAGGCACGCCCCGCGCTATGTTGTTCGGCAAGCTCCCAAAGAACTGGCGGGCTGTGGTCGATGCGTTGACATGCGGGGCGGTGCATATGTCGCAAAAGCACATTACCCCTGACTTGGTGGCTGAGGTGCGTACCGCCGGTTTTCCGCTCCGTGTCTACACGGTCAATGATCCGAAACGCGCCGATATGCTGGATGCTATGGGTGTTACGTCCATCTTTACGGATCGCCCGGATTTGTTTCGCGCTTAGGGTGAGGCTGCGACTTTCCGGATAAGTCCTTCGAACTCTCCCCGGGTAAGCGCATCCTTCGAGATGCGGCTTCGCCGCTCCTCAGGATGAGGTGTTCAATGGGTTATCCGCATCCTGAGGAGGCCCGAAGGGCCGTCTCGAAGGATGCGCGGATTGCAAGCCGACCTTTATTGCGTAACCATTCACCATCGATTCGCCGTCCCGTCGGAGATCACCTTTGAACGCTATCTTTTTTGCCATCGTTGCCATCGCGTTTGCCGTTGCGGCGTGGCGGCAGGTGACCTTCGATGCGCCGGTCGGTGCCGATGCCGAGACGCCGATGGAAGTTCTCGGCAAGAATATGATCGGCACGGCAGGCGATGCGGTGTCGTTGGCGATCGGTTTGGTCGGCGTGATGGCGTTGTTTTTAGGACTCATGAAAGTGGCCGAGCGCGCCGGCTTGTTGTTGGTCGTCGCCAAAACCCTGCGCCCGCTGATGACGCGGCTGTTTCCGAACGTGCCCGCCGATCATCCGGCGATGGGCGCGATGATCATGAATTTATCTGCGAACGTGCTGGGCCTCGGCAACGCGGCGACGCCGTTCGGCATCCGGGCGATGGAACACTTAGACAGCCTGAACGCCGAAAAAGGCAAGGCGACCGACGCGATGATCCTGTTTTTGGCGATCAACACATCCAGCGTTACGTTGCTGCCGACTGGTGTGATCGCATTGCGCGCGGCTGCGGGGTCCGCTGATTCGGCTGGTATCGTGCCGACGACGCTGTTTGCGACGTTGGTGTCAACGACGGTGGCGATTGTGACGGCGAAGCTGTGCGCACGACTTTTTGCATCCAGCGCGCCGGCGGCGCTTGCCGACGATCCTTCGAGACGCGGCGTTGCCGCTCCTCAGGATGAGGAGACTTTACACAATCCTCATCCTGAGGAGGCGCGCAGCGCCGTCTCGAAGGATCGGACGGACAATGCGTACCCGGCGTGGATCTCCATCGCTGTGTTGGTTGGCGTGTTGACCTTGGTGCCGTTGACGATTGCGTACGGGCGCAGCTTTGCGCCGTGGATCATACCTGGGCTGATGCTCGGCCTTTTGGGGTTAGGTGTCGCCAAACGCGTACCGGTCTATGAGTGCTTTGTCGAAGGTGCCAAGGATGGTTTCGATGTCGCGCTTCGGATCATTCCGTACTTGGTGGCGATCTTGGTCGCGGTTGGCATGTTCCGGGCATCCGGCGCGTTAGAACTGATGATCTTGCCCCTGGGCGCGGTGACCGAATTGGTGGGTCTGCCCGCCGATGCGCTGCCGATGGCGCTGTTGCGCCCGTTGTCGGGCTCGGGCGCATATGGGATTTTAGCATCAATCATCAATGATCCGGCGGTCGGGCCGGACAGCTATACCGGCTATTTGGTGTCGACCTTCCAAGGCTCGACCGAGACCACGTTTTATGTGATCGCGGTGTATTTCGGCGCGGTGCAAATAAAGCGCCTGCGGTATGCGTTGATTCCGGCGTTGACCGCCGATGCGGCGGGAATCGCGGCGGCGGTGTTTATCGTTGCCGTGTTGTACGGCTGATGGATAAACCCGAGATCCCGCCTGCCGGCAACCCGCTCGGTCATCCCATTGATCCGGTGCCGCCGCTTCGGCCCGGCAGTCGGATCACCGATGCGCCGGGCAAGGCCGTGCTGTGCGCGCTTGCCGGTGGCGCGGTGCTGACGCTCAACGATGGTTTTGTGAAGACCTTGGCGGCCGATTTGCCGGTCGGCCAAGTGTTGGCAATCCGGGGATTGTTTATCTATATCCCGATCCTTTTGTTCGCGCTTCGTGCTGGTGGCATTCATACCATGTGGCAGATCCGCAGTTGGCGCGGCCAGGTGTTACGCGGCGTGTGCGTGATCGGCAGTTCGTTCATGTTCGTGACCGGGCTTTATTATCTGCCGCTCGCCGACGCCATTGCGATTGCGTTTGCAGGCCCGTTGTTTGTCACTGCGCTGGCACCTTTGATGCTGGACGAGCGGGTCGGCTGGCGACGTTGGTCAGCGGTGTCGATCGGCTTTTTAGGCGTGGTGCTGATCGTGCGTCCGGGTTCAAGTGCGTTTCAATGGTTCGCCGTGTTTCCGCTGGTGGCTGCGATGCTGGGCGGGATGCGCGACGTTATCACCCGTAAGATGGCAGCCAGCGAAAGCACGGTGGCTGTGTTGTTCGTGACGACCACATGCGTGGCGCTGGCGGGCGTTGCGTCTTCGGTGGTGGTGCCGTGGCACCCGGTCGAACTGGGCCAACTCAAGTACTTCGTCGCCAGCGGCGTGCTGTTGGGAATCGCACACTATTTGCTGATTGAGGCTTTTCGTTTGGGCGAGGCGGCGCTGGTGTCGCCTTTTAAATACGCCAATGTGATCTGGGCGGTGTTGTTCGGCTATTTGATGTTCGGTGATGTACCAGATACCTACACGCTGGGCGGTGCCATCGTCGTCGCGATCAGCGGTCTCTATATCCTGCATCGCGAGCGGGTACGCGGGCGCGGAAAATAACCGCGCATAGGCAATGCCGTAAATCCCATGCTATGCTCTTCGGAAATATAAAAATATTGGAGGCAACATGGACGGCTTAAATCACGCTGATAAAACGGAAGTTCTCCGCGCGTTTGCGACCAACATTTTGGCGTTCGATGGTGCGCACGTTTCTGCGGGCGCCGCGCGGACAGCGAAAGCGGGCATCGCCGATACCGTCGGCGTGACCTTGGCCGGCCTGCCTGAGCCTTGTACGCAAATCCTTTTGTCTACACCGGGCGTCGGCGATGCGCCGGGTGACAGTCTGATTTTCGCGACCAACAAACGCACCAGCATTTTGGACGCCGCCTTGATCAACGGCACGGCGTCGCACGCGCTCGATTTCGATGATTTCAGCGCGGTGTTGGGCGGGCATCAGTCGGTGCCGTTGGTGGCCCCGTTGTTTGCCATGGCCGAAGATCGTTCACTTTCCGGTGCTGCTTTTCTCGCCGCCTATCAGGTCGGGCATGAGGCCGAGCATCGTTTTGCTCAGGCCGTGCATCCGCATCATTACGACAAAGGCTGGCATCCGACGGCGACGGTGGGGATTTTCGGCACGGTCGCCGCGTTGGCGCGACTGATCGACTTGGACGCCGACCGCACGACCTTGGCGCTGGCGATTGCGGCATCGCTGGCGAGCGGTCTCAAGGCCAACTTCGGCACTATGACCAAGCCGCTACATGTCGGCCATTCGGCGCGGGCCGGCGTGATGGCGGTGTTGTTGGCGCGGCGGGGGTTCGATGCGAACCCGGCTGCACTCGAACATCATCAAGGCTTTCTCAATGTTTTTAACGGTGCAGGCACTTTCGATGTGGCGCCTTTGACGGACGCATGGACCGGGCCGCTGGCGATTGAAGCGCCCAGCATCGGCATCAAGCAGTTCGCGTGCTGCGGGAGCACTCATCACGCGATCCAGGCGGCCATCGATCTTGTGCACCAAGACGGTGTGCGCGCGGACGATATTGATCACGTGCGCATTCGTGTGCATCCACAGCGGTTCCGCCATACCAACACGCCGGCGCCGGAATCGGTGCTCGAGGCAAAATTCAGTGTGCAGTACGCCGTCGCCCGTGCGCTCCTCGATGGCGCCGTGACGCTCAAAGATTTCGAAGGCGAGGCGTTCCGTGCGCCCGAGATCACGTCGCTGCTGGCCCGCATCCAAGCCGAGACGTTTGCAGATGGTGAAGCCCAGCCATGGGACGCCGAGGTCATCGTCACCGATCAGGACGGCAGCACGCACCTGCGGCGCATAGACAATATGGTCGGGCGCAGCGGCGACAATGCAATGTCGGATCAGGAATTGTATGCCAAGTTTGCAGACTGTTGGGCCCGCGCACTGCCGCAAACGTCAGCGACTGAGCAAGCTTTTGCACAGATGATGGCACTTGAGTCTGTTGCCGATATCCGTCGCCTGACGGCATTGTTTGCGGCCACCTAGAAATCGGACGAGCGCTATCGCATTGCCGTCATCACAACGATAATGACCGCCGTCTCTGCATAAAATTTCTATTGCGAGCAGACCCAAACAGGATCATATATCCGCCGCGTTCCCAGCTCGGCGATGATCGACCGTCGGTGACGCTTTTGGAGGCAAGAGCGCCTTGGACAAACAGCATCGCGCACGATTTGGCACGCAGTTGGGCATCGGGCCCGGCAACATCGCCGTCTATTCCAGTGACTATCCGAGCGCCGACAAGGCCGATCTGCCGAACCGCGAAGCATATCGTAGTTACGTCGACGGTGTGTTCATGGGCTACAAGTGGCAATGCGTCGAATTGGCGCGCCGCTGGCTGTATGTGAACAAAGGCTATGTCTTTGACGACATCGCCATGGCCTATGACATTTTTCGCCTGCGCGACGTCACGGTGATCAAAGACGGCAGTAAATTGCCGCTGAAATCGTTTGCCAATGGCGCCAAGCGCCGCCCAGAAATCGGGTGCATGTTGATCTGGAACGAGGGCGGCGAGTTCGACGTTACCGGCCACGTCGCGATTGTCACCGAGGTCTTTGACGACCGCATTCGCGTCATCGAACAAAACGTCGAAGACAAAGTCTGGGCCGACTCCGAGAGCTGGTCGCGCGAGTTATTGGTGAAAATCGATGCGGAAGGTAGCTACTGGATCGATTGTACGTACGACAATGCGGGCATCATGGGTTGGGTCATGCAGACCGACGACGCCACCCATGCCCAGTTGATCGAAGACCCGGACCCGGCGCTGTTTGATCTTAAACTTGGCGAAGTCCCGGCAGACCGCGTGCAGGGCAAAACTTGGATGAACGCGGACGAACCCGACGAGGCCGCCTATATGTCGTGTATGGACGGTAGTCGGCTGACCACCGTCGATGCCGATGCGGGTAAATATTTTCGCCTTAGCGAAGCCGCGATGCGCGAAGTGAAGCGTGCGACCAATGAGCTGCACGCGATGTTCATGCACGCGACGAACTATGTGCTGCGCGACGATGCGCTGCTCAGGCGGTTTAATTTGCCGCCGGCCCTTTGGTCGCGCATTCACCAGTCCTGGGATAACCGTAAAAACGAGATGATCACCGGGCGCTTTGATTTCGCGGTCTCAGCCGACGGCATCAAAGTATATGAGTACAACTGCGACTCCGCATCCTGCCACATGGAGACCGGCAAGGTGCAGGGGCTTTGGGCGGTGGGTGCGAACTGTACGGACGGGCGCTGCCCGGGTGATCCTTTATATCCGGCGCTGGTCGAAGCCTGGCGTGAAGCCGAGGTCGAAGGCGTTTTGCACATCATGCAAGACGATGATCCCGAAGAGACCTACCACGCATTGTTCATGCAGCGTACGATGACCGAAGCGGGCCTTGAGAGTAAGATCATCAAGGAAATGTCCGGTCTGCAGTGGGGCGAGGGCGGTGAGGTATTGGACGCCGACGGTGTGCCGATCCATTACGTCTGGAAAACCTGGGCATGGGAAACCGCACTTGATCAGATACGGGATCAAATCAACGATGACGATGAGAACCTGCGACTCAGGAAAACCATCGACCGCGCCACCATGCCGCCGCGTTTGGTCGACGTGTTGCTGCGCCCGCAGGTCATGGTGTTTGAGCCACTTTGGAGTCTGATCCCCAGCAACAAAGCGATTTTGCCGGTGTTGTGGATGCTGTATCCGAACCACCCATACCTGCTGGAAAGCCAGTTCGAACTGACACCGAGCCTGCAAGCCGGTAGCTATGTCGTAAAACCGATTGTCGGGCGTTGCGGCCACAACATCAGCCTGATCGGTCATAACAACGAGGTGCTTGCCGAAAGTGGCGGTAACTTTGAAGATCGCGATTTGATTTATCAGGCACTCGCACCGCTGCCGGAAATCGACGGAAAGCATGCGCAGGTCTGCACGTTCACCGCCGACGGCATCTATGCCGGTGCATGTGTGCGGGCGGACGCATCAAAAATCATTAAAACGGAAAGTGATATTCTGCCGCTCAGGGTCGTTAAAGACGCAACTTTGCTGGGCTGAGCTTAGAGCCCTTCAGCGATTTTTGCGAGGGCATCGGCATCGACGATCTCGATGGTTTTATCTTTGTTAGCGACGATAAGGTTTTGGCCGCGCAGGCGGGTCATGGTGCGACTGACGGTTTCGGTGGTGAGGCCCAGGAAATCGGCGATGTCGTCACGGCTCATCGGGACGTCGACGGGGTTGGCGACGCTGCCCCGTTCAACGGCGCGCCGAGACAGCGTCAGCAAAAACGAGGCGACGCGTTCTTGGGCTGTTTTGCGACCCAAAAGCAGTAACTGGCCCTGCAATTCTGCCAAAGCTTCCGATGCCAATTCGTGCAGGCGGCGATCCAAGTTCGGGATGGCGCGGCTGAGTTGATCTAGCTCTTTGCGTTGCAATCGGCACAGCGTCGCCGGGGTTACGGCTTCGACGGTGGCGGTGTAGGTGTCGCTGCGCGTCAGCCCCAAAAAATCGCCCGGGAACAAAAAGCCGGTGATTTGGCGTCGGCCATCGGCCAGCAGTTTGTAGCTTTTCAGGCAGCCTTGTGTCACCGAATAGACATTCCGTTCCGGCTCGCCTTCGTCGACCAAGGGCGTGCCGATATCCAGGTAAATACGATGCACTTCGCCGCCGAAGCGGTCGAGCTCAGCCGGTGTTAATGCACCGCAAACGGCAAAGTCGCGCACATGGCATGCTGCACAAGGAGCGCTATCACCGGTACCTGATTTTGGTCTTGCCGGGGTCAGTAAGGTCGGACGATCCGATTTGATCGGCATCACGCAAATCCTCAATTCCGCCACGCGGCATCGTAACCGCCTTAATGCAGTATAAGTTATTCTGGGAGGCGGTCCAAGGATGAACCGATTGTGTCAATGTGACAGGAAAACCGGGACGTCTGCGGTGTTGATGATGTCGCGCGTTACACTGCCGAACGGCGCGTCGGCCATGATATCGTGGCTATCTGCGCCGATCACCAGCATGCTCGACGGGTAATTTCGGGTAATGCCAAGCAACACGTCGGCGATGGTACGATCCGGAACGGAAAGGGTATGCGCAGATGCCTTGATGCCGTGCAGCCGTAAATAGGCGGCAACGTCGCGGGGATTGGCGCGCTCGCGCCCCGTCGCCAAGTGGACGACATCAACGGCGGCGGCGAGTTTAAGCAACGGCAAGGCATTGCGGATGCTGAGCGCCGCCGCACGCGATCCGTCCCAACCGATAACCATACGCCCGCCCGCAGCCGGGCTCGGCACCGGTTTTTCGCCGTGCTGTGTGCCGGGCATCCTGCACCGGTTGTGTGCGAGCAATACCGGCCGTCCCGTATCAAGCAATGCGGTCTCCAACGCGGCGCTTTCGATGCCGCCCGATGCATGCTCAGGCGCTGCGATGACAATTAAATCGGCGAGCCGCCCAAGGCGTGCGATCTCTCGGCACTCGTGGCCGGTCGGCGTGATTTTCCGAACACTGAAACTCGAAGGCTGCCAGCCCGGAATTTCTGCTTCGGCATCAATATTTAAGAACGGTTCAAACGCCGCGACATGGCGTGTATATAGCGACTCAAAGTATTCTTGGCGCTGGGTGATCTGCGCCTCAATGCCCTGTAAAATGGTACTTGCCTGCGCACTCATGGCGCCTGCCTGCCCGACTTCGGGCCCCATCATCAAGACGTCACTGTTGGGCGGCAATACGTGCAGCAACAGGGTTTCCGCTTGAAACCGTTTTCCCAACTCCAAAGCTGTGAAGATAACTTGATCGTTGCTGTTTTGACTGCCGATATCGATGTCTTTTGGGCCTTGCGGCTCGACAACAGCCATTACTGATGCAAATTGCATATGCGCCACCTAGTTTCGGGATCAGCGTACCCTTCGCCGATCACGTGAATTCGCACTTATAGTGATTGGCTGCTCCGTGCCCATCATTGATCTAAATCAAGTGGTATGGCATCGGCGATTCAAAATGCGCGTATGTTTAGAATTCGGCCCTGAGACCGGCTTTGAATTCGTGCGCATGTAGGTCATCGAAATTCGTTGCTGCTGCATTGAGCCCACTGGAAAAACGGCTATCCTGCTCAAACTCGCCCAGGTTGATGAACCGATATCCGACGTCGATCGAATTTTTTTCGCTGAGCATCGTGGTAATGCCGGCCATCAGCGCGTAGCTCGCATTGACGACGTGTTTGCCGCCTTCGCTGGGGCCACCGCTGGTGGTTAGCGAGCCGATGTCCAAGCTTGAGGCACCGACGCCCACGCCGCCATTACGGGCGTGCTGAAATAAATAAGGGCGCCGATCAGCATCGGCCGAAGGTGGAAGTATTTTGGCATAATGCTGACGTGTCTCAGTGCGTATGTGGTTTTGAACCCAGAAGCCGCCAGCATGCCGTCGCGATGTAAAAACATATACGACTTCACCCGAGTGTGCATTGACCCATAACTTGAGAAAAAATACCTTTATCGAGTTCCTCGTCGAGCTTCCGCTTTTAACTGCGTTCAGACACATTCCGACTGAGGCAACTTATCCGATTTTGGCCAGATTCCCGACATTAAGGCATACGTGTTTGAATGGTAGAAAGCAGCCAATCTTTGAAATCCTTGATGCTCTTTTAGAATGCATTTAATGAAGCGTTACTCGACAATGCGAAATTGTTCTTTTTAAACGAATATCTTTCCAAACAAGCTTTAGCTTATTGTCGTAAGAACACTAAAGGAATGAACTGAATGTTCAGGCTTCTTCGTTATTTCTCTCTTGCCAGCGCTGCCGTCATCGTCATTGCAGTTCTCATGTTCTTCTTTCAGCACCTTTCTGTCGAGGATTTGGTCAGATTAGGTGAGCGTCAGAATGAAATCCTGGCACGTTCAATCGGTAACAATTTGTCGGACGACTTTGGCCCCTATTTTCAGTCGGTCAAAGAGGCGGACATTGAGACGGCTGAAACCAAATCAAAAGCCGGAGAAATATCAGAAAGTATAGCGCTCCAGATTGAAGGGCTTCCCGTGTTAAAGGTTGAGTTTCTCAATCTTAAGGGCATCGTGATTTTTTCGACGAGAAGCGAACAAGCGGGTCGAGACATGAGCCGTGATCCGGACTTTATCGCAGCACGAAAAGGCCAGCGCACATCCAAGATAAAACTGCTGAACAGCGACAGCAAATCAGCACAGAAAGCGGAACAAGTGAAAAGCCTCGCCAGCTATCAGCCCTTCTATGACGATGAAGGAAAGGTGGTGGGTGTGTTGCAAGTGTACTCAGACACCACGTCGCTTTTTGCAGATATTGATAAGCATGTATTTTATGTATTTCTAGCACTCTCAACCGCGTTGGGGCTGCTTTATCTGGTTCTTCATCAAATCGTTCGGCGGGCGGATAAAATAATAAAAGCGCAGCACACTGAACTGCAATTAAGTACCGAGAAACTCGTCAAAAGCGAGGCGATGCACCGAAAATTCACAGCTGATGTTTCTCACGAACTGCGAACACCTCTATCCGTGTTGCTGCTACAAATAGATACGTTAGACGATACGAAGGCCGCACAGGATTTGCGCCAGGACGTCATCGCCATGTCTCGCCTTGTTAACCAGATTCTCTCTCTCGCACAGGTGGATGCGTTGGACCTTGAAAAGATGGATAAGGTCGACTTGAGCGTTGTGTGTAAGAACGTGGCCACCCGGCTTTTCCCGCTTGCTATCAAGGAGGAGATGTCTATCGAGGTTATCGGTGTGGACGCACCCGTGGAAGTCCTTGGCTATTCACATGTCTTAGAGCAGGCGATATATAATCTAGTGGAGAACGCCATCAAATACGCCGCAACGGGGGGCGTCATTACTGTCGAGCTTGGAAAAGACCCGTACATCAAGGTTATTGACCATGGTCCCGGCGTGCCAAAAGAGAAGCGCAAGGAGATTTTCCAGCGCTTTCTGCGCTCCGACAGTAGAGGAGACGGCGCTGGCTTAGGCTTATCCATCGTGAAACAAATCGTGGAAGCGCATAAAGCCAGTATCGATGTAGGCGACACCCCAGGTGGTGGTGCTACATTTACCATAAGGTTTGGGGATGGGATTTGATAGCGGGCCCGGTTCGGAGAATTTTCAGCTCAACCAATACTGACATAGCGACATCCGCTTAGTCGATCCGAAAGAAGTTATGTCATCAGGCGTGGTGTTTGAACGTTCTTGGCTAAGGGTAAACGTCTCCAAGATTATTGGAGTTTGTCTACTTCAAAAGTTCACGGCTTTGTCGAGGTTTTCATTGTCGGCATCTCGAGTGACGGCAGGGCGTACTTCGATGCGCTTTGGAAGACGGACCGTTATCGTTGTTCCATTTCCTAGCTGACTTTTGATTGTGAACTGTCCGTGAAGGAGTTCGGTTAGCGACTTCGCGAGGGGAAGGCCCAGCCCCGTGCCCTCTTCCGGCGTGGTGAACGCAGTCTTAACCTGCCCAAACGGTTTAAGAGCGACCCTGATGCCTTCTTCTGACATGCCGATTCCCGTATCGAATATTTCGATTTCGACATCGTTATTTTTTGAGCGCACCGAAATCCCAACTGTCCCGTTTCTGGGTGTATATTTCACAGCGTTTGAAACGAGATTGATTATGATTTGATATAACTTAGTTTGGTCGGTGGTGATGGTGTCCGGAAGGTCGTCGTCGTAATCGACGGGAAGATCGATATTCTTGCTGCGAGCGTGATCGGCGACCAAGCGGATGGTATCGGCTATCGTTTTATGTATTGAAACTTGGTCGATCGTGAGGTCCGCCATGTTCCGTTCGATTTTAGAGAGATCAAGCAGTGAATTTATCAGTCCGAGTAGGTGCTGACCGGAATCGTTTATATCTTTCGCGTAGCTGCGGTAGTGTGGTGACAGCTCGCCGAATAACTGATCCTCCATCACTTTTGAAAAGCCGATAATCGCGTTCAGCGGCGTCCGCATTTCATGACTCATGTTCGACAGGAAGTCCGACTTGATGCGGCTGGCATCGTTTGCGCGCCGCGCTTCGATTTCCTTAAGATTGATTTCTTTAGCTAGTCTCTTCCGCGAAGCTTCCAACGCTGACGTCGACTGCCTAAGAAGCCTCATGGGGACACGGTGTAATATGAAAAATAAGAACAGGCCGATTATGGAGGTGATTGCGGTAACCACCGCAATTTGGTTCACAATCGGTCGCATGCTTTGGGTCAATTCGACAAACCCGATAGTCTCACCCCCAACCGAGATCGCATCCCGCACCGTCAAGACTGGATGTGATTGTGCGGGCCCCACATCAAGTACGACTTTCTCAGCCTTTCCTTGCATGGCGGAGATAGTCGCTCGAATTTCTTCGTTCGGATCAATAATCGTGACGAACTCTGGCAAGCGGTGGAAGCTATATTGCCAAGTCTCGCCTTGGATGTTCGCAAAGACAGCGATTTGATCCGTGAGTATTCTCGCCTGGAAGGACAGAGTACCTTGCAGCGCATTGTAATCGTAAAGCGCCAGGAAAGCGGGGGCCCCCAAAGCGAAAATGACACCTGCAGCTATCGCAAAGTAAAGCAGTAGGTGTTCAAAACTTTTTAGTCTCTCTCGCTGTGGCATGTGGTCTACTCTCTAATCTATATCTATGGTTCGACCGGAACAGCGCCATAGCTCTCCAAAAGAGAGGCGGTGGTGGGGTGTTTCAAGTGACCGAGCAGTATCTCGATATCGACCGACAGCTTGCCCTTTTTTGCGATAACGCAGACTTTGATCGGAAATGGATAACGGCCTGAACGTAATGTCTCCACACTGGCCTCGATGCCGTCGAGGGAGACCGGGGACAATTCCTTCTTCTCCGACCGGATCTGCAGAAGCGTCGTGATCGCGAGCACTCCGTCCATCTGCTCGGCAATGTCCAAGTTCATATGGTCCGTTATCCCGACCGGCACGCCAGGACGTTTCCGAGCCGTCGCGATGGCGGCCTCAAATCCGGGAACTTTCTTCGTCAGATATGGAATCTCGGAACCTGACGATGGGCGGAGGACGACCTTGAGGCGGGTGCCGTTCGGCCACGTGGGAGAAGGATCACTGTAGAGTTTCGCTAACTCGCTCAAATTAATGTTGCTGACATGTGACGGATTTGTAGCGAGTACCAAGGCGGTCACGAAACAGAACACTTCCTGCAGGCTTTCAGCCTCCTTTTCCTTCAGGCGCCGTGCCGACAAAGAGACGTCAAGCACCCCGTCGAGAAGTGCCTTGATCCCGCCGCCGCTGCCCATGCTCGGCAGAACTTTTAAGCTGATTTCAGGATTTTCGCTATTGAGAGTCTTCCCGGCTTCGCTCATCAATGTGAGGGACATACCTGTGCCGCCAGCGATGATTTTTCCGGCGTGTGCGGGGGTGGTCTGGGCAAGAGAAACTGCTGTAACAATCATGCTCGGGAAAACGAAGCGAAATGCTTTTCCAATCTTGCTCAGACGCACTGACTCATCCTCCTAGTGAATTGACGTTACCACATATACACGTCAGATGCATCGTGGCGATAATGTTCGGGTCAGTCGTTACACCTAATTTCTGGGCCGTTTTGGTCGAGAAATATATGTCATTTCAAAGCTGGCGACTAAATCCACCGGCGTGAAATCCACGAAACGACTGCAACGTTTCATCTGCAAATATGATCAATATCATAATATTTATATATTATACTTATTTATCATAAAGCGTATCGTGATCTTCATGAGATGACTCTATGAAGCCCCCTAGGATCGCGTTGCGTATACCTGTTTCCATTTTACGCCACGTCGAAGTGATCAATTTTATTTGGGAGACTCAAAATGAACGAGATGAAATGTCCGATACACAATCACGCAGCCGGCGGCGGCACATCGAACAATGATTGGTGGCCGAGCCGTTTGAAGCTCAACATCCTGCGCCAGCACACGTCGGTGTCTGATCCGATGGATCCGGACTTCGATTATGCCGAAGCGTTTAAAAAGCTCGATTTGGGTGCGGTCAAAAAAGACCTCTACGCGCTGATGACGGAGTCCCAGGAATGGTGGCCGGCGGACTACGGTCACTACGGCGGCTTGTTTATTCGTATGGCTTGGCACAGCGCCGGCACCTACCGCACCGGTGATGGCCGTGGCGGTTCGGGCACGGGTGCGCAACGCTTCGCGCCGCTCAACAGCTGGCCCGACAACGGCAACCTCGACAAAGCGCGGCTGTTGTTGTGGCCGATCAAACAGAAATACGGCAAACAAATTTCTTGGGCCGATCTGATGATCTTGGCGGGGAATTGTGCGCTCGAATCCATGGGCTTTAAAACTTTCGGCTTTGCTGGCGGTCGCAAAGACGTTTGGCATCCCGAAGAAGACATCTATTGGGGGGCTGAAAAGGAATGGCTGGGCGATAAACGTTATGCCGGTGACCGCGAACTGGAAAACACGCTGGCCGCGGTGCAGATGGGGCTGATCTACGTGAACCCAGAAGGGCCGAACGGTGAGCCCGACCCCCTCGCATCTGGGCGGGATATTCGTGAAACCTTCCGCCGCATGGCGATGAATGACGAAGAAACTGTGGCACTGACAGCCGGCGGACACACGTTTGGCAAAGCGCACGGTGCCGGCGATGCCGCGAACGTGGGACCCGAGCCCGAAGCGGCACCTATCGAAGCCCAGGGCCAAGGTTGGCTCAGCACGCACGGCACCGGCAAAGGTGGCGACGCGATCACCAGCGGCATTGAAGGTGCGTGGACGCCAAACCCCACTCAATGGGATAACGGCTATTTCGATATGCTGTTCGGCTATGAGTGGGAATTGACCAAAAGTCCCGCCGGCGCCTGGCAATGGGCGCCTAAGGATGTGGCCGAAAAAGACATGGCGCCTGCGGCGAACGACCCGTCGAAAAAAGTGCCGACCATGATGACCACGGCCGATATGGCGATGCGGATGGACCCGATCTATGAGCCGATCTCGCGGCATTTCCATGCCAATCCGGACGAGCTTGCGGATGCGTTTGCGCGCGCTTGGTTCAAGCTTACGCACCGCGATATGGGACCGAAAACGCGCTATCTCGGTAAAGAAGCACCTGCCGAGGATCTCATTTGGCAAGACCCGATCCCCGACGTCGATCACCCCTTGATTGACGACGCCGACATCGCGTCGTTGAAGGAAACCATTTTGGGTGCCGGCCTGCCGATGTCCGAATTGGTGTCGACCGCGTGGGCATCGGCCTCGACGTATCGTGGTTCCGACATGCGCGGTGGTGCCAACGGTGCGCACATTCGATTGGCGCCGCAAAAAGATTGGGACGTCAATCAACCGACGCAATTGGCACGCGTGCTCGATGTTCTGGAAACCATCCAAAAAGACTTCAACGGGTCGCAATCCAACGGTAAAAAGGTCTCGCTTGCCGACCTAATCGTGTTAGCCGGCTCTGCTGCGGTAGAGCATGCCGCAAAAAATGCGGGCCACGTCATCACGGTGCCGTTCACCCCTGGCCGTATGGATGCTTCCCAGGACCAGACAGACGTCGAAGGCTTTGCTTTCCTTGAGCCGGAAGCCGATGGTTTCCGTAACTATCAAAAAGCCAAGTTCCGCGTTTCGGCCGAGGAAATGCTGGTCGACAAGGCGCAGTTGCTGACGCTGAGTGCGCCAGAGATGACGGTTCTTGTTGGTGGACTTCGGGTGTTGGGCGCCAACGTTGACGGCCTGAAACACGGTGCCTTTACGGACAAACCGGGCACGCTCAGCAATGACTTCTTTGCTAACTTGTTGGATATGGGTGTCACATGGTGTGCCGTCGACGACGGTGATGATGTCTTTGAAGGGCGTGACCGGAAAACCGGTGATGTAAAGTGGACCGGTACCCGCGTCGATCTGATCTTCGGATCAAACTCCGAGCTTCGTGCCCTCGCAGAGGTCTATGCAAGCAGTGATGCGCAGACGAAATTCATTGATGATTTCGTCGCCGCGTGGACCAAGGTGATGGAACTCGATCACTTTGATCTGACGTAAACGCGTATCATGGGATTGCCGAAAGAACGGCGTGCCAAAACATCAAAAGGGCGGACATGTGCCGTCAAATTCAGAAAGGGGTGCCGAGAGGCACCCCTTTCGACCGTTTGATCCAGGTCATCGTTCGAGATTCAATAGACAAACTTCATGTGACAAAAGAATAATTAGCTTCCCTCTTGGGTGTGGACGACAGGTATGCCCGAGAAATCTCTGATGATCATGGGCGTCGCCTGCCCATTAGCGATTGCGTTTTCATCCACTTCCACAGGCACTTCATTCTCATCAACAAATAGGCATCCGGCATAGGTAATGGGTGCCACGTTTTCACAGTAATCCGCAGCAGCGTCTAGCGCCACGTTGAGTATATCACGCACCCGCCCCCATTCCGGCTTTGAACCGTCCTCCATCCGGACTGTTTCGATTTCCTTCTGCGAATATCCGAAGGCGTTGGCTCGCATGCCTCGCAGGACCACCGGCGGAGTCAAGTCAGCGGTCTTGCCAGTGACCGCCCAGACTAATGGGCCCAGCGGCGCGTAACGCTCTGAGATGGTTACTAAGTCCACCGCGTCCCGAGGAGCCGAGTGCCGTCGTGAGGCGCATAGCACCTTGTTAACGGCGTTGTCCGCGTCGTGTAGACGAAACCCAAAATCAGGATCATCCATTGCCGGAAAGAAACGTCGGCAAGTCTCAATGTCGTCCATCCACTGGACCATGGTTTCTTCACCATACTTCCGCAGGATCGCCTCGACTGTCATATCCGTTTCGACTGTCACTTCGACAGAAAATCCAGCCTGCCTTAAGGCCTCAAGTTCCGGTTCAACGAAACGAGGCAGGCGGTCCCTGATGTCGTGGAAGATGTCCATGTCATCCGACAACCTTGGCCATTCGCGATTCAACGCGGCCCCGCCCGCGACAAAGGTGTGTTCAGAACGATGCAGCTTAAGAACCTTGATGACGGATCGCTGGATCGCCGTAAGAGGCATTACCGAGCCAACCGATTCAACTGTTGTCCGAGCTTGTAGGCTTCCGCATCGCCCCGATGCATGAGCGCAGCAGCGACAACGGCAGCATCTGAAAGGCTCGCGCTTTGCGGATCAACAGAAATATTGTCCAGATACCGAGAACGGTACTTCTTGTACGCCCTGGCAATCAGCTTCCGCGCCTCATTCATCAGCTCGGATTGCGATCCTTCTCTGAGGTCGGCAGCGTAGGCCTTTAGTTGATCTTCTTTACCTTTAGGCACGAAAACCTCGACACGCTTCAGCCCCGCCCGACGACGACGCTCGCGAGATTGCTGGACTCGTTCGCTGATAGATTCCATTGCCGATGACATTTGAAGACAACCTATTCTTAAAATTGTTACCGGAAACAATATCAGAATATGTTACCGGTAACAATTCTTAACTTATTACCGGTAACAAGTTTTCTAAAACCCTTTGCTTTTATCTTCTCGATAATTCTTCCTGAGGTTTGCAGTCACTTCCTCGGGAAAGTTGTGTGGCGCTTTTTTTCTCTTTTCAAGTAGATAAAGATGCCAATAGATTTTCGTGTATCCACAAACGATTAGGAGGTCATCTGGCCCTCCAGACTATGTCTGGATTGCGAATGACCTCCTAAAGAAGCGAATGCGTCGGACATGTGTCCGCCCTTTTTTTGTATTATCTCTTGGGCATCGTCCAGTCGCTTTCAACGGACTTTCGTCTGCTCAGCCGAATCGCGAGGCCGAGCGACACACCGACGCCGATGGCCACCGTCAGATCGACAACGACCGTGAGGACGAGCGTGATCACCAATAAGACTTTATCGCTTACGCGTGCGTTAAGGTGTTCGCGCCATTTGTGCGGCTCAGTCATATTCCAAGCGGTGGCGATCAGAATAGCCGCCAAGGCCGGCATCGCGAGATATGCTGCCAGGGGGGCTGCGACCAGCATCGTCAGATAAATGACCACAGCGTGAACAATCCCCGCCACGGGGGTTTTACCGCCGGCTTTGATGTTCGTTGCGGTTCTTGCAATAGCACCGGTGGCGGGTAGGCCCATGAAAAGCGCTGAGGTGATATTGGCGACACCCTGGGCCGTTAACTCGGCATTCGGTCGATGATGCCCGGCGATCATTTTATCGGCGACCATGGCGGACAAAAGCGATTCAACACCCGCCAAGAACGCGATCACAAGGGCTGACGGAAAGAGTTCGACCAGACGAGAAATTGAGAGATCGGGCAGTTGCGGCCATGGCAAATGGTCCGGGAGTTCACCGAAGCGCGAACCAAGGGTGTCGACCGGCAAGGCCATCACGGCAACCAGCGCAGAGCCTACGCCGACCGCCACGATAAGCCCCGGAAATCTTGGTGCAATTCGGCGTAAAAATAGGATCAAGACAAGTGTGACAAGCGCGATAACAATGGTCGGCATGTTCAATGTGTCACGGGCCTGCCAAAGAGCCGGGACTTTTTCCAGGAAGTCGGCAGGGACTTTATCGACGGCGAGCCCAAGAACATCCTTTAACTGGCTTGTCGCCAGGATAATGCCGATGCCGATGGTGAAGCCGTTGACGACGGCTTCGGGTACAAAAGCGATGAGATTGCCTGCGCGGAAATAGCCAGCAATAAGCAAAATAAAGCCGGCCATGAGTGTCGCCAAAACAAGGCCGTCATAGCCATGTTGGGCGATGACGCCAAAAATGACGACGATAAATGCGCCGGTCGGCCCGCCGATTTGAACGCGGCTGCCGCCGAGTAATGAAATGACAAATCCCGCGACAATCGCTGTGACGAGTCCCTTTGCAGGGTCAGTGCCGGAAGCGATGGCAATCGCGAGACTCAACGGCAGCGCGATCATCGCCACCGTCGCCCCTGCAAGAAGGTCTGCCAAAAACAGGGGCCAAGTGTAAGTCTGGATTGTGGTGAAAATTTTTGGTGTGCGCATGGACATGCATAACACCACGGGCGGCAAACTTCACTCTAAATGCGGATCGCAAGATTTGTAGGCGCGTCGAAAGCTAGCTCTGGAACTTATCCGGCATCGCTTTTTTAAACGCGTCTCGGGCTTTAACGGCTTTCGCGTAGCCTTGGTTTGCGGCGCGTTCGATCCAGGCGAAGGCGGTGTCGATATCGCGGGCCACACCTTTGCCCTCGTAATACAGGAAACCCAGGTTGTACTGCGCTTGCGCGTGGCCGGTGCTGGCGGCTTTTTCAAACCACTTGGCGGCGTTTGCGAAGTCTTGGCCGCCGGTTTGGCCGATGTAATTCATGATTCCTAAGTTGTACTGAGCACCGGCGTGACCTGCGTCTGCGGCCTTGATGAACAGTTGCGCGGCGCGACCGAAATCACGTTCGACGCCATCGCCGTTGTAATAACGAAGCCCTTCTTGGTAGTCGGCTTCGCCGGGCTTAGCTTGTTCCGGCATGGCGGCGGGCGGCGGTGCGTCGGTCGGCGCCTGAGCGTCCGGCAACGCGGCTTGTTCGCTGCTGAGGGCCGGGGCGGGTGATGCGGGCTCGACGGACTCCACCGGCACGGCGGGCGGCGTCGGCGCAGGATTTGGGTCGGTAGGCGGGGGCGCCATGGTTTCTGTGGTAGGCATCGGGGCCGATTCCGGAGCAGGTTCAGGTTTTGGTGCCGACGTAGTTTCAGGCGACTTTTCTGGCGGCGCCTCTGTCATGGGCATCGCATCTGTTGCCGGCGCGGGTTCCGGTTCTGGTTCCGGCGCGGGCATGGTTTCGTTCATTGATGCCGCAGATTCTGGTGCTATCTCCGCTGCGGCGTCAGGCTCCGCGCTTGTCTCCGGCATCGCGCTGGATCCCGATTTCGTCGCGCGACCGCTTTCCAGCGGCGGCGGCATGCGCAGCGTGACCGATGGCGTGCGGTTGCCGGGATCAAACGTCATGATGTTGTGGGCGGTTGTGCTGATCCAATATACAAATGAGCTGGCTTTGTCGCCGATGGCATCCAGCGTGCCGTGCTTGATGTCCAACAACGTGGGGGCGAGTGGTCCCGCCGTGTCTTCGACAGTCTCATCGCTCAGCACAAACGTTACCGCCAAGACCAACACCGTAAGGGTGATCAGCGATAAAATTAGGTATTTGGCGATCTTCTCGACCACGGCACTCCCGCCCTAACAGTTAGCGAATCAACACAAAAGCCTACCCGCCTTTGGCGTGGGATTCCATAGCGCCGATGCATCCAGAATCCTACAGCGGGACTTGTGCTGCTGGGACCGATCCTGTAGGCAAAACGAAACCCCGGACATACTTTGACCGGTGAGCGTTAACGAGCGATGAATGGAGAGACCCATGGCTGATCAAATCCGCGCTGCACACATTCTTATTTCCACCGACCGGCGTGATAAAGCCGAAGCCCTCGAAGTGATTACGGCATTGAAAGCCGACATCGACGGCGGCGCTGAATTTGCTGAGAAAGCACAGGAAGCTTCAGATTGCCCGTCGGGTACGCGCGGTGGTGACCTGGGTATGTTCGGCAAGGGCATGATGGTGCCGGAATTCGAACAGGCCGCGTTTGCGCTTGAGCCGAACGGCTTAAGCGATGTCGTCGAAACCGATTTCGGCTATCACCTGATCATGCGCACCGAATAAACGGCGGCGCCGTCTACGAGACCACCGGTGCGTCCGGCTCGTAGCGACCGTTCCGGTCTTCGATTTCTAAGACCCAAATATCCGGGTCCGCTTGAATGCGCCGCGTGATGTAGGCCTCTGCGTTGGCGTCAGGCACATAGTCGGGGCCGGTCGCGCGGAGCCAATTGCGGGCCCCCGTGGCGTCGCGAATCTGCGACAGCACCATCGACGTGCCGTCTAACCGGTCCAAGCGCAAAAGAATCGATCCCGCGTCCGCGTCGCCACGCCTGCGTACCATCGCCGGCATCGACATCGTGTCGCACAATCTGACTTGGGCCGAGACCCAAATGCCAGCCTTAAGGGCGGGTTCTGACACGCGTGATTCTCCGATTCATAAGATAAGCGCGCTGCATGCGCGATAATTAAAAAATCATTATGTCATTGCGCACACTGAGTTAGCATAACTTTATAAGTAAGGTCTATGATGAGGCGTGATGTTGGCGAGTATGAGTGCTTGATCGTCACGTTAAATGTTCCCATCGAATGTGAGGGCGACGAAGGTTATGGCAAACCGATCTGATCAAACGCCCGGTCTGATGCGCTATGGTGCCGACGATGTCGCGCGCTTTCGTGACTATGCGGATGCCGAGGCGGATTGGTTTTGGGAGTTGGACCCGAATTTTCACTTTACCATCGTTTCATGCCGCCACGAAGGCCGTTCCAGCATTCGAGAAAACGACCTGTTGGGTAAAACCCTCTGGGCATTTGCCGATGCCGATCCGGACAGTGACCCGGTGTGGGCGGATTTTGTCGGCAGGCTAAAACGCCGCGTGGCGTTCCGGGAATTTCGTATTTGTGTTCGAGTCGACGGTGAGGCGCCGCTGTACTGGCGGCTCAGCGGCAAACCCGTGGTCGGCGATGACGGCACGTTTTTCGGTTATCGAGGCATCGCCACGGACGAAACCGTTGAAGCGCTTAGGCGCGGCCAACTCGAAGCGTTGGCGGCGGACTATCAATCCGTATTGCAGGGTTTCGGGGCTGGCGTCGCATATTTCAACAGTCGTGCGCGATTGGCGTTCACCAATACTCAGTTTCGCGATTTGATGCCGGTGCGTGCAGAGTCGCTCAAGCTGGAAAGCAAATTTACCGACGTCATCGCTGCTATTGCCGACGTTTTGAGGCCGGGTACGCCGGTCGCAATGCTGCCCAACGTGCCGGCACGGCAAACTGTGACGTGGACACGCAAAGATGGGACGGAGGTGCTCTGCGAAATACGTCCGCTGCCGTCGGGTGGACATGCGCTGATCGTGTCGGCGCTGCAGCCGATGGATATCCCGGGAATGGCAAAGTTCCATGGGTTGATGAAAAGCTCGCTGCAGGCGTTCATCACTCATGTGGAGGGCCGAATTGTCTTCGCCAACAGTGCGGCGGCCGATATCTTCGGCTCTACACCAAGCGAAATGTTGGAATTGACGGTCTGGGATTTTATGTCGCCCAGCGAAGTGCCGCGCCTAAAAGCCTATGGTCACGCTCGCATGGAAGGCGACCCGGCACCCGAACGATATCAGGTGCAGGCGCGGCGCTTGGACGGGACACCCATGGAGTTGGAATTTTTAGTCTGTACCGAAAACAGCGAAGGCCGACGTGCATTCCACGTTTTTGTACAAGACCGCACCAACGAACATCAAGCGCAACGCCTTTTGGCGCATAGCGAGCGTAAGTTTCGCGACTTAGTCGAAGGCTCGATCCAAGGCCTGTTCGTGCACCGCGATTGGAAGATCATTTATGCGAATGCCGCTGCGGCGACGATTTTTGGCTATGATTCGGTAAATTTTGAAGAGGCTGATGTTCGCGATTTGGTGTCGACCGACGATATAGGGTTGATTGAAGACATGCGTAATCGCCGCATCGCCGGCGATGTAAACGTCCCCGAACGGTATGAATTGCAGGGCGTGCGCGCCGATGGTTCGCAGATTTGGGTGGAACTGTTTTCGCGGGTCGTCGAGTGGGACGGCGCGCCGGCAATCCAAACCACCATCATGGATATCACCCAACGTAAAAAAATTGAAGGTTCGCTGATCAATGCGAAAGACCGGGCCGAGCATGCAGACCGTGCGAAGACAGAATTTCTCGGCAACATGTCGCATGAACTCAGGACGCCGTTGAACGCGGTCATCGGTTTTTCGCAATTGATCCGCGATCAAATTATGGGAGAGATCAGTCCGCAATACATCGATTATGCCGCCTCCATCCATACCTCCGGTCAACATTTGCTTGAAGTCGTCAATGATCTGTTGGATGTGGCGTCGATCGAATCGGGCTCCATGGCGCTTCACGAAGAGCCGGTCGATCTGAGCGAAATTGCCCGGACCTGTGAGCGGATGCTGCGGGGCCGTGCGCTTCGGGCCAGCTTGTTGATTTCGGTTGAACGCCCTGACACACCGGTGCGGGTCACAGCTGATGCGCGCCGCCTCAAGCAGGTGTTTATCAACTTGGTGGGCAATGCGATCAAATTCACCGAGCAGGGCGGCAGCATAATTATTCGGGTCGAGGCATTGGACGATGGCTGCGCGCGGATGTCAGTGGTCGATACCGGGATCGGTATTCCGAAAGAGCATCAAAAAGACGTTTTTGATGCGTTCTTCCGCGTCGATAGTTCGTTTGTCAGCAAACGCGAAGGCACAGGATTGGGCTTGCCGTTGGTGCGTGCCTTGTCCGATCTGCATCAAGCTGAAATCGGCCTAGAAAGTGATGTCGGAGTCGGCACGACGGTTTCATTAACCTTCCCAGAGGCAAGGACGTGCCATGATTCAGATGGCGAGTCGGATATCTAACTCATTGCACTAAAATGATTTTTAAAAAATAATTCGTTGTGATGATCGTCACTGCGGCCGAGTGAGCGTCGGCATATGGTAAATGCAGATGTTCAATCTTTCTTCTTCGCCGGCCCGACGGGGCCGGCTTTTTTTTGTCTGTTGATCTGAAATATTTGCCTGACACATAAACATTCTCATAAACATTTTCGAGGCCGTGTTCTGCGTGATAGCCTGCCTGGCAACGACCAATCGTGCCTATGGGCTCATGAAAAAATATCATTGAGGGAACGCCAATATGACTGACTATACTGGACCGCTGTCACGTTTTACCGTCTTAGATCTGACGCGGGTACGCTCTGGCCCGACGGCGGTGCGTCAACTCGCCGACTGGGGCGCCGACGTGATCAAGATCGAAGCGCCACTCGCCGTCGATACCGGCAAAGGCATGGGCGGCGCACGTTCGGGACCGGACTTCCAGAGCATCCATCGCAACAAGCGCTCAATGACCTTGAATCTGAAAGAGCCTGCGGCCAAAGACATCTTTATGAAGATGGTCGCCGACGCCGACGTGGTGGTCGAAAACTTTCGCCCCGACGTCAAAGGACGGCTCGGCATTGCTTATGAAGATCTGAAGGCGGTCAACAAAGGTATCGTTTTGTTGTCAATTTCCGGCTTCGGTCAAGATGGTCCGTATGCGCGCCGCCCGGGCTTCGACCAGATTGCACAGGGCATGGGCGGCTTGATGTCGATCACCGGTGCACCGGGCCAAGGGCCGATGCGTGTCGGCATCCCGGTTGCGGATTTGACCGCCGGCATGTACGGCGCCATTGGCGTTTTGATCGCGTTGTTGGAGCGTGAGCAGTCGGGCGAGGGGCAGTGGGTGCAGACCTCGTTGTTGCAGGCGATGGTCTCGATGCTCGATTTTCAGGCCGCGCGTTACTTGGTCAAAGGCGAGGTCGCGCCGCAGGCCGGGAACAATCATCCGACCTCAATCCCGACCGGCGTGTTCAAGACGCAGGATGGCTATATCAACATTGCCGCTGCCGGTGATCAGATGTGGAACCGCATCTGCGAGTTGTTGGGCGATGACGAGATCACCAACAATCCCAACTTCAAATCCGGCGAGCTGCGTTCGGAACATCGCGATGCGGTGAATGCGGCTCTGGAAAAGCATACCCAGACCTTTACCTCATCGGATTTGATCGATGCGCTCAACAAGGCCGGTGTGCCGTGCGGGCCGATCAACACCATCGATCAGGTGTTCGCCGATGAGCAGGTCAAGCACATGGGTCTGCGCCATCCGGTCGAGAGCAAGACGCTTGGCAAGATGGATTTGTTGCCTCAAGCGGTGCAGTTTGATCGCTACGAGCCCCGCACGGGTATGGCGACGCCGGAACGCGGCGAGCACACAGACGAGGTCTTGAAGGCGCTGGGCTACAGCGACGCCGACATCGCCGCCTTCCGTGACAGCGTGGTGATCTGACGTTTGATGGCGACGGACAACACCCCCATTGATCTGACGTGGGATTTAACCCGGCGTGAAAGCTTCGATGCGTTCACGCCGGTGACGATCCGCTTTTCCGATCAAGACAGCATGGGCCACGTTAACAACGTGTCGTTCGCGCAGTATGTCGAGGCGGCGCGGACAATGTTGATCCAAGGCCTGCTGGATCGCTTTGATCACGCCGGCTTAGATTTCATCCTGGCCCGTGTCGTCATTGATTATAAGCGCGAGCTGCACTACCCAGGCACGGTCGAGGTCGGCGGGCGGCTGATCCGAATGGGCTCCAAGTCGTTGACGTCAGGCTATGGCATATTCCTGGGCGATACTTGTGTGGCCACGGCCGAAAGCGTCAACGTGTTCTACGACATGACCACACGCACATCGGTGGCGCCGCCGGATGATGTGCGTGCGGCGATTGTCGAAAAAATTCGTGCATGACGTGAAATAATCGGCCCTCCTGTTGCTTAAGACGTGGCAGAATACGCTATCGACAGGATGACGACGGAGCCTGCATGGCCAGCAGCTTGCATAATTTGAACCTCGAAGAAGGCAAAAGCGATGCGCTCCGTGAAGCGCTGGCGTGCTTAGCTGAGGCAAGCGCCGCTGACGGCGGCCCGCGCTATACCGATCGCGTGATCCGGCAGTTGGCGCGCGTCGTAGTGTGCCGCACCTATGCGCGCCCGATCCTTGAGTTGTCGCACTTGCTGGTCGCAGCCTCGGCCCGCGATGGTCGTTACGAAGACTTGTTTTGGGGCATGGACCGGGCAAGTGTCGGCGCGTTCCGGCGTGCGTTTGATGCGGTGGCGGCGGATATCGGCCGGCTGCGGCTTAGCAATGATGCGGTGCGCCACAGCGATGCCCCTGATGCGTTCGAAGTCTCGTTCTCGCGGATGCCGTTTTTAGCCGCGTTGCTGGAATTTCTGATCACCACGCTGGGCTATGACGAGGTCGACGACCTGACACACCCGCTGCGCGACGGCGTCGCCAGTGATGGGCGGGTCGAGGAGACCGCCCGTGCCTTGCAGCGTCGCTTTTATGCGTATCTGAAAGATCATCTGCCACCGGTGCAGCGGCAACGGCGCGAGCGGCATTTTTTGGATTACGTGACGGCGGGCGCTGGCAACCGCACTAGGTCTGACGCCATCGATGATGCGTGTGTGCTCGGCTATTGGCAGGCCTATGCGGCCAGTGACGAAGTGTCGGCGCGCACGTACCGAGGCGTTTATCGAAGCGCGCTCAAGTTGATTATGGCGTTGGACGCGGCTGAAGTGCGGCTCGAAGGCGCGCATGCGAAATCGATCGGCAATGATTACGAGGCGGGCGAAGTCGATCCTGCCGATGTCGAGGCCGTGGCCGTAGCGTTGGACGATGCGACAGGCCCTTTGCCAGATTTGTTGGCTGCATCCGGCGAGCGGGTAAAATTCATCAATGCCCGCGAAGTCGAGCGGGTGGTCGATTTGCCGTTGGCGCCGGCAGCGGCTTTGGCGGCACGGCGGATCCCGGTCTCGGTGATGCGCGATAGTGTGTTCGGTGCGTATCAAACCCGGCTCAGCGCCGCTGAACGCGGCGATGGTATCACGGTAGATTTACTACAAGGCTTGGACGGACCAATGGATGGTTCGGTGTATGACGCCTGCTTTGGCGGCTTTATCGAGATTGCGGAAACCCTTGAACGCGCGTCGATGGCCGCGCTGTCGTTGTTGCACGGGGCCGGGCGCATCGAAGCGGTGGAGATTGCGCTGACCCTTGCCCCTGATCTGGATTGGGGGGCACTCGCCGAAACGCCGCATTCACCCGACGACAACGTGGTACCGATCAGCGTGCATTCGGCAGCCGCCCAGTTCTTTGCGACCAAGCCCGACCCCCACGGTGATGAACTCCCGGGCCTACTCGCCGAGGCACGGCGCGCCCTTCGGGCGTTTAATCGGATCGGCTTTAAAGGTGACGTTGATGCAGCGACCTTGGATGCGATGGCGGCGGCTGCGCCTTATGCATTGCGGCTCATCGACGCGATTCGCCGGTTTGTCGAACGCGATTCTCGAGACCAGGATTGGCCGACGCTGGCGCAGCGTGACCTAGTTGTGTTTATGAATATGTTCAAGGCGTTGTATCGTGCGGACAAGCACCTAGAGACGGAGGTTTTTGATGGCGAACGTTGACGCGATTACCGAATTGGCGCTGGCCGTCATCGATGCAGAAGCGCAGGCACAGGCGTTGTTGACCCCACTAACCGCGCGTGCTCGCCTGCCGTTCAGTATGCTGCACGCCTATGCCAGCGATGCGTCGTACGAGGCGAGCGACTCGTTTCATATGCGCTTGGCCGCCGATGCTCGTGCGCAAGATGACCTGAGCAGACTTATGGCTCGCACCGCGTTCGCGTACATGCCGCGCCAAGCGGCAGCGGCCAGTACTGATGTTGTGCGTCGCGAGACCGCGCAGGCGATGGTCACCCTCACACCGTCTAGGGCCGACGATGCACAGGTATTTGTGATCATCACGCTGAGCGATGCTGATGCTAAAGCACCGACGCGCCTGACCTTGAAAGATCGCACGGGCGCATTTGCGGACTTTGACCTTGGGCCGTTCAGCGCCGGTCGGGTGCAGCTTTTGCTGAGGGATGACGACCCGATAGTGGCGGCGCTCCGCGACGCTGAGACCGAGGTGTTTCTGCGCTGATGCCGATCCCCGTCTACATCCTGACCACTGAGGGCCCGGTGCGCATTCAACGCATCACCCGCGAAGACCCGATGGTGCATTCCGTGATCTGTTTGGATGGACGTGCCGAGGCGCTTCCGGTGAGTGCTGCCTATGAAGCTTTTGTGCGCAGCCCTACCGGTGTTGTCGAACGCCTGACCGGGCACGGCGCGTATCGCATGGACGTGGACGGCAAGGTTGACGAGGGATCATCTTGGCAACTCGCCGCCGTGCTGGCGCACGCGGCGGAACGTGAGGCTCAAGCATCTGATATCCAAGTGCTGTTCGCCACCGGTGAGGTCGACCGCGATCTTGTGGTGCGGCCCGTTCAACAGGTCGGGCGTAAGCTCGCACGCCTAGAAGACGCGATTGAAACGTTAGCGGCTGACATGGATTTTGATCCGTCGCGGGCACGGGTACTCGTACCTGCCGATACCCCTGACCTGCCGATTGATGTGGGTGGTGTGCCGGTGATTTCGGTGAAAGATATTCCGACGGCTTTATCGGTGGCGGGGATCGCATTGCTTGAACCCTCAGTCGACGAGCCGCCCCGCAGTATGGCGCCACCACCGCAGCGGCGTGACTTACTAAAACCGGGCCTGGCTGTGATCGCCGTGGCGACGTTGATGTTTTGGCTCGGCATTGATCTGGCACGCTGGTCGGCGCTTTCGGGTGAGGGCCAACTGTTGGCGTTGGAAGAAGAACTCAGCCGGGCCGAGCAGGGTGCATTGGGCGCGTTGCAGGTTGGCGTTTATCGTCAATGGCTTGGGTTGAAAAAGCCCGCGCCTGGCGCTGCCAGCAGCGAGGGCACCTTGCTTTTGGCAGAGGCGCCGGGCGATTGCATAGATGCGGCAAAGACCAGACGCGTTGCATTGACCGACACCTTTGATGGCGCCCAGACCGTGTGCGCGATGGAAATACGCGGCTTTATATCTGATGCGTCGCGCACACTGGTTGGCCGATTGGCGTATTGGCCGGCGGGCTTGGATGCGGACCGGGCGGCACGCACGATGCGCGGCAGTGCCGAGGCTGCAGGTCGGACTTGGACAATCGATTTTGAGGGCTATCCGGCGCCGGGCGCGCGGGTCCGTTTGGTGACGATTCATGGCGCAGCCGAGGTTTCCGGATCGCAGCCATGGTATCGGGATCTGTTGTCGGCGCCCATCGATAGCGGCGCATTCATCGCCGCCCGGGATCGTTTGGCACGGCTCGGCTATAGCGTCGCGGTCAGGGATTGGCAGCGCAACTGATCTAACGGCAGACCGGTTGCGTAAGCTTTGTATGAGCACACGCAGCGTCGATACCATCCGCCTGATATTTGGAGATCAACTCAGCCACACCTTAGCCACGCTCAACGATATTGATCCCGCGCGCGATATTGTGTTGATGGCCGAGGTGATGGATGAGTGCACCTACGTGCCGCATCACCCGAAAAAGATCGCCCTCATTTTGTCGGCGATGCGCCACTTTGCAGCGGCGCTTCGTGATAAAGGGGTAGAGGTCCGCTACGTCACGTTGGATGATGATGCCAACACCGGCACGCTTGAGGGTGAGGTGGCGCGTGCCGTCAAAGATTTGGGCGCCACGCGCGTGGTTGTTACCGAGCCCGGCGAGTGGCGCTTGTTTGATGCTATGCAGAGTTGGGCGGATACGCTGGGCATCAGCGTTGATATTCGCGCTGATGATCGTTTTATTGTCTCGAAAGAACGCTTCGCTGCATGGGCGGATGGGCGAAAACTTATGCGGATGGAAGATTTTTATCGCGAAGTACGCAAATCAACCGGTTTATTGATGCAAGACGGCGACCCCGAAGGTGGGCGCTGGAATTTTGATAAAGAAAACCGCAAACCCCTCAAAGACGGCGTGACGCCGCCGCAACCGCATCGGGTTCCGCCGGATCAGACTACTGAAGCCGTATTGGCTTTGGTCGAAGACCGTTTCGACCATCACTTCGGCACTTTGCGTCCGTTTCATTTTGCGGTGACGTACCAAGAGGCCGAACGCGCGTTCGAACATTTTATTGAAAAGGCGTTGCCGAACTTCGGCGACTACCAAGACGCCATGGTAGCCGGTGAGCCGACATTATTCCATGCGGTGTGCGGGCTGTATTTGAATATCGGTCTGCTGGATCCGCTGGCGATGTGTCAGGCTGCGGAAAAAGCTTATGGCGACGGTCATGCGCCGCTGAATGCGGTCGAGGGTTTTATCCGTCAGGTCATCGGCTGGCGCGAATATGTGCGGGGTATTTATTGGCATCACATGCCGAGTTACGGCGACAGCAACGCGCTGGGTGCGACGCGCGATCTGCCGGATATGTATTGGGGTGCCGAGACCGAATTGGCGTGTATGCGGGCCTGCGTCGAACAAACCCGTGATGAAGCCTACGCCCATCACATTCAACGCCTGATGGTGACCGGCAACTTTGCGATGTTGGCGGGCATTGAGCCGAGTCAGGTACAAGCGTGGTATCTGGCGGTGTATGCGGATGCCTTCGAATGGGTCGAGATGCCGAACACGCACGGCATGGCGATCTATGCCGACGGCGGCATCATGGCGACCAAGCCGTATGCCGCAGGGGGGCGCTATATCCAAAAGATGTCCAACTACTGTAAAGGCTGCCGGTTTGATCCAACCGACGCGGTGGGCGATGATGCATGTCCGTTCAGCTATTTGTATTGGGATTTCTTGATACGAAATCGGGATGTCCTTGGCGACAATCACCGATTGCGCACGATATACAGTTCACTGGACCGCATGACGCAAGATCGTGTCACGGCTATGCAAGCAAACGCCACGAGGTTTCTAGATGCCCTCTGATACAGCAGATATTACACCTCGCCGTTGGGACGATCTGCCGCGTCGCGCCTGGGTGACAGGCGCCGGCAAGGGGATTGGCCGCGCGCTGGTGAAACGTCTGGTCAGCGAGGGCTGGACGGTGTTCGCGTCTGCCCGTACCGAAGACGATCTGACCAGCCTTGCTGCCGAGGCCGAAACCATGATCGGCAAAGTCTGCCCGCTGCCACTCGACACCACTGACGAGGCCGCATGCACAAAAGCCGTTGATACGATCATGGCCAAAGAGGAACCCATAGGCCTTATCGTGCTCAACGCCGGCACGCATACGGAAACCCCGATCGATGATTTTGACCTGAAGGTCGTGCATAAAATTTTTGATGTGAACGTCGGCGGTACGGTCAATTGTCTGGCCCCCGCGATGCAGGCGCTGCGCGCGCAGGGGTTCGGCAAGATCGCGGTGACGGCGTCGGTGGCAGGCTATAAAGGGCTGCCGAAAGCAGCCGCGTATTGCGGATCGAAGGCCGGCGTGATCGCCATGTGCGAAGCGCTGTATCCGGAACTCCGCCGGGTAGGCGTTTCGCTGGCCGTGATTAATCCGGGCTTTGTGAAAACCCCGCTGACCGACAAAAATTCGTTCGACATGCCGTTCTTGATGGAGGTCGACGCCGCCGTCGATGCGATTGCCAAAGGCCTCGCTCGCGATACGTTCGAGATCGCGTTCCCGACCCGCTTTGTGTTGATCTTAAAGACGCTGCGGCTGTTGCCGGACTGGCTGTATTTCAAGCTGACCGGTAAACTGCTGGATTGACCACTGTTTTTGTCTGCACTCGGCACACACCCTTCGAGACGCGGCTATGCCGTTGAGAGGTTCATAATAAGTGTATCCTCTCCTGAGGAGGCCCGCAGGGCCGTCTCGAAGGATTTTTAAGCCCGCTTTAGCAAGAAATGCCCGACGTCGATGCCGCCGGTTTGAAAGCCGGCGCGGCAGTAGGCGAGATAATAATCCCAGATGCGGCGGAAGGTTTGGTCGAAGCCGTGCCGCTCAATCATCGGCCAGGCTTCGGTGAAACGGCCCTGCCACTCGGCCAAGGTCTTGGCATAGCTGAGCCCGAAAAAATGCGTGTCGTGCAAGGCCAGGCCGGAGCCTTCAGCGTGGCTGCGAAAGACGCTCGGCGACGGCAGCATCCCGCCCGGGAACACATAGCGCTGAATGAAGTCGGCGCTTTTACGGTAGCCGTGATAGCGCGATTCTTCGATGGTGATGACCTGTAAAGCGGCGTGGGCGTCCGGCTTTAAGCGCTCGGCAACGGTCGAGAAAAATTGCGGCCAATTCCGCTCCCCCACCGCTTCGAACATTTCGATCGACGCGATGCCGTCATAGGTCCCCTGCACATCGCGGTAGTCTTGCAGGCGGATATCGATTTTGTCGGCCAGACCTTCGTTAAACGCACGCTCGCGCGCGAAGTCGTGCTGTTCCTGCGACAACGTGATTCCGGTCACCTTGCAGCCGTATTCGCGCGCCGCATAGGTCGCAAAGCCGCCCCAGCCGCAGCCGATTTCCAACAGATGGCTGTCCGGGCCCGGGGTCAATTGCTCGGCAATGCGTTTGTATTTGCGAAGCTGGGCGACTTCCAACGGGTCGTTCGGGCAGTCATACAGCGCCGACGAATAGGTCATCGTCGGGTCCAACCATTCCCGGTAAAAGCCATTCCCAAGGTCATAGTGTTCGCTGATATTGCGCTTTGAGCCTTTTTTGGTGTTGGGGCGCATCAGATGACGGACCCGGTCTATCGCGCGTACCAAAAATGTACCTTCGACTTTCGATTCCAGACTTTCATTGTTGATCGCTGCGAGTTCCAGCAATGCGGTCAGATCATCGGTGTGCCATTCTTCGGCGATGTAGCCTTCCGCAAAGCCGACGTCGCCCCCCAGCATCATCCGCCAAAGTCCACGCCATTGATAAATGGTGACGGCGGCGACGGGGCCCTCTAAGTGGCCGCTAAAGGTGCGTGAATCGCCGTTCGGCAAGGTCACCGACAAGGTGCCGGCTTCGAGGCCGCCTGCGACCTTGAAGGCCCAGCGGGCGGCAAGGGCGGCGAGCGGGCCGCCGTGGCGCGTGGATTTTTGTCCGGATGCGCCACGCAAGGTCTTGGAGTCGGTGCTCATGCTGGTTCCGTTTGTTCTTTTGAAGTCTCAAGTGAAGTCGGTGGCAAGATGATGCTGATCTCGCCACGGGATTGCGGCTCGAAACGAAACATCGGCACGCCTTTGCGCCAAAGATGAAACGCCTCGTAATGGATGCCGGCGATGACTTTGAGCGTCATCAGCGGATGCTTGGCCAGCGACGCCCAAAGGTTCGCAGGCGTAAGCGCTTGGCGCTTGCCGGTGAAGCTCGCATTCAGGATATGACCCTCGTCGCCGTCCTGACGGATGCTGATGCACACTCCGTCGCCGGGCGGCACGATGTTGAAGCTGTATCGGCTTTGCATGGGTGTGAACGGTGATACGTACATCGCCTTGTCGCAAGTTTGTCGGAACGGCGGCGTGTCGCCGCTGCTGACCGGAATCACATAGGTATGCCGCTCGCCCATGGTGTTATTGACTTGATATAAAATAGCCGCCGTTTCGCCATCTGTACGGGTCGCGAAGTACACCGTGATCGGGTTGAACGCGTATCCCAGAATGCGTGGATAACAAAGCACGTGCAGGCTGAGATGATCCGGCGTGATACCGGCTTCGCGGAGTCGGGTGCGCACCCAGCCCTTAAGGTCGCCGCTGCCGTCGCCGTGGTCGCGTTCGTAAAATGTCAAAAGACCCGGACGGTTGATGTGCAGCGGGCCGATGTCTTCGAGCCGGTCCAGATCCAGCAATAAGTTAAACACGCGATAATTAAGCAGATGCGCCTTCGGCTGCACCCGTCGGTGCACGACGGTGCCGCTGTAAAGGGCCGGAGAGAGGTGCGTGCCCAGACCGGTCATGCGGCTTTGTCCTGGGCGGGGCCTAAGTGAATCCGGCTGGACTCGTTCTCTACATCCCAAGGTCTGCGCACGTCTGCGGCGGCTTCGGCGGCGGCGAGACCTGATTGTAGGCCGTCTTCATGGAAGCCGGCGCCGAAATAGCTGCCGCAATACCATGTCCGTCGATGCCCTTGCAGGCGCCACAACTCGCGCTGGGCGGCGTCGGTGTCATTGTCGAACAGCGGATGGTCGTATTGATAGGTGCCGAGGATGTGCGCTTGCTCAGGCGGCGTGATCGGGTTCAGCGTCACGAATAGATCATCGCGCGTCGGCAGGTCTTGCAGGTTGTTCATCCAGTACGTCACGCATAGCCCCGTTTCATCGGTGCCCGCCGTGTCCTTTGTATGCATGCGTGGGCGGGCCAGGTAATTCCAGCTCGACCACACGCGGCGGCGGACTGGCATCAGCTTAGGGTCGGTGTGCAGCACCGCCAAGTTTTTCTGGTACGTAAACGGTTTTAAAAGCTTCCGTTCCATATCGTCTGCGTCGACCATCATGGCTAAGGTCTGATCTGCATGGGCGGCCATGATGACGCCGTCGAAGCGGTCATCATGGCCGTTTTGATCGGTGACAGTGACCCCGTCTGGCGCCCGATGGATGGCGCGAACGCCGGCGCTGGTGCGCACATCGAGCCCTTTGGAAATCTTTGTGACATAGCTTTTGCTGCCGCCGATCACCGAACGCCATTGCGGCCTGCCGGTATATTTGAACAATCCGTGATTGACGAAAAACCGCACGAAGGCAGCGGCCGGATACTCGCGCATGCCGTCAACCGTGCCCGACCAGATCGCAGCCGCCATCGGCAACAAATGATCGGTCTGGAATGACGGCGCATAGCCGTCTCGGTCCAGCACAGCACCCAACGAGATGTCTTCGAGTGCGCCCGTGCGCAACTTTTCCGGCATGGTCGAGTAAAACCGATGCAGATCGCGCATCATTCGCCAAAATCGGGGGCGAACGATATTCCCCGGCTGCCCGAACAGGCCGCCGAGGGTGCCGCCGGAATACTCAAACCCGCCGTTATCTGCGGAGACCGCAAACCCCATATCCGATGCATGCGTGGCCACACCCAAATACTCGAACAACGCGATCAAGTTGGGATACGTCCAGTCGTTGAAGACGATAAACCCTGTGTCCACGGGGGTCGGCCCGTCGCTGGTATCGGCCATGACGGTATTGGAATGGCCGCCCAATCGAGGCTCACGTTCGTACAAGACTACGTCATAGCGCTTTGACAGCAACCATGCCGCCGATAGCCCGGATATACCTGATCCAATAACAGCAAAACGTTGGCGGGCGGGTTCCCGCATGGGCGTGCTCCTTATAATATGCGACGGATGGGCCTTTTTTGGACCGGTGCGCGCACAAAATTTGTTACTAATACAGTACGTCTACGCCAAGCCTTCGGATCATATTTAGAGTGATTCGCTGTCGCGTTACCGATAATTACCCATGATTTGGAATGATCCATTGCGGGGACAGGGGCGTACTCCATAGTATGATGTATGGTTTGCATTCACCGGTCCGTCGTCGTTCGGTTTTACATAATCCTGCCATCGTTGCTGCAGGGGTGCCGACCGTGACGGAACGCATACTCAGCGCCGAAACCCCTGAAGATGCCACGCACTTGATGACGCAAATTGCCGCAAATCAAGACCGCGATGCGTTCGAAGCCTTGTTTCGTCATTATGCGCCCAGGGTGAAGGCATACATGCTGAAACTCGGTACCGATGGCGCGCTGGCAGACGAATTGGCGCAAGAAACATTGCTGATGGTTTGGCGCAAGGCGGTGCAGTTTGATCGCGCAAAAGCGTCACCCTCGACATGGATTTTTACGATTGCACGTAATCTAAGGATCGATGTGTTTCGTAAGAACAATAGACCCGAGCTTGATCCGAATGATCCGGCTTTGGTGCCTGAGGCCGAAGAACCTGCCGATGAACAGATGGATCGGGTGCAGCGGGCAAGGCTGATCCGGGCGGCTATGCAATCGTTAACCGAAGAACAGGCCGAGGTGATCCGGCTATCGTTTTTTGAAGACAAGTCACACAGCGTGATCGCCGGAGAATTGGATCTGCCGCTAGGCACCGTTAAATCGCGGTTACGGTTGGCGTTCGGGCGGATCCGTAAGGAACTTGGAGAAGACGTACTATGACGATCAAATATCATGTCCTTGAAGAAACCTTGCTGGCCTATGCCGCGGGTGAGTTGGACAATGCCTCATCGCTTCTGGTTGCGACGCACTTGGCGCTTTGCCCAAGATGCCGGCGCGCGGCCGGCATCGGTGATGAGATCGGTGGCGCGTTGATTGAAGCCGTGGCCCCGGCAAAAATGGGCAATGACGCGCTCGATAACGTCATGGCGCGACTCGAAGAATTTGCCCCTGAAGGAACTTTGAAACCCGTGGCTGCGCCGAAGAGCGGGGCGACACCCGTGTTGCCTGAACCACTGCGCAGCCGGGTCGGTGGTGACATTGATACGTTGCGTTGGCGGCGTTTGGGGCCGGGTGTGCAGCAAGTTCGCCTCGACGATAAGTCGGGCGGGCCGTCGATGAGGCTTCTCAAAATCACCGGTGGTCGCAGCGTGCCTGAACACGGGCACGAGGGTGCGGAAATGACCATGGTGCTGGCGGGTGGGTTTAGCGATGCCGGACGCTCTTTTGCGCGCGGGGATATCGAATGGGCTGACGCCGATGTTGTGCACCAACCGGTCGCCGACGACGGTGAAGACTGTATCTGCCTAGCGGTAACAGACGGCCCACTCAAATTCTTTGACGTCATTGGCCGATTGGCACAGCCGTTCGTCGGTATCTAAATAGCCGAAGACCGCAGGAATGAACGGCTATTAAGACACCATCCTTACCATCTTTATTAAGCGCTTAAACTTGCCGCGTGCGTGTTGTGCGGCGGGGTCTGCGGTATTGATTGGCGACATAAAACCGGCACCTGCGTCACTTTCGACCTTTGCCGGCGAGGTTGTCCTTCAAGCGATAAAAATTCATCATCAAAGGCAAGAACCAAGGCGTGCCATTGTAAAGCGGGATGGTCGGGAACGGGTCTTCGGCGAACACGGTCTTGTCATCCAAGCCCATCACCAGCGATGCCGCTTTAGCGCCCATCCAGCGCGCCCAAACTACGCCCGAGCCACAAAATCCGGCAGCATAAATCACCCCATCGTGGACGCTCAGCTTCGGCAGTTGATCCATCGGAAACGCGACGAAACCAAACCAATGATGGCTCAGTTGAGTGTCGGCGACATCCGGGAAGATCGAGACAAGCGCCGTGCGTAAACGTTCGCGCGCGGCGCCGGGGTCGTTGTGATAGCGCCGACCGCCCAATAAAATCCGCGTGCCGTCGGGTGACGGGCGATAGTAATGACCAAGCGCCGCCGTCTCGCTGTGCATCTGGCGTTTCGGCATCAAGGTTTGCATCAAATTCGGACTTATGGGCGTGGTTGCGATCATTTCGGAAATCACCGGCACCACGTGCTTGCGCAGCCACGGCACGCCTTTGTCGGAATAGCCGTTGGTGGCGACGATGACTTGTTTTGCCCGGATCGTGCCGCGTGACGTCGTGATGTCGAACTCGGCGCCGACGCGCTGGATGTCGATCACTGCCGTACGACCGTAAAGCTTGGCACCGGCGGCCTCGGCCAAACGGCGCAATTCACGATGCAGCTTGCCAGGATGTATGCCACCGATATCGGGACGCCGGGTGCCGCCGTGGTACAGATCCGAGCCGATCTCCGCCGATTGATCTGCGCGCTGTACGATCTCGGTCTCAATCCCGATATGACGATGCAGCAGATCGGCGGTGCGCCTGAGCCCGTCAAAGTTGCCGGGCGTCATCGCGCCGCTGAAACGCCCGACGTTTTGATAATCACAATCCAGTTTTTCGGCTTCGATGAAGGCGTACAGGTCCGCTCGTGCGGTCACGCCCTCGGCGTAAAACGCCTTGGCTTTGTCCATGCCGAATTTTGAGACAAGTTCCGAAAACGACAAGCGCAGATTGCCGCTGGTGATGCCGCCGTTGCGGCTCGACGCGCCGTCGCCCGGGCGATCACGCTCAATCACCGCAACCTGACGACCGGCGCGGGCCAACGGGATTGCGGCGCCCATGCCGGTGTAGCCGCCGCCGATGATGGCGACGTCGATGATGTCGGGCAGGCTTTCGTATTCGGCGGCTTGCGGCTCGGCTGCGTCCCACCAAAATGGCCGGTCCATCGTTTCAGGCATCGGGTTCTCCGCATAAGAAAATAAAATTAGTTTATTAATTGTGCCTGCAAGGTGCGGGCGGAGCAATTCACACTATGATTTTTCTGCAGAAAATCGCAAAATAGAGCCATAAAAAACGAACAAGAAGGAGATGTCCTGTGGGTATTCAGCGTTCGGCTTCGGTCTTAAGTTCAATTGTTTCGGTGATCTGCGTGATGTCGGTGGGCGTGCTGACGGCGGATCGTGCGGTCGCTGCCGACGTCAAAGTGACGCCGCTCGGCAGCCACGACGGTGAATTTTGCCGCTTTGATCGCGCGATGGTTTTTGAAGACCCGGACGGCACGCGGATTCTTTATGACGCCGGGCGCACCGTGGCGGGGCCCGATGATCCTAGGCTCGGTAACATTGACGTGTTGTTGGTCAGTCATATGCATGGGGATCATGTTGGTGATCGTCACCTGACCGCGCCGAACGCCGGCACCTGCAGCGATCCTGACGTGTCGGTCAAAGTGACGCCGAACACAAACACCGTCAATTTGGCACTGGCGACAGGTGCCGTAATCATTACCGGCAGTGAAATGCCCCGGTTCTTTGCCGGCAAGCTGAAAGCGCTCGGTGGCGACCCCAAGAAATCCAAGCTGGTGCGGTTCGGTGCATCGACCAAAGTCGGTGGTGTGACGTTGACGACGGTGCCTGCCGTGCATTCGAACGGTGTCAGCGGCGCGTTCATTGAAGGCGACCTCGGTGAGATGTTAAACGCGGCAGGTTTGACCGCCTATGCGGGGCCGCCGACCGGCTATGTGCTGACGTTCTCGAACGGCTTGGTGGTCTATCTGTCGGGCGATACCGGCGTCACCGCCGAGCAGCAGACCGTGGTGGGGCGTCAGTACAAGGCCAAGCTTGTGGTGATGAACATCGGTGATACCTTTACCACCGGTCCGACCGAGGCGGCGTTTGTCGTTAACGGCTTGATCAAGCCGCAATCCGTCATCGCGTCTCACGCAAACGAAGTTGCCACCAAAGACGGCATGGTCATCGCCGGCACGAAAACCGCCGCCTTTATCGATGCGGTCGAAGTCCCCGTGCATCTGCCGCTCAGCGGTCGCACGATGTCGTTTGATGAATTCGGCAACTGCAGGGCAGGGTGCTGATTGCGGCTAAGGTGCGACGATCTGTAATCGATCAAAGCCGCTGACGTCGGCATTGACGCGGAATGCGCCGAGGTCTTGGGCGCCGGCTGATGTGGATGCACAGATCAGCCAGATGAATGCCGGCTCATAGACCATGGCGAGATCGGTCTTCGACGGCTCTGCCGGATGGCCCGGGTGGGAATGATAGTGGCCGACGATCTCGGTGCCGTCGGCTTGCGCTTCTAATGCACGCATCACATCAAAGCGCAACTTCGGGTCAACTTCGAAACCCCGGGTCGGATCGCCCTGGGTGACGTTATCGCTCGGGTGCACGTAGGTGATGGTCGCGGTATCGGCATCCAGGTGCCCGGCCAGCAGCCCGCAGCATTCGTGCGGATAGGCGCGGGCCGCGTGATCGCGGATGGACTGGGTCAGATCGGCGGCAAGCACAACGCGCATGATTGGCCTTAGTTCGGCTGAATGCGGCCAAGCACGCGGCCGTCTTCGACATCGATCACGATGACCTCGGCGCAAGGCGCGTCTGGGCCGATGCTCAAAAAAACGCGTCTGCCGTCGGCGCTGACGTCGGTGATGCGGCATCCGGCTTTGAGGCCGAGTGTTAACGTCTCGAAACTGCCGGGCTCTGGGTCTGCCGGCGCAATCGCCGGGGCCGGGGCCGTGGTGGTGCCGAACAAGCGCCATGTCGGGTCGACGGACTTTTTGTATAGTCCGAACACCAACATCACGATGGCGAGAACGATCAGCGCGCCCATGCCGATCACAATGGCTTTTAACGCCCGCATGTGTACGATCCTCCGTGCTACGTCTGGTCTTCATCGACGGGACGGGTATGCTTGTCAAGCTGTCGCCGATCAGGAGATTTTATTTTGGGCCCGCCCGCATCATGACACCCGCACAAACACTGACCTTACAAGTTGATGCCGTCGGCGCCGGCAGCCGCCTAGATCGCTGGCTGGCAGAGGCCGCGGACGGGCTGTCCAGGAGCCGTGTGCAGGCACTTATTCAAGACGGCAAGTTGCAGGGTCCGGGTGGGGATGTGGTTTCGGATGCGTCGCGCAAAGTACGGGACGGGGAGACCTTTGTGCTGCATATTCCGGCACCCACGCCGGCAAGACCGCAGGCCGAAGATATTCCGCTCGACGTTTTGTACGAAGATGCGGACCTGATCGTGATCAATAAGCCGCCGGGTCTGGTGGTGCATCCGGCGCCGGGCCATTACACGGGCACGCTGGTGAATGCGTTGCTGCACCATTGCCGGGGCTCATTGTCAGGGATCGGCGGTGTAACTCGTCCCGGTATCGTACATCGATTAGACAAAGATACTGCCGGCGTCATGGTGTGTGCGAAGTCCGACATCGCGCACCGAGGCTTGGTCGAACAGTTTCAAGTGCACAGTATCGAACGCGCCTATCAAGCCGTCGTCTGGGGCCTGCCGCAGCCGACCAAAGGGCGGGTTGAAAATCGAATTGGACGGGACCCCCGAAATCGAAAACGCATGGCCGTGGTCAACAGCGGCGGCAAAGAGGCGATCACTGATTATAAGGTCATCCGCAAAATTGGTTCCGTGGCGTCACTTGTGGATTGCCACCTGTTCACGGGCCGGACCCACCAGATACGTGTACATTTAACCAGCTTAGGACATCCCTTGGTGGGCGATGTCACGTATCAGGGGCGCGCCAGCGCAAAACGAAATCGCGATCCAGTGATCCAAAGCGCGCTGCAAACGTATCCTTATCAAGCGCTGCAAGCGTATCTGCTGGGGTTCAAACACCCGGCGACAGGGAAGCAAATCAGGATTGAGATTAAACTATCAAATGAAATCAATGAACTCATTGATAGTTTAGAAGAGTTATAAAAAATATACTATACCTGAGCATTCTTGTCGGATATGATGTGTGGCACACGAAGACGTTGGTGCTTTGACGGTATCCCCGCGCACCTAAGCGTCGCAACACTGATTAGAGGTGAGCACGCATGGCCAGGTTGGCGAACGATTTCAATCCGACCCCAGAAGACAACCTTTCGCGGTATTTGCAGGTGATCCGTCGCTACCCAATGCTGACCCATGACGAAGAAATGGATTTGGCACGGCGTTGGCGCAACGATGAAGATCTGGATGCTGCGCATCAGATGGTCAACAGCCACCTGCGCTTGGTCGCAAAAATAGCTATGGGTTATCGCGGCTATGGTTTGCCGGTGGGTGAGCTGATTTCCGAAGGCAACATCGGCATGATGCAGGCGGTGAAACGATTTGATCCGGAACGTGGTTTCCGTCTTGCGACTTATGCCATGTGGTGGATTCGCGCCGCGATCCAGGAATACATTCTGCATTCTTGGTCGCTCGTGAAGATGGGCACCACGGCTGCGCAGAAGAAACTGTTTTTCAATTTGCGTCGCATCAAAGGTGAAATCGACGCCATTGATGACGGTGATCTGACGCCCGAGCAGACCAAAATCGTCGCCGACCGCTTGAAAGTTTCGCACGAAGAAGTCATCAACATGAACCGCCGCTTGGCCGGCCCGGACCACTCGCTCAATGCACCTTTGCGTGAAGAGGGAGAGGGTGAATGGATTGATTGGCTCGTTGACCACGGCGAGAGCCATGAAACCACCATTGGCAATGCGCAGGAATTCGACAATCGCCATGACATGTTGAAGGGCGCGATGAAATGCCTGACTGATCGCGAACGTCACATCCTGACTGAACGCCGCTTGAAGGACGATCCGATGACGTTGCAAGACCTCAGCAACGTGTACGGGATCAGCCGCGAGCGGGTCCGCCAGATCGAGGTCCGGGCGTTCGAGAAAATCCGGAAATCCGTGCGCACCGCAGCGATCCGCGAACACAGCGTTAACTAAGCCGGAGCACTACGGTTCTGCTTTTGGGCGATGTTCGGGAAAATCTGCCTCGACCGGTGCCTCGCCTTGGCAGAGCTTTCGAAACCGTCGACCGACCCCGCTGCCCAATTGTGCCGTCACGCGTTGCTGTAGATGTGAGGTGAGGCTTGGTACTTGATGATCCAGCTCTTGGAAAAAATCTCGAACATTGACGAAGCCTTGCTTGCCGTCTTAGATCAGCGATTGCGCGAGTACGACCTCAAGACCCGGAATAGCACCCCCGTCCTTGAGCGCCTGCACCAATCGGCGGTTGGTGAGAAAAGCTTGTTTCGACATGCTGGGCAGAACCGCGCGGCGATAGCGGGCATCGATGGCAACCGTCTTCGCCTCAATTGTGGCCAACTTCTTGCGTGCACGATTGGCGCCGCCCGACACCAGGGCGTGGATGCCGGGTTTGACGGCGGATTGATGCGCGGCGCGATGCGAAATTGGAAAACGACCGCTGGCCACGGCGCGGCGAAATACGCGCTCTGTCGTGCCCGCTGGTGACAGGTGACTGGGGGCATCAGGCGGCCCACCGTCGCCGCCAACGTCACTTAAAGTGCGCGCCACATGATGGATTGCCTTGAAGACTTGATGACGCACATCGCTTAAAGGTGCCGATGCATCCAGTAAACCGGCTGTTTCGAGCGCACGCGCAATCAAGGATAGGTCCGCCGGCACATTCGGCGCATCCGGCCCGACCGCATCGCTGAGCACCGAGCGGCCACTGCTGGGCAACTTGGTTGCGATCGCCATGTGTTCATAGTTCCCCATTGTGTATCCTCCGTGGATTCTGTTTCATCGCACAATGTCACCCGGGCATGACAGACGCGGACACGCATAGCGCGTTAAATTTTACGACATATGGATAATGAGTGTGTGCGGGCAAACGTGGCAGCAGTATGGCGATGCCACTTATCTGTTGCGGACGGGTATTTTGCCGTGGGCAACTTGAGGGGGCTAGCTGATATCGTAGCCGCTGCGTTTTATATAGGCGGCGAACGATAGACGGTCGGTATTTGCGGTCTGGCGCGCCTTGTCGTGGGACCAGCCATAATCATCGACCTCGCCGAACCGCGCCGGGTCGCGCTGTTTCAAATGCGGGTTCACCGCGTCCCGTCTGGCGTCATAGGATGCAAGCTCGCTTTCCAAATTACTGTCGTCGTAATGGTCCGTGTGTACGGTGACGCGCATCGGCAGCCGCACGCTGACCCATGGCTCGTCGGCGGGGTAGCCGACGCAAAGCCCGGCAAACGGGAACACGCCGTCCGGTAACTGTGCCAGGGCGACAATGTCATCGGTGGCCTCACGGACGGCACTGATCGGACAGCAGCCGAGCCCGGCGGCTTCGGCGGCGACAATAAAATTCTGCATCACGATGGCGGCATCGCAGGCTGCGTTCATGAAGGCATCCAACGGCTCGTGCGCGAAAGTGGTGCCGCGCAGATCGGCGATCCGGCGGATCCGCCGACCGTCGCCGCAAAACAGTAAAAACACCGGTGCTTGCTTAATCCATGGCATGTCGGGGATCAAATCCGTGACGGCGGCGCGTTTATCGGGATCGGCAAAGTTAATGATCGCAACTTGTTGCAGGTCGGATTTCGCCGGCGCCGACAGCGC